>Ga0134094_1003249_pt1 | contig 12318 bp, 10 predicted proteins | sample 5_1taG_FD_94458 | JGI IMG/M metagenome (GOLD analysis project Ga0134094, IMG submission 94458) | Switchgrass degrading microbial communities from high solid loading bioreactors in New Hampshire, USA - 5_19_20_110_A1 metaG | ecosystem: Engineered > Bioreactor > Semi-continuous > Anaerobic >... | reverse complement strand
TGACACAGTTCAGAAGCATTCTTTTCATGGGGCTCATAGGAATACTGATCCTTTCGCTGGTCAATATTTTCCTCAGGAGCAGCAATGTCGAATGGCTTATCAGCATAGTGAGCCTGTTTGTATTCCTTGGCCTTACCGCTTATGACATGCAGAAACTGAAAGGATACTATTTTGGAACTTACGGCAATGTCGCACTGCGGAATAATCTTGGCATAATCGGAGCCCTGAGTTTGTATCTTGACTTTGTCAACCTGTTCCTGACAATTCTGCGTCTGTTCGGAAGGTCAAGAAGAAGGGCGTGATCAAGGTTTTGCGGCCAGGGAGGCCGCATCGGTTAAGTCTGATTGTGGAAAAATAGATAGTATATAAAAAACAGGCAGATGACATATAAGTTATCTGCCTGCTTTTTCCAGTATACAATTTACTGTCTCCCACGCAACATATCAACGGTGACGTAAGTTATGAGTAAAGAGTAACAGCCTTTATCAGACCTTGGAATATACAGGCCGGGATTGTAATTCGGTTCCTCCTTTGCGGAGATTTTTCCCGGGTAAGGCCAATACATAGGCATCGGTTGCCCTGATTTCGTGTTCAAAAAGCTCCCGGGCAAGTGGATCCTGAAGCTTTATGTAGCCTGCGGGTTTTGTAATTACAGGCAGTTTCGTATTTTTCTTGATTTTATTCAGCAGGTTCCGTCCTTTTTCACTGAAACCCAGAATCCTGATATATTGGGCATATCCGTTTTGCTTGAGTTTATCCAGGAATTCTCCCTGCAAGCCTGTCAGCAGGGAGCAAAGAATCCTCCTTATGCGGGAAGCGGGATACCTGTTTGTAACTACCCTGGATATAACCTCCGGAAGTGATACTGAACTTATGGCGGCATCTTTCAGACGGTTTTCAAGTCCTTCTTCCATGTAGGGCAGTTTTTTAAGCTCGCTTACGGGTGTTTTCCGGAGCAAATAAAGAAGCGTGGTCTCAAATGCTTCGGGAAATACCGGGCCCCGCCCAAGGGTAATCTCTTCTGAGATAATCCTCAGGCTGCTTTCAGGGAGATTGCTGACCAAAAAGCCGTCTTCTTCAAGGATGGCGGGATCAGGGCTGTCACAGCCAATACGGCTTTTTATCAGGCCAAGATGGTAACGGACGGCTGTGGCGCTTGAATAGGATGCCGCTCTTTCAAGGCTGTTGTAACCCTGTCCTATCCGCTTTATGGTCACAGGTTCGATTTTGCTTTCCATGCGTTTTATGGCCTTGATATATTCAACGCTCAGGATATTGTTGGGTTTGCTCAGAACGGAAACAACACTTTCCGGAACGCTTTTGCAGCCGCTTAGAGCCTTCTGCCTTGCCACGGCAAAGGATAGTCCCTCATCAAGGAAATTTTTGAGCCGGGACTTGAATTCCTCGTTTTCATAGGCAAGGAATTCAGCAGCGCTTTTCAGGTTTTCAATTTTCCCCTCTTCGCTTCCAAAACATAAAAAATCTACGCAGTTAAGACTGTCCAGGATTCTCACCGCGGCCGACGCGAAATACTCCGCGGAGGCGCATGAAAAGGCCGAGGGAAGTTCCAGCACAAGATGGGCCCCAATAGCCAGGGCCATTCTCGTCCTTGCCCATTTGTCAAATATTGCAGGTTCGCCTCTTTGTACGAAATTGCTGCTTAAAACGCAGACGACAAAATCTGCCCCGGTTTCTTCCAGAGCCTGCCTGAAATGATACAGGTGTCCCTGATGCAGGGGATTGTATTCAGCGATTATTCCTACAACCGACATAATAACTCCGTCCTGCTGTTTTGAAATATAGTCTGCTCATTTAACTGTATGATATCACAACAGGCCGGGATATGCCATATATCCCCTTTTGCGGAGCAGGCAGGGATCGTCATAAATGCTCAAAATGTAAAAAACGGTTAGATGAACTTCAGCTGAAAAAGAGAAGCTCCTTTTCGGTCAAGGAATATTTGTTTCGACGGCGGGGAAAATAAAATTAATGTTGAAAGGGTTTACATTATGTGTTAGAATGAACTTGTCGGTGCGTTTTTTCACAAAGAGTGGGTGATCTCCCACTCTTTGTATTTGTAAACGGAGGTATATATGAGCAGGAAAAACATTGCCGAATTGGTTGCATCCCTGGCTGAGCCAATTGTGGAAGACGCGGGATGCGAACTGGTTGATGTGGAATATGTGAAAGAAGGACCGGACTGGTTTTTGAGGGTGTATATAGACAAACCGGGAGGAGTTACCCTGGACGATTGCGAGAATGTATCAAAACTGCTGGATAAGGTCATTGATGAAAAAGACCCCATTCCGAATGCATATTATCTGGAAGTTTCATCTCCCGGACTTGAACGCAAACTTAAAAAACCCAGGGACTTTGAAAAAGCCGTGGGCTCCTTGGTGGAAATAAGGCTGTATAAAGCCATTGATAACCGTAAACGTTTTGAAGGGGAATTGGTATCTTTTGGTGGAAATCTACTTGTCATAAGGACTGAAAATAACGAAGAATATCAGTTAAGTCTGGAACAGGTTGCAAAAGCAAAAACAATAGTGAAATTTTAACTGGAGGTATGCAAAGTGATGAGCATCGAGTTACTTCAAGCTCTTGATCAACTTGAAAAAGAGAAAGGCATAGAGAAAGAAACTCTGATTGAGGCACTGGAACAGGCGCTGATTTCGGCTTACAAGAAGAATTTCGGATCTGCACAGAATGTTGAAGTGAGCCTGGACAGGAATACGGGTCAGATCAGGGTTTATGCTCTTAAAACAATTGTTGAGGAAGTAACTGATATTGCAACACAAATGTCCCTCGAACAGGCGAAAAGGTTTGGTGCAGATTTTGAAGTCGGCGATATTGTTGAAGTTGAAGTAACTCCAAGAAAATTCGGAAGAATTGCTGCCCAGACTGCCAAACAGGTAATTATGCAGCGGATAAGGGAAGCAGAGAGAAATATTGTTTACGAAGAGTTTTTAAGACGTGAAGAGGATATAGTCAACGGGGTTATCAGCAGGTATGACAGGAAAAACGTCATCATAGATCTGGGAAAAGCAGAGGCTATTCTGACGCCTGTCGAGCAAACACCCGGAGAGGTTTACAATATACATGACAGAATAAAGGTATATGTGCTCAATGTGAAAAAGACAAACAAGAATCCCCAGATTTTTGTATCGAGGACCCATCCCGGCCTTGTAAAGAGATTGCTGGAGCTGGAAGTTCCTGAAATTGCCGACGGAACTGTTGAGATCAAAAACATAGCCCGTGAGGCCGGTTCAAGGACAAAGGTGGCCATTGCGTCACGCAACGAAAACGTTGACCCAGTGGGCGCCTGTGTAGGCCAGAAAGGAAGCAGAATCAGGGCTATCGTGGAAGAGCTCAGAGGCGAGATGATCGATGTCATCAAATGGAGCAGCAACATAGAAGAATATATTGCGGCAAGCCTCAGCCCGGCAAAAGTTCTTCAGGTTGAAGCCGATGAGGAGACCAAGACGGCAAGGGTCATCGTCCCCGATTTCCAGCTCTCCCTCGCAATCGGCAAAGAGGGCCAGAATGCAAGACTGGCAGCAAAGCTGACCGGATGGAAAATAGATATCAAGAGCGAGTCGCAACTTAAGAACCAGCTTGAAGCGCAGCTTTTCGGTCCCGTATCACAAACTGCCGAACAGCAGGACAATGATGCTGAAAATCAAGATAATTCTGATACTCCTGATGCCTGATGAGGTCAAAAAGATGTGACTGAAGATTCACAGGAAGGAGTTGACTATGAAACAGAAAAAAATTCCTATGAGGCTCTGCCTTGGATGCAGGGAGAAAAAACCTAAACGGGAATTGTTGAGGATAGTCAAAAATAACGAAGGGGAAATTTTTGTTGACCCTACCGGAAAGAAAAACGGCAGAGGAGCATATATTTGTCCAAGTATGGACTGCTTTGCCCGGGTCCGTAAGACCAAAGCCTTGAACCAGGAATTTTCCTGTGATATACCGGAAGAAGTATATGCTGAAATAAGCAGGCAATTGGAGGAGTATGTCGGAAAATAAGATATATTCATTTATAGGACTTGCAAGAAAGGCTGGAGCCGTAGTTCCTGGGGAAGAGCTTTCAGCAAAAGCTGTAAGGCAGGGCAAAGCTCACTTGACAATAATTGCCTTGGATGCGTCCGAAAACACGGTAAAAAAAATAAAGACTGCTTTGTACAGTACCAATATTCCCGCAGTCAGGTTCGGTACCAGGGAAAAACTTGGCCGGATTTTGGGAAAAGCTTTTATATCGGTATTGACTGTAACCGATAAGGAGTTTTCCGGAAAACTACAGGTAATGATCGATGACATGAATAAAAATAACACTGCACACGGGGGTGGCGTTTTTGAGTAAACTTAAAATTCATGAGCTTGCCAAGGAACTGAATGTTACCAGCAAGAGGCTCATGGAAAAACTTAATGAGATTAATATTTACCCTAAGAGCCATATGTCTACTCTCGAACCTGAAGAGGTTCAGAGACTGTATGAGCATATAGGCGTTGTTAACCATGACAAGGACAAGGGTGAAGAGTCTCAGGGCAATACTGAGCCGAAAGCTGAACATTCAGCCGTTTCAGTCAACAGAAATGCTCCCCGTATTGTCAGAAAAACCAGAGTGATTATACATGATGAAACATCTTTTGATGACCAGCAGAACAGGAAAAAACAAAAAACCATCGTAAGGAAATCTGACAGCAATGAGGGTCTTCTGGCTGGTTTTACGAGAGAGGACAGCGATTCGCCCATAACGGGAGTCAGAAAACGTTCGAAAGCCAAGCCAAAAGAGAAGGAAGAGAAAAAAGATCCCATCTCTATCCTGAAGGCTGAAACTGAGCGTGCGGCAGAAAAACAGGTGAAACCTGTTGATGATATTATAGGCATTACAAGAGTGATAAAGAGAAGCGATCTGGCAGCCGGAAACCAGGAAGGTGCTGCAGAAAATAAACAGGTAAAAGAGCAGGAAGATATGCAGAGAGTAATTGATGTGACACAGGAAAAACTTACTGAAACAGAAAAAGAAACAGACAAAAAGAAAACAGAAAAAGATGGGGCAGTTTCCGGGAAAAGGGAAGAAAAAGCCGATAAAGCTGAGGTTGCTGCTGTTGAAGATGCAGTTACGGAAGTGAGGAAGGTAGAGCCTGAAACAGTTAAGAGCGACGCAGTTAAGGCAGATACGGATGAAAAGGCAGTAAAAGCCGATAAGGCAGAAAAGGCAGACAAAGCGGTTAAGGCTGAGGACCTGAAAGAACAAAAATCAGAAGAAAAGCTATCTGTCAAGACCGAGCCATTGCCTGAGGGCAAAGCGGCTCCCAAAAAACAGGGAACTGCAGAAGCTGAGCAAAAGGAAACAAAACAGGAAGTCCCCGTAAGCGCAAAAGTTGAGGCCAAGCCGTCTGAAAGATTCCGCCAGCAGGAGGCAAAATTCGCAAAAGGCGGAGCAGAGGCAGGCCAGAGAGACAGACAGGAGGAGTCTGCCGCAAGAAAGGCTGACTTCAGGAAAGAGGAAAAAGGTAAACCCGGCAAGAACAAACAATTGGTTATACCTAAGGCCTCACCTGTCCCCGGCGGGCAGGAAGAAAAAGTTCCGACCCGCGGCGAGAGAAGAAGCTTCCAGTCTGTTGACAAGGAAAAATTGGAAAAGAAAGAAGAGAGGAAAGAAGAAAGAAAAGCAGGCGGGCGTACCGGAGCTTACCAAAGAGGAGGAAACATCAGGAAGAAGATTGGCAGTGTTATCGGGCACAAAGCCAATGTCAAGGACATGATGTCCGATGACTTTATTATCGATACATTCTACGATGACAACGAAGAGGCCATCAATGCCAAGAGAGCTGCCAAGAAGGCGAAGAAGAGCAAACAGAAGGAAGAAACGACAACTCCTCCGCCAAAGCCGGTTCTTACCGATATAACCATAGGCGAAACCATTACGGTCAGGGAACTTGCCGAGGCCCTGAAGAAGACAGCAGCCGAAGTAATTAAACGCCTGCTGATGATGGGAGTAGTCGCCACCCAGAACCAGGAAATAGATTTCGATACGGCTGCCATCATTGCCGATGAATTTGGCGTAAAAGCCAATAAGGAAGTTGTTGTGACCGAGGAAGACATATTGTTTGACGAATCCGAAGACGCGCCCGAAGATCTGGAACCCCGTGCACCTGTAGTAGTTGTAATGGGACATGTTGACCATGGTAAGACTTCGTTGCTGGATGCCATAAGAAGCTCCCATGTCGCTGAACATGAGGCTGGCGGTATAACCCAGCATATCGGTGCCTATACTGTTAACTACCAGGGCCGTGACATAACGTTCCTGGATACTCCTGGCCATGAAGCATTCACAGCCATGCGTGCAAGAGGCGCCCAGGTCACCGATATTGCTATACTGGTGGTTGCGGCTGACGACGGCGTTATGCCCCAGACAAAGGAAGCCATCAGCCATGCCAAGGCTGCCGGTGTTGCAATTATAGTTGCCATCAATAAGATTGACAGGCCAAACGCAAATCCGGAACGTGTCAAGCAGGAGCTCGCCGAGAATGGCCTCCTGGTTGAGGAATGGGGCGGCGATATCATTGCAGTGCCTGTTTCCGCCAAGAAGAAGGAAAATATTGACCTGCTTCTTGAAATGGTGCTGCTTACAGCCGATATGCTTGAACTTAAGGCCAATCCCAAAAAGCAGGCCAAAGGCACGGTTATAGAGGCCCAGCTTGACAAGTACAGAGGACCGGTTGCAACCCTTCTTGTCCAGAGAGGTACGTTGCGGGTTGGAGATGCGATTCTTTCAGGTTCTACCTTTGGCCATATCCGTTCAATGGTCAATGACAAGGGTAAACGGATAAAGGAGGCTGGTCCTTCAACACCTGTTGAGGTCATCGGTCTTTCCGAGGTTCCCGAAGCAGGCGATACTTTCTATGTGGTAACCGATGAAAAACTTGCAAAACAGCTTGCCGAAAAACGCAAGGCTCAGCAACGCGAGAAACAGATCGGCAGGAAGAAGATTTCGCTGGATGATCTGTTCAGCCAGATTCAGCAGGGTAACATCAAGGAACTGAACCTTATCGTAAAAGCCGATGTCCAGGGATCGGTGGAGGCTATTTGCCAGAGCATGGAGAAGCTGTCCAACGAGGAAGTCAAGGTCAACATCGTTCACAGTGCGGTAGGTTCAGTAACAGAATCGGATGTCAAGCTGGCTGAGGTATCCAATGCGATTATTATAGGCTTTAACGTTAGACCTACGGCCAATGTGACCGAACTTGCCAAGAATGTCGGCGTTGATATAAGGCTTTACAGGATAATCTACGAAGCCATTGAGGACATGGAGAAAGCCATGAAAGGTATGCTTGAGCCTACCTATAAGGAAGTTGTCGACGGCCATGCCGAAGTAAGAAAGATCTTCAAGGCTTCAAGCATCGGTACCATTGGCGGCTGTTATGTAACTGACGGAAAGATACTGAGGAATTCTGAAGTCCGGGTTGTCCGTGACGGAATAGTGGTTTATGAAGGCAAGCTGTCTTCATTGAAGCGTTTCAAGGATGACGTAAGGGAAGTCGCCGCGGGTTACGAGTGCGGTCTTACAATCGAGCGCTTCAATGACATAAAAGAAGGAGATGTTATCGAATCCTTCCATATGGAAGAAATCGCAAGACAGTAATATACTGCAAAAATATGGCTTTGTGCTGGATTCACCGTCCCCAGGGGGCGGTGTATTTATGTCACAGCTTGTTTAATTCTGTATAATATTATTATAGAATTTTACAGTTGCACCTGTTTTTTATGGGGAAATATATAATTAAGACCATTATAAAAGAGGATGGTGCTTATGGACAGGACCGACAGAATTTCAAAAGAGATGCAAAAAGAGATCAGTGACCTTATCCAGTATCAGATAAAGGATCCGAGGCTTCCCCGGTTTGTGTCCGTCACAGCTGTCCGCGTGACCAAAGATTTAAGATATGCCACGGTCTATGTAAGTGTATTGGGTAATGCGGATGAGAAGAAGGATGCCCTGGAAGCCCTGAAAAGCGCCAGCGGATTCATCCGTCGTGAAATAGGCCAGAGGATTAAGCTAAGATATACGCCTGAAATCAGGTTCAAGCTTGATGATTCAATCGAACATGGATTGTATATCAGCAAGTTGATTGATGAGACTGTGGGCTCAGAGAACAGTCCTGACATTGTCGGGCAAGATATAGGGGATGAAACTGAGGAAGAGGATGATGTATAAGGAGAAAAATATGGACGATAAGCTTGCGGGAATTGCAGAATACTTGAGGAAAGCCAGCAGTATAGTTATCCTGCCCCATACCAATGCGGACGGTGATGCATTGGGAGCCGCTGTCGCATTGGCCCTTGCTCTCAGGAAAATGGGCAAGACAGCTGATGTCCTGACTGAAGAAGAGGTTCCGGGCACGCTGGATTTTCTTCCCGGACTTGAGTTTGTAAATAACAGCTCCGCAGAAAAATATGATGTGGCGCTGAATATAGACAATGGCGATATCACCAGGCTGGGTGCAAGAGGCCATTATTATGACAATGCAAATGTCAGGCTCAGCATTGACCACCATTCCACAAACAAGGTCGAGGCGGATATTTCCTATGTTGATATAAAGTCAGCGGCAACGGGTGAAATAGTGTATGACCTCATAACCCAATATCTTGAAGTGGATATCGACAAGGATATCGCCCTTTGTCTTTATACTGCCATAGTAACAGATACCGGATGCTTCCGGTATACCAACACCACCTGGAGAACATTGCAGATCGGTTCAGAACTGCTGAGATACGGCATAGATTTTTCGGTTGTCATAAAAAAGGCATTCGAAACCATTTCTTATGAAAAACTTGAACTGATCAAAAAGACCATAACTTCACTGAGGCTCTATGAAGACGGTAAGATTGCCGTTACCTATCTTACAAATAAGGATATTATGGAGCTGCCGGCAAACATGGATGATTTTGAGGGGCTGGTCAATTTCGGACGGAATCTTGAAGGTGTAGAGGTCTCAATATTCCTGAGGGAAGAAAGACCGGGTCATTTTAAAGGCAGCCTGCGTTCGAACAGCTATGCGGATGTTTCGGCAATTGCCGAAAAATTCAATGGCGGCGGCCATAAAAGGGCGGCAGGACTGAATATTGACGGAGAGCTTGAAAATGTTATAATGTCTGTTGTTGAAGCAACAATCAGTGAAATTCGGAGATATGGCTGAATGGACGGTATACTTAATATAAACAAACCCATAGGCATGACTTCCTTTGACGTTGTGGCCCGGATAAGAAAGCTCACAGGCACAAGAAAAGCAGGACATGCCGGCACCCTGGATCCTGATGCAAGCGGGGTCTTGCCGGTATGCGTCGGCAGGGCAACCAGGATCATGGAATTCCTGATGGAGAAAGACAAAGCCTACCGTGTCGGACTTTCGCTTGGAAGAGCCACAGATACCCAGGATGCCTCAGGAAGGACCATTTATGAAAAGCCGGTGCTGCACGATGATCCAACAATAATAGAAACAATAAAAAGTTTTACGGGGACCAGGGAGCAGATACCTCCGATGTATTCTGCCGTCCGCGTCGACGGCCAGAGGCTGTATGAGCTCGCCCGCAAGGGGATTGAAGTCGAGAGAAAGCCGCGTACCGTGACCTTTTACAGGATTGATATAATTGACATTGTGAGACACCGGGACAAAGTCGATGTGACGATGCTTGTCGAATGTTCCAAAGGGACATATATGAGGACTTTATGCCATGATATAGGCGAGAAACTGAATTGCGGCGGACATATGTTTTCCCTCGAAAGGATCAGGTCAGGACCTTTCTCAATAGAGTCTTCCTATACCCTTGAAGAGCTCGAAGAACTGAAAAAACAAAATAATCTTAAATTAGCCATTATTGAAACTGACAAGGCCCTTCTGCATTTTCCGCGTGTAGATATGGACGGTACTGACGCAAAAAAACTCAGGAACGGCCTAATGCTGCCTGCAGAAGATCTTCTACCCGGTTATGCAAGGGTTTATTGCGGTGATGTTTTTCTTGCGGTCGGCAAGGTTTTTGAAAAAGGCGGCAGGAAGCTCATAAAGACACACAAATGGATAAATTTAGACTGGTCTGAAAGGATGAACTGATTTGCAGGTCATATACAATATTCAATCAGATACATTCAAATCCAGCACAGGCGTAGGACTCGGGAATTTCGACGGCCTGCACATAGGCCATATGGCCCTTATAAATACACTTATAAGTGAATGCAAGCTTAACGGCCTCTCCTCGGTAGTATATACTTTCGAAAGACATACCGGTTTTATGCTCGGTAAAAAGCTGTTCAGTTCGATAATTACGACAAATGAACAGAAGACAGCTCTTCTCGCGTCTACCGGCCTTGATTACCTGTGCTATCAGAAATTTGACGAGGAATACTCGAAAATGAGCCCTGATGATTTCATAAAGGACATTCTGATTGACAAGTTGAAAATAAAACTTGCCGTCGTAGGCTTTAATTACAGGTTCGGACATATGGGCAAAGGGGATGCGGAATACCTTAAAAAATGCGGCGAAAAATTCGGTTTCCGTGTGATAGTTATTCCGCCTGTAAGAATAAAGAATGAAGTAGTAAGCAGTACCCTTATCCGCGAATATATCGGGAAGGGAAAGATGGAAAGGGTGTTCCAGCTCCTGGGCAGACATTTTTCATTAAGCGGCACGGTGGTATCGGGAAAAAAGCTGGGACGCACTTTGGGTTTTCCCACTGCGAATATAACTGCCGATCCGGAAATGTGTGTGCCTGCCAAAGGGGTTTATATTACAAAGACAAAAGTCAGGGATATGTGGGTAAACGGTATTACCAACGTGGGTGTCGCCCCTACGGTGCGTGACGAAAATCTTGTAAGCATTGAAACACATTTTCTGGACTGGAGTTTTGATGAAGACCTGTATGGTCAGCATATAGAGGTATGCTTCATCGCAAAGCTGCGGGACGAAAAGAAGTTTGACAGTGTTGAAGCTTTGAAAAGGCAGGTCCGGGATGATATCGCCAAAGCCAGGAAGTATTGGGATGTATTCAGGTGACCTGTATTTCCGGTAATGCATATTTGGCACCTCCACGGGAAAAATCTCTCGGGAGGTGTTTTTTTTGTTCTGCAAAAGAGTTGTATTTATCCGTTCAGTATTCTTAATTTGCCTTGTATTGATAAGCATACGGCTTTTAAACATACAAACCATCCTGGGAAGGGAATACTCTGTCGCTGCGGCGCTCCAGCAGATCCGGAACCGGGTGATCTACCATGAGAGAGGTGACATACTTGACCGTAACGGAATAAAGTTTACCGGGCGTGAAACTTGCTGGAAAGCGATTTTGCAGCCTGCCACCCTTCTCTCCAATCCGGCAGCGGTAAGAACAGTAGCTGAACTCCTGGATACGGATTTCGAAGATTTGACTGAAAAACTGGCGCGGGACAATCTGCCATATGTTGTCGATATTTCTCAGGCCCAGGCTGTGGCGCTGGGAGACCTGACCATTCCGGGAGTCAGCGTGATAGATATGCGGGTCAGAAGCGGTGAAGAGACTCTTGCTCCCCATATTATGGGTTATGTGGACGAAAAAGGAGAGACAGGGCTTGCGGGCATTGAAAAAATATATCAGGACACACTCCACAGCGGCGCGGGGGTCTATGCAGGCGTGATAGCCGATGCTGGCAACAGCTTTATGGAGGATTTTGGATACCGCATATGGAACAATATGGGCAGGGAAAGGCTGAATGTTAAGCTTACGTTGGATTATCACATGCAGGAAATAGTCGAAGAGACGCTGGACCGCATGGTTGACAAGGGCGCCGCAGTTCTCGTTGATATACTTACCGGCGATATTCTGGCCATTTCTTCCAGGCCGGATTTTGACCCGTCAAACATAAACCTATATCTGGATGATGAAAATCAGCCGTTGTTTAACAGGGCGCTGGGAGCCTATACTCCCGGATCGATTTTTAAGATAGTTACGGCGGCTGCCGCACTGGAGATGGGTATATCTCCCGATTTGACCTTCGAATGCCCGGGTTATGTGGACTTTGACGGAATTCGCATAAACTGCTGGAATCATGAGCGCGGGGGACATGGCCTCCTCAATATGGCGCAGGCCTTTGCCCAGTCATGCAACTCTTATTTTATAAAACTGGGGCTTGAAGTAGGGCGGGATAAAATCCTGAACATGGCAGACAATTTTGGCCTGGGGCATATGACCGGTTTAGGGAAACAGGGAATTGACGAGCCAAGGGGTATGATTCCAAGCACAATAGGCCCTGCCCATCCTGCAGAAACCGGCAATATTT
>Ga0134094_1003241_pt1 | contig 12337 bp, 15 predicted proteins | sample 5_1taG_FD_94458 | JGI IMG/M metagenome (GOLD analysis project Ga0134094, IMG submission 94458) | Switchgrass degrading microbial communities from high solid loading bioreactors in New Hampshire, USA - 5_19_20_110_A1 metaG | ecosystem: Engineered > Bioreactor > Semi-continuous > Anaerobic >... | reverse complement strand
TAATAGGGTAAGAATATGCCGTTCAAATAGTGTTGGCGGATCCGGAGGCACAAAGAGCAAAAAGGTTGATTATATTTACCTGACTAAGATAATGAAATACTTCTTAGGGAAGCAATTAGAAATGTTAAAAAAGGAAATGAACCCCGCAATATTGAACGATGACGGAACAGTCAAGGCCGGATATGTTGGTGAAGATTTCCTGATATTCCCCACAGAAAAAGGAACAATGATCAAGCCAAATACCTATTATCAAATAATTAAAAGATTTGCCGCTAAGGCCGGAATCAACGCACACCCTCATTGCTTCAGACATACGTTCACATACTTCTTGAGAAATAAGATATCCCTAAAGGAGCTACAGAACGCCTTGCGGCATGAAGCCTCAACATCGACCCTTGATATTTACGGTACTATGGTAAACGACATGAATGACGAAACCGGAGAAATCATCAATGACGTTTTTGAAAAAATTGAGGAGAACATAAGGACGGAAATTACAAAGAAGAAAAGCGATAAAACAGCCGATTTCATGGAGTACAAAAGGGAAAAAGCTTAGTATCTTTTTAGTATCTTATATTTTGAGAACATAAGGTATCAATGTGTAACCAACAATATTATGCAAATAGCCTCAAACCATTTATTTAAAACCATTATACCACATTTTGTAACCGATAGAAAACACGTGTCACCTTGGTTCGGGACCAAGAAGTCGCAGGTTCAAATCCTGTCACTCCGACCAGTAAAAAAGCGGGTTCCATGATTTTGGAACTCGCTTCTTCTTATTTTTTAGTACCTTATTAGTACCTTATCTTTATCCACCATGCTTTGCGTTTTTATAAATGCATGCTTCGTTATATGCCGCCGAAGCAATTATCAATTCCTCAAGTTCGAGATACTCCTTGAGCTGTTCTTCATTTAAGCTTTTCTTAAAATGTGCCTCGTGTTGCAAAATTCTCTTGTTTAATTCCTGACTTGTTTTGTCAGCTTGTAGAATCTGTTCGCACTGAGAAAATACAATTTCGTCATTATTCATACCATCAGCCTCCACGATAGATTGACCTATTGTTTTGAGTAAGCCATCTGATGCAAAATCCGAACGTCTGTTCTTTTATTATACTGTCTAACATGGTAAAAATCAACAATAATTATATTGTCAATATGGCTATGAATTGTTAATAACGACAAATTGTAGCATGTTTGACTGTATACGGTTGTTGTAATATAATCCAGATCAGTATAATATCAGGAGGTAATGTTATGAAGAAACCTATAGCCCCAGGTAAAAGGTTAAATGGCGTTGTAGGGTATCAAGCGCCAGAAGATTGGAAAGTCTTTGGCCTTGGGTTATTTTTCGCTTTTTTAGAGTTACGATATTTTGGTTTTGGAAATGATTGTATCATAGATTCCTCCAAAATAAAATAAACCCCGTCATTAAGACGGGGTTTCGTTCTGTAGCTCCGGAAGTCCGGCAATGCTTGTAAGTAAACTCAGTATTCCTGCCAAAAGGGAGGCACTAAGTACAAGTTTCCAGTCTACCTCTCCTATTGCCGCACTCGTGCCAATTGTTGCAACTGCGGTTTGTGCAATAGTCTTGATCGCCCTGATTCCTGCGGCTTTAATCCATGCTTTAAACATATACATTCTCCTTTCATATTTTGATATTTTTCAATATATCTCTTAGCTTATCGTCTCGGTTTTTAAGTATCGCACCGAGCGTTCCTATGTCGATAATTTCAAGTGGGTCATGAGGCGAATTCAGGTAACCTTGTTTAAGCAGGTAATCAGCGCAATCCTTTTTCCACTGCGGCACTTTTGTCTCCGGCATGCTATCATCCTCCTTGTATTCAATCCCCGGGTATTTCAGCCAATGTGTCCAGCCACGTTCCTTTAGATTGGTTTTTACTACTCCGTATTTAGTGCCTCTTGCCTCAATAACTTCACCATTGCCTATGTAAACACCTATATGTCCTTGGTATCTTACACATATTCCGGGGATATCAGGCATGGTATTAATAGGGCCTTTTTCTTTAGCTCCCTGAAACGCGCCGTCAGCAGACATCCATACACCATCAACCTTATCATATTTGATATCATAGACCACATCCTGCTTTTTATTATCCCACCACAGGTAAGACTTGATTAAGTTTACACAGTCAACTGTGCGCTTGCCGATAAATGTCCTTATAAGACTGAGATGCTTATTAATTTGATCTGGATACTGTAGCTGTTTTTGGCTGATTATAGATGCAGTCAGGACTTGACCAATGGTGCCATATACATATTTCCAGTTTTCTGCAAGTGCCTTCTTAGCATGCGCAACTAAGCCAATGTTAGTAAACATATTAATCACTTCCCTTGTTCTTCTGTAATTTCTATTGCATTTTCGGCTTTGCCCTTCAAGAAATTGCTGAACTTAATAAGAAACTCAGGCACGGGAACACCAAGTGTAATTAGGTGTCTGCAGCCACTCAAGGCTTCCAATCCGCAAAAATATAATGTTGTTGCAATTGCGAACACCGGTTTATATTGTATGTCCCAGCCAATTGTTGAAATACCCTCGCTGATGAGCAAATCGATAAGAATTGCGAATAAAATAGCAACACCATAACCTATTTTTTTAATGATCCCCCATAACGCTATCCCAACATCAAATTTGCACTCAGTTTTAATCGAGGCCAAAACTCCCAAAATGTAATCTGCCAACATTAAAATCAGGAGAATAATCATCGGAATATTAATACTGTTCGCTATGAAGCCTAACACAATGCTAAAAAGTGCAATGAATCCTTTTTGTTCCATATTAGTAACCGCCTTTCTTAAATAAAAAGGAGCTATGTCCCTTAACCGTACATTTCTATAGAGCCGTCCACGTTCGAGAAAAACTCAACTCCATATTGAGTGTTAGCCATGCGAACATGAACCATGGTGCAATAATCTATTGTAGTTACTGGAACCAATGCCGTATAGGTTTCTCCATTGATCTTATACTCATTTTGACCTGGCATCATCCAGGTATGTACCCCGCAGCCTAAAGTACAGAAGCCAGCGCCAGTCTTTTTGTCTATGCCCTCAATGTCAACGTCAATCGTATTCATTAGCAATGTGGCGAATAAGTCAGACTCAGGCATACGCCGTCCGAATTTCGTTTTATACTTACTCAGCAAAGTAACCGCAATCTGAGTTACAATTGGCGCCGCAAATGATGTACCGCTTGCTACGGAATAGCCCTCTCTTATGTCGGCAACGTATAAATCAACGCCAATCTGGCATAAGTCAACCTCGTCATTCATCGTGGTAAACCATGCGGCTTTTCTTTCAAGGTCAACGGCGCCTACTGAAATTACATCGTGAAATCCGGCCGGCCAGAAATACTGTTCGTTACCAGTGTTGCCGGCAGCCGCAATTACGGGGATACCTTTGTCAACGACTACCTCATGGATAACCTGCTCAAGTTTTGCTTTGACATCCGGCTGGATACCATTTTGTGTCCACCCTTGCGAAATATTGACTATATCGAACAAGTGAGCATTATCCCGAACATATTCAAACACTCGTACTACTGCCCACTTGTCGCTTTCGCCCATACCATCTTTTGTTTTGAGCGGTATAACATTCGCTAATGGCGCACCGAGATTCTTCCCGGCTATTAAACTTGCTACCGCTGTTCCATGTCCGCTGCCGGATTCGTCATATGTATTGGCTGGATCCGAAATTCTTGTCCCTGCAAAATTGCGACCGTATTGACGTAAAATCCTGCCTTCAAGCTCTGGATGGTCGTCTATGCCTGTGTCTATTACGCCGACTGTGATGTTTTGCCCGAGGTATCCTTGATTATGAAGCTTCTTGACCCCAGACAATGCGATTGGTTTTCTCATATTTATATGAAAATTCATCGTCCTCACCCCTTTCCAGGCATAATAAAAGGACCCGGTTGACCGGATCCTTTATTTCAAATTATTTTATATTTGCGAACTAACTTTGTCTTAAACTACTGGCACAAGATTGTCCGATGTGACATTATTAGTACCAGTCATAGCCCCAACGCCTTTTTTTGTCCTTGCAAAATCATTATTTTTAACAATTGCATAGTCAACATCAGTGAGTGTTCTTATACCATTTGACCCTTGTGTTACTACGTTTTCAGTAATAATAGGTCTTCTCATTTTAGCACTAATAAGTATTCCGTCTTTATTAGAGGCTGGGGTTATTTTGTTATTTTTTATTTCAACTCCGTCATCTATCATTTGAGGCATACGGCCACAATCAAAATATATACCGTGTTCTGTATTAGACTTAAGTAAATGATTATTTGATATTTTTGCGGATAAAATATTTTCACCAGAAATATAAATGGGGTATTTTTCGGCAACTATTTCATTACCCACAATATTTACAGCATAATCGACTGTAGAACTAATACCTTGCCCTGCGGTGGAATTAAGTTTATTATTTTCAATATTAAGTAATTGTATATTGCCGTAACTCCTAATACAGTCGTCAACTGCCATTATTGTATTATCTTTAATTTTAATGTTATCTATAGCACTTAGAATAATGCCATGATGACCACAATATACTTCATTATTATAAATTTTTGCATCCCCATGGATAGTCATACCGTTATTATTGGCAATTATCTTATTATTTGATATTTTTATACCTTCTTTATATTTATCAACAAACGATATCGCACAAAGACCGTCACCGTCAGATGTTGTTGTGGTGGCTTCTATATAATTACCATCGATTAGTATGTTTTTAATAGGCATATCTGGTGCAGAATGTAAAGTAATAGCTCCTTCTCTATCGCAATTGTCAAGGTCTCCTTGAATAATTGTATTATTGATAAATTTTACATTTTCACAACCACGAAGAATTTGAAAACCAGTTCTCCATCCTTTTCCAATGAATACTCCATCAACCACAACATTTTTAGATAAATCTCCTACTCTTATGCACTCATATCCACCGTATTCATATTTCCCACCAGTAATTCTTACGTTTGTTGACCGCATTGTCACCATACATATGCCTGAATAATCAGGTGTATTTTGAACTGGAAAGTAATTGCAATATCTTATTTTAACATTATCTGCATAACCATCTTCCATTTCAAAGAACATAAAGCCATGAAGCCGCCCTTTAAAAAGTGCTGACCTATCTCCAGTGATTATTAAGTCTTTTATTGTAATATGGCTAGAACCTGATTCAGTTACAACTATTGGGTATGAATCATTTTTGCCCTCTCTCCAAAAATGCGGGTCGAGAGAAAAACCGTCTAGTAGTATAATCTCACCAATGCCTAACCCATCGACAATGGTATTACTACGGACGTATACTGTTCCTTTAATACCGCAACAAGGTGGGATGATTAATTTGCTCCCTGCGGCGGCATCTAAAGCATTTTGTAATGCTACTGTATTATCTGTGGCTGGTGTGGTATATGTAGCATCGGCATACCATTTTTTATCTGCTTCGTTAAAATATTTTGCATCAGGTACTACGCCATATGATGTTGCTAATTTCGCCATTTCGTTAACTTGCGATTCAAGCTGTGCTATACTTGCTCTTGCTTCGGTATCCACGCCGTCCAATCCATCAGGCAGTTGAGATACAGGCACTTTGCCACTACTATCCAAGGTTGCAATGCCTTCCGGTTGCCCTTTTTGATTTTGTAAGGCAGCAATAGCATTCCGCGCAGTTGTATCCACACCACCGCCGCTGCCTATCTTTATAACTATACCACCGTTAGACATCTTTCGTTACCTCCTTTATTACAAGGATTTTGAGAGTTTCGGATATTTGCACATTTTCACCGTCTTTGTAAAGAATGTCTGTTAGCAAGGTTCCGACTGGCCAGTTTTCAGTATTCACAACTTTGAAGATATAATGACCTGGCTCATCGGTTTCTGATATTTCTACATCAGCGATTAATTTATCTAATGTGTTTCTGATTTGGCACTTAAACTTATCAGCTGCCCCCGTAATTGGAGTACCATCATCTGTTTCTATTTGTGCGGGGATAGCAAACGTTTCTCCTGGTTTAATGGTTGTTAGTGTTTGCATAGCTTCCCTCCTTTAATATCTGGCATTATAAAAGGATCCGGGATTCCGGATCCTTTAGATCGTTTTAGTATCCTTATGTGGCGTTAAGTCTGTTTTCAATTTCTGTACGATAGTCAGGGTCTTTTATGTCCGATACTGTTATAATACTTACCCTAATAAGTTTAATAAGATCAAAGATTATATTTTCATCAAGCATACTATTCCACCAGTCCTTTCGCTTTATAAAAAAGATAATTTACTTTATCCTCTAATGTTGGCTGAGGGGTTGCGGACTCTGGCTCAGGATCAGTAAATGTCCCGTTTGGCTGCATAATTTGCCCAAGTTCACCTATGTCGGACTGAATTTCACCATCAACTATTTTTTTGCCAATTCGTATACCTACAACCTTATTATTTTCATCAAGTCGTATAAATCTCATGCTACCACTCCTTTATTTAAACTCGGCTACATAACATACTAAATGTTCTGTCACTCCAGATGACAGATACCTATTTCTAAAAGCCAAAGTATTTGCATTTAAAATTTTTCCATGTGTCACACCCTCTTGATAGCCACCAGAAATTCCAAAAGAATAAGTAAAAAATAATAGGCTTTTACTTGGATTGATTGCAGCAATAGAAATATTGCTATAAGTTTGACTTATATTAAGACTTTGTTCAATTACCTGTAATGATTTAAGCCCATCAAATTCAACCACGTAGAAAGTTCCTTCAACTTTACTGCCACCACCATATTTTTTTAAGCGTACCGTAGTTGGAGATATTATTTTGATTTGACAAAAATCCCCTAACCCAGGTGTGCCTGTTGAGGGAACAGAATACTGAATATCCGCAATTACTACAGCTTTATTTAGGTTAACTGGATTTATAGATATATTTATTTCTTTATCAGCAGCATCCATGGCATAATTTATTTGCTGAATACTCTTAACGCCCCCACCTCTAGGGGCTAAGACAAAAAAACCATTTGTTAAATCCCAACGCAAAGTTAGCGGATGACTCTTTTTAATATCACCTTCCTCAAGGTCAATATATGAATCAGTATCTATATCGAATTTCTTTATTGCCTTCGCTCCTTGTCCATCAGGATTTATTGTCGTTGCTCCTGTATTGGTTAGGGACGGATTGATGTGCAACAAATTACCGTCTTTAGTTAAATCAAATGTCAACCCTGTACCGATAGACACAGTTAAGGCATTAGCTGTTCCTGCTGTGCCATGATATTTCGTATATTCTGCCTTATGTGCATCAATTTGAGTATGTGCATTCTCTATCCCTTGTTCAATATTGTTCATATTGTTTGCAATAATAGGAGTACCTGCTTCAATTACTTGTCCCTCTGCTGGCATGAGAGTTATTGTTCCATCGGGATTGTTTTGTACATTGAACGTCAAAGGTTTTTCAACCAATCTATCTTTCCATAATGTTTTGGTATAAGCCACTAAATACCACCTCTGCTTTCAGTGTTACCTTTGAGATATCCAGCGTATTGATACTCTTGTTTGTAAATCCTCGTCTGTTTCTTGGCGTCAAAACTATCTTCTATCAAGATTACATCCGCACATTCAAGCGCAGGATTTTGCCGCCAAATAGTTTTATAAACTGCGTTGTAACTGGCTTCTTTGATTAACCATGCTGCCACATCGGCCGCATGCGATTCTGTATTGATTAGAGGGTTGTCGATTTTAAACGACGTACCATTCTTACCGCTAATACTTGTATTGTAGTAAACAACTTCTCGTTTTCCTAAAGTTTCGTATACATTTATAACTACCTCATATATTGGTTTATCAAGACTAACCTCAGGCTCGGCGAAAAGATTGTCATAATTGATATTTTTCATATCAAATTCCATGTTTACCGCAGGATATACAGTCCCACAAAATACATTCGGTTGTCCACAGTAAACTAAAAAATTGTCGCTCTGATCCAATGTTTTAAATGACTTAATTACGATTTTCCCAAGCCTGTCCTGAAATACAGCACATTTGCTTGCTATACCTATATGTTGTAGAGCTTTTCTGCTGTCAAGCCTGTCTGTAAAACCTGAGGTGTTTATATCTTTCAAACTATCCTCGATTGAGTAATCAGTTATACCGGCATTAACCAATACATCAACCGCTAAATCGTAAAGATTACCGCCCGATGTATTGTTGTATGATACTTGAGATAATAATTCAAAGTTATCTCTGGCAATTAAAGTTATACTCATAGAAGCTGTTTTGTTCTTCCATTCTATGAGATAAAATGTCCCCATTGGCACATATTCTATGGTTTCATCCTCTAATACAAGTCCAAATTCGACCTCTATTTTAGGTCGCTTGGCTATTATCTCTTGTATGTTATTGTTATTGAGGAAATTGAATTCTCCCCCAGTATTATCTAAAGTCACCTTGAGTTCATTTGCCGGGATAGTGGTATTTAAGGTGTTCATTTCCTCGATTATATTGATATCGATTATCCAATTATCGTCATATGTTTTCGTAACACCATCCATTGTAAAATGTATTCTCGCCGTTACATTTCTTACGAGGGCATAGACCGCATTTTTAAATTTCTGGCTAACACTTCGCATTGGTCATCACCTCTCGATAAGATTAAATTTAATGTCCTTATACCGGATAACGCCGTTTCTGTAATCTAAGGCTGCAGCAGTTCTGCCGCCACTGTAGAAAGTTCCAACTCTTTTAGAATTGGTTTGAGGATCTATATACTCAACCTGGAAAAATACAGGCGCTACTTTTTGCAACACAAGCGCCAAATCTTCTCTGCTTAAATAATTCCAGCTAAGTTCGATTTTCCTTTTGGTGCCTATCCGGTCTATTATAATATCGCCTTTTGCGTTTCTCTCGGCATTAGATAGGTCTTCTATCCCCACAACATATGTAGTTGGGGTAGGTATCTCTACCCCATCTATCTTTATCATTATACCTACCCCCATCCATCAAATTGGATTTAACAATACATCTTCGCCTATGCGCCTTTTCTCTTGCTCTAAATATGGCTTTACAATACGCGCAAATGTTCTACCGTCAATATTAAGCACAATGTCGCCGTTAGTATCATCATTTCTTACAAACTGCAATGCACTCATGACAGCTGTCCCTACTGCGCTTGCTATAGCATCAACGAATCCGGTATTTTCAAGAGGTACTACTGCTTCGGGTCCACGCTCACCAATCATAGCAAGAGTGGGAGACGTAACAATGCCACCACGGGCCAATTTAGGTATCTTTGGTATATTGATACCGAATGTTTTCCCTCCCAATCCAGGTACCCAATCAGGGATATCAATTCTGATTGAGTTTAAAGCTCCTATTACCGTATTGATTCCATCGATTATGAGATTGAGAGGGAATTTTACAATGCCCCACAGCGAATCAAACACGCCTTTAAAAATGGACTTAACGCCCTCCCATGCTTTTCCCCAGTTGCTAGTAAATACGCCAGTAATAAAGTCCATAAGTCCTATAAAAGTCGTTTTTAAACCATTTATGATAGTCCCTATTGAGCGAAAAACACTATCGAAGATATTTATAAAAGTACCGCCCACGAATTCGGTTAAGGGCTTAAGAACTTTTTTCCATAGATATTCAAAGTCAGTTATTAACCCCTCTACAATTAACTTAAATGAAGTAATCAAAAACGTACCAAATGGTACAAAAACGCTATTCCAAAGAAAACTTAATACTGCTGATACAGCTTCAATAGCCGGTTTCAGAATACTTAGCAACATATCACCCAAAGGCACGAGAACATTTTGCCAAAATGATTTTGCGATATCAGCAACAAACGAAAATGCTACTCCTAAAACATCAATTAAGATGCGGCCTAAAGGGATAAATACACTATTCCACATCCACAGAAGAAAATTACCTAAAGGGACTAAGACATTTTGCCATACCCAACTTATGATATTGCCAAGAACCTGCCAGGCAGCAGTAAAGCCAGTTTTTATATATTGTCCTAATGGTGTCAAAACATTTACCCATACTGACTGAAAAACTTTACCGATCTCTGTAATTATAGGCTTAAGAGCATTACTCAGTCTTTCCCATAAAGCATCTACTCTTGCCTTAAATTTATCATTGGTCATGTATGCAGTTACTAATGCACCTACCAACGCTCCAATAACCGTTACAATCGCCGCTATTGGGTGAGCGCTTATTATAGCCCAAAGTCCTTTTATAGCTGTGCCGAATCCTGTTATTGCTGTTGTTAAGCTTGATGTCCCTAATGATATTGCAAGTCCAGCAAATGCCCCTGCTATGGCACCCAATGCCGGGATAATAATGTCTTTATTCTCGATCACGATATTTTTAAAATCTGTAAAAGCCTGTTTAACTTTCACGGCCATTTCCTGCGCTTTTGACGCTATGTTATCCATAGCCCCGCCGGCACTATCTTCGGTTTTTTGTAGCTCTACACCAGTTACACCAATACCGGTAGATCCTGCTGCATCCTGCCCTTGGCCTATATCAAGCTGATTAATTTCATCGAACCCAGCTAAAGCCCCTTTGGCTTTTTTGCCTGCTTCTTCAGCAGCATCCCCTAAGTCACTCACAGCCGCTGTCTGCTCCTGCGTCTGTTTAGTCTGAATTGTAGTGGCTTTCCCAAATAACGCCTGGCTAAAAGCGGCAAATACTCGTGTGACATATTCGATTTTGCTCGCAAGAGTGTTCAATGCTGGTAATATTACATTATATATAGGTAAGAAGGCTTGCCCGATATTGGTACGGATATCTTTGAGAGTAGCAAGGAATATCATCTGTTTGGTCTGTGTGGTACCAGCAAGACTATCTCCATACTTTCTGTTGGCTTGCTCCAAAATAGATAATAGCCTAATTTGCTGCTGCTCCTGGAATGTTAGCTGCTGCCAGCTTCTTCCTTTTGCAAATTGCTTAAAGGCCTCCGTACTCTCAAGCATTGCAACATTGACATGTATTCCTAAGTCTTCAATTGCTTCGGTGTTCCCGAGCAGACCGGATCGGATTCTCTCAAGCGTATCCTCCATTGTTCGCCCAGTAGCGCTTGCCGTTACCGCCGAAGCTTTTAAAAGTTCAGTAGTATATTTCGCTGTTTCCGCTGCCCCGCCAACGAATGAACTTATTAGGTTACTGTACGTAGATCCATATTTAAATGCTTCTTCTCGCGCCATTCCAAATGATTTTGCCTGAGTTTCAGCCCAATTTTCAAATGCATTAGCGCTGTTACCCATTGTTCGGCATAATTGCGTCATAGAGCTTTCAATGGTCATGGCTGACTTTATACTATCTTTTACTAATTTACCTGCAGCCACGACACTCAAGGCGGTAGTCAGCTTTTTTACTGCGCTGGTCATACTTTTTTGAAATATATTCATCCTTTTTTGAGCGGTATTAAAGCTTTTATATAGACCTGAGAAATCTCCACCGCCACGCACTATAAAATTACTCTTTGCCAACTAATCTCACCTCCCCACCGAACAAGGCATTAAGTGCTTTTACTTGTGCTAACATTTGCTCATCGGTCATTTCTTTTGTTTTTTCTTCTTTGATAATTGATTTAAGAACTCTGTCGATATCTACTTTCTTTTGCCATACCCAACGTGAGATTAAGAATGCCTGTTTTACCATAAGTATTTGTTGGATTTTTACTTTTTCCATGTACTCTTGAGCTTCAATTTCTTTTCGTTTTTCATAGCCCTTAACAAGAATAAAGAATTCCGCGGGTGTCAACTCCCAGAATTCCGTTATGCTTATACCGATAGTGGCAGCAAGTTCCATCGCGTTTTCGATCGAAAACTCACTGCCTTCTACCCGTTTTTTCCTTCTTTATCCTCTTTTGTCCCAAATGCGCCTTCAAAAGCTTTTCCCATAACATTTAGAGTAGTTTGTATATCCGAATATTCGTCCACCAAATCCATTACTTTTTCTGGTGTAAGGTCTTTATCTTCATGAACCAGTCCTGCCCACATCAACATAGCTATATCTTCCATTGTTAAATTATCCATATCTATTTTAGAAATAGGCTTTTTAAGTTTCTTTTCAATCAAAGATATAGCTTTCATGCCATATTTAAAGTTTCTTGATTTATCAAGTTGAATAGGATAAAACATCTAATCCCTCCTAAAAATTAAAAGGCTAGAATTTAATCTAGCCTTTACGTTCCTATTGTAAGTACCGGTTTGCCGCTGACTTTTATGGTTGCGCCGAATGTTATTGTTCCGTCAACTTCCGCATCACCAACTTTGAATCCTGTTACAACGCCCTTAAATTCCCACTTTGCCGAC
>Ga0134094_1003240_pt1 | contig 12337 bp, 16 predicted proteins | sample 5_1taG_FD_94458 | JGI IMG/M metagenome (GOLD analysis project Ga0134094, IMG submission 94458) | Switchgrass degrading microbial communities from high solid loading bioreactors in New Hampshire, USA - 5_19_20_110_A1 metaG | ecosystem: Engineered > Bioreactor > Semi-continuous > Anaerobic >... | reverse complement strand
AGGCAAGGCCGTATAGAATAATCATTACTACAATAGTTTGCCAACTGGCTATTGCTGCGGCTAATATCAATCCAAAGAGACCGCCCGAGATGTTTAAAATGGTTTCTTCTTTCATGCACATTCCCCTTTCTAAAATTCGTATTTTTTGTAAAAAAATATGGTATAATATATATGATTAATGAATATAATTGTAGGTTAGGTGATTTTATATGAAAAAGTTTTTATGTGGTTTTTTGACAGCAACATTATTATTTGCTTTCATCCCCGTTTTGGCGGCAGTACAGGAGTATATATTGCAAGAATCAGATTGCACACTTACAATAGACGGCCAAGTCTGGAAAAGTTCCGGACTACCAATGCTCAATTATGGTGGGTTTAATTACATACCCGTTGCTGCTTTCAGGGATATAGCAAAACAATTAGGGGCCACGTTTGAATACGATAACGCTACTAAGACTATAAGCATAACATCTGCGCCACAACAAGAACCTGAGCCAGAAACACCTATACAAGAAGAACCTGAGCAGGAACCTCCACAGAAACCAGAACCGACTGAGCCAAAAGATGAAAAGCCAACCAAGCCTGAGCAAGTTCAAGAACCAGAACCAGAAGAGGATCCTGTTAACGAACCAAAGCTAGAGCCCACAATTACTGTTTATTATTATGTAAAAATCGAAGATGGTTTAATTGTTGGTAGAGGTAAAAAAACTACACCTGAATTCAATAACTCAGAAATTCAAGTAACAAAGGAAATCTACGATAAATTTGACAAAAAAGTTTCTTTTCCTGCAAATTACGAATTAGACGAAGATGGCAATATTATCAGTGTTTCCTCCGTTCGCAAAGAATATTATTACGTCGAAATTGTCGGCAATGTAATACAAAACAAAGGTACACGTTCTGAGCCTTTTGATGGAACGCAAGATAGTAGGTTTGTTGAAGTAACAGAAAAAATTTATAACCAGCTTGACAACCTTCCAGCGTATTTCGAGATGGACGATAAAGGAAACATTATAAATGTAACCCCCGTTAATCCATAAACAAAGCCCCGTTTTGGGGCTTTTATTCTATCAATACTTGTGCTACAGCTGTTCTGTATGCTTCTTCGACATAGTCCTTATCACTTCCCTCAATTGGTTCCAAATCAATTACGCCTGTTTTCACCAAATAGGCATATGCCTGTATTTTGTACTCTTTAAGCTCCATCTTGCTCACCTGCCTCTAGTATGGTTATTTTGTTCTTTAACGCTTCGATTTCGTTATCAAGAGCGATTACAGCCCTGCATAGCATCACCTTCTCCGGGTCTGCCCGTTCCCTTACAATCTTAGGATGCGGTTCGGGCCCGTTTATAATGCTAATAATTTGTCCGTTTTCATCAGTCGTAAAGTCGGCCGGGGTATATAATATTTGATTATATATTTCCTCAGATACCTCCAATTGCCCTTCATTCAAAACTTGACCAGGAGGCCCGTTATTTCTGCCTTTATTTTGAATTTTGCCGTTTACAATTTCTACATAGTAAAACATTACCACACCTCCCAGTAAACATCACAGCCTAGACTTTTAGAAGAAGCGGCAGTATTTTCAAACTCGAAATGTATATTACTACCGGATATATAGATTTCTTTTATGTGTATTTCGTTGGCACCCGGCACTTCACTGCCAAATTCACCGTCAGTTATAAAACCTTCCCCTCTTCTACTCCACGATGTGCCCCAGTATTCTTCATCACTTTCATATACACCTGTTACTTTTGTGTCTAAGTTGTTCGTGTTAAAAAATACCATTATGCCTAAATTCGAGGTCGTATACATCGTCAAGAATCCATGTGTGAAGCCTGGGCCGATGGGGATATCTTTATTCAATGTTGCTCCTGCGCCTATAGGGTCACTAAAATGTATATTTCCTGAAAGTCCTTGCCTTAAATATTTCGCTGCAGCCGGTGTCATTGCCCGTGTGGCATCCGTCCCCGCCCTGGCTTCTGCGTTGGTAGCCAGCTCGACTATGCCGGCTTTTGAATCGGTCGCAGGTTGAGTGCGTTCGTCAAATTCGACTATAGCTGCTTGCAGTTGCTTATTAGTATTGTCTATACTTTTGCTTAATCTGTTAGTCGCATTCGTGTTTTCCGTTACCTGTGCTATAATGTTTGTCGCAATCTCATACTCAGTCTCCTCAATTGTAGATAACGCAGAATCATATTCATAGTCCCACGATACCAAGTCACCGTTGCTTAGTGCTGTCGAAGTAAAGCTCAGTTTATTTCCTGCAACAGTACATGTGCTAAGGTCTATCGGTGTTTCTGCGCCCGTCTGCGGGTCAACCTTATGCACATAATCAAGGCGTTTAATGGGATATTTTGTATTACTTACACTCAACCCTCCGTCATAGAAGCCGACTTCGCCAATAATATTTTCGCTTATCCAAGTGCCGTTGGCGGGGGCCATTAGCGCACGTTCGGGGTAGTGTGAAATGATTGATCCACCAATCTGTTGTATCTTTGTTCCTTCAAGTACGTTATATTTATCGCATCTACCATCAGGCAAGCTGTTGCCGATTTCAGGAGTGTATACGATAGATTCTTGGTATGGTACATATTCAGCAATAGGCGCATCGCCATACAAAAGTTGTATATCAGTTACAGTAACGTTTTGTGCTGTTCCTGCACTTGCACGTGCAATAACTAAATAATTATATCCTTCTCCTATTGTTACGGTTTGTGAAAAAACAGTAGAACTAAATGTTATAAGTAATTGGTTTGTAGTATCCAAATAACCATTTTTTCTAAAAACAAACAACAATTGCTTGCCTGATTCAAGATTGTGATTAAGTTTTATTGTATATGTTCCCGGCATGAACTTTCTAATAATGGACATCGAATAACCTCTGCTTGCAAAATCATGCCTAAACCCACTTGCTTCTAAATAGTCGAATCTCTGTCCTGCTACATTCTCTCGTAAATTAAACGAATTCCATAGATTCCTGCCTATAACTTTTATTCGCTTTGGTCCTGTGCCTGTTGTGCCGTCAACATATGGATATTTCTCCAACAGTTCTTCTACAGTTAGATTGTTATATTCTTCTTCGGTAATTTTTACTACTAAAAGATGCCTAAAATATAGTACGTTTCCATTATTACATACGGGAAATATAGATGATAATTCTTGAATTCCTGTTGCCCATTTTACGCCCTTTCTTACCTCTACATTTCCAGTATTGACAAAATCAATATCTATAAAATTACTAGCACTATATATAGCACGTAATTTTGCATTGCCAGAAGTAGCTGAAGTTTTACCGATAACAGAAATAAAATAATATGCATTGCTCTCAAATGTATATTTGTTATAACCCATTGTACTATATCCAGCAACATCACCTGTATTGTATAAATATGTGCCATCAGTAGCACCTAGCGAGCCTACCCAATTAGCAATACTATCGCCTCTACCATCTTTGTCGAGAACATTTGTATAAGTCCTCCCCTTCAGCACAGCCTTGCTAAACTGTCCGTCAATAGAATTAGGCAAGCTGAATATATCTGTTGTTTCTTCGCCGTCAATGTAGGCGGGGGTGTTGAGTTTTTCGTCCGTATCAGCTGCCCATTTATCAAGCTCATTAATTTTTGCGTCCATCTTGTTCATATTTTCTGAGCTTATAGGCGTGCCCGGTTGAGTTACAGTTCCCTCAATTTGTTCAACATCGTATGTATCTGTCGTTCCTCCTACAAGAGTGAGTTTAATTCTGTTAACGTACTGTCTTAATCTTTCAGCCCAGTTTATTCTATTGTAATCGCCAAGTGCCATATTATCCCCTCCAGAGGTTATCAACCCGTCTTATTGTCCATATTTCAAGATTGTTTTTCTTGCGTCCATACAACACTCTCGCAACCATAATTCCACTATTCGCTTCATCCGTAGCATCAGCTCCCGCAAACCAGCCTATTTCCTCTGTAACAAAGTCATTAGCCTCGTTCTCACTGATATATGATACAGTTTCTAATGAACCAATTGACGGCATAGCTGTGTGAGTTGTTATTTGTTTTCTAAACTGTTCGCTTCCAAGCTGAGTCTGATTGTTTGCCGGAGGGATATTGCTATTACCTAAAGCTATATATTTTATTTTTGTATCAGTTATAAAGCCCCCTAAGGCGTCACGTATCACATTAAGACCGTTATCCATGATAAGATTTGGCCTTAAGCCAGTCTTTTCGATAACATTGCCTTTTAAATCTGTTATTATTACCTCCCATTTGCCTATCCAGTTTGTTTGCTCTTTCAAAATCAACCATCCCCTTATATAAAGAATTGTGGAGCCATAAAAAGGCTGTCAGATGGGAATATTGCAATATTTACAAACTTGTCAACCTGTTCCGTCCATCCCCAGAATTCTTCGGATGCAACATATTTTTCGACCGGCCCTTCATCGTCCATGTATACTTCTTTTTCAAGCTTGTTAAGTCTGGAGTTTATGTCTTTTAAAATCCCCTGCAAGTTTCTCTCAGGTGATTCTAAGCTTATTTTTCTGTCAACGTATCCTGTGCCCTTTAAAGAATCGTAAGTTACTTCTCTGATCTGTAAATATTCATCTATATTGAGTTCAGGAATTTCAACCTTTATGAGTTCACCTGGCTTGTATATGCCCTCAAACGGTTCAAGGCTTCCGGTTAACACTGGTTGGCTATACTTTGCCAAATGCCTTAACCCTAATTCTAAGGCTAACTGTCTGTCGTCTGTATCAACCGTCAGTATGTCTTCAAATACTCCATACTGTGCTTGTGATTCAGGCTCTTCAAGCAAAATTTTGATAGGATACTCATACCTGTAAGTTATTGTCCCGGTTCCAGAAGTGACTTTGTCAGGAATAAGCAATTTCTCCTGTGCATTAAGTAGAAAGTCGTACTGCCCCTCGTCATGCACGTTTTGTATGCCTAATGTCCTTTGCTGTCCGTTAATAACCACTATAACACCCTCGGTAGTCGCACGCGGTGTATAATACAGTGGAATAGGCGTATTGTCTGAAACTGTTATATTCTGCGTAAAATCTTCACTTAGGGCTTTACCTCCCTTAACCCACAGTCTATTTACCAATTTAGAAGTGTCCGGGGTTATATTAGCTGTCCCCCGTCTGAATGTTCCTGTTTTAATAACATGCGGATTTATCCTGTGTCTTGGTTCAAAAAAGTTTAGGTCCAAAGTTTCATCAATATACCATTGAAAGTCTCCAGCCAAAGAAGAAAGTTGTTCCATACAGTCCCACAGGAACTTGTCCGGGAATTTTATTGTTACGCTTTTGTCTGTTGTTTCAACATTGTTCGTTGTCGCCCAAGGAACATATTTTTCAAATAAATCCTTTACAATGTCACTTATTTTTTGATTGATATAGCTTTCGGTAACAATAATTTTTTGTGTCCTTGCCGAATAATCTGCGCCTTGAATTGAAACATTTTTGACTACATTATTGAGTGACTTACCATTATTAATTACCCAACCCCTAAACACATTGCCATCCTGTGTTATCTCAACATCAGAACCAAAACGAAACTTATCAACTATATCTTTGCTAATGCTAGGAAGCTCCAAAGTAAATGACCCTGCCCGGTTAGTGCCGGACAAGGTCACACTGCAACTTTCGTATACTTTGATTTCTTCACCATCGATTCTAATCGTAGTACCCATATCAATAAGCACCGCCAATCGCTAATCCGTAGTCTTTTCCTATAGCTTTGCTCACAATTTGAGCAAATTCCTGCATACCATTGCGGCCAACTATTGTGCCTTGATTGATTATTGTAATGCTGGGTTTTAACCCGATTCCGCTATTATTCACCGTAGTTTCAAGCCTAAGTTCTTTGTTGATACCTTTCATTGCCGCATTTATTTGCCTTGTACTATCTTCGATTCCTTCTGCGATTCCTTCGCCAATCATTAGTCCGACCTGATCCCGCATAACTGCTGACGGAGATTTGATGCCTAAAAATTTCTTAATTCCATTTAACGCCCCTTTAGCTGCATCGATTCCTGCTTGAACCAGATCGCCTGCAGCGCTCACTATTCCGCTTTTGATGCCTTTAATAATATTTACGCCTACGTCAGCCCAGTTGATACTTTTGAAATTGCTTATGATCTTAGACATTATTTCCTTGATTATTGTAATGATGTTGCCAGTCATACCTGACAAGCCTTGACCTAGAGTAGTAATAATATTTTTGCCTACATTTAGTAAGTTTAAATGAGAAATTGTGTTAAATATCGCCTTAACTATCTCCCCGGCATTGTCAATTATCAAAGGAATGCTTTGTATTATTCCTTTCCCGAGCATTACAATAAGCTGCACACCAGCCTCTAAAATTTTGAGTAAGTTTTTATCAAATACCAACCAGAATTCATTAATAAGTCTTGGCGCTGTCTCTATAAGTTGCGGCAAAGCATTAATTATTCCTTCGGCTAATGCTAATGTTAGTTTAATTCCAGCATCAACCAATATGTCTATATTATTTATTAACGTCTCAGCAAGTTTCATTACAGCGTCTACTGCTGTAGGTATAAGTTCAGGAAGTGCCTGCGTAAGCCCATCAACCAACGCCAAAATTACTTGTACGGCAACATCTAGTATTAACGGTAAATTATCTATAATAGTATCCACTATAGTCATTACTGCTTGTACAGCCGCCGGAACCAGTTCAGGAAGCATAGCAAGAATTGATTCTAGAACTTTACTAAACAGTTCGCTAATAGTCGTGAGAAGAGAAGGTAACAGTTCTCCTACAGCCGGTATAATCGCCGCTATGGCATCTGGCAATGCTGCGGTAAGGTTATCAATTATAGGCACAACATTAGTAACCACATTTTGGAACGCGTTTACGAGATTTTCCGTGAGTGCCTTCATGTCGGCATCTGTATTCCCAAGTCCAACTATCCAGTTTTCCCAAGCCGACTTCATGGCGTTTACTGAGCCTGAAATAGTTTTCTCTGCTTCTTGTGCGGTTGCTCCCGCTATGCCCATGTTCTCCTGTATTATGTGAATTGCCTGTACTACATCAGCATAGGAGCTAATATCAAGCTTGATGCCTGATATTTTTTCGGCATCTCTCAACAATCTCTCCATTTCTTCCTTTGTGCCGCCGTAACCTAGTTTAAGGTTGTCCAGCATGGTATAGTTTTGTTTGGCAAACCCTTGATAGGCGTTTTGAATAGATTGAATATCCGTACCCATCTTGTTTGCGTTGTCGGCCATATCTGTGATAGCCATATCGGCATATTTTACAGCCTTTTCTGTGTCGCCACCTAAAGACTGGATAAGGCTTGCCGAGAAACTTGTTACTGTCTCCATGTAATCATTTGCTGATAGTCCTGCTGTCTTATATGCATTATTTGCATAATCCTGTAGTTTCTGGGCCGAATCCTTAAATAAGGTTTCAACCCCTCCAATTAATTGCTCGTAATCAGCAAACCCCGCAATAACATCTTTTCCAAGCTTTGCCGCTGCAGCTCCGGCAGCAATGGCGATACCTCCGGCAGCAACAGCAACACCCTTTAATACACTTGTAAACTTATTCCATCTATCTCCGCTCTTTTCTGCTTTTTCTGCCGCTTTCTCCATTTCGTCACCGGCATTCTTCATGGCTTTTTCATTTTCTTTTAGCTCCCGCTCCATATTGTTCAGGTCGGCAGTGGCTTTGTTTACTGCCTGTTGCCACCCTTGTGTTACTCTGTCGTTTTCTCCGTACTTTTCAGCGGCTGCAGCAAGCCCTTTTTGTAGTTCGGATAATTTATTCTTTTGTGCTTCAATCTGCTTAGTAAGAACTTCATTTCTGGCAGTAAGAGCTTGTGTAGATTTATCATTTTTGTCAAACTGTGAAGCAACGACTTGCATTTCAGTGCCAAGCGTTTTTAAATTTGTATTTATGTCTTGTATTGCCTTACGAAACTCTTTTTCGCCTTCTATTCCGATACGTGGGCCAATGTCATATGCCACGCTCTCACCACCTTATAACGGTATTACATCATCAATTGTTATTTCTTTTTCTAAGTCTACGTATCTTAATCCCTTAGTTTTTATCGCAAGCTCAAGATCAAATTGATTTTTGTATGCTTTATATAATAAGCTCCATTTTCGCAAAGTCATATGCCCTACTTGCTTTTCTGTATAGCCAAGCTTATTCATCCCGATATACAAAAGCCGTGCAAAATCAATTACTGTTGGTTCGTCTGATTCTGCACGGTCTTCAGGTTTGGGTCTTCATCACCTGTTCTTACGGATTTTATGGTCAGCTCCTGAATTGTTTTTGATATTTGATCTATGCCTACCCGAGATATCAATCTTCCTATATGCTTTTCGGTTACGAATGGTCTTTTTTCGCCCTTCTCTTCGTTTTCTATGTCAATGCCTTCGTTGACAAGTTGCGCAAATGTCCATTTTAAATCCTTTATAGACGGTTCCTCATCCCCGAGCTGTAGTGCTTCGCCCCACTTTTTCATGTTTCCGTAACGTTCCTGTATAGCCTCCATCACGTTTAAAGTAAAGGCGATGGGGTATTCTTTTTCTCCGGCTTTGATATGGCTAATTTTGTCTAACATATAATCCCTCCATTAAAAAGAGGACGGACACCCGCCCTCATTATGTCGTTGTTGTTATTCCAGCCTTTTCTTCCAGATATGCTTTCGCTTCCGCTTCGGTGTCGAAAGTATTTTCGCACTTCCAAACACCGTTATCATCAAGCATTATTGTTCCTGTCATAGTTGGCGTGTTAAATTCAATATTTTCGCCTTTTGATGAATTGGTGTCTTCGGGTTCTGCAAATTGTACCTTTGGCAACCATATTGCACGATATTTTCTTGCGCCGTTAACCTTTTTTATCCCGTAAAAACCTATACCAACGTAAGGACTGTTATCTGTTCCTTTTGCTGTTATTTCGCCGGTTTCAGTATCTTTTGTATGCCCTAAAAATTCAACTTGTATCTCGTCGGATAAATCGTCAACACCAAGGGTAATAGTGCCTTCCTGAAATGACTTATCGCTTTCAGCTATACCGTCATCAGCGTATAGTTTGACATCATTCACGGTAATTGATATATCTGCTTGAATAGCTTTGCCTATTACGCCACTTTTTGTAGCTGACTTATATACAGGATATTTTAAGCCGATTTTAGCCATCTTTCTACCTCCTTACAACGCATATATTTTCATTTCCCTATCTAATGTCTTGCCCATCTCTTCTATCGCCTTTCCTTTCATTTTGACTACTGCCGGCCGGATAAACGGCCTTTTTCTCAGTCTTGAAGTTCCGCTTTCCATTGCTCTCGCTTTTAAAGCGTTTGGAACGCCTTTTCTATCGTAGCCTTCAAACCCGATTTTTGTATTCGTGTTCCCGTTCTTATCCACATCAGGCGGGGCAATTCCGAAAGAATTAAGCAGATCACCGGTTGGTGTATTGTTTTTTACGCCCCAAAAACTTTCTCCCTTTCCTACATAAGCTTGGTCATTCAGGTTTGCTATTAAATTTTTTCTTATTTCGTCAGCTACAGGATTAGCCCCAGCCATAACAACCTTTTTTGCTATTTCAGGTGCATCTTTGCCAAATTTAGCAAGTTTTAGGGCATATTCCTCTGTTCCTTTTATGGTCATTTTCGCCATTATATCAACTCCCACACCCACTCGTAATGAATATATCCTGTGTCTTCTTCGTACTGCACGGAATTAAGCCGCCATGAAATTTCTGCCTGATTTAATTTATCTTGAATCTGCTCCACAACCGGGTCAAACTCCGTCTTTGTAAAATAATCTATTGTGCCTTGAAGAACCTGTGTCGTCTTTTGATTATCTGCATGGCCCGAATCTCCTTCGCCATCCTCAGCCCACACAATGTAATTTCCCTTTTCTTTTTTGGCAAAATAATGATGCGCAGGTGGGCCAATAGTTAATAGCAAATCTCTAAGTTCCTGCAATGTCATAAGCAGCCTCCACCTTTTTGAGCGTAAGATCTGTTATAGCTTCTCCGCTTTCTTCATCAGTTCCATGGTACGCTCTGGTAACTTCGTACTGTTGTTCACTGTTTGATAAAATTGCAACATCATGATTGTTAACTGCCCGATTTTGAATGATGCGAATACGCGCAGAAGTCTCAATCATTTCCTGCATAGCGGTATCAACAGGAGCAGTTTCAAAATTCAACTCACCATACCAGGATTGATGTTTTATCCTGTTCAATCCTTGCTTTGGCATGTTGCCTGGTTCTGCTATATTACCAACTTGATATATAGTACATATACCTTTATCCAGTATCATTAGCACCACGCTCCTTAAGCCATCGCTCACGCCGGGCAAGCCTCAACCATTCCGGCATGCCAGTATTACTGTCTCGATTTTGATATCGCCACACTACATAATCAGCAAGCAGAACCTCATCATCGACATTGTCGGCAATAAGCTTGATGCCGTTTCGCGCAAGCTCTGCATCAGCAGCTTCGATACGTTTTTTTAAATATTCGTCTAAAGAAGTATCAGAGGCCAGACGGTTGAGTCTGGCCTTGACAATCCCTAAGACGTTTGCCTCAGTATAAGCCACGAGGCATCACTCCTTATTCTTTTTGGGCTTAGTAATTTTTGTTTCCATTTGCTTTAGTACATTTTCTGTATGTTCAATATATCCCTTTTCTTGTAACTCTTTCAGGCGCTCGCCGTTGTATTCTTCACCGACATGGTAAATTCTCTTTGTGTATGGGCACTTAAAACCGCTAATTACTTTTGGCATATCCTGTTCCTCCATTATGAATTAGCAGTATCGGACGGGAAGGAAACGGAGGTTGTCGGGTCAGTGTTATTGATGTTCACTATCACAAAACCTTCTCCAAATACAGGCATGCCGTCATAACGAGCAGTACCCTTGAATACGGTCTGGTCCTCCACGAATTTTGCGTGCTCAGATGATGCAAGGCTTGCTCCTGCTCTCTCAGCCAACAGATACAAGGATCCATAACCACCAATTATGTCGTTGTCGGGCACGAATGGCAGTTCAATAATATCACCACTTTCAATCGGCATAGTATTGTTAACGCCAGCCACGAGTGCGCCTGCAGCATTAAATGTAACCGCCTTTGACAATAGTGTCATTCTGGTTTTACGATTCATGCCCCAGAAGGTTCCACCGGTGCTATAGTTTGGTTTTGCTACGCCCAAATATAGCAAGAGCTCTGCAAAGAATTCTTCAGGAGTCATACCGGTCGGATCAAATTTTAACAGATTAGTCGTGCTCAAATTGGTCCATTCAGGAGCACTCGCACCCCAATTTGATGGTTTTTCGGTTTGAGCGAGCCTTGTGGCGATACCAAGCGGCATCTTTACGCCAGTACCGTATAGTATAGCTTTGTCTACCGCAAGACCTATAGCCTGACCAAGCACATCCATGATTTCATTTGCCAGATTCAGATCGCTATCCTCAAGTGTGGAATTCGGAACAGCAATAAACCCGCCTACTTTGTATCCGTCAACTTCAACTTGGTTGAGACCAAAGCTTAGTTCATTCAGTTTTCCGACAGCTTCGGTCCAGATACCTTCAGGTACTGCACCCATAATATTTTGACGTGCCTTGCCACCGACAGCTCTGAGTCTAATCTTGGTGATTAGTTTGCTATATCTGTAAAGGTTGTCCCTTAATAAATCTAGCATTACTTCTGGTATAGTAAGCTCAGCACCAGTAACCGCTCTTTTTTCGCCTTTAAATTCACGAACACGAGCCAAGAATTCCTTTACATCTTCACGAGTAATAAAAGCATCTATTTCGCTTCTGTTCAAGCCTTGGAAAAATCCTCTTCTCATTCTTATCTCTCCACCTTTCTCTTTTTTTCTTTCATGATTTTCGGGTTTTGGCACAGGGTTTGATGCCCTGTTGTTCAGTTCATCCAATTCAGCCTGCAATTGCTGAATCTCTTCCTCCAGTTTTCTCTTGCCGTCTTCATGCTCTGTTAACTCAGCCTCAAGAGCTTGCTGATCTTTCTCAAACACTTCAACAGCCTCATCGACTGCAGCTTTGTCTTCCTCAGAAGTATCATCTGTGATCTCATCTACCGCAGCTTCCAGTTCTGCTTCACGGGTTTTGAGTTCAGCTTTTCGCTGTTCAAATTCCACATCCTTAGCCTTAAGATCATCTAACTGTTTTCTCAGACTTTGGATTTTCTTCGTAATGACCAACTGTCTTAATGCCATTTTTCAATCTCCCCTTCCTTTCAGCTTTCCATTTTTCTATTTGCCGTTTTTTAATTTGTTCAAAGTCTCGTTTTCTTGCACTGATTGAAGTGTCTTCGTATGCAGGGAAAGTTACGCAGCTTACTTCGTATAGTT
>Ga0134094_1003204_pt1 | contig 12457 bp, 20 predicted proteins | sample 5_1taG_FD_94458 | JGI IMG/M metagenome (GOLD analysis project Ga0134094, IMG submission 94458) | Switchgrass degrading microbial communities from high solid loading bioreactors in New Hampshire, USA - 5_19_20_110_A1 metaG | ecosystem: Engineered > Bioreactor > Semi-continuous > Anaerobic >... | reverse complement strand
TGTGTCGGTTCAGGATATTGCAGTACAGTCGCATTTGGCATTTTGTTGTCGCGCTCCCAAGTACGGACAGCAGCTTTCCAGTCCTTCATCTTGTTTTTGCCGATCATCCAACCTTTGGCCGAATAAAAGTCGTACCATTTTTGAGGATCAACGCCATTTTTACGCTCAAGACAGTATGCTCTTACTTCTTCGATAGTTGGCGGAGTGAATTGTTGCGGCTTGCCCGCAGTATCTTTTTTTTCTTTATGTTTTTCTTTTTCTTTTTCTTTTTCTTTTATTTTTATTTTTATTTGCGATTCTGTATCGATACTGTATCCATACTGTTTACATAGACTATCGAACGCATCAAGTAGAGTATTGTCTTTTACGTCTTTAAGCTCTTCAGTTATGCGTTTAATCACCTTTGGAGAATCGGACCAATTGTACTTGATCCAGTTCAAAAGCATTATCTCTTTGGTATCTTCGGAATATAGGATTTTACCGTAATCAACAAACCGCTGGATCAATTTATCTACGGTTTCTGCGTTGTATCCGGTCTCAAATTGAATGACCTTTTTCGGGATTTCATATATACCGCATTGAGTAGTTTTGCTGTTCGTCATCAGATACAGGTAAAAGAATTTTTCCTCTGGCGTGAGTTCCAAGACAAATTCATCTTGCCAAAATGAAATGTGAACATATCGATATACCGCCATTTCATCACGTCCTTAGCTTCTGCCTTGCAGCTTTCAACGACCAACCTATGGACCGCAGCCGAGCTTCTTCCTGCCTGACAAAAGCCTGGATTTCGTCAATATTATCTGTCCTGTAATATCCGCGCCCTGACTGATCGTTGATTATCACATGATGCCTACGGAGTTGTGCTATCTTTTCGCGGAGTGCTCGATCGTTGAGTCCGGTGAGGGAACAAAGGCGTGCCCTTGATATAGCGTTTTCTCGTCCAAATGGAATGAGTTCAAGAAGATCCATGTTGTCACTCCTCTTGCAAGTTTTCATAGTATTCGCATTCCAAATCGGCGTAGTATTGCTCTTCCAATCTTGAGTAATACTCTTCCTCTTCACGCGCCATGCGTGCCTTGTCCTGAGCTCTTATTTCCCTGAGTGCGGCTTCATCCGGATCAAATCCCATGTAATACGAATCCTCTAACCTGTCGTAATCAATTGCATCAGGATTTCTTCCAGACAGCCAAACCTCATAGTAAACGTCGCTTTCATATTTGCCCCATGAATCTCTTGCCATAAATATCACCTCATTTCATAAATTGTTGAGAGCGGGTGAGGATTTGCACCTCACATGGAGCTGGGCTTCTATGCTCCCGACTAATGCCATTAGAGCCGACGTCTACCTATTCCGTCACCGCCCCAAATTAAAACGGAAGTTCATCGTCCTCTACGTCATCCAGATCTTCAAATTCCATATCCGGCTGCGCTGAGTCGCCTTGTTTCTTCCAATCACCGCAGAAATGAACCTCGCTGACGACGACCTCAACGGCTTTTCGATTCTTGCCGTCATTATCCTGCCAGGTCCGAGATTGAAGCGATCCGACTATTGCGATCATTTTACCTTTGTTGAAATGCTTGCAAATAAGCTCTGCAGTACCTCTCCACGCCACACAGTTTATAAAGTCTGCGCTGTCTTTTCGGTTGACCGCAATTGTGAAAGAGGCTACCGGGATATTGCTTTGAGTGATTTTAAGCTCTGGATCAGCAGTAAGCCGCCCCATCAAAATTACCTTGTTCATGTGTTACCTCCACTGTGCCACTCACGCTCGATCTGAGCGTCTAAGATTCTGATTTGTAACTTGTAGCTGTTGATTGCTTCTTGCGCTGCCTTGTATGTAACCTCAGCGACATCTCTTTCAAAACGTAACTTTGCGATTTGAGGATTGCCCCTGCACAAGTCAGATATGATCGTAACCGGCATGCCTTTATCACGCTCAATAAGGATTTGCTGTGCAAGGGCAACCTTGTATTTCTGTTCTGCTTCTGCATATGCTTGCCCTCGCTTACCGAGCTCCCGGATAGCCGTGTCAAGCAGTTTAACCTTTGCGGATAGCTCGTTAATGAGATTTGCACCATCAATCATCGAGGAAACTCCTCCCGAAAATCTTGATAAACTCATCACGGGTGTGGGTTTTCTCAAATTCTCGTTGCCAAGTCCTTTGCAACCATAGCTTCATATCCGGATCGTTGTGGACCGCGTGCCGGTCGATCGTGTGACAATCGGCGCACAAGTTTACAACTGCGCCATGCTTTTCGGATGTATTGCGGAGAGAGCCGCCATATATGTGATGCCTGTGCAAAATTGTCCGTCTGCCGCATATGTAGCAATATTTATCCACTGCTTGTCACGTCCTGTTTCATTCGCTCTTTCAGGCACTTATAGCAGAGCGGCAAATTGTACTTTTTGGAGTGTTCCAGGATTTCTGCGACAGTGACTATGGCGCCATTGGATAATCGGGCATTTTTTATGTCCTTACCGCAATCGTGACAAACCATCGGTTTGGAGTTTTGTTTCGTTGGAGCGTCCTGACCCAAATCATTGGTGTCATACTTAGTGCGATCCTTTTCCCAATACACATCTGCACCGACACCCAAAGCTTTACATGCAACGCTGATTGCATCTGTCAGAGCCATCTTATAGCACTCGTCGGAAGCTCTCGGTGACCCTTTCTCAAGATCAACAAACATTGATCCTCCGGTGCCCGGAATTGGCTTCGACCATTCACCCTCGTATTTGACGTATAGGTTGATATCAACATATGCGGCGACCCTGCCGTCCGGCGCGGGCTCAATCCACTTTTTGACTATCTCGTAGTACCACCCAAACCCGCACGGACCGAACACAGAAGTAAGGGTTTTTATGCGCCACATGGGATTTATATCGGTAAAACCGTTTAGTTTTCCTCCACTTATGGTTTTCTTAGCTTCGTTCGGAACCGTCCGGACCTTATCGTATATTTCTCGGTTATTCATCTCGCGACCTCCTGCTTGTAGTAGCTACAGAACTCACACACTGAGCAATAGTCCATGCACTTCTTGTCCTCACCTTTGCGGACCTCGATGTAGTCACCGCCGTTGGCGTCCATCCATGCTTTGGCTTCTTCTTCACTATCCAGCACTCTAAGAGCTGTCTTGCGACCCTTCTTCATAACCGCATATTTATCGCCGCTGTTGTAGCGTTCTTCCGGCGTGCAAACCGGTAGTTGATCGTCCGGTAGCTTCTCAGCTTCTCTGATTGCTGCAAAGCGCTCCTTAAGCCACAGTTCCTCTTCCTCGAAATCAGACTCGGTAAAATCAAAACTGACAACGTGAACCGGATAGGGAGGATAATCTGGCTTGATCTTGGCGTCGCGTTTGCTCCAGTCTTTGAGAAATGCAACAATTTTCCCTTTGTTGACTTCGAATCCCATCTGGCGGAGGATGTATGCGTATGTCAGAGTTTGTCTGCGCCAATCTGAGTAATCGCCAAATATGATCTTCCATACCGATGCGGTCTTGTAGTCAGTGACCTCCTTGTCCTTTGCGTTGTAGAGGTCAAAGCGGCCGGATAGGACATACTCCTCGAATGGTGTCTCGATACGCTCCTCCTTAAGTTCGTGTTCGCTCTCCTGGTATTGCTCTACCGCCATATGTACCGCAGTACCAAAGAGCAGCCAGATCATGTCAGACACGTCTTGCTCGATTTCGTGATAATGGCGGCGCTCCAATATGGCTTCTCGGACACCTTTAAGTAGTGATGTTACGCTGTACCGATTTGGTTTATGCTCATAGTCCCGCTGAGCCATGCTCACCAGCGGAGCAGGGAGACCTAATTTATTCGTGATAATCATCAGAAAGGCACCTCCTCTTTAGCAGGGATTGAAAAGGCAATTTTCTTTTCCTCTTCAACTTTTTTCCTCAAGCCAGTAACGAACTTGATTGGGTAGTATGCTCCACAACCGGCAACGATGTTAGCGAGTTGTCTATTTGATACCCAAAAGCTTTCTGTCCTCGTGATTGCTTTACGCTCTCCGTACATGGTGTCTACATATACTGGAGTATTAAGCTCCAACATCACATCATCGGGTACTTGAAAGAGAAAGGTTTTTTCTGGAGATTCGGGATGGTAGCAAAATACGATGTTTATCGGCTTGTCCATAATCCCATCCTTTCATATCACCGGCGCTATCGCTCCCGCTATACCAACGAGCAGGAGAAACAGCAGAAATTGAATTGTTGCAATGCAGATCCGTTTTGCAAATTCAGCGTTCGTCATTATCGCCACCCCTCTTGAAAATCTGGTACAGGAAAACGCAACACATTGTCATCATGATTCCGCAGAACAGCGCTACAACCATTTCAGCCATTGCCACACCTACTCCCTGTAGAACGAGAAATATTTGATCCCGTCAGCTTCGAAGGTGTAGGAGTTCAGAATTATCGTTCCGACCGGGTTCAGACCGAAAAGCATGGTTCCGAACGCGTCAAGCCCGAAGCACTGTGCTAGGCTCGTTGCCCCGAATACTCCTCCCAGGAATGCTCCTGACGCCGGGCCAAGCACTATGGCTCCAACGACGACAGGGATCTGAAGGAATGTGATCGAGAGCGGGCCGTACTTGAGATATCCTATAGGCGTGAAAGCCATGAGGATTATGATGGCGGTCACAACGGCCAGCCTGACCATGCCGATGGCCCGAAGCCTTCCGCCGCGGGCTTCCGATCCGTTTTTCGACAGATTTGATCTTTCGCTCATAAAAATACCTCCTGCTGCCGCCCTTCCCCCTGCGGGAAGGTGTAGCGCAAATTTCAATAATAATTATATAATAAACTCAGTTTTTAGAACATAGATCGCATATCTGCTAAATAACGAACTTTTCTCTATTTCCTGTTTCTTTTCTGTGTATTCTTTACATAAATTGTATAAAGGCCTTCCAGCAGCAGATTTTTGTCATATGTGACGTCATGCCTGCAATGACGGCAAATCTCGCTTGCATACTGCCCTGTCGCCACTACCGAGGACTTCCCTATCTGTGCTTCTATTTGCGAAACCAATCCGTCGATCATCGCGGCAGTCCCGTATATTATACCCGCATTTATGGAATCCGCTGTGTTTTTCCCGATAAGGGGCCCGTTTTCCCGCAGGCCGATTTGCGGCAGCAGAGCGGTCTTCTCGGCCAGCGCATTTATTGAAAGGTCTATACCGGGACATATTATGCACCCAACATAATCGCGATTTACATCTATAGCTGACAGTACAGTCGCCGAACCCACGTCAATGATGACCAATGGCGGTTTATACTTGCTGATTGCGGCAACCGACTCCGCCACGATATCGCTTCCAAGCTCTGAACTGTTATCTATCCGGATATTCAACCCGCTTTTTACCCCGGGTCCAAGGATTATCGGGAGCCTGCCGAACAATCGCTTCATGGCCCGTGCAACACTATCGGTCATCGTCGGCACCACCGACGAGAGTATCGAGCCTGTAACATCGGATATGTCAGTGTCGTTCAGCCTCAGCACATCCATTATGCGGATACAATGCTCGTCCTCGGTTAAACGCGCATCGGCGGATAAAGAAGAGTCAAAAATCAACTCTCCCCCGTCCCCGAATAATCCTGCACTGATAATACTGTTTCCGATATTGACCGTCAGGACACTCATGGCTTAAAACTCTGCCGATCCCGTGGTGCGCGGGAAGGGAATCACGTCCCTAATGTTTGTCATTCCTGTCAGATACATGATCATGCGCTCAAAGCCCAGGCCATAGCCGCTGTGCTTGGCCCCGCCGTAGCGACGAAGGTCAAGATACCACCAGTAATCCTTTTCATTGAGCCCAAGCTCCTCGATCCTGCGTTTCAACACATCCAGGCGCTCTTCACGCTGACTGCCTCCGATCAGCTCGCCCACACCTGGTACGAGCAGGTCCATCGCAGCCACGGTCTTACCGTCGTCGTTCAGCCTCATATAAAAGGCCTTTATCTCTTTCGGATAATTTATGACGAAAACAGGTTTTCTGATCAATTCTTCGGTCAAATACCTTTCATGTTCGGTCTGCAGGTCGCATCCCCAATAGACCGGGTATTCGAAGCGGTCCTTTACTTTTTCCAGGGCTTCGATGGCCTCGGTATAAGTGATGCAAGCGAAATCAGACTCCAATATGTGGTTGAGCCTGTCCAGCAGTCCGTTTGAAATAAAGCTGTCAAAGAACTCCATCTCCGCAGGGCACGTCTCAAGGACATGTCTGATGATATGCTTGACCATGTCCTCGGCCAGCCGCATGTTGTCATTGAGGTCAGCAAACGCGATTTCCGGTTCGATCATCCAGAACTCTGCAGCATGGCGAGGTGTGTTCGATTTTTCGGCACGGAAGGTCGGTCCGAACGTGTAAGTCTTCCCGAACGCCAGCGCAAAAGTCTCGGCCTCAAGCTGCCCGGATACGGTCAGTTTTGCTTCCTTACCGAAGAAATCCTGGCTGAAGTCGATCTCTCCGCTTTCGGTGCGAGGTATATCGTCAAAATCAAGCGTCGTCACCCTGAACATCTCGCCTGCGCCTTCAGCGTCACTGGCCGTAATGATCGGAGTATGGGCATATATGAACCCGCGGCTGTGGAAAAATTCGTGGATTGCGAAAGCTGCCTCCGACCGGACTCTGAAAACGGCGCTGAAGGTATTCGATCTCGGTCTGAGGTGGGCTATCGTGCGAAGATATTCAAAGGTATGGCGTTTCTTCTGCAGCGGATACTCCGGAGTAGAAGCCCCCTCAAGTACGACGGATGTCGTCTTCAACTCAAAAGGCTGTTTTGCGCCGGGTGTCAATACGAGTATTCCCTCGGCAATTATAGCAGAACCGACATTGTATTTGCGCACCTCGTTGAAGTTCGGCATATCGGATTCAAGTACGAGCTGAAGGTTCTTGACCGTAGAGCCGTCGTTCAATTCGATGAAAGCAAATGCTTTTGAGTCACGCAACGTACGGATCCATCCGCCGACCCTTATCTGCGACTCGTGGAATTTTTCAGGATCGGCATAGATCTCCTTTATCGAAGTCAGTTTCATGATATTTCCTCCCAAGAGCGGTTGTGAAGATATAATAACGCATAAAATTGCATAGGTCAACAAAAACAAACGCCGGCATGGCCGGCTGTTCCCTCTCTATTGCATTCAAGCACCGCTTTTGTCGATTTTCACTTCCCTGTCAAACTCTTTTTTATCATACAGGTCAAAGTAGCTTTCATTGCGGTCGCTGATAAGGCTGATCCCTATATTGGTCATTTCCTGCAGCATTTCGGATTCAGACATCAGATACAGTATGTTTCTGACCGGTTTGTCAAAGTTTCTCAGCAAATACCGCCCGTGCTTCATCCTGCCAAGCATTTTCAGAACTTCGTCCAGATTGTGCCCTACCATCCTGTATACAGCCATGTCGTCTATATTTTTACCCGGTCCAGTGTTGTAACCGTTGCGCCGGCTGTCATATGCCCTGATATACTCCTCCTCGGCAAGGTCGCATTCGGGGCGGCTCCTGCACCGCAGCAGGATCTCAAACTTGAAACCCGCGACGCCGTATTTCCTCATATCTTCATACAATTTCCCGGGCTGATTCACTCTCGCGTTATAAATATGCTGAAGCATGCTCTTTCTATAGTTGTTTGTCGAACCTATATACACCTTGCCTGTATCGATCGACGTGATTTTATATACAACATATTCCCCGAGGTTTGCTATCTTTTCGGCATCTCCCATTGCTCATTCCCCTGTCGTTCAACATCAAGTACCATCCGTATTCATAATTATACAAAGCTCTTTGCAAGAAAACGGTCGTCTTTTGCGTCATTGCACTTTTTAGCCGGTGAGATATATGTTATAATTTCATACAACATGTCGTTTTCTCAGATATTGCTATAAGTTGTCCCGGTTCATTGATCATGATGATAATCCATACAAACGAAAGGAATGGTTATATGGCTGCGAACGGACTGCTCCCTGCCGATTTCCTTCTTCCGTCCGGGGTCGATATGTCAAAGTGGAGCGTCATAGCATGCGACCAGTTCACTTCGGACAGGGATTACTGGGCGCGCGTGGAAAAAACGGTCGGCAATGATCCATCTACCCTCCATGCTATACTCCCGGAGGTATATCTCGGTGATCCCGATGTTCAATTCCGCATAGAGCGCCTGCAGGCTGCCATGTCTGAATATTTGAGAATGGATCTTTTCAGACCTTATCACGGGTATGTATATGTTGAAAGGACACTGAACAATGGTGTGATCAGGCGCGGGATAGTGGGCTTGATCGACCTTGAAGATTATTCATATGAGAGCCGTTCGGAAAGCCCGATCCGATCCACCGAACAGACGGTGCTCGAAAGGATCCCTCCCAGACTGAATATCAGGAAGAATTCGCCCCTTGAGATCCCTCATGTGATCATGCTCTTTGATGACCCGTGCGATACCGTTATGTCAGCCATAGACACCCGCAAGGATTCATATGAACTGCTGTATGATTTTGAACTGATGGAAAACGGCGGACATATCACCGGATGGCTTCTTGACAGGGATGAGCAATGCAGGGTCCGGAAAGCCTTCAGCTCTTTGGCGCAAAGCAGGCCGATGGCATTTGCCGTCGGTGACGGCAACCATTCTCTCGCTGCGGCAAAGTCAAGCTATGAGCTGCTGAAGAAGGATCTGCCAGCCGAAGAGTACCTGGTCCATCCCGCAAGATATGCCCTGGTGGAGGCGGTCAACCTGCACGACCCGGCAATGCAGTTCGAACCTATCCACAGGATCATTTTTGACGTAGATACGGATGACCTTTTAAATAGCATGGAGAAATTCTTCGACAGAACACCCGGTTTCGATTCCGGAGACAGTCCTGCATGCTGTCTGTCCTTTAAGTACATAAAAGGCGGTAAAGCCGGAGAGATCACTGTCAGGACCCCGCACCACACTTTGCCTGTAGCTGCATTGCAGGACTTTTTAGATCATTACCTGTCTTCAGTCGGAGGAAAGATCGACTATATCCACGGTGAAGAAACACTGAAGGCCCTTGCCGCAAACCCTGGCTCAATAGGGTTTTTGCTGCCGCCCATCGACAAGTCCACCCTGTTTGACGATGTGATCCGAAACGGCGCTTTCCCGCGCAAGACATTTTCCTGCGGAAACGCAGAGGATAAGCGATATTACCTTGAATGTCGCAGGATCGTGCCTTAACAGAAAAACGGAGCATACGCTCCGTTTATTTATTATGCCATTCTTTTTGACAGAGGTTTGGACTCAGACACGTTATTTGGCGTTGCTTTACTTGCCCGGCGCTCTGTCAAACGATGGGTTGATGGCATAGAAGTTCCTGGAGTCGAGCCTCTCGGTCACGAGCCTCAATGCTTCGCCGAAGCGCTGGAAGTGGACCACTTCACGCTCGCGCAGGAACTTGATCGGGTCTGCCACATCCGGGTCGTCTACCATCCTGAGTATGTTGTCATATGTCGTTCTTGCCTTCTGTTCGGCTGCCATGTCCTCAACAAGGTCGGTGATAGTGTCACCCTTGGATTGTATGAATGCAGCAGTCCACGGCGTTCCCGAAGCGGCCTGCGGATAGATACCGGCAGTGTGGTCAACGAAGTAGGTATCAAAACCGTTCTTCTTTATCTCTTCGATGCTCATGTCGCGCGTAAGCTGATGGACGATCGCACCGATCATCTCAAAGTGGCCGAGCTCTTCCACGCCTATATCGGTCAGCAGCCCTTTAAGTTCCGGGTATGGCATGGCATAGCGCTGGCTCAGGTAGCGTATCGAGGCAGCGAGTTCGCCGTCCGGTCCGCCGTATTGGGTGATTATGAATTTTGCCAGAGCGGGATTGGTCCGCTTTATCTTCACCGGGTACTGCAGTTTTTTCTCATATTCAAACATCTGCTCTACCTCCTGTCGGTATATTCCCACGGCCAGGGATTGTCGATCCAGTTCCAGCGGTCGCCTTCGCCTGCCTGGGTCTTCTCCAGCGGCCCGTATTTCTTAGCATAAGCCGCTTTTTTGTCCTGATAGGCTTTAACGTATTGGCGGAAAAGCCTGAGGGCTTCCGTATCGTCCGGATGGGTATCCAGATACAGTGCGAGTTCCACCAGGGCAAAATCGAGAGCCTGGACTTCTCCCAAAGGCGTGTTGGCTACGCTTCTCACATTGAAGTTGTTTTTCCAGGGCAACTCAAGACCCGGCCAGAGCGTGCCGCGGTCGAGTGCCTCACCGGCCGTGTATCTCGGCGAGCCTTTGCGCTGCCAAGGCGTATATGTCATCCCGATGGGCGCCTCACAGGGGAGGTCCCACATCTCGGCTCCGCGCGTATATTGCTTTTCAGGCATTTTATCAGGCATTTTTTCAGTCATCTTTTCCTGCGCATTCTCATGCGTATGCTCCTCTTTTTGAACGTTTTCCTTCATTTCCTCCCCGCGCATGTTCATGCGGTTTTCGTCCTGTTTAAGAAGTTGTGACAGAATATTCTCAAACTCCATATCTACCGCCTTTTCTCCGCACCCGTATAGTTTGGTCCCGATATACGGTGCGGCATATAACGGGACCACATTTTGAAAATGTGCCGGCATAGCTGTCCGACGCAACTTCATTCCATTATATGTATTTTTCGACAAAAAGTGATGTGCGGACGCTCCGGTTCAAAATTCATTTGGTCAATAACTACACAATTCAGTCAACCGGCGAAGAGCAATGTTGCAAAATTAACATCTGGTTCTTACTTTTTACTCCGGACTGTGATACAATATATAAAAACCCTAATGAATGCACAGCCCATAATGTATCCAAAGGAGGTACCTCCAATGCCGGACAGTGATTACTATTTGGCGCGCAGGCGCTCACTGTTTCCAATAGTCATTACCATCCTGATCATCCACCTTGTCTTTGCGTTCACCACGTTCTTTCTGATGTATTTCATGACATTGTTTCTTGGCCAGTCCGCCGCTCAAACCGTGGGCTCCATATTGAGCATCCTTCTGTTTTTCGCCATGATGTACACCGAAATGTGGCGCTCGGGTCAGCAGGACCGCAACCTGATGAATTTCGGGCATATGCCCGACGACAAGTTCCGCGGTCTTAAGGCTGCACTGCTGTCACAGATACCGGGATTTATCCTTTCCATACTGGCCGCAATAACAAGATTGACCGGATCGGCGTCCACGCTTTTCGTGTCGGCCTACAAAATATTCTATGCTCCGTTCGTAGACCTGATCTGGCTGGCGGAGCAGGCCACTCCTCTTCTCTTCCCGCTGTTTGCCCTGATCACGCCCGTTGTTGTGCATATAGGTTATATACTCGGTTACAGTGGGTACGCGGTATCGGAGAAGTTCTATAAAAAGAATCCAAAGAGCAATATACGTGAAAAGAAGTTCAAATAATCCCGCACATATTGAAAAGCCTCCCGTCATAAGATATTTGGAACCCACATTACGGGAGGTAGAACGATGTCTCTTAGAATCTGTGTCGTTTTGCTTTGCTTACTTATTATATTAACATTTACGACAGGCGCATATATGCCGGTAATCGATCCGGGACATGGCGGAGAAGACGGAGGTGCCGTTTCTCCCTCCGGCGTCGTGGAAAGCGAACTCAACCTTCAGGTTTCAAAAAAGGTTAAGTACCTGATGTGCCTTTTCGGACATGCACCGGTCATGGTAAGGGAAACGGACATTTCCCTTCACAGTCCGGGATCCGAGACATTGCGTCAAAAGAAAGTATCGGACCTGAAAAACCGCGTTGCCCTGATAAACTCGGTTGAGAATGCATTCCTGATCAGCATTCACCAGAACGCTTTTACTGACAGCCGCTATAGCGGTGCACATGTATTTTACAACAGCGATGAGAGCAAACCCTTGGCCGAGCTCATCCAAAAACGTGTCCGGGAAAAGATCGATGCCGGCAACAACCGCGAGGCAAAAAAAGTCCCTGACAGCATCTACCTCATGCAGCATGTCAACTGTCCGGCTGTTTTGATCGAGTGCGGTTTTATGACGAACCATCGTGAGCTGTCCCTGCTTCGGGATCCAAGATACCAGACGAAACTGGCCTCGGTGATCGTCTCGTCATATCTCATTTTTCTGAGTGATCAGAATGAAAACAGGCAGCAGTATTAAATATTCTTTTTTACATGAAGGAGCAAAATCCAATCACGTACAGCACTGAACGTTGCTGATAAATTGAACTGGCAGGAAGTAAAATGGCAAAGGAAAAAACAGTTTTTTTCTGCAGCGAATGCGGATTTGAAACCCCGAGGTGGCAGGGTCGCTGTCCCTCGTGCGGAGAATGGAACACACTGACCGAAAGCACGGTCGTTTCAGGCGGTCCCTCTGCCTCGCACCGCATAAACCGCGATCCGAAAAAGGTCAACTCTGCGAGAAACCGTGTGGTGCGTCTCACTGACATCGGCATTACATCGGAAACCCGGATAGCTACGGGAATGGGCGAACTTGATC
>Ga0134094_1003193_pt1 | contig 12497 bp, 11 predicted proteins | sample 5_1taG_FD_94458 | JGI IMG/M metagenome (GOLD analysis project Ga0134094, IMG submission 94458) | Switchgrass degrading microbial communities from high solid loading bioreactors in New Hampshire, USA - 5_19_20_110_A1 metaG | ecosystem: Engineered > Bioreactor > Semi-continuous > Anaerobic >... | reverse complement strand
CTGATTCTCGCCGGCATTTGCAAGGATAGCAGGCTCATCAGTAGGGTCGACATCCAGGCCAAAAACGCCCATCCCGCCGCGGTGCTGCCGCGTATAGGTATGCCGCAGCGTGCGCTTTGCCAGCCCGCGGCGGCTGATGGTCACGATTTGGGCGTTGTTCTCCTGTTCTGCAGGAAGGGCTTCGGCAGCTCGTTCAGGAGAGAGTTCAACAGGTTCGCTGGTGTAAATCGCTGCACGCGAGCTGCGGCTTGAGGCACGGCTGCCGGCTATTGACTCTAAGTATTCAATATAAGCAATGACACGTGGATCTACGTTTGTTAAATCAGGACGCTGCATAATCGATTAACTCTCAATTCTTATGACTGGTCTATGCTGGTACAATTGTAACACTGTAAAAAGCTTGTTTAAACACGATTTGGACTGCTCGATGATCACAATCCGACTTGCAAACCAAGATGATGCTGCTTTACTCGCCAGCCTGGGGGCGCGTACATTTTATGAGGCTTTCGCTTCTGATAACACGCCGGAGAATATGCAGGATTACCTGAATAGATCATTTTCGCCTGAAATACAGTCTAAAGAGCTGTTAGAAGCAGGAAGTGTTTTCTTGATTGCCGAATCGGAAGGAACCGCGATCGGTTACGCGCGACTGCTTGCCGGCTGGCCCGATGTAACCTGTATTACAGGTAGTAATCCGGTTGAATTAGTCAGGATTTATTTACTTCAAGACTGGATCCATCAAGGTGCAGGGTCAAAGCTTATGCAAGCCTGCCTTGATGAAGCGCGGGGTAGGGGGCATGATGTGATCTGGCTGGGCGTGTGGGAGAAAAATGCCCGCGCAATTGCTTTTTATCAGAAATGGGGATTTGGAAAAGCCGGCTCGCATAACTTCCAACTTGGAGATGAAGCCCAGACCGATTGGATCATGCTGCGTAAGCTGTGAAAAACAGGCTCAAACCCGGTTCCTGGCTCTCAAGAGTGGCTATTTTGATAACACATATTGCTTTTGATAATGATACTTATCAAAAGCATTATAGGTAATTTCGCAGCATGACATATTTTCTCGCTCCCCTGCCGGATTCAAATGGGCTTGACAGATTTCATTTTCATATTCCAGTTTTGTGATATGATCAGGTCAGGGATGGTAATCTGCACAGAACGCAAGCTTGATTGAGAACAAACGTTATTCAGGTCTTTCACTACCCTGCTCGCACTGCCGGCCTTTCTCGAACAGCGAATCGATATGGTGGATCATATGCCCTTTCAGGAAGAGTTGAAGCAAAGCACAATCAATGTGCCTCGTGCTGCGCTTGAAGTTGCACGCTCGATCGCTTACCCAAACCTGCCTGTTGATGATTATATGAACCGGATTGACTCTCTGGCCGATGCCGTTCGACCGCAGATCGAGGCATGTACAGATCTGGCAGACCAGGTGGATATCCTTTCAGATTTCCTGTTCTATCAAAAGAATTTCCGCGGCAACCGCAGCGATTATAGTGACCCGCGCAACAGTTTTCTCAACTGCGTGCTGGACCGGGGCCTGGGTGTTCCAATTTCACTGGGGATCCTTTATATATCGGTCGCTCAGCGGTTAGGCATGCCGGCTTACGGCATTGACCTGCCCGGGCATTTCATTGTCGGGCTTTATAAAGAAGGAAGAGAGATCCTGATCGACCCATTTAACGTTGGGTTATGCCTGTCCACGCGCGATTGTGCTCGCCTGGTTGAAGAAAGCACGGGCTACCGTGGTGCATTTATGCCGAAATGGCTGCTGCCTGTTTCACCGGCAGATGTGCTCGCACGCCTGCTGACCAACCTCTGCAATGCTTATATCCAGCGTGAGAACTGGCAGAAAGCCATTCCCGTAATCCAGATGCTGCTGCTGGTCCAGCCCGATACCGATTTCCACTTTCGTGATCTTGGTTACCTATACCTCTACAACGGCTCGCTGCGGCTGTCAGCGCAGTATCTCGAAGAATATTTACGCCGTGCTCCTAACGCAGATGATTATGAAAACGTCCGTTCAAGCCTGCAAATTGTTGCTGGCCGGCTGGCGTTATGGAATTAGGTTTCATCTCGTTCAATATTGACTGCCATGCCAACCTACGACGAAACCGGCCCCCTTTATGCTCAAGCCCTTCACGATTTCCATCAGGCTCGCCGAAAAGCTTCTCTGGAGAAAATTCTCTCCCCGCTGATCGGTAAACAGTCTGACCTCCTTTCTTACGAGGAAGTACGCAGCAAACTGCGCGCAATCGAGACTTCACGGCGGCAACTCGAAGAAATCCCTCTAAACCAGATTGTTGGCAGCGTCAGCCGTTATACCGATTTCACACGCAGTTTTTTACCCCGGCAGCCATCGGATCAGGAGCGCTGGATGCGCGTACGCATGGGGATGGAGAGCCAGATGGGCCTCCCCCCTATCGAAGCCTATAAAGTCGGCGATGCTTATTTTGTGTTGGACGGCCACCACCGCGTCTCTGTTGCACGTGAGCTGGGCGCTGAAACAATTGAGGGGTATGTCATACCCGTTTACTCCAGAGTGCCCATCTCTCCTGGCGATTCGCCTGACGATGTCATTCTAAAGGCCGAATACACAGATTTCCTCGCCAAAACGGGCATCGACGAACTGCGCCCTGACGCGAACCTGATCGTGACTGCCCCTGGACAATACCAGAAGCTGCTGGAGCATATCTCCGTGCACCGCTATTTTATGGGAGTGGAACGCAAAGCTCCGGTGCCATATGAAGAGGCTGTGGTTGATTGGTATGATACGTTTTATCTGCCTATCGTAAAAATTATCCGCGAGCGTGACCTGCTGCGCGACTTCCCTGACCGGACAGAAACCGATTTATATCTGTGGATCATCGATCACCGCGCTGAACTTGGCGGCGGTGAGATCGGTTGGGAAGTCTCGCCGGAAAAAGCCGCCTACGATTTATCGGAGCGATACAGCCAGAGAGCACAGCGGCTATTCCCGCGCCTGACCAGACGCCTGGCTGAAATCTTTGTCCCGCAAGCGCTGACTTCGGGCCCTGAGCCGGGAACCTGGCGCGCTGTCCGGCAGTCCCCTCGCCGGCCAGATCACTTGTTTGACGATTTGTTAGTCGCTATTCCACATGACCATTCGGGATGGCAGGCTGTTCGCATGGCAATTGAGCTTGCGCGCCGTGAAGATGCGCGCCTGACCGGGCTGCATGTGATAGATGATGAATCAAAACAGGAGTCGGACGAGGTCCAGATCATTGATGAAAAATTCCACGCGCTGTGCGAAGAAGCCGGCGTCCGCTGCAGGTTGCAAATCGATGTAAGCCGCGACGTCGCAAATGCCATCTGCCGGCGGTCCCCTTGGGTTGATTTGACCGTTTTCCGGCTGCGCCACCCGCCCCCGTTGAAGCCGATTGTACGCCTTCGCTCGGGCGCGCGGATGTTAATCCGCAGCTGCAGTTCACCGCTTCTGGCTGTACCGGATAATCCCTTCCATCTTGAAAGCGCCCTGCTCTCTTACGGACCTGGTCGGAAATCAGATGAGGCCCTGTTCCTGGCAACTTACCTGGCCGGGAAATGGAAGATTCCGCTGACAGTCGTAACTGTCGAAAAGGAGAAGCAGAACAGCCAGGGCGAAAAGGCCAGCCTGCACCAGCGCGCTCGCAGTTATTTAGAAAGCCACGGCGTAGAAGCAGCCTATGTTCAGGAAAAGCATGACAAGGCGCTTTCAATCCTGATCAACGCAGAATCTTACAACGCCGGCTTGTTGATTATGGGCGGATATGAAGCCAGTCCTGTTCGCGAGAGTTTGCTTGGAAGCACAGTTGACCGGGTCCTCCGCTCTACCCGCAGGCCGGTTTTGATTTGCCGGTAGATGTGCTTCTTATAAAAATTTATCGTCAATCAATTAACCTGCCCATTGAACTGGTGCAACTACACGTAAACCCTTTTTCTAGAAAAAGAGTATAATTATTGTGAGAGCCCAGTTTTCTTTATAAAATTGCAAATATTCAACAAAATACTTTACAAAAATCCAGGGATTCCTTCTATGCCAAAAATATTGCTTGTCGACGACGAGCCTGTGATTCTGGAGTCGCTTAGCTACAGCCTGGACCGTGAGGGGTTTGAGGTACAGGTAGCCTCTGATGGAGCTCAGGCTTTGGACCTCTTCAATAGTAGTAAACCCGATCTTGTGATTCTGGACATTCGCCTACCCGAAATTGACGGGTTAGAAGTCTGCCGCCGGCTGCGAGCCATTAGCCCGGTTCCAATTCTGATGCTGACTGCACTCGGGAACGAACTGGACCGCGTCGTTGGTCTGGAAGTCGGTGCGGACGATTATTTGCCAAAGCCGTTCTCGTTTCGCGAACTGCTCGCACGCATTCGCTCGATCTTGCGCAGGGTTGAGCTGGATCAGCAGGTGAGCAAACAGAAAATTTATATATGCGGAAATTTGCGAGCAGATCTCTCCAGCCGGCGTGTATTTAAGGGAGATAAAGAAGTTCAGCTCTCGGCGCGTGAATTCGAACTGCTTACCCTGCTGATGTCGCAGGCCGGGCGTGCCGTCAGCAGGGATGAAATTATCAGACAGGTGTGGGGTATTGATTGGTCAGGAGATCCAAGGACCATCGAGGTGCATATTCGCTGGCTTCGCCTGAAAATTGAAGACGATCCGACGCTCCCCCATTATGTGCAAACAGTGCGCGGTTATGGTTACCGTTTTGCCTGTACAGAAGAAGTTGCATGAGCTTTCTCTCGAATAAATTCCCCTGGCGCCCTTCTCCCAATCAGCTGCGTATCTCTGATTTCATTGGCATTTCACGAATCATTATTGGTATTCTGGGTGTATTTATCACCTCCTTTGCGCTGTTCTCCATCTATAAGGTTGGAGAGCAGGCAACTGTTCGTCATTTGGAAGACTTAGCTTTTGTCATCACCAGGGCTCTCGAGGAGCCGTTAGCCGCGCTTGCCCAGGGAGATAGCGACCCGCAGGAGATCGAATCCCTCCTGAACAGGTATCTCGTCAGGTGCGATGATGTTCGTTATGGTATTCTCCTGGCCGATGGCAGAGAGCTGCCTTTTGAATCCAAAACCCGTTCCATTCTAGAAATCTCAATGGAAGGGCCGGAGATTGAGGCTGCGCTCTCAAATACCATTGGGCATTCCATTCGGGTCGATGACGAAGGACAGAAAGGGATATTTGCTGCTGCGCCTGTCCGCAACGGTGACCGTCTCTTTGGGGTTTTAGTGCTTTTTATGCCGCTGAACCCGGCGCTTCAGCAAGCATTCCATGCCATGGGCTGGGTCTCGCTCATTTCGATGGGCATTGGGATTCTTCTCATTATCGAGGGCTGTTTAGACAGCTCGTTTCTGACCCAGCCGCTGATCTCACTCAGCGAGACGGCTGAAGCGCTCAGTCATGGGGACTTAACTGCGCGGGCTGAACCAGAGGGACCGCGTGAAGTGAGCTATCTGGCAAACACCCTCAATGTGATGGCCAGTCGATTGCAGGCCAGTTTGAATTCAATGAAGGAATTTGTTGCGAATGCCAGCCATGAACTCCGCACGCCCTTGACGGCTATGAAGCTGCAAATTGGGGCGCTGCGAGATGGCGCGCTGGATGAGCCAGAAGTGGCCAGACGATTTTTATATCAGTTGGAATGTGAAGTGGACCGCCTGAGCCGGCTGGTCAATGAGCTGCTTGATCTTTCGCAAATTGAGAGCGCAGCCAATTCATTTGATTTTCAAGCGGTAGATTTGACCGAGCTTGCCCATGAGGTCCAGGCTTTTTGGGCAGTTCGCGTGAAGCAGGCTGGGCTCGAACTGGCGATCCGCAGCCCTAAGGATTTACCCGAAGCAAAAGGCGATCCATATCAGCTCCGGCGGGTTTTTGAAAACTTGATCGAGAATGCGATAAAATATACGCCGCCTGGCGGGCGTATTGATATTGTTCTCAGTTCTTCCGCCTGCTCAGGGGGGGATGGAGCCAGTTCTGAAAACCGCTTACGGGTTGAAGTCCGTGACACTGGGATCGGCATACTGCCGGAGCATCTACCGCATATCTTCGACCGGTTCTACCGGGTTGAAAAAGCAAAAGCCGGGCCGCTGCGAATTCTTCCCCGGCAAAGCGACGGCAAAACGCCATGTGAGGAAGAAAGCAGCGGGCTGGGCCTGGCAATTGCCCGCTCGATCGTGCAGGCTCACGGCGGGCAGATTGGTGCGAACAGTCTTTACGGCTCCGGTTCTACCTTCTGGTTTGAGCTTCCCTCCTGGTATTGATACGGTATACTTGAGAGATAAATTGCCCTGTTGCGCATCATTTGTATGTTGGGAGACAATGCAAACCTTGCGCCGATTTTCTATACGGAGTCTTCATGACAACAGTTGAATTAACCCACATCAGTAAGACTTTCGGTCCGGTTAAGGCGGTGGACGACCTGACCCTGTCGGTTGAGAAGGGAGAATTCTTTGGCCTGCTTGGGCCGAATGGTGCTGGAAAGACAACCTGCATTCGTATCTTGCTGGATATTTTTAAACCCGACAGCGGTACGGTCAGCATCATGGGCGGGCCGATGACAGAAGAGAAGAAAAACCGTATCGGTTACATGCCTGAGGAGCGGGGTTTATATCAAGATCTCCCGCTGGAGCGCGTGTTAATTTATCTTGCATCCCTGAAGGGCCTGTCTAAAGCAGAGACCATCTCGCGGATGGGCTATTATTTAGAGCGCTTCGATCTTGCTCAATACAAGAAAAAGAAGGTAAAAGAGTTGAGCAAAGGGATGCAGCAGAAAGCCCAAATTATTTCGACAATTATCCACCAGCCCGAACTGCTGATCATTGACGAGCCGTTCAGCGGGCTTGACCCGATCAATACACAGATGGTAAAGGACCTGCTGCATGACCTGCACCGCCAGGGGACGACGATTATTATGTCCACGCACCAGATGTACCAGGTTGAGCAGTTGTGCGAGCGCATTTTGTTGATCAATCACGGCAAAGCGGTGCTGTATGGAAATCTCAATGATATTCGCCGGCAGTTCTCTGGGAATGCCCTGCTGGTGCGGTCGCCAGAACCTCTTCCCCCGCTGCCCGGCATTCTCAGCGCTGAGCCGGTGAACGGCGGGCAGCGGTTGAATCTCGCGCCCGAGACTTCTCCCCAGGAGATTTTGCGCGAGCTGGTTCGCCAGGATGTTCATGTCGATCAGTTCGAAGTTGCGATGCCTACGCTGGATGAGATTTTCATCCGCGTCGTTCGCGATCAGGAACGGGTCGCAGATGCCGGCAGCAGGCCAAGCGACGGCGCTGCTGCAGCGGCTGAGACAAGATCGATGCAGTCTCCATCGTAAACAGGACGTGCCATGAATAAAATGTGGACGGTTTTCAAACACGAATACACGCGGCACGTTCTGAGGAAGCGATTCTTGTTCGCATTGTTGAGCGTTCCGGCGTGGATCGCGGTCATGTTCCTGGTGATATTTATCTCCGTGTTACTGCAGTTCGATAACACTCCGGCCGGATTTGTCGATTATGCCGGGGTAATCGTCGAACGTTCGATTCCTCTGCTTGGTGACGAGGAAGCTGAGGATGACCTCTTCCCTGATCGAGAATTTCTTCCATTCAGTGATGAAGAATCGGCACGGGCTGCATTGGAAAGAGAAGAGATCAACGCATATTTTGTACTCCCGGCAGATTACCGTGAGACGCTCAACGCCCGGCTGGTTTACAACGGAGATGAGCCGCCATCGTCTCTCCGGTCTCAGTTCAGCAGGCTGCTGCGCTACAATCTGCTCCGCGGGCAGGATGAAACAGTCGTGGAGCGCGTAATGTCTGGACCGGAGCTGGTGATCGAATCAACCGGGGAAGGCCGGCAGATGGCGGATGGGGAATGGATCAATATCGCTGCACCCATTGCCGCTGGCATATTTCTGATTGTGTCAGTGTTTACCAGCTCGGGTTACCTGATGCAGGCCGTCGTGGAAGAAAAAGAAAACCGGACGATGGAAATCCTGGCAACTTCGCTATCGCCTATGCAGATCATGAGCGGCAAAGTCCTCGCCCTGATCAGCGTCGGATTAACCCAGGCGTTTGTCTGGGGAATTGTGCCGGTCATTGGCATTGTGCTCGCCGGTTCTGCCGGTCTATTCCCGGATGGAATGGTGGTCAATTGGGGCCGGATCGCGCTGGTGCTGATCACCGGTCTGCCGACGTTTGTGATTATGGCTGCTGTGATGGCAACCATTGGCGCAACGATTACGGAATCGAATGAGGGTCAGCAGGTATCTGGGTTGGTATCCATGATCGTCATGTCGCCTTTTATGCTGATCAGCCTCATCATGTTCAATCCAAATGGGGCATTAGCCACTTTTATGAGTTTCTTCCCGCTGACTGCCTGCCTCACCTTGCTGCTCCGGCTCGCATTCGGAACGGTCCCCGGCTGGCAGGTGTATATCAGCACGGCGATTCTCATCTTTTCGTCGGTCGGCTCGCTCTGGCTGGCCGGCAAGGTATTTCGGATGGGCATGCTAAATTACGGCAAGGCAATGGGATGGAAAGATATCGCCTCGGCTGCCTTTTCTCGTCGGGAAGCGGAAGTTCGCACCAGCCCTCATAAGGAGACAGCCTCATGAAGAAAACAATGGTCATTCTCCGTCATGAGGTTATCACCCTGGTCCGGCGGTTCTCCTTCTGGTTTGGCGTGCTGGGCATTCCGCTGATCGGCTTTCTGATTCTGGTAGGGATTTCAATCCTAAACAGGAGCCAGGCGAATGGAAATACGCCACCGGGGGGCTTCCCAGGATTTGGTCAACTCTTCTCGCCTGAAGAGGATCTGCGTCCGCAGGGATATGTCGATCAGGCAGGGCTTATCCGCGAGTTCCCCTCCTCGTTTGATCGGAATGAGATGATCGCCTTCCCTGAGATTGAACTTGCAAAACAAGCCCTGGATTCCGAGCAAATCAGCGCATTTTACATCATCCCGCCCGATTATGTCGAAAGCGGGACGGTGCGCATGTTCATAAAAGAGAGGAACATCTTCCAATCGGAGAGCAAATCTGAGAGTCTCGCTGAACTGCTCCAATATAACTTGATTGGGCAGGATCCAGAGATGTATGCGGCAGTCAGCGATCCGATCCGAGATGTGGAGATGGTCAACCTCGCCCCTGAAAGCAGGCCGGCTCGCGACCCGAACGGCCCATTAACCTTCTTTGTCCCGTATATTGTGATGATGGTGTTTTTTATCTCCATCATGGGATCGTCAACGATGCTCCTCAACAGCGTGGCGAAAGAAAAGGAAAACCGCATTCTCGAGATCCTCATGGTGACGGCCAGCCCGCACCAAATCTTGATGGGGAAAATAATCGGATTAGGGCTGGTCGGGCTGCTGCAAGTGGTCATCTGGGTGGCCAGCGCAATTCTCTTGATGCGCATGGGCGGGCAGACTTTCGTCCAATTGGAGAATTTTCAGCTCGAGCCTTCGCTCCTTGGCTGGGGCGTGGTTTTCTTTGTCCTGGGATATATCGTCTATGCTTCATTGATGGCAGGGATTGGCGCGCTTGTGCCGAGCCTCCGCGAATCATCACAGGCGACGACCATCGTCACAATGCCGTTGATTGTGCCGTTATTCGTGATCTCGGCATTGATTCAATCTCCAAACGGGGGGTTGAGCACCGCACTCAGCCTTTTCCCCTTGACCGCTCCAACCACGATGATGCTGCGGCTTTCAGCAGCGAATGTACCGCTGTGGCAGATATTACTAGCAATTGCGCTGCTAGTGATCACTTCGCTGCTGGTCATTCGCGCCGTAGCGGGCATGTTCCGCGCGCAAACCCTGCTCTCGGGCCAGCAGTTCAAGATGAAACGTTTCTTCCTTGCGCTGATCGGCAAGATTTAACAGATTATCCGTCGACTGTAAAGGCGCTGGGTGCTTGCTAATACCCTCCCAGTGCCTTTTTTATTTGCCTTTTTGCCGGCGGAGAGATCGCTGGCTGGTCTGCTGCTATTTTGTTGTCGAGAGAAATGTATAGAGCGCAATAGATATTTCTTAATCGAGAGTACAATTATTTCAGCATTTCTCACGTAGACCTTCAATCAGGAGACCCAATATGCCGCTAACTTTTGATCTACCGTTAGACCAGCTAAAGACTTATACTGGCATCAATCCACGTCCTGCTGATTTTGATCAGTATTGGAAAGCCGCGTTGGATGAAATGAGATCGCTGGACCCACAGGTCGAACTGGTTCCTGCCGAGTTCCAGGCACCGAACGCCGAATGCTATCATCTCTACTTCACCGGTGTTGGTGGATCGCGCATCCATGCAAAGCTCCTGCGTCCAAAAAACAATCCCGATCCGCATCCAGCCGTCCTGATGTTCCACGGTTACAGATGGGCATCTGGCGATTGGGTTGAGAAACTGGCTTATGTAAGCCAGGGATTCACCGTCGCGGCAATGGACTGCCGTGGTCAGGGCGGGCTTTCGGAAGATCGCGGCGGTACTGCATCCGGAAATTCAGTATACGGGCACATCATTCGTGGATTAGAGGATGCCCTTAATGGACGGCCTGAATCCCTGCAGTATCGCCAGATCTTTCTGGATACGGCTCAGCTGGCCAAAATTGTGATGGATATGCCGGATGTTGACGAGAATCGTGTCGGCGCGACCGGCGGAAGCCAGGGCGGCGCGCTGACGGTTGCTTGCGCTGCGCTGGAGCCGCGCATTAAGCGAGCTGCTCCAATTTTCCCATTCCTGAGCGATTACCGGCGTGTTTGGGAAATTGATCTGGCGGTCGATGCCTATCTGGAGCTGAAAGATTTCTTCCGCCATTTTGATCCACGGCATGAGCGGGAAGCGGAAGTCTTCGAGAAGTTAGGCTATATCGATATCCAGCATCTTGCCGACCGCATTTGCGGCGAAGTCATGTGGACGATTGGCCTGATGGATACCATCTGCCCGCCGTCATCTCAATTTGCCGCTTATAACAAGATCACTGCGCCGAAATCTATGGTGATTTATCCCGATTTTGGTCATGAGAACCTCCCCGGAATTAACGATAAAATATTTGAATTCATGATGGGGTTATAAAAAACAATGAGGCCGTCTGATTTGGACGGCCTCATTGTTATATCTTGTCGTTCTTGCTTATTCTTCAACAGCCGGCGAATAAACGATCGCTGTCGTCCCATCTTCAGAGGCGAGGATGAGCTGGCCGCCTTCCAGGTGGAAGCTGGTCACCTTTTCCAGCGCCTGGAAGTAAGCCAGTTCTTGCTCGGAGCTGTTCTCGCAGAACATCATGGTTGACATGACGGGGCCAAAGGTCAGGCTGCCGTCTGAACCGGCTTCATAAGGGGCTGAAAAGCCGTTGCAGCCGCCCTCACCCATCGCATTTTCGCCGTCCTCAAATTGGATAGTCAGGTCTTTATCTTCTGGCAAAACCACCGCCTGCCCGTCAAGTTCCAGGCTGTCCATCACCCAGCGGCTGGGTAACAGCGCCTGAGGATCGGTAACCACAGCCGATTTCTCAGCGCTCTCCGCCAATACACCAACCGGTGTTACAAACTGCGATACCAGTACGAAGACCAGTGCAGGAAGAATGATCAGGGCCAGGAGTGATAGTAGAAGTTTTCTGTTCATAATATTTCACCTCAAATAAAGTTTTCCCTTTCAGGTTATCGATAAGGCTGAATTTCGTTCTACAAAATAGACGAATAACGCAGAAATTTGTTCCCAGCAACAATTTCTCACTCAGTAACGAGTTTTCGCCAACGAATTCTCAGTTTACCGAAAAGCGAATAGAATCAAGGAGAGCAGAGAATCCATAGCTAAGGAGGCCCTTATGGCAAAGCAGTATATCGTTGGGTTTGCTGAGAGCGCGCTGGAAGAAGTTCAGTTGACGCGGGTAATCGCTGAAAATGAGGAACACGCGCTGGATAAATTCGCTGAAGCCGTCGGAATAAAAGAACCCAAGTTTATTGAGTATGTCTATGACAGGTCGATTAATTTATCATTCGCCGAGAATTTCTGGCTGCGTGAAGAGTACGAAGCAGAAGAATTTGAATCAACCGGCAGTGTTTTGATTGATGACGTTGAGTTCAAACAAAGGGTAAGGGAATTCTTCGGCGATAATCGAGATTGGGCGGATTTGTATATCGATTATTATTTTAGTGATGAAGACGAGCAGAGAGACAGCTTCCCGAAAGAGATGCTCATTTATATCTGGTTCGAATCCGAATGGGCTGAAGTGATGGTCGCTGACCTGGATGAACTTCCGGTCGTCGAGTAAATCAAGCGAACTGCGGAAATTCAAGCGATAAAAAGCTCATCTACGTAGCAGTAGTGCCAGTCCTCACCGGGCTCGAATGATTTGATAATTGGGTGGTGAGTTTCGTGGTAGGGGAGCGTCAAGTCCATTGTGTAAATGGAGCGAACCTTAAAAAGATAACCGCTGCTCGAAGCGGATGACGAGTTGATTGAGGATCAGCGGCCAGTTATAGATGGGCATGGACCACTTCTTGG
>Ga0134094_1003180_pt1 | contig 12544 bp, 9 predicted proteins | sample 5_1taG_FD_94458 | JGI IMG/M metagenome (GOLD analysis project Ga0134094, IMG submission 94458) | Switchgrass degrading microbial communities from high solid loading bioreactors in New Hampshire, USA - 5_19_20_110_A1 metaG | ecosystem: Engineered > Bioreactor > Semi-continuous > Anaerobic >... | reverse complement strand
GGAACAAAATTCGTAGTCTCGAATTTCATTTCAGCCAAAGCATCGGCAACCGTAAGTTTATGCCATAAAGGGCCAGCCTCAACAGTCACTGATGAGGATTTATCCGTAAACTTCAGGCTGTTTTGCGCTGAAGAATTGTTTGCTACTGAGAATGCGCCTTTTCCGTGTATGTAAACCCAGAAATTACGCGCCGATTTGGTGTTGTGAAGGTCTTCCACCGATACCGGGGCCAGGATGAAATGGTGCTGGTCGATTTTTATATCCCCATGAAGCACAGGAGTGATGCAGGACATAAAACCTTCATTGTTACAAAGGGGGAAATACAATTCATAAAGATTTTTGGGATTCTCAAGCCTGAAGGAACCATTATCATCTGTAAACATTATCCTGCTTTTCATACACTACCTCTCCAAGTTTTATTTTTTCACGTTAAGCTGCTGCATTTTTATGGCAAACTCTTCTGCGTCAATCTTGTGAAGGAAAAGATCTGTAACGAGGTTAATGTGGGTTTGCGCGTCTGAACCCGAAAGAAAGGTATCCCATGCAAGAACAAAACCGTCTCTTTCCTCCAGAAGTTTCATTATTTCCACTGCAAGGGGATTTACCCTGGATGTGTCCACATCGACTTTCCAGGCAGGTATTCCTGCACCCGCAAGGTAGCTTTCTTCACAAAAGTCTACCAGAATTGATGTCAGGGCTTTGACAGCCTCTTTTTTGTACATGGTGGAGGCACTGATCATAAAGCTGTCTATGGCGCCTCCCAAAAAGCCATTGGGGTCTCCCGAAGCACCTTCAATTACCGGAAAGTTTCTGACAGCTACCTTGCCCCTTACGGGACAGCCTATCCTGTCCATGGAACCTGCTGCCCAGCTCCCTCCATAATACATGGGTACCCTGCCGCTCAGAAAAGTAAGTTCGGCCTCATGCTGGGTGTACTGGATGCATCTTTCATGGAATGCTCCTGCGTCTATAAGCTTGATCAGCCTCTCAGCCGATTCTATAAATTCCGGCTGGAAAAACGAGGCCTCTTTGCTCAGAGCCGCAATGCATTTCTCTATGCCTGCAGTCCGGATGGCCAGAATATTCTGATAAAATATGCCCGGCCATCCGTCCTTCAGACCAACGGCCATAGGGGTGATATTATTCTCCCTGAAAATTCTGACTGCTTCCAGAAGTTCATCGTAAGTTTCGGGTATCTTGACATTGTATTTTTCAAATAATTCGGTATTGCAGTATAATATGCCGGCAATCATGAAGGTAGGCAGTCCGTATATTTTACCATCATAAGTAAAATTTTTAAGAATTCCCGGCTGAAGTTTGTCAAGGGTATCCTGATCAAGATATTCATCCAGCGCAAGGACTTTGCCGGCATCCACAAAAGGTTTCGCAAAGCCCGCACCCCAGGCAAAGAAGATGTCCGGGGCTTCATTTACTGCGACCGCAGTCCTTATCTTTATTTTATAAGTCTCGCTTTCTGTTGCGTCTGTAATTATCCCGATTTCGGGATTTTCATTTTTCCATTTCTCCAGAGCTTTCTGGAAAGGTTTTTTATTTGAATCGGAATCGGTAGACCATATATGCCAGAGTTTTAAAGTTATCTGATCTTCCCGGGGGGAGGGGGCAGCACTCGCTGTATCCGGCGAATTGGCTGCAGGCACTGGCTTTTTGCCGCATGAGCCGGCAATTAATATTGAGATAATACATATACCAAGCAGTAAAACTTTTAAAACCCTGTTCATATGTCTACCTCTTAAATGCGAATTTTATGCTTCCGGATATTAGTATGACTTATGATTTAACAGCACCTGCCACGATACCTTCAACAATATAGCGTTGCAGAAATGCGTAGGCAATAATTAACGGTGCAGCAACCATAATCAGTGCTGCCATCTGCTGGGGCATATCAACCTGGTATTGCCCCTGGAAAACGTACAGACCTCTTGTTATCGGATACAGTTCCTTGCTTGAAAGGTAAATAATAGCCCTGATAATGTCGTTCCACACGCCGATTGCCGTAATAATGGACATGGAGGCGATGGCGGGCTTCATCAGCGGGATAAGGATTTTGAACATGAATCTGAAATATCCGCATCCATCAATAGAAGCCGCTTCGTCAAATTCTTTGGGTATACCTTTAATAAAAACAAGATAGACAAAAAGTGGTATACCTCCGCCGCCGATCATACCGAGCATGTATCCCAGGCGTGTATTATAAAGTCCGAGTTTCAGTATAAGCTGGAACTGGGGAATTGTACCATCGGGCAAAAACATGCCTATTACAAATAATCCGAATATATATTTGCCGTATTTCAAATATCCCCTTGAAACAGGGAATGCCAAAAATACAGCCATCAACATGGAAAGGGTTGTACAGACAACCATATAGAATATACTGTTCCATACGTAAGCCGAGAGATTGGCTTTCTTGAAAGCCTGGACATAATTCTCAAAGTGAAGGCTTTTGGCTATGGAAGTAGTGTCCGACATATATTCAAGCTTGGTTTTCAAAGAAGTATTGAAGGCGTAGAAAAGAGGGAACAGGTAAACAAACATGATTATCGCAATAAAAAGGTATATCAGAAACTTAATGCCGAAATTCTTCATATTGCATCGTCCCTCCTTTGTACGCTCCTGTAATAAATCAGGGTGGCTATCAGAATGAATACAAACAGGAACATTGCCCAGGCAGCGCCATAACCCTGACGCATGGGTCCGGCTCCTGAACCGCTGTTAATATTGAAGGCAAAGAACATAACACGTGCTGCCAAAGTCTGGGTTGCCATATTCCGTCCGCCGGTAGTGAGCAAAATCACCTGGAAAGACTGGAGGGAACCGATTATGGCAAGCATAATATTGACATTCAGGGTTGGCCAAAGGAGCGGGAGAGTTATGTATCTGAAATTTTGCGAACCTGAGGCCCCGTCAATGGCTCCGGCTTCATAAAGTTCATTAGGGATTGACTGTAAACCGGCCAGATTTATTACCATTGAGTGCCCCATTGCCATCCATATTTGCGTAAATATGCAGCAGGCAAGGGCGGTGTTTGCCGAGGTAAAGAACCCGCTCTTAAGACCGAAAAGCCCTATAAATTTGGCAACCGGTCCGTCCAGGGGGTTAAGCACACAAAGCCATACAAGGGAAGTTACAAGTACACCAAGAACAGAAGGCATGAATACTACTGCACGATAAAAACTTCGCCCTTTTATCATTTTGCTGTTCAGTGCCAGCGCGATGAAAAGGGCAATAAAGTTCTGGATAACCGTCACTGCGACGCAAAAGGTAACAGTGTTTTTAAGTACCTGAATCAGGTCGCGGTGGTTTTGCTGGAAGAATAGTTCCCTGTAATTTGCAAGGCCGACCCATTTCCATGGAACGCCCTTGACTCCCGTTATGTCCGTAAAAGACAATATGAAGGTTGCCAGGGAAGGTCCAACCCCCATAAATAGCTGAAAAAATATAGCAGGTATTATGCCAAGGACCAAAGATGATTTTTTGAATGAAGTTTTTACTGCTTGCATAATATCACCCTTAATTCAGGCTGGGTTCCTGTGTCAGGATGACACAGGAACCCGGCAGAAAATTTGAAGCTGCAAACCTTATTGAATGGCTGCCAATGCTGCATCCCAGTCTTGCTGTGCAAGCTGTGCGAGTTCGTCAACGGTTTTGACAGTACCGCCAAGAGCTTCGAGAAGGTTGATGTTGAAGCACTGTCCTGCTGCGTACTGACCAACTCCCTTAGGAGCGATTATGTATTTTTCCCATGCGAGACCAAAGCGCTGGTTCTTGTCTGCAAGAGAGTTGACAAATTCATTGTCGGTCTGTATGCCGGGCATTGTCGGGAAGAAGCCAAGGGCGCTCACAAACGGAGCGTAAACTTCAGGCTGGCTCAGGAATTCGAGATATTTCAGACACCAGTCAACATTCGGGCTCTTTGCATAAATGTTGAACTGCATGTCATACTTACCCTGGAGCTGATTGGGTTTTCCGTCAACATCTCCGGGGAACGGGAAGTAGCCAAATCTGAAGTTAGGATCAAGATCCTTGATGGCTCCGGCATTCCAGGTACCGTCTATCATCATTGCGGCTTTACCTGCTACAAATCTACCGGGAGCATCTCCGTAAGAGATGGACATACAGTTGGGTTCAAGCCAGCTTACAAGCTGTTCAAATCTTCTCCAGAGACCCATGGTCTTTTCGTCTGTGAATTTTCTTGTACCGGTCCAGAGACCTTTTGCAAATTCGTTCATGTCAGTTTCGTATGCACCGACCATGCCACTGACACCTACCGATGTCAACGGCCATGAATCAGCACCACCGACTGTGATAGGAGTTATACCGTTATCCTTAAGGGTATTGCATATGACTTCGAATTCTGCCCATGTACCGGGTTCCTCAAATCCATACTGTTCGAAGATATCTTTGTTATAGAATAAGCCATTGAAACCAACTGCACCGACATCAATACCGTATACTCTGCCCTTGTAGGAAACAGCGTTTTTGATCATGTTTTCATCCCAGTTCTTCAGGAAAGGCTGGTCGGTGATGTCAAGGTATGCGCCGCTTTCAATAAAGGTTACCCATGCCGGCATGTCGGCGCCTCTTGTCCATTCCTGAGGTAATGTGTCAAATGCCGAAAGGTTTGTGATAATGTCAACGTCACCGGCTGAAATCCTGGTGTTCTGAAGTGTCGGATAGTCGTTTGCGTTGACGGTGTCAACTACGAATGAAACATTGGGATATTTTTCCGAGAATTTTGCATTTAGGTCAGCAATTGCTCTTTCGTTTGATTCCTGAACCCAGGTAATCATACGGAGAGTTACCGGTTCAGCTTTTGGCTCTTCATTATTGGATGATGAGCCCTGAGGTGCTGAGGTTGCAGGCGCATCAGCAGGTTTTTTTGAACCTCCGCATGCTGCCATGCTGAACATGAGTGCGATTACAACCAAAATTGCCAGTAATTTTTTCATGGTATTCCTCCTTATTGAATTTATTAGACGGTGAAATCCACCATCTAACTAAATGATAGGCACAAAGGAGGCATGAGTGAATTAAGGCGTTTTTCTAAAAAGTTCAATAATTTTACTTTTTGTTTAACGATTTTCTGAAATCATTAACCGACAACCCCGTCCATTTTTTGAAACATATGCCAAAGTAATGAGGATTTTGAATGCCTACTTCCTCTGCAATCTGGTAAGCTCTCAGATCGGTTTCCTGAAGCAGTCTGACTGCTCTTTCCATCCTGATCTTTGTCAGATATTCGACAAAGGTATATCCGGTCTCCCGTTTGAAAATCCGGCTGAGGTAGCTCATATTCATATAGAACTTTTTGGCTGTGCTTGAAAGGGTTATTTCCGGATCGGACAGGTTTTGTTCCAGATATTCCTTAATCTGCTCAATTATCTGGTTTACTTTTTTGTTCTGGGTATTCTGTATGACGGCAACAGTCTTTTTTGCTATGCTGACAAGATAGCTCCGGATCTCAGGCAGCGTGTCTGCCTTGAAAATCCGTTCAAAAGGCTGGCCTGTATCCGAGAAAACTTCTGATATATTAATGTTTATTTCTATAATTACATTCAATACGACAGACAGAATATGAGATGCTATGGCCCTGTAGGTCTGTATATTCAGGGCTTCCCCTGATGTGTATTCATGGAATGCATTGTCGATGAATTCCTCCACTTTATTGTACAAACCTGCTTTCAGGTAAAAAGCAAGGGCATCGTAGTTGTCATATTGCAACTGAAGCTGGTTCGACCCTGAAAAATTGATCTCGTCATAACTTATAACCTGATTTTTTCCCGCTATTATTTTGTATTTAAGAGCATATAACCCTTCCTTGTAAGACTTGTTAATCTTGTTGCTACATGGATAAACCTTTCCCTGTCCTATGGAAACATTGCATTTGAGTGTGTTTATTATCATTGATCTCAGCGCTTCAAGACAGTCAGAGAAGTCGAGGCTTTTTTCGCAGTTAAGAATAACAATATTCTGGAAAGCATCCCTGAAAACATATACGCCGGGATCGTCCCGAAAATATCTGACAATCAGGTTATGAGCTTTAAAATTCAGCAGGAGTCTGTCCTCTTCGCTCAGGGAACTGCTCTCATCATTTGCCGGACTTACTTCAATTACGGCAACGACATGATATCCACTGCCCAGGTTAATGCTGAAATATTCAGCCTGGGCTAAGGCATCTTCTGTATCTGTATTGCCCAGGAGCAACTGGTTCAGAAATTGTTCCTTGAGGCAGGGCAAGGCTTCTTCCAATTGTTTTTTAAGTTTATTGTATTCCTCCTCCTGATTTCTTTCCTTTTCAATTTTGCTTTTCAGATTAAGGGCTGTTTTTCTGATCTCATCATCATTTATTGGCTTGAGCAGAAAGTCCGCAATGCCTATTTTTACGCTTTTTTTAGCATATTCGAATTCTTCATGCCCGGTCAGGACCACGATTTTCATGTTGGGATATTTTTCAAAAACGATTTTTCCGAATTCAAGACCATCCATGAAAGGCATATAGATGTCGGTAAAAATAACGTCGGGCCTGAGATTGTCCACAAGTTCCAGGGCTTCGTGGGCGTTTGAGGCTTCCCCGACCACTTCATAGCCGAGTTCATTCCAGTCGACGCAATGCCTCAGAAGATTTCTCACAAGATATTCGTCATCAACTATCAAAAGCTTTAAAAGATTATTATCTGACAATTAGTGCACCTCCCTGGTCGGAATCCGGATAATTACCTTCGTTCCGTTTTCCGAACTTTCAATTTTTACCGGGTCATTGATGCCGTAGAATATTTTAAGCCGTTCAATGGTTCCTTTAAGGCCAAAACTCTTCTTTTCATCATCCAGATAATCATCATTGCTCAGTATCATTTCAATGGTTTCCCTCGGCATACCCACACCGTCATCTTCCACTGACAGTTCAATAAAATCTCCAAGATATTCGACCCGGACAGTAATGTTTCCTTTTTCTCCTTTGGGTTTAATGCCATGATACAGAGCGTTTTCCACCAAAGGCTGCAGTACCAGCTTGGGAATCTTGTGGCCAATTGCCCTCTCGTCAATGTCGTAATGTATGTCGAATATATCGCCGTATCTGACCTGCTGAATTGATGAATAGCTTCTGACAAGTTCTATTTCATCCTTTATACTGATTACTTCGCTTCCCTTGCTTAAGCTGATCCGGTAATAGCTTCCCAGAAACTTCATGACTTTGTATACCTGGTCGTTCTTTCCCATGAGGGCAAGTGAACTGATTGCGTCAAAGGTGTTATAAAGAAAATGAGGCTTAATCTGGGCCTGCAGGACGCTGAGTTCAGCCTTCCTCTTGACTTTCTGTTCATGGACAACCTTGTTGATCAGGTTTTTGATTTCGGTAATCATGATGTTGTATGCATCCCTGAGACTTCCTATCTCGTCGTTGCCGGCATCGATATTGACTTTTTCAAATTCTCCCTTTTCCACTCCCTTCATAGAATCAAGAAGTTTTTTGATAGGAGCTGATATCATTTTGGATACTGCCAGCGATCCCAGGAACATGAGAAAAGCATTGAATGCCAGAATGGATAAAGCAGCAGCATTAAATGCATAGGATTCCCTGGAAAGCTCTTCAAAAGGTATGGTGCTGATAATGCTCCAGTCATATTTCTGCATTCTTAGAATTGATATAAGGTAATCTTTTCCGTTCACTTTTTCCACTATGGAATTCTGATCTTCGCTTCCTAGAAGGCCGGACACATATGATGAATCAAATTCTGAAAAGTCCACCACAATGTTGTTGCTCTGGTCAAGTATCATTATATCGGTACCGTATTCATTCAGGATCTCGTTGTAGGAGTCCCTGAAAGAACTGTCAGAGATATTCAGAATGAGTGTACCGATAGGTTTTTGCGTATAAATGTCATTGATAATTCGTATCAGGGATATGTACTGTCCTTCCGGTATATCCTCATATATGTCCCCTGCATTTAGTCTTAAGATAAATCCACCCTGTGCGTCCACCGCATCCTGGTACCAGCTTGCCTCGGTAATATCATTGATTTTCAGGGATTTGAGGGGCATTTTGTCTATCCCGTAACGCTGGTTCTGGGTATCATAGATATAAATGGAGGAGATAAAGGGAAAAGCTTCAATAAACCTGGAAATATGCGAATTTATGATCCGTTCGGCATCAGCGTAAAGCATATTGCCTGAATTTGTTTCATTCAGGGTTTCCTGCACTTCATTGCTTGCCAGTATAACTTTTGACAAATTTTTTGCATTGTCCAGCATGGAAAAGATATTGGAGCTTATGGAGTGAAGCGTCTGAACTGAAACCTGACTTACTTTTTCTGACAATGTCCGGTTGAAAATATTCTGATATATAAAAGCGCTGAGTATGACCGAAAGTATCAGTATAGCACTGTAAATCGTCATGATTTTGGTGCTTATTTTGGAGTTCCTGTAGAGATTTTTGATTTTTTTTATCACCTGACCAACCCCTGATCAATATATTGTTTATGTTTTTGCCAGGGTGAGAACAAGTACTATATTGATTATATAGCAAAATTTGAAAAAATGAAATGTATGCCTGTATTAATTTGTCCAGTTTGCAACAAACTAAGAAAAAACTATATTAAGAAGGAGTAAAAACTATGAATATGCCTTATTGGCTTCTCAGTTCAGAAGGTAAAAAACGTGAAGCCCTTGAAGAGAATATATCCTGTGATTACCTGGTCATCGGGGGCGGGCTGACCGGCCTGACATGCCTTTATCTTCTCAGCAAGGAAGGATTGAACCCGGTACTCATTGATGCAGGAAGGATCGGGTACGGGTCCACGGGAAGGAATACCGGAAAGCTTACCTGTCAGCATGGTTACATTTATTCAAGAATCGCGAAAAAATACGGCCTGGATAAGGCTGCCCAGTATTATGAAATCAATAGCAAGGCAATAAATTTTGTAGAAAAATTGTCGAAGGATCTTAATATCGACTGTCAGTTCAGGAGACTGCCCGCATATCTTTTTACCAGTGATCCTTATTTCGAATCTCAGCTTCAGGAAGAATACGAGCTGTATAAAAGATTATCCATTGACTGTTCGTATGAAAAGGATATTCCCGTACCATTAAGCATTCAAGGCGCCCTGAAAATGAACAACCAGGCCCAGTTCCATCCGAAACGCTTCGCGGACGCCATTGCAGAAGAAGCAGAAAAGAACGGGGCACGTATTTTTGAAGATACGAGGGTTATTAATTTCGAGCCGGGCGAAATATGCAGGGTTGACCTTGAAAACGGAAGGCATATAACGGCCGGGAATGTGATCATCGCTTCCCATTTTCCCTGTTATGACGGCAAAGGGTTTTATTTTGCAAGGATGAGGGCCGACAGAAGCTATATTGTAGCCATAGAAATGGACTCTTTCCCCGATGCACATTTCATCAATATAGAAAAACCTACAATTTCCTTAAGATATATACCGGAAGAAAAGATCCTTTTAATTTCGGGGGAGAGCCATAAAACGGGTCATCAGGACAGTAATCACTATGAGAGTTTGAAGGAACTGGCCCGTGAAATATTCAATAACGGTAACGTAAAATATCAGTGGTCGGCTCAGGACTATATATCCCACGATTATATACCTTATGCGGGGTATATCAATTCGGAATATAAAAATATATTTGTCGCGACAGGATACAGGAAATGGGGACTTACCAACAGCATTGCCGCCGCCATGATAATAACAGACCTTATAAGGGAACAGGCCTCGGAATATGAAGAACTTTATTCCCACCTGAGGGTAAAGGATTTTGTGTCCTTCAACTTCCTCAAAGAAAATGCGGATGTGGCTTATCAACTGATTTCCGGAAAGCTGAGCACAGGGGAAAGCAAAATCCCAGACGAAAAAGGCGTGGGAATTGTGGTCAATGTCAATGGAAAACGCTGCGGTTATTACCGGGATGAGAAGGACAACGTATATCTTGTGGATATTACCTGCACCCATATGGGCTGTGAACTTAAATGGAATTCCCAGGAAAAATCATGGGACTGCCCGTGTCACGGCTCCAGGTTTGACTACAAGGGAAATATACTGGAAGGCCCCGCTGAGTATTCTCTGAACAGTTACAAGGAACCCAAGAATAAAATAAATCCTCAGATAATATAAAAATCCGAAAATCCCGGGAATTTTGCCGAATAATCAGATCGCTTTTCATGTCCCATTGTGGTAAAATGTCGGTGAAAGAGCGTATATGGGAGCTTGGATGCTTGTCTCTGGCGGAGATAAGCATTTTTTGCACTCTGTTTTTTATGAAAGCTGAAATGCATTTTTATCCGGAGGCATGACATGGAAAGCAACAAAAGAAAAATCTCGCTTTTTCTTCTGGCACTGACGGCTGCAATGTGGAGCATGGGCGGGCTACTGATAAAACTGGTCAATGCCCATCCTCTCTTTATATCCGGCATGAGGTCCCTGATTTCCGCAGTGATTATTCTTTTATATGTCAGAAAACCAAGGTTCACCTGGTCATTCCCGCAAATTGCGGCAGCCGTGACTTACGCTTTGACTGTAATTACATTTGTGATCGCAAATAAATATACTACCGCTGCAAATGCAATTCTCATCCAGTATACCGCACCTGTTTACGTGGCTTTGTTCAGCGGGTGGCTGCTGAAGGAAAAGGTTACATATCTCGACTGGGCAGTAATAGCAGTGGTTTTCGGCGGAATGATCTTGTTCTTTATGGACGGCCTGGATACCCGGGGGTTGCTGGGAAATATTTTTGCTTTCGTCAGCGGAATAGGCTTTGGTTTTTTCCCCATATTCATGCGTATGCAGAAGAACGGTTCGCCTGTTGAATCAGTCATACTGGGAAATATTATTACGGCACTGGCAGGACTGCCTTTTATCTCCGTCTCATCACCAAGCGGCACCGAATGGCTGTATCTTGCTGTTTTGGGAGTTTTCCAGCTTGGAATTCCTTACATACTTTTCAGTTTTGCCATTAAGCATGCAACGGCTCTTGAGGCCTGCCTGATAACAGTAATTGAGCCCATCCTGAACCCGGTCTGGGTTATGATTTTCCTGGGTGAAAAACCTGGCCTGCCCTCCATAGTCGGAGGTGTCATCGTTATATCGGCCATAACAGTCAGAAGCATAGCTGCAAACTCAGCCCGTGTTGTCCGAAAGTCCATGCGTTCAGTAAAATCATGATGTATAGATCTTTCTGCGTCCTCGTCGCAGAAAGTTGTAAATGCTCAAGCTTGCTCTCGCGAGGTTGCTGGGCGATCACGCATCCGTGCGTGCGCCAGCTAAAATCACATCCTGTGATTTTCCCTCACTCGAGCTGCGCTTTTCGCATACAACTTCAGCTGCTCCTGCGGATTGCATTCAGATCCGAACATCATGTTATTTTTTAAAAGACGTAGGAATAGGCTGACGTAGGGGCTTCCCTGAAGAACAGCCGAAGGCTGCGGAGGAAATGACCGCCCAGGTAGAGTATATGGGAACAGTCCGCCGGACTTCAGAGGGCAGACCCCGACGCCGGGACATGGCGGAGCTTGTCGGAGCCATGTCCTCTTTTTGGTAATTGGTCAGGTTGACCTTGGTGCTTTGAGGCTGTTTGGAACGGGGAACCCTTGCGGCCGCATCCTTCAGGCAGAATTACTATTTGTACATGATGTTTGAATGGCTTATTCAAACCGGCGGGTAAAGATATTGTCGCGATTAAGCAGATCATCGGCTGTATTGAAGCCAAGCTCCTCCAGAACATCCACCACATAAGGATTGTCAATGGGTGTCTTGAATGTCGCCAGCGAAGCATATTCATTTACATGTACAGTACCCTCACTGCAAGGGATTATGGCTTTGGGACCGCCGACGCAGCCACCGACGCAGCCCATCCCCTCAATGAAGTTAGCCTTTATTTTGCCTTCTGTTATTTCCTTAAGCATCTGTTTGCATGCCTTTGCCCCGTCGGCCTGCGCGCAGGAAATAGGGATTTTCCTGTTGGGGGAAATCCTGTTCAGGGTATCCTCAACTGCTTTGCTAACGCCTCCGGTGCGGGCATATACCCGCCCCGCGGCCGAAGAATGGTCCCTCAAATCTTCTTCGAGGCCTGCGGGATCAATACCTGTCATATCAAATAAGTCCTTGACTTCCTCAAAAGTAAGCACATAGTCCACGGCATCCCGGATGTCCGGTTCCCTGGCTTCGGCCTTTTTTGCTATACAAGGCCCGACAAATACTGTCACGGCTTCGGGACGTATCTTTTTGATCGCCCTTCCGCAGGCCACCATGGGAGAAACCGAGGGAGGCATATGAGGTATAAGCTGGTTGTATATTCTCTTGATCATCGCAACCCATATGGGACAACAGCAACTGGTAAGCATAAAATCTTTGTCATTGTGGATTGAATTGTCGAATTCCAGGGCTTCCTTAAGGGTAAGGATGTCTGCAAACAAAGCAACTTCAACCATTCCAAAAAAACCTAATTTCTTGAAAGCTGCGCGGAGTTTCCCGGCAGTGACTTCCGTACTGAACTGGCCGTTGAATGCCGGAGCAATCATGGC
>Ga0134094_1003178_pt1 | contig 12551 bp, 10 predicted proteins | sample 5_1taG_FD_94458 | JGI IMG/M metagenome (GOLD analysis project Ga0134094, IMG submission 94458) | Switchgrass degrading microbial communities from high solid loading bioreactors in New Hampshire, USA - 5_19_20_110_A1 metaG | ecosystem: Engineered > Bioreactor > Semi-continuous > Anaerobic >... | reverse complement strand
TACTTGGTGATCGCCGCCGTCAGGGTCGTCTTCCCGTGGTCGATGTGCCCCATCGTCCCCACGTTCAGATGCGGTTTGCTTCGTTCAAACTTCTGCTTTGCCATAAGTCCCATCTCTCCTTGATAATTGATACCAAGAAAATTTCTATTACTACACGGCTGAAAGAGTCCTCAATGGGATTCGAACCCATGACCTTGCCCTTACCAAGGGCACGCTCTACCGCCTGAGCTATGAGGGCTTGCCGTCACATTACCGAACCGCCATTTATGGCAGGCCCGTATTACGTTGTTTGGCCATTGCTGACCAGTGGGCAGTGAAGGATTCGAACCTCCGAAGGGGGTGCCCCAACTGATTTACAGTCAGTCGCCTTTGGCCACTTGGCTAACTGCCCATTCAAGCGAACCGTTGCCGGCCCGCAAGTGAAACCGTTTTGCAACCGTTTCACTTGCCAGCCCACAACTGAGCCGACGATGGGAATCGAACCCATAACCTACCACTTACAAGGCGGTTGCTCTGCCGATTGAGCTACGTCGGCGGATCATTTGTTAAGTTTCCGCACTAAGCGCGCAGATTATACCAGAGGTCCCACAGAAAAACAAGATACGGGACAAATTTCCTTCTAACTTCTCGAACCCGGATTTCCTTCACACGAGTGTGGAGTTTATCAGAAGATGGTTGAATCGTCAAGGAAACTAACCTGGTTCAAGGTACAGCAAAATCATACGAGAGAAACTGCTCGGGGATCGGCTCTGTGCCGTAAATTAACCGGCTGGGCGCTTCCACTTCGCCGATGCGCAGCTCAAGGACCGATGTGCTGCGAACGATGAACAGGAAGCGGCTGTCATCCACCCAGCGAACGTCAGCCACAGACGACACGTCGGTCAGCGGCTGCGGAACCTGGCCCACCTGCCCCAGGTAAGAGCGGGCCGTATCCCCCGCGGTGAAGACAAAGCGCGTCGAATCAGGAGCCCAGTTATTGAACAGCAGCGCCATTTCGGTCAGATAAAGCGCGTCTTCAGAGCCGTCTACAGCGGCAATATGCAGCTCGTGCCGGTTAAGCCCCGGGTCGCCTGCCCACCGCTGATAGGCGATTTTTGCCGCGTCTCTGGAAAGCACAGGGTAAAAGAACGGCGCGTTCTCCACGCTGCCTACCTGAAACGCGGGGCTTCCGTCTGTGGGAATTTCCCAAATAGTGGTTGGGCCAGGCGGTTCCTGCATCTGGTCAGCCGGCGGGATGGCGACGCGCAGAAAGCTGCCATCTGGCGACCAGACCGGGGATGGGTAGTATTCGAACTCGCTGAAGGTCATGACCTGCGGGAAGGTGAGCACATTTTCACGCAGGTCGCTGCCGTCCGCATTCATCAGGCTGACCGATTCTGGCCGGACCAGCGCAATCTGCGAGCCGTCAGGCGAGTAGGCAAACCTTCCGCCGCTGCCCGCCGCGAGAAGCTCGTCGCGATCGCCGGTATCGGCATTCACCAGCCACAGATCATTGCTCAGCATCAGGCCAGGGCCTTCAAAAGTGGGCCGGGTGGTGAACGCCAGGGTATGCGTCGACGGCTGCCAATCAAACAGGGCCGGTATGATGGAAACAGCTTCAGCGGGCACCGGCAGGCTGCCAAACGCTTCAACGTCCATCAGCGCTTTCTCCTGAGTGCCGTCTGATCGGATGGCCCATAAGGACGCATGGGTGAAGTCAACCGAGCGCGTAAATGCGATCCACTGCCCGTCGTCAGAGATACGCACATCGCCCACGTCGCCCGACGTGGTTAGCTGCCGCGCGCCTCCACTCTCCGTCCAGACCCAAACGTTGCGGCCCGGGTCTACATAGGCGACGATCAGCTCATCCGGTACGCCGGCCGGGGCCGGCGGCGGCATTGGCTCGAGGACCGTCTCGGTGGGGCTTTCAACAGCAGGTTCGGTTGGCTCGGGCGATGGCAGCGCGGATGTCGGACCGGGAGAAGGGAGCGCTGTAACCGATGCAGACAGATTCTCAGCCTCTGCTGCGGTCTCGGTTTGCCCGGCAGCCAGTGTGCCTGTGACGGCGGTTGAAATTGCATCACTGTCTATCGTTGGCTCAACAGGCTGATTATTCGCCGGCGTGCAGCTCGCCAGAAGGGTCACGGCCAGGGCAGCGGCCAAAAAAGCGGATATAGATTTCAATTTCACAGCACTCTCCCGTTCGATCTCGATTTATGCAGTTGTTAAGTTAACGCCAATGCCCCGATTATGGTTCCAGATTCCGCAAAATTTAGATGCCGCCCCCATTTTACAGAAAACAAAACTCGCATTCAATTTCAAAGCGCAGAACCGCCTGCAGCCCCCATGCCCATCGGGTCCATTTCTGTTGTCGGTTGGCTCCTAAACCTCCCCTCATGCCCATTGAGTCCATTCCTGTTGTTGGTCGGCTCCTAAGTCCTCCCCCCATGCGCAATGGTCCATTTCTGTTGTTGGTTGGCTGCCTGAGGTGCAGCGCGCCTCAGGCAGCCAACCAAAATCTTCCTCCCATGCGCAGCAGGCTGAGAGAAGTATACAACGTTTTAATGTATAATCGGAGTGAGTCATTGGAGGTTGCATGGAAATTACGTGGTACGGACTTTCTTGTTTTCGGCTGACTGAGCGGGATGTGGCAACGGTCGTTACAGATCCATACGACAGCCGCGAGGTGGGACACCGCCCATTGAAACTGGATGCAGACATCGTCACCATCAGTCACAAATCCCCCGACCGCAATTTTGTTGAGGCTGTCAGGGGCAACCCTTACGTGGTTACCGGGCCAGGGGAATACGAGATTGGGAGCGTATTTATCACCGGCGTGCAGACCAGCAGCTCTAACGAGTCAGGGGACGGCCGCGTGAGCGAACACGCCACGGCCTGGAATACGCTGTATTCGTTTGACTTTGGAACGCTTACGGTAGCCCACCTGGGAGATCTGGATCACGTCCCAACGCAAGCTGAGATCGAATCGCTGGGCACAGTAAATATCGCGCTGGTTCCGATTGGCGGCGGGCGTTTATTAAACGCAGCCCGGGCGGCTGAAGTGATCAGCGTGTTAGAGCCCAGCATCGTCATTCCGATGCAATATGCAATGCCTGAGTTCACCGTTCCGCTCGAACCGCTCAGCAAATTTTTGAAAGAGATGGGTATCAGCGAAATTGAGACCCAACCCTCCTTAAAGATAACAGCTGCCTCATTACCAGAAGAGACCAAAGTCGTTGTGCTGGATATCAAGCAGCATTAAACGGTAGTAGAGTTGATTAAGTGGATTAAGCCACTGGATGAAAAAGGAGCAACCCATGAATAATTACAAGCTGATCATGACATGGGACATCGCCCCCGAACGCGAGCAAGAGTATTTTGAGTTTGTTGTGCGAGAATTTATTCCGGGCGTCCAGCGCCTGGGTTTTGAACTGACCGACGCGTGGGCAACGATCTACGGGAACCAGCCGCAGATCATGGTCGGAGCAACCCTGCCCTCGCTCGTCAGCGTTCAGCAGGTTTTGCGGTCATCGGAGTGGGAAAGCCTGAGCAACCAACTGCAAGACTTTGTTCAGAATTACCAGCAAAAAGTTGTGGAAGCACAGGGTGGATTCCAATTCTAAGCCGCCTGATTGGGAAGAAGACGACAGGCAGCCCCGCGCCCCCGAAAAGCATGACTGCGAATCGATAGCTCACTCGCTGCTGCGCTGGTATGATGCGCACGCGCGCAGCCTGCCCTGGCGCGACCAGCCTACACCTTACCGCGTCTGGGTATCTGAGATCATGCTGCAGCAGACCCGGGTAGAGACGGTGCTGCCTTATTTTGAGCGGTGGATGCAGCGCTTCCCAACGGTGGAAGCGCTTGCCGCTGCATCTGAGCAGGATGTGCTGAAAGCCTGGGAAGGGCTTGGCTATTACAGCCGCGCGCGCAACCTGCACAAAGCAGCCCGCCAGATCGTTGAGCACTACGGCGGGCAGATCCCGGCAGAGCGAGATGCGCTGATTAAACTGCCGGGCGTCGGGCGTTATACGGCAGGGGCGATTGCCTCAATTGCTTTTGGCAAAAACGAGCCTGCCCTGGACGGCAACATCCGCAGGGTGCTGGCGCGCGTGTTCAACGTTGCTGTTCCGGCGCGCTCTCCAGAAGGAGAGCGCATTTTATGGGACCTGGCTGAAAAACTCCTGCCCGACCGGCGCGCGGGCGATTTCAACCAGGCGTTGATGGACCTTGGCGCTTCGATTTGCACGCCGCGCTCACCCGCCTGCCTGATCTGCCCGATTGCCGCCGCCTGCCAGGCTCGCGACCTGGGCGTGCAGGAAGCGCGCCCTGTGATGGATGCGAAACCGGCCCTGCCGCATTACCTGGTGACAGCCGCGGTCATCCAGCGAGACGGGCTGGCGCTGATTGCCCGGCGCCCGTCGAACGGCCTGCTGGGCGGGCTGTGGGAGTTCCCCGGCGGGAAGGTCGAAGCAGGAGAAAGCCTCCAGGAGGGCTTAACCCGCGAAATTGAAGAGGAACTGGGGGTGAGGGTCATTGTCAAAGAGCCGTTTGGCGTCTACCGGCACGCATTCACCCACTTCAAAGTCACCTTACATGCTTTTTGCTGCCTGATCGAACAGGGCGAACCGCAGGCGCTGCACGCCAGCGAGCTGCGCTGGGCCGCGCCCGGCGAGCTGCCCAATTATCCGATGGGGAAGATTGACCGGCAGATTGCTCGCCGGTTGGCGGAAGAAAACGCCTGCGCGCCTTGAGGTGTGGGATATGCCAGCCGCGGCTAGTTTGCCAGCCGGAGCTGGCACATCCGAGTGAGATCAAGATGGACGGTGAAGATCGATATCGAGAAGCGCGAGAGGCCATGGTGCGGGACCAGATCGAACGGCGGAAGATTCGTGACCTGCGCCTGCTGGAGGTGTTCCGCCGCGTCCCCCGGCACTGGTTCGTCCCCCCCGCCTTGCGCGACCGGGCTTATGACGACGGGCCGCTCCCGCTCGACGAAGGCTCGACCATTTCGCAGCCCTACATCGTTGCGGCAATGACGTTCATGCTGCAGCTTGAGGGCAGCGAAACCGTCCTTGAAGTTGGGACAGGCTCAGGCTACCAGGCTGCAATCCTGTCACAGCTGACGCGCACCGTTCATACAATCGAGCGCAACCCCAGGCTGGCGCAGCGCGCGGCCCGGCTGCTGGCTGCGCTGCGCTTTGACAATGTTTTCGTCCACCAGGGAGATGGAACCCTGGGCTGGCCTGACGGAGCCCCTTACCAGGCTATTCTGGTCACGGCAGGCGCGCCAAAGATCCCCAAACCCCTGATCGACCAGCTTGACGAAAACGGGCGGCTGGTGATCCCCGTGGGCGGGCCGCGAGAACAGAATCTGGAGCGCTGGCGGAAATCCGGCGGTCGAATTTACCGGGAACATTTCTTTCCGGTCGCTTTTGTGCCCTTGTTGGGGGAATTCGGCTGGAAAGAGGAAGAGTGATTTGAATCAAAAAGGGCCGGCCAAAATGATATTTAGCCGGCCCCTTGTGATTAGACGCGAACGCGAAGGTTGTTTACGCCTGGTTGATCGTCACGAACACCACCGGGCGGCGGCGCGTTTCGTTATACAGGTAAGTGCGAACCGACTCTTCAATGTCTTTCTTCAGATTTCCATTTGCGCGGCTGACGGTATCTGCAACGCGGCGGCGGGCCTGCAAAAGCAGTTCATCAGCTTCGCGCGGCAGGATAAACCCGTGCGTGACAATCTCGGGATCAGCGCGCAGGGCATGGCCGGTTGCATCGACGGTGAGATTGATCATCACAACGCCGTCGCGCGCCAGCGATTCACGCTCGCGCATCACAACCGGGTCAACGTCGCCGACCCCTGAACCGTCAACAAACACATAATTCGCCGGGACGCGCACGTTGGTCACGCGCATCTCGCCGTTGTTGAACTCGATCACCTGCCCGTTAAGGATCACGGCAATATTTTCTTCCGGAATACCAACCATCTTTGCCAGTTTGGAATGCTGCTTGAGCTGGCGCATTTCACCGTGAATCGGAATGAAATATTTCGGGTTAACGAGGTGGAGGAGCAGTTTCATCTCCTCCTGACTGGCATGGCCCGAAACGTGCACTGGGGCGATCGTTTCGTAGATCACGTCCGCGCCGCGTTCCATCAAACGGTTGATGGTGCGGTACACGTTCTCCTCGTTCCCCGGGATCGGGTGCGAGGAGAGTACGATCGTATCGCCCTCCTGGACATCAAACAGGCGGTTGGTTCCGATCGAAAGCCGCCCCATAATCGAGGTCGGCTCGCCCTGCGAACCGGTGCACATAATGGCGACTTCATTTGCCGGCAGGTTGAGCACCTGGTCGATCGGAAGGAGCAGGTCGTCAGGAATATCCAGATACCCAAGCTTGCGGGCCATTTTGGCGTTGTCGATCATGCTGCTGCCGACGAAGGCCAGTTTACGCCCGTGGCGCATGGCGGCTTTTGCCACCTGCTGCATTCGCGAGACCAGCGAAGCGAAGCTGGCGATAATGATGCGGCCTTTTGCCTCAGCAAAAACGTCCTCAAAAGCGGCGTCAATCACCCGCTCAGAGGGCGTCCAGCCGGGGCGTTCGGAATTGGTCGAGTCGGCAAAGAGCGCCAGAACGCCGCGGCGAGAAAATTCGGCCAGTTTAGCATAATCGCTCGGCCAGTTGTCCACCGGCGTGTGATCGAACTTGTAATCGCCGGTGTGAACAATCAGCCCGGCGGGTGTTTCGATGCCCAGGCCAACGGCATCCGGAATAGAGTGGCACACGTGGAAAAATTCGACCCGGAACGGGCCAATCTGGACCGTGTCGCCGGCCTGAACTGTATGCAGGTCGGCTTTTCCGCCCAGGCCGTTGCGAGCCAGTTTTACTTCCAGCAGCCCGCGGGTCAGCTGGGTAGCATAAATTGGGGCCTGGATCTCTTCCAGGACATGATGAATGGCGCCGATGTGGTCTTCGTGCCCGTGCGTGATCACGATTCCGCACACCTGGAGACGCCGCTCTCTGAGATAAGTAAGGTCAGGGATGATGTAATCTATCCCCAACATGTCATTTTCGGGGAACATGATGCCTGTGTCGACGATCAGAATCTGGCCGCCGTACTCATAGACCATCATGTTCCGCCCCACTTCCCCTAAACCTCCCAGGGGAATGACACGTAAAAATTTTGAACCCATGTTAAAAAACCTCTATCAAAAAAGTCCATTGTTTAAAAGGAGAGAACAAACAAGCCTGTCTGCTCGCCCCCATAGATGTAATTTTTAAAACAAAAACGTCCCGGCACGGGGTATAAGCCGGGGCGATTAAGATTCCTTATCTAAATCGGACTCAAACCTCCCATAAGGTCAGCAAATCACCGGCTGAACCTCCTTTACCATATGATATTTTAACATAAACAAAATCTATTGTCAAAAAATTACAAATGCAAATACAAATGCAAAAGGATATCGGGCTGCAAGCTGGCGCCTGCGGCCTGATATCCCAGATAATATCAGCAAAATGAACTGCGCCTCTAGAAAAGGCTAAACGATCGACCTGCCGTAGAGATTCTCGCGGATCTGGATAATCTGCCGGCGAACACGGTCATCGCGCTCGATTAGATCAGCAATTTTTTCGCAGCCGTACATCACCGTGGTGTGATCTCGCCCGCCTAAGGCTTCACCGATTTGCGGAAGCGAGGCGTTGACCTCCTCGCGCATCAGGTACATGGCAATCTGGCGGGGAAGCGCCACTTCGCGAGAGCGGCTGCGGCCGAGCAGTTCTTCGGTGGTAATGCCGAACACATCCGCGACTGCCTTCAAGATCTGCTGGGGCTCGAGTGAGCCGCGCTGCGGGAGAAGATCGGCCAGCGCCGACTGAACCAACTGCGCCGAAAGCGCCTGCCCGCTCAGGTCTGAGTATGCCAGCACGCGGGTCAGAGCACCTTCCAGTTCACGGATGTTACTTTGCACCAGCCGGGCGATTGTTTCGAGAATTTCAACCGGCACCTGCCGCCCTGCCCGGTCCGCTTTGGAGCGCAGGATGGCAATTCGAGTTTCAAGATCAGGCGGCTGAATGTCGGCGGTCAGGCCCCATTCAAAGCGCGAGCGCAGCCGCTCTTCCAGCGTGACCATCGCCTTCGGAGGCCGGTCCGATGAAATGACAATCTGCTTATCCTGGCCGTGCAGCGTGTTGAAGGTATGGAAGAATTCTTCCTGCGTGGATTCCTTGCCGGCAATAAACTGGATATCATCGATCAGGAGGACATCGATCCGGCGGTAGCGGTCGCGAAATGCCGGCGTATTATGCGTGCGGATGGCGTTGATCAGATCGTTGGTAAATTCTTCGGAAGAGACATACTTAACATGCAGCCCCTTCTTCAGGCCGGCGTTCCCAATGGCGTGCAGCAGGTGTGTCTTCCCAAGCCCCACGCCGCCGTAGAGGAACAGCGGGTTATAAGCCCTGGCCGGGCTCTCAGCCACTGCCATGCAGGCGGCATGCGCCAGGCGGTTGCTGGCCCCAACGACGAAGTTTTCAAACGTGTAGCGCGCCTGGATGACGCTGCTGGACGGCGAAGTGGAATCTGGCAAGTGCGTATCTGCGTCAGCGCCGGTATCGCTCTCAGCTTCCTGGTTCTCGTATTCTTTATGCCAGACAACAAAGTTGACGGACTGCGGCGACCCCATGATTCCTGTCAGCAAGCGGTTGACGGTGGTGGAAAGGCGGCTTTCCAACCAATCTCGAGCATAAGCATTGGGAACGCCAATCGTAAAGACGTTCTGCTTATGCGAGATCATCTCAGCACTGCGGACCCAGGTGTCAAAAGAGGCCTTTGACATCTCCATCTGGAGTTGGCCTAATGTTGCCTGCCAGGCTTGTTGTGAATCCATCGAAACATTCCTCCTGGTTTCTGATTATTTCATGGCAACAAGCGAAATAAGGATACGAAACCGCTGCAGAAAAGATTGCAGCGGCAGATAGCTTCGCCTATCTATTTGCCAGGTCTTGCAAGTTTGGTGGAGCAGCCAGGGCTGTACCCAGCCCCTTGCTCTCTTTCGATTTTATCAAAAACCGGCGAGTCAAACAAGTCGAAACGCGGCTGCTTCCCTAAAAAACTGTATTCTTTAAGATGATGAATCTTAAGGATTCTCGATGCCGTAATTTAACCTTTCGCGCTTTTTAACTTCAGCGCGTTTTATTCTCCAGATCTTTTAACATGATCCCGGCTGCGCGCCGGCCGATTTCGACCGCGAAGTTTGTGCCGCGGTCCCACGGGTAAACCTGGCTCATGCTGGCGAAATACAGCCCCGGCATGGGCGTGCGAATATCGGGAATGTTGCGCGAATGATTCACCAGCGGGATGGGTTGGGCATATTCAGTTTTGGAGACCCAAACTTTCCGGACCCAACTGGGGTCGAACTTTTCGTTGATCCGTTTGAGCGCCGGCAAGAAGCGCTCGAGCAGCGCATCATCGCTCAGCCGGAAGTATTCATGCGATGGGTCCAGGTAATCGCCGCAGTAGACGATATGCTCGCCGCCAAAGTGCTCAGGCGAAAGGAAGTTGGTATGCTCGACCAGGGCCAGGAAAGGGAACCCCGCGGACTTGGGGATGTTGTACCAATAGTAGCCTTCTTCTGAAAGCTGGTGCTTCAGCGCCAGGATCATCACCACAGCGCCCATATGCTTCAGGCTGAGCAGACCCTTCAAATAGTCTTCGCGCAGCTCTGGCGCAAGGCGGGCGAGCAGCGACGGCGAAGTGGTCACCAGCATGCTGTCAAAGGCTTGCTCGCCGTCCGACAGGCTGACCTGCAGGCCGCCTTCTGCCGCGCCGGAGATGCCCTTGACCGGCGTAGAAAGGTGGATCTGCACGCCGCAGCTTCGCAAATAATCGGCAAATGCATCACAAAAAGCCTGGAACCCGCCCTCAAAGGTCCCCAGGCGGGTTGTGCGGGCTTTCAGCCGCGCCCACATCCAGGCCATGTTGACTTCAGGGAGGTGATCGCCGAACTTTCCAGAAAGCAGCGGCTCAAACAGCGATTTGTACAACCGCTCGCCGTACCACCGGCGCATCCAGTCGACCGCGGTGACCTTCTCCAGCGTTTTCCAGTTGGCCAGGTAGCGCAGGTAGACCGTCCCCAGGCCAAAACGAACCATGTCAAAAAAGTTATAGCCCGGAAAAGTCAGCGCGGCCAGCGGTGAGTCCAGCGGATAGAATTTGCCGTTGTGATAGACCACTGATTTCGGGCGCGGAAAGATCACTTTATCCTTCCAGCCTAATTCGTCGATCAGGCCGAGCATATGCTTATCGGACTGAAACCAGTGGTGATAATACCGCTCCACCGACCAGTCCCATTTTGGGTCCTCGATGCCCGAGGCCAGGCCGCCCACATAATCAGCCGATTCGAAAATTTCAACCTGGTGACCGGCATTGACCAGATCAAATGCGGCAGCCATGCCGCCGACTCCGGCTCCCAAAATCGCGATTTTGCTCATAAAGAGATCATTCCTTTCAAACTGCGCGTTTGCAGCCCTGGCTGCCATCTGCGCGTGCTTATTCTGGTGTGATCAGGCTCTCTTCAGCGCGCAGCTTCTGCAGATCGCTGCCCCAGCGCAGGGGCTGGCGGAGATAGTACAGCGCGCCGAGTATTGTCACCGGGAACCACAGCGCGACGTGCAGCACGAGCGTATAGCTGGTCGCGATGCCCTGTTCGACGCCGTAAGCCATCAGCACGGCGATCCCAAACAGGTCAAAGGTCCCAACATAACCCGGGGCGGAAGGCAGCGTCGTCGCCAGGTTGACAATCCCGTTCATTAACATGAGCGCGAAGAAACTGACTTCAAACGGAAATGCGTGCATCACGAAGTAGTATTTGGCCGTCTCAAGCAGCCAGATGACGACTGTGGTGAAGAAAATCATCAGAGAGTCAAAAGGCGAGCGGAGCGACTCCAGCCCGGAGAGAAAGCGGATCGCCAGGTCGCGCGTCTTTTCGCGCAGGCGCGCGGGGACGAAACGGGCCAGCACAAAATCGACCAGCTTTTCGGTCTGGCGCGGGAACATCGCGGCAGCGATAAACATGACCAGCGCCCCCACAAAGATCAGCGTGCCGATGATTGCCAGGCGGGGGATATCGACGCCCTGAACCGCGTTCTGGTCCTGCGTCAGGCGGGCCAGCTCGGGCAGGTTCAGGAAGACAAAAGCGAGCATGACCACCCCGTCGAAGATGCGCTCGACAATCACCGTCGCCAGCGAAGCCGAAATAGGCACGCCTTCACGCTGTTTGAGCACAGCCGCCCGCAGCACTTCGCCAGCGCGCGCCGGGAAAATATTGTTGCCCATGTAACCAATCGTCACAATGGGAAACATGGTATTTGTGGGAATTTTCTTCAGCGGGCGCAGCATGTAATGCCAGCGCCAGGCCCTCACCCAGACGCCGACAAAATAAACCAGAACGCCAGGGATGAGCCACCAGTAATTGGCCGACTGCAGCGCGCGCCAGAATTCATCTAATTCCAAACCACGAAGGGAAAAATACAGGAATACTGCGCTGACAACTACTCCGAGCCAGAAACGCCAATTTTTCATGATTGTTAAATGTTGATCATCAGCGAAAGAACCATTGAAAGAATGATAATCCCAGACAAAATGCCAAAGATGATCTGGTTGCGGCGCAGTGTTCTTTCGCGGTCGTCCATCCGCTTCTTCGGGCGGGAATTTTGCTGTTGTCGAGCCATTACAAACGTACCTCCATCTTATTGATTATCGATCGCAACAAACCGGCGGATCGAAACTGCCAGACGGCAATCAATAACGCTTAATTTATCCAATGCTTTTTAATTGCGCGATTTATTTTCTATAAGAAAACAATCTTATTTTACCTTATTAATTGAAGCGATATGCCTGCCCTGCTAAGCCAGCTGAGATTTCAGCGCTTCAGCATCGGCCACCGAGATGCCCCTCACCGCGGTCAGGTCCTCAATACTGGCCTGCCGGATCGCATCGATCGAGCCGAAATGCGCCAGCAGGCGGCGGCGCTTGACCGGGCCAATGCCGGGGACGGCATCGAGAATGGATGCCAGGCCGATTTTGGTGCGCCGGTTGCGGTGCGCTGTGATTGCAAAACGGTGCGCCTCGTCGCGGATGCGCTGGAGCAAGTACAGGCCCTGCGAGTTGCGCGGGAGCATCAGCGAATGTTCCCGGTCCGGCAGGAACAGCTCTTCCTGCTGCTTGGCCAAACCGGCAACCGGAACCCGCCCGATGAGATCAAACCGCTCGAGCACAGCCACCGCGCGGCCGAGCTGCCCCTTCCCGCCGTCAACGATGAGAAGATCAGGGAGGACGGCAAACGCTTCATCGACCTTCTGGCCCACCTTGGTGCGCTCTTCCTGTGAAGCGACCCAGCGTTTAAAGCGGCGGGTGAGCACTTCTTCCATGCTCTCGAAGTCGTTGGGGCCTTCGACCGATTGGATGTTGAAGCGGCGGTAAAGGCGTTTGGCAGGAACCCCCTGCTCAAAGACCACCATGCTCCCGACCGAAGCCGTCCCCTGGGTATTTGAGATGTCGTAGCACTCGATGCGG
>Ga0134094_1003164_pt1 | contig 12628 bp, 7 predicted proteins | sample 5_1taG_FD_94458 | JGI IMG/M metagenome (GOLD analysis project Ga0134094, IMG submission 94458) | Switchgrass degrading microbial communities from high solid loading bioreactors in New Hampshire, USA - 5_19_20_110_A1 metaG | ecosystem: Engineered > Bioreactor > Semi-continuous > Anaerobic >... | reverse complement strand
TTAAGCCCTCGCGCCGGGCTGCATCCGGCGATAGGATCACCAGGTCGGGGTCGATGCCGGCCTCGCGCAGCGTCTGGCGGGCAGCCTGGCGGCGCTCGCTGCCTTCCCACCAATCCAGGGCTGCGCCGAGCGTCTCACCGCTGGCAGTCAGCGCGTTCAGGTTCAACAGGCCCAGGTCGCGCAGGTGCAGCATTACCTCAGGGACCCCGCCTGCCATAAAGGCATACACCGTCGCAAATCCGCGCGGGCCGTTTGGCAGCACGTCGACCAGCCGCGGCACGGCGCGGTTCACCCGAATCCAATCATCGACGACGGGCCTCTTAAGCCCTGCGGCGTGCGCCACCGCGGGGATGTGCAGGAGCAGGTTGGTCGATCCCCCAAAGGCGGCGTGGACGATCATAGCGTTTTCAATCGCCGCCGGGGTGAGAATGTCCTCCATTGATAGCCCGGCGGCCTTCTGGCGCAGCACGGCGAGCGCCGAGCGGCGCGCCATATCCTGCCAGACCGGCTCGCCTGAAGGCGCCAGGGCGCTGTGAGTCAGGGCCATGCCGAGCGCCTCAGCCACCACCTGCGAGGTTGCCGCGGTTCCGAGGAACTGGCAGCCGCCCCCGCTGGAGCCGCACGCGCGGCAGCCCATCTCTGCCGCGTAGTCGAGCGTCACCAGGCCGTGCGCGTAGCGCGCCCCAATGGATTGGATCTTTCCGGCATCTTCCGCGCCGCGGGCAGGCAGGGTCACCCCGCCGGGAATCACGACTCCCGGAAGCTGCTTTTCACCGGCCAGGGCCATCATGGTCGCCGGAAGGCCCTTGTCGCACGAGGCGATACCCAGCACGCCCTGGCGAACCGGCAGCGACCGGATCAACCGGCGCATCACCACGGCGGCATCATTGCGGTAGGCCAGGCTGTCCAACATCCCAGGCGTTCCCTGGGTGCGCCCGTCGCACGGGTCAGAGCAGTAGACGGCAAACGGCAGCGCGCCCTGGCTGCGCAGCGTCTCAGCCGCCTCGCGGACCAGCAGACCCAGCTCCCAGTGACCGGTGTGCATTCCCAGCGCCACAGGCGCGCCGTCTTCACCGCGCAGCCCGCCCATCGTGCTGAGAATCAGGTAAGCCGGGTGGTTGACCTCCCGCGGGTCCCAGCCCATGCCGGCGTTTTGAGTCAAGCCGAACAGGTTTCCGCTCGGTTCGTTGAGCAGCATCTCGCCGGTCAGCGGCAGGCGGCCCTGCGGGCCTTCTGCTTCGGTGCGCGTCCCGCGGATCGAGTCTGCGGAACCAAAGATCTCTTCGAGGCTGGGTTTGGGAATGTGATGCATGGCAGCTCCTCATTAATAAGTTGATTTGATTCTACCTTAATTGGCTGTGGTGAGCCGTTAGACGAATGGTTTCGCGTTCGCGACCTTAGCGGCTGCGAGATCATCAACTGACAGCTATGCGGGCGAATTTCCAATCAAAAAAGGGTTGTCCAAAGCACTTTTTGGACAACCCCTGATCGAAAACGGACAGTTGCAAGGAGCGATGAACACCGTCCCTGCTACTGCGAGAATACCATGATGGTTTCGCCTGCCTGATTCATCAGTTCCAACTGTCCATCCGCGATGGTGAAGCTGGCGGCCTGGGTCAGCGTCTGCAAATAGGTCGTTTCCTGTTCCATCAAGCCTTCTGGCTCCATGCAGGCCATTTCGGTACTGAAGACATTATCAAAGGTCAGGCTGCCGTCACGCCCGGCGTTGAGCTGCCCGCCATAGCTGTTGCAGCCTGCCGACCCGCTCACCTGATTGCCTTCAAATCGAATGGTGACGGTCGACCCTTCCAGCGGCGGGCTGCTGTTCAGCGAAGTAAGCGTCCATTCGCCTTCCGGCAGTTGGGCGGCTGCTGTTCCGCCGGAGCACGCGCTCAACAGCAGGACGATCAGGGCCAGAAATACAAACGAGAGTCTCATCACTTTACCTCCATTGAATTGTGTGCTTGAGTTTCATAGTAGAAAAAGCGCACAATTCATTCACAGTGTCTTGCTGTTTAAACGCTTAAGGGTGTGAGATCGTTCCCGAGATAAGCGAAATACAGACTCCGGCTGTATTTCGCTTTCTCCGATATAATTATAGAGGTACGGCACTTCTCAAATCCCAAAGAAAAGAAAAATCTATTTCGGACTGTCAATGAACCATTTAAAGGAGAACCCATGGCAACCCTGAAACGCAATGATTGGGAAAATCCGCAGGTTGTGGCGATTAACCGCCTGCCTGCTCACGCGACGGGCCTCCCTTTCGCGGATGAGGCAGGCGCGCTCAGCCTGGATAAGCGGCAGACGCCCTGGTATCTGGATCTGAACGGATCCTGGAAATTCCATCTAGCACCAAACCCCGACACGCTGCCCGACGGCTTCTCTGCTGACGACTATGACGCTTCGGGCTGGGATGATATTGCGGTTCCGGGCTGCTGGATGATGCAGGGCTACGACAAGCCCATTTACTGCAATGTCAAGATGCCCATTCCGAACACGCCGCCGTTCGTCCCCAAAGACGACAACCCGACCGGCATCTACCGGCGCGAATTTGAGCTGCCCGAGAGCTGGGAAGGGCGGCGGGTGATCCTGTATTTCGGCGGGGTTGAGTCGGCTTTCTATGTGTGGGTCAACGGTGAAAAGGTCGGCTTCAGCAAGGATTCGCGCCTGCCCGCCGAGTTCGATGTGACCCCATACGTGCGCAAGGGCAAGAATACGGTAGTCACCGAGGTGATCCGCTGGTCAGACGGCAGTTTCCTCGAAGATCAGGATCACTGGCGCATGGGCGGGATGTACCGCGACGTGATGCTCTATTCGCTGCCTGAGATTCACATTGCCGACGTATTCGCAAAACCCGAGCTGGATAGTGATTACCGCGACGGGACGATGACTGCTGTTGTGCGGCTCGGCGGTGACACGGCGCAGGCGGACGGGTATAAGGTCGAGATGCAGCTCTTTGACGCGGAAGGGCAGCCGGTATTCCCCGAGTATGTTACCGCTGAGTTCCATCCCGCAATGTGGGTGATGGATGAGGTCACGCTGACTCGCCCGGTCAGCGCGCCGAAGAAATGGACGCATGAAACGCCCTACCTTTACACGCTGGTGGTTGCGCTGCGCAGCCCGCAGGGTGAATCCGTCCAGTACTATTCGCACCGGGTCGGCTTCCGCAAGGTCGAAATCAAGAACCGCGAGCTGTTGATCAACGGGAAAGCGGTTTTGATTAAGGGCGTCAACCGTCACGAGCATGATGATAAGCTCGGCAAAGTCACCACCGAGGAGATGATGCTGGCGGACATTTTGCTCATGAAGGCGTATAACATCAATGCCGTCCGCACCTGCCATTACCCGGACAACGAGCGCTGGTACGACCTGTGCGATGAGTACGGCATCTATGTGTGGGATGAAGCCAACATCGAGACTCATTCGCTCTACAACCGCCTGTGCCACGACCCCGAATGGCGCACGGCCTTTGTGGAGCGCGGGGCGCGCATGGTCGAGCGTGATAAGAATCACGCTTCTGTCGTCGTCTGGTCGCTTGGCAACGAGTCGGGCTACGGGCCGAACCACGACGCAATCGCCGGCTGGATCCGCGGGTACGACCCTTCGCGAATCGTCCACTATGAAGGCCCCATGCACATTGACTGGGACGCCGGTCACCTTTCCACCGATCTGACCTGCCCGATGTACCCGCCGGTCGACCGCATCATCGATTACGCGCTGAACCCGGCATATAAACGCCCGCTGATCATGTGCGAGTACGCGCACGCAATGGGCAACTCGGTCGGCAACTTGAGAGAGTATTGGGAAGCGATCGAAACCTATCACGGCTTGCAGGGCGGCTTCATTTGGGACTGGGTCGACCAGGGCCTGACCAAGACCGACGAGAAGGGCGTCAGCTATTGGGCTTACGGCGGCGACTTTGGCGACACGATCAACGACATGAACTTCTGCATCAACGGCCTGATCTTCCCCGACCGCACGGTTCACCCGCCGATGGTCGAGTTCAAGAAGCTGATCCAGCCGGTTGCTGTAAAACCGCTCGATCTCAAGAGCGGAAGGGTTGAAATTGTCAACAAGCACGACTTTATCACCCTCAGCCACCTGACCGGCACGTGGGAAGTGGTCGCTGATGGCGAAGTGCTCCAGAGCGGGCAGCTTCCGGTGATGAGCACCCGCCCGGGCTTTGCTGAGGCGATTACCATTCCGTACAGCCAGCCGCGGCTTGCCCCCGGCGCGGAGTGTTTCTTAAATCTGAGCTTCAAGCTCAATCAGGATACCTCATGGGCGAAAGCCGGTCATGAAGTTGCCTGGGAGCAGTTCAAGCTGCCCTTCACCGCTCCCGCACCGGTCATCCTGCTGCTGGACGGCATGGATGCGCTGCAGGTTCAAAGCGACGCGGCGGGCATTACCATCCGCAGCGAGCGCCTGGAAGTGGTCTTCGACCGCGCGTCAGGCGTGATCTCTCGCTATGCCTGGGACGGCGCTGACCTGATGCTGTCTGGCCCGGTCTTCAATGCATGGCGCGCGCCGACCGACAACGACGGGTTTAAGTGGATGTCGGACGATCCGTGGGTGTTGCTGCAGAATAAGTTCCTGTCGCAGTGGAAGGCAGCCGGACTGGACCGGTTGGTGAACCGGCTTGAGTCGCTCGATTGCGTCCAGCTTAAACCGCAGGCTGTGCAGGTGAAGGCCGTTCACCGCTGCCAGGCCGAAGGCATCGATGCCGGGTTTGTCCACTCGGTGACCTACACCGTATACGGCAGCGGCAGCATCCTCATGGATCAGTCTGTCGATGTCTTTGGGAAGCTCCCGCCGCTGCCGCGCATCGGCGTGACGCTGGTCGTCCCGGCAGGGTTTGAGCAGTTTACATGGCTGGGCCGCGGGCCAGAGGAAAGCTATGTCGACCGCAAAGCCGGTGTGGCGGTTGGGTTATACAGCGGGACGGTCGATGAGCAGTATGTCCCCTACATTATGCCGCAGGAGAACGGCAACAAGACCGATGTGCGCTGGGCGGCGCTGAGCAGCGACGGCGGCGCGGGCCTGCTGGCAGCCGGCGAGCCGCTGCTTGAGGTGTCGGTCAGCCATTTCACCGCGGATGACCTGTATAAGGCCTATCACACCAACGAACTGACCCGCCGCGACGAAGTGATCTTCAACCTGGACCTGATGCAGTGCGGTCTGGGCGGCAATTCTTGCGGGCCGAAGACCCTGGATAAGTACCTGGTCTGGCCTGGAAGCTACCGCTTTGCGGTTCTCTTCCGCCCGTTTGATGCCCGAACAGACAACCTGCCGCGCCTGGGCCGCGAGTGGGTAGCAAAACCTGAATAAGTTCGCAGAATGTTTTTGCGAAGGGGTTGTCCAATGTTCTTCCTGGGCAGCCCCTTCGCCGCCATCTGACGCCTGACAACCTATGGGAGGGGAATCGCAATGAGGGGAAAACGACTGCTGTTGGGGCTGGCGATCCTGATCGCCCTCGTTCTGACGAGCTGCGCGGGGCTGCCCGGTCTTGCGCCGCGAGAGCCGGTTACGATCAGGTACCTTTACACAGATACCGGGGCAGACCTCGAGACGCTTGCGGAAGCGTTCCAGAGCCGGCATTCAAACATCACCATTGAGCTGGTCAGAGTCAATGACATCTGGGGCGTCATGCGTAGTTACAAAGCGTTGGGCCAGGGCGCTGATGCCGTCCGGCTCCCTGCGGGCGCTGCCGGGTCGGCTGATCCGCAGTTCTTCCTGCCGCTCGACTCGCTCATTTCAACCGACCGCGATTTCCCGCACGATGATCTGTTCCCCGGTTCGCTGGACGGGCTGCGCCGCGACGGCAAGCAGATTGCGATCCCGGCGGGGATCAACCCGTTTGTGGTCTATTACAACGTTGACAAGTTCAACCAGCGCGGAGTCCAGCCCCCCGACCCGCGTTGGGCGATTGAAGATTTCGTCAATGCCGCGAATGCAGTCAACAATACGGATGAATCATTCAGAGGAACCGACGAGTTCGTTTACGGCTACTGCAGCTATCCCCAACTGGCAGATTCGATCATCCTCAGCTTTGTGTTTGGCGGCAATGTGGTCGACAATGTGTACCAGCCTACCACCCCGACGCTCAACCATCCGCAAAATGTGATCTCGCTGGAATGGTATGCGGGTTTAAAGCATAACCTGGGGATCATGTACACTGCCATCGACGGCCGAGACCTGGGCATGGTGGTCAACGCGGGGCAGTGCGGTTTCTGGATGGACTGGTTGAACCGCTCGATGGTGGGCAATTTTGGCGACTTCAAAGCGGCTCCGCTGCCGCTGCCGCTTTACAATACCCCGTTCACCATCGCGGAGATCGACGGCTACTCGATTATGAGCGATACGGAGCACCCCGATGAAGCATGGCAGTGGATCACCTTCTTGATGGAGCAGGAGGCTGCTTCAGGAAACATGATCCCGCCGCTGCGCAGCCAGGTTGAACAGGACAGCTACGCCGTCCGCGTCACGCCTGAGGTTCGGGCGCTGGCGCGCAGCCTGCCGGAACAAACGCTCATTATGGGGATTGATCTGATGCGCGACGACCGTTTTGGGAAGATCCTCGAGCTTTATTTCACGGCGACGCAAATGGTGCTGCAGGGCGAAGCCGACCCGCAAACCGCGCTCGACATGGCGCAGCAGGAGGCCGCGGCGAGCTTCCGGTAGGACGAATTTCATTACATGGCGGTTGGCAGCCGCAATGTAATGTAAATATACTAAAAATTATTCTCCTCGCTGATCTCTCCGGGCCGGTAGCGCCCGAGCACGTCGAGAATCAGGTTCAGGTTGTAGTCTTCAGCCTGTACGATCACCTGCACGCTGCCTTTGCGCAGGCTGTCCGCGTATCGTTCGGCCTCGTCATCCGGAATTCCGAGCCCGAAAAACATGCCCAGCCCGCAGCCGGCAGCCCAGCCTGCGGCAGCCGCAGCCGCTGCGCTGACCAGAAGCTGCTCCAGGGCGGTCAAGATCTCAACGGAGGATTGAATGGTCTGCAGCCAGGGAATTGACAGCATGCCAAGCCCCTCCAGCATCCCGATGGCAGTCCCCAGCGCCGCACCGGTACCCGCGCCAATTCTGGCCCCGGCGCTCGCGCCGGTCGGAAGATGCGCCGCCTGCACCTGCCCTCGCTCGTCCGGCCCTTCCTTGTAGCGGATCGTCCCGCTGCTGCTGTCTGCTGCGATCTTCACGTGCTGCTGGTTAAACCCGTACTGCATCAGCTCGCGCGCTGCGCCGTTGGCTTTGAAAAAATTTTCGTATGTTGCGATAACGTTCCTGGTTCTCATCCTGTAAACCGCCGCTAAACTGTCGCTAAAAACGAAAAAGCACTGCCTGCCCGGCAGCACAATGGATTCAATCATTGCGAAAATCATAGCGAGGTCGTGATTGTTTCTCAAGGCAACAAATCCCTTTTGCTGAGGTGGGATTCTCCCCCAATATTGATTTTTCACAGCCATCCCTGTATGCTTTGACTATGACAATACGAATCAAACGCGTATATGAAACACCTTCGCCAGATGACGGCGTCCGCTACCTGGTCGATCAGCTTTGGCCGCGCGGGGTGAAACGCGAGGATCTGCAAATTGAGGCCTGGTTAAGGGAAGTCGCCCCATCAAAACCCTTGTTAAAGTGGTTCGGGCATGATCCCGAGAAGTGGGAGGAATTTCGCTCGCGCTATTACCAGGAATTGAACCAGAATGAAGGGGCCTTGCAGCCGCTGGTTGAGACTGCTCGCAATGGAACCGTCACGCTGGTCTACGCGGCGAGGGATGAAGAACACAATAACGCGCTCGCGCTGAAACAGTACCTGGATGAACGGTTCCAGTCCGGATGAATGGGCGGAATGCTCCGGCAGGCAGATCGTATGATGCCGTGATCGTTGGCGCCGGGCCGAATGGACTGGCAGCCGCGATCACGCTGGCAAAAGCCGGGCGGTCTGTTCTGCTGGTCGAAGCAAAGCGCGCGGTTGGCGGCGGCGCTCGCACAGCGGCGCTGACGCTGCCGGGATTCTGGCATGATGTCTGCTCGGCGGTCCACCCGCTTGGCGTGGCTTCGCCGTTTTTTCGCGCGCAGCCGCTGGATCAATTCGGCCTGGAATGGATCTTCCCGCGTTTCAGCCTGGCGCATCCGCTGGACGGCGGCGAGGCGGTCGTGATCGGGCCGTCGACTGCCGCCTCAGCCGCTACCATGGGCGTGGATGGACCGGCTTACCGGCGGCTGATGAGCCCGCTCGCCGTGGACTGGCAAAAGATCCTGGCGGATATTCTCGGCCCGTTCCCGCTGCCCCCGCGCCACCCGGTCGCGACGGCGCGGTTTGGGCTGCTTGCGCTGCTGCCCGCCAGCCTGCTGGTGCGCATCTTTTTTCGGGGCGAAAAGGCGCGGGCCGTTTTCGCGGGGATGGCGGCGCATTCCATGCTGCCCCTCGACCTGCCTGCCACTTCTGCGGTCGGCCTGATGCTCGGGCTGCTCGCGCATGCCGTTGGCTGGCCCTTTGCGCGCGGCGGTTCGCAGTCGATTGTCGATGCCATGAGCCGCTATCTGCGCTCGCTCGGCGGCGAGATCGTCACAGAGCTGCCGGTTTCTGCGCTGGAGCAGCTTCCGCTGGCCCGCTCCACACTGCTCAGTGTGACTCCGCGCCAGTTATTGAGCATCGCCGGGGAGCGGCTGCCCGCCCCTTACCGCCGGACCCTGGAACGCTTCCGCTACGGCCCGGGCGTGTTCAAACTCGATTATGCCCTCGACGGCCCGGTCCCCTGGCAGGCGGAGGCCTGCCGGCATGCCGGAACGGTTCACCTGGGCGGCGATTTCGAGGAGATCCGCGCCGCCGAGGAAGCCGTCTGGCAGGGCAGGCTGCCCGAACAGCCCTTTGTGCTGGTTTCGCAGCCCTCCTTGTTTGACCCAACCCGCGCGCCGGCGGGAAAGCACACGCTGTGGGCCTACTGCCACGTCCCTGCCGGCTCGACCGCAGACATGACCGCAGCGGTTGAGGCGCAGATCGAGCGCTTCGCCCCTGGGTTTCGCAGCCGGATTCTCGAGCGGCACACCTGCACCGCTCGAGAGATGGAACGGTACAATGCCAACTATATCGGCGGCGACATCAACGGCGGGGCGCAAATGCTCTCCCAGATCTTTACCCGCCCGGCTCCGCGGCTGGACCCCTACGCGACCCCGGTCAAGGGCCTGTATATTTGCTCGGCCTCAACGCCGCCCGGCGGCGGAGTCCACGGCATGTGCGGGTACAACGCTGCCAGGTCGGCGTTGAAACGCGGCGGGTAACGGCTGATCAGCCGGCGGTTCCGTCTTCTTCCATCATTTCAAAGAAAATCTTCAGCAATTTGGGGTCGAAATGCTTGCCCGATTGGTGCGCCATGTAGCGCAGCGCGCGCCGCTTGCTCCACGCCTCGCGGTAGGGGCGGTCTGAGGTGAGCGCGTCCCACACGTCGACGATGGCGAAGATCCGCGCGGCAAGGGGAATCTCCTCTCCCTTCAATCCTACAGGATACCCGGTTCCGTCCCAGCGCTCGTGGTGGTAGTGGGGGATATCCAGCGCGTCCTTTAAATACTCAATCGGCTGGAGAATTTCCATCGCGTACTCGGTATGGCGGCGCATAATGACCCACTCTTCTTTGGTCAGCGTGTGCGCTTTGAGCAGGATCCCGTCGGGCACGCCCATTTTGCCGATGTCGTGCAGCTGCGCGCCGCGGCGCAGGTTGACCAGCGCATCGCCTTGCAGCCCGGCTCGAATGCCCAGGCGCACGCTGGCCTCGGCGACGCGGCGGGTATGGCCCTCTGTTTCGCGGTCGCGCAGTTCGAGCGCCCGCGCAAGGCTTTCAAGGGTCGCGTCATAAGCGCTGACCAGCTCGTCATTTGTTTTCTGCAGCCCGTCATACAACTGAATATTCTGAATGACGACCGCCCCGGTGCTGGCCAGAATCGCCAGAATCTCCTGCTCGGTGATCGTGAAGGTCCGTTCGGAGCTCCGGTAAGCCTGCAGCTCGCCGATGATCTGCTCTTTGGTTGAAAGCGGAACATACACAGCGGGCTGCGGGCTGGCTTTGCCGCCTGAGAAGACGCCCGCCGGTTCCAACTGCTGCGGGATCGTCTGTTTCCCCGCCAGCTCTTTCAACAGGTTTGGGACTTCATCCGGCGGGATGTTCTTGCCCTGATAGGCGGCGTAGGTCCAATTCACAGGACCATCGTTTTGCCCATATAATCCAATAATTACTGCAGCCACTTCCGGTAAGATCTCGTTGATGGAGTCCGCCAGCATTGTACAAATTTCATCACAGGTGCTGACCGTGACCATATTATGGACGGCACGGCTGACGGCTGCCATCTGTGCGGCATAGCGGCGAGCCTGTTCGAGGTTCATCACCATGCCTGTACTGATTAATTGTTGGATGGAGTGGGCTGATCCATAGCTGTTCGGATGACCGTTGCAGCGATGAGAATACTTGCGTTGGCGTTGATGCGGTTTTCGCAGCAAAAACAGCCGCTTCCTTTTCATAACTCCTCCCTCTGCGACGAAGAAGCGCCTTTAACGTGGGGTATGCGTTGACCGGCGATTTGCCGCCATCAGCGCATTCAAGGGATTCTTGCAGGCGTCCATTTGGTTATGTTGCATCATTCGTGCCTGAGGGGGAGGAAAGAGGCAAAAATGGTCCATGAAGGGGTTCATGGACCAACAGGCATGCTTCTCCTGGTTTTCTTCCTCATTTAGCTCTCTTGATTCCAGGAGCGTGTTTCGTGTAGCCATGTGTTAGTCCGTGGATAATAAGGCATCCTTCTCCTGGCTCCACCCTCACCCGGCTTCGCGGCGCGAATGCTCAGGTGGGTGGCAAATGTGCCTTGCCGCTCAGCCGCCCTCGCCCGATCCCGGGCGAGGGCTTAAGATGACCCATGCGCCAGCGCATGGACCTTTTCCCGGCCTTCATCTGAGATCGAAAACGATCTATGCATCAGTACATATACCAAAAGGCACCTCCTTCTCCTGTGATCAGGATGAAGGCGGGAAGCTTCGTTTCCGAGGGGAGGATGAGGTCGGGCCTTGCTACTCAGGCACAATATAAATCGTGACCCCGTCCTGCGCGTAGACCGCCGGGAGGACCGCGTCGAACTTCTCCAGCGCTTGCAGCGGATCGCAGGACGCTTCCTGCGCTTTGCAGGCCTGCTGGATGTATTCGCGTTCGAGCTGCCCGATGATCACATAATCGACCTGCCACTTTTGCAGCAGATCCAGGGCTTCGCCGCCGTCGTGTGTGGTGAAAATCGTGCGGATATCCGGGTAGCGCGCCAGCGGTTCGTCGATGTTGCCGCGCCACTGCCCTTCGTGCCCGCCCCATCCCAGCAGGGTGGGGAAACCGGTGAAAGCGCTGATCCGCCCCTGCTGTTTATAGCTGTCGTAGGGGTTGGGGGGCGGGGCTTCCAAAATGACCGGCGGGCCGTTGGAAGTATCCGCGTTCTCGCGCAGCCACTCGACTGCCTTCCAGTCGCCGGGCAGCGAAACCATCGCGCCAAACGTCCCAGGGACGGTCCCGGCGATGTTTGCGGCGGCGCTCATATTGGGCGGGCCGGAGAAACCCGCGGTCCGGCTGTAAACGCCCATGACCGGGTAGACCAGCCCTGCGGCAGCCAGCAGCGCGGCGGCGGTGGAGAATGCCGCCCGGCTGAATCGCTGCGATGGCCCTTGCAGCGCAGACCGAGTCACCCACCAGACCGCATACGCGGCGGCGCAGGACATCAGCACCCAGCCCTGGTAATAGAACTTAAATACGGTGTTCATGCGCAGGCCAAACGCATCGCGCAGATAGAAGAACTCGACGCTCAGCGTCAGGATGATGCCGGTGAAAGCCATCAGCAGCGCAAACATCGTTGCCGGGGCATGACGCCGGGCGGCAGACTCGCCCCTGAGCTGCAGTGCGGCGGTGAGCGCCAGGGCCAGCAGCGCTGAGAGCGTCAAAAACAGCCAGGGACTGCTTAATTTGGCCCAGAGAATCTGCCCGAGCAGCTCGCCGGTGCTCATCTCGCCCAGGTTTTGCGCCAGAATGTTCCCGGCAGGGCTGCCCGGCGGCAGCAGATACACCGCCGCTGCTGCTGCCAGCAGCAAAAACAGGAAAAAGCCTGCGCTGATTCCCGCAATCCACAGCCAGGAGCGTGCCGCGGCGCGCAGCGGGAAGCCATTTCCGGCGGCAGCGTGCAGCGCGAGCGGCAGGAACACCGCCAGGATGATGATCTGCGGGCCAAACATCACCAGGTACTGCGGCAGCCGGGTGGGCGGGAAAATGTAGGGCAGGATGCCCGCCGCCTGGGATGAGAAACTGGTGTAGAAGAGCAGATACAGCAAGACGGATGCCGCGCCCAGCCCCACAGCTAGCAGCGCCGCCTGCCCCAACAGGCGCAGGTCCAGGCGGCTGCCGGCGAGGTATCTCCCGGCTGCAAAGGCCAGCAGAGTCAGGCCGGTGTAGATCGGGAAATCCCAGGTGTTGAGAAAAGCCAGCCCGCCCAGTGCCAGCGCATAGAAGGCGAAGCGGCCGGCATCGGCGCGTGTGACCCGCTCACCGGCGCGCTCGCGCAGCAGCAGGTTGAGCGCCAGCCCGGCTGCCAGCAGGACAAAGGG
>Ga0134094_1003160_pt1 | contig 12636 bp, 8 predicted proteins | sample 5_1taG_FD_94458 | JGI IMG/M metagenome (GOLD analysis project Ga0134094, IMG submission 94458) | Switchgrass degrading microbial communities from high solid loading bioreactors in New Hampshire, USA - 5_19_20_110_A1 metaG | ecosystem: Engineered > Bioreactor > Semi-continuous > Anaerobic >... | reverse complement strand
TAATTAGAATTAAGCATAAGCAAAACCTCCTGTAAATGATTGTGGGTTTATTTACTCGGTAGGTTTTCGCTTATGCTCTATTTTTTTCCTGCTGCTTACCCCAACATTTATTATAGAACCTTTATTAAATCCTGAACATATTAGCTTTCTCTCAACTAACAGAATAAATTGAACTATTTTTTATTAAAATACAAATAATTTTATTGATCCGCTTTCTTTTTATCACGTAATTATTATTTTTTATTATAAAATTGTTCTTAAATCTGAAATTATTTATTCTGTTCCGTGATACCCGCTTGGTATCAATATAAGTAAAATAAAGTATTTCCCTTCCTTTGAAACATAAGCTATGATTTAATTACAATGTTTTGTTGTAATTTAATTTAATAATTTAATATTTACAATTTTAGATAGTAAATATACAAGGGGTTTCAAAGGAGGAAATATGGTTTTCGATAAATTTATAGTGTCAACCACGCTTTATGGCTTAGACAAAATTTTGAATGCAGCAGCCAAATTCTACCCCGAATTTGCAAAAAGGCTTAGAGAAAAAAACATGGTTGTTCAAATAAGGCTGCGCGATAATTCCTTAGGAAGATATTATATTTTTCATGAAGGCCGGGTAACCTCCAAAAAGGGTTTCCATCCCGCCCCCGACGTGGAAATGATTTTCGACACTTTGGAACGAGCCAGGAAAACACTCAAACCCAAAAGGGACATGCTGGAATTCGTCAGTGCCGGCAAGAATTTTCAAATCCAGGTTACCGGCCAAGATAAGGATTCCATGTGGTTCGGAGAAACCTTAAACATGCTTTTTATGTTAGGGGCAAAGGCCGGTGTGGATATGGGTAACGGCGTAACCCGTTATACCAATAATACCAACGGCGGTCCGGTTTTTGTCTATGTCAAAGACGGCAAAATAATACGCATTACACCAATTGAATTTGATAAGCATGACGCAGATCCTTGGGTTATTGAAGCCAGGGGCAAACGTTTCTCGCCGCCGCGGCGGACAACGGTCAGCGCTCATACCCTGGCCTGGAAATCTATGGTTTATTCTCCGAACCGTTTGCTTTACCCTATGAAACGTGTTGACTTTGATCCCCATGGGGAAAGAAACTGTCAAAACCGGGGAATATCCGGCTATGAACGGATCAGCTGGGATGAAGCTTTGGATATCGTAGCCTCGGAAATAAGAAGGATGAAGACTGAATACGGCCCCGGGGCAATTATGCATGGCAGCGGATCGCACCATACCTTTGGAGCCATCGGCTATTTTACCAGTGCCAAAAACAGATTTTTTAACACCCTGGGAGCCACTCCCGTCATATCCAATCCTGACAGCTGGGAAGGATGGCATTGGGGGGCGGTTCACCACTGGGGGCATAGCTCCAAAAACGGGGGTTGTGAAAGCTACAGCACGGTGGAAGACTGTTTAAAGCATGCGGAAATGATTGTTTTTTGGTCCAGTGACCCCGAAGCTACGGGAGGAGTTTATGGCGCCCATGAAGGAACCATCCGTCGTCTGTGGCTTAAAGAACTCGGAATTAAGACCGTGCATATCGATCCCTATTATAACCATACGGCGGCTTTATTAGGTGGAAAATGGCTGGCTCCCAGACCGGGCAGCGACAGCGCAATGGTCTTGGCAATTGCCTATGTCTGGTTGACAGAAGACCTTTATGATAAAGAATATGTAGCCAAAAATACCGTTGGCCTGGAGGCTTGGAAAAAGCATGTTTTGGGTGAGGATGACGGTATTCCCAAAACTCCGGAATGGCAGGAAAAAGAGACAGGAGTACCGGCCAAAGACGTACGAGCTCTGGCCCGGGAATGGGGAACTAAAAGGACTTACCTGGCAGCGGGAGGACTGACCGGATTTGGCGGGGCCTGCCGAACCGCTACCGGTACTGACTGGGCCCGAGGTATGGTTTACCTGATGGCCTTACAAGGATTGGGCAAACCGGGAGTCAACATGGGCGGCCTGCAGCAGGGTACGCCGGTGGATACCAGGTTTTTCTTTCCCGGTTATGCCGAAGGCGGAATTTCCGGCGATTATATTAATACCGCCTCTGCGGTTAATATGTACCAACGAATGCCTCATACCCCCAGTATAAATACTGTGGCCCAGGGCGTTCCTCGCCTTAAAATACCCGAGGCGATTTTAAACGGTGAATGTGAGGGCTTTGCCAAAGACCCCTTAACCATTGAAGGGCAGTTTAAAAAGATTAAGTATCCGGCTCCGGGTTATTCCCCGGTAAGGATGTACTATAAATACGGCGGCTCCCATTTTGGGACCATGGTTGATACCAACCGTTACGCCGCCATGTACCGTTCTCCCAATTTGGAGTTTGTAGTCAACCAATCCATCTGGTTTGAGGGCGAGGCCAAATTTGCCGATATAATACTGCCGGCCTGTACAAACTTTGAGCGTTGGGATATCTCCGAATTTGCCCACTGCGGTGGCTATATCCTCAATTCATTTAATCAATGCAATTACAGAGTTTTTGTCTTACAGCATAAATGCATTGAACCGCTGGGTGAATCCAAATCGGATTACGAAATATTCAGTGAGCTAAGCAAACGTTTAGAGATAGCTCTGCCCTTCTGTGAGGGTGGGCATAGCGAATTAGACTGGGTCAAACGCTATTTCGAAGCCACCGACCTGGCCAAAAAGATTTCCTGGCGCCAATTTCTGAAAAAAGGTTATTATGTCTTACCTGCACCTTCTGAAAAAAGAAGAGATCCTGTCGCCTACCGCTGGTTTGCCGAAGGCCGACCCAAAGACACCCCGGATATCACCACATTGCCCGGAGATTATTCTCAAGGTTACGGTCGCGGTCTTCAGACCCAGTCCGGCAAGATCGAATTTGAATCTTCAAGTCTCAAACGTTTTGACCCTAATGATCCTGAAAGGCCGCCGATTTTAAAATACCGTCCATCCTGGGAAGGACCACACAATAAAGAGTTATATACCAAATACCCCATTCAGCTTATAACACCGCATCCCCGCTATTCCTTCCATACCCAAAGCGACGGCAAAGATTGCGCCACCAACGATATTAAAGACCACCGGGTTTTAATTGACGGCTACTACTATTGGATTATTAGAATTAATCCTCAAGATGCAGCTGCACGCGGTATTAAAGAACATGATCTGGTTAAAGTCTATAACGACCGTGGTGCAGTTATTTGCGCCGCCCAGATAACAGAGAGAATACCCCCGGGCTGTGCTCACTCCTATGAAGCTTCGGCCGTATATGAACCCTTGGGTGAGCCCGGAAAATCGGTGGAACGGGGAGGATGTGTAAACACACTTACTCCGAGCAGAATGATGATCAAGAATTCACACGCCATGGCAGGCAATTCTTGCCTAGTACAAATCGAAAAATGGCAAGAGAGGGGAATGTCTAATGAAAAAATGGTATATGATAATAGATGTGGCCAAATGCGAAAATTGCAATAACTGTTTCCTGGCCTGCAAAGATGAACATGTGGGCAACGAGTGGCCCGGTTATACCCTGGAGCAACCATTGCACGGACACCGTTGGATAAATATTATGCGTAAGGAAAGAGGACAATTTCCATTGATTGATGTGGCTTACCGTCCCACACCCTGTATGAACTGCGACGAGGCGCCATGCGTGAAAGCCTCACAAGGTTCAATTGTTAAACGCCCGGACGGTATAGTCTTGATCGACTATCAAAAGTCCAAGGGGAAAAAAGAACTGGTTAAGGCCTGTCCGTACGGAGCTATTTGGTGGAATGAAGAGAAAGAAGTCCCACAAAAATGCACTTTTTGCGCCCATTTGCTGGACGAGGGTTGGAAACAGCCCCGCTGCGCCCAGGCCTGTCCTACCGGATGCTTAAAAATGATCCGTGTCGATCAGGAGGAAATGAACAGGATTATTAAAGAGGAGAACTTGGAAGTTCTCCATCCCGAGTTCAATACCAAACCCAGTGTTTACTATAAAAATTTATATCGTTATGATAAATGTTTTATTGCAGGCAGCGTAGCCTATGATAACAACGGTATAAGCGAATGTGCACAGGGGGCAAGAGTATCGCTTTATAAAGATAATGTTAAATTGGCTGAAGTGCAAACCGATGCTTTCGGAGATTTTAAATTTGACAAACTGGAAGAAAACAGCGGGGATTATATAATCGACATTCAGTTTAAAACAGACACGAAAGTTACCCTAAACATTAATTTAAATCAAAGCCTCAGTCTGGGAGTAATAAAAATCTAAAGTCCAAACTATTAAACCGAATATTATATTTTGTCCTCTCAAAGCAGTAATTGCTGACTCTATGCCAAGCCAAAAATTGGAAGCGAATATTGATATGATACACGAAAAATTTTTCCTTGAGGGTCCAGACGAATTAGTTAAAAAAAGGAGGCGTAACGGATATAAATTCGTTACGCCTCCCAATTCTATCCTCAACCTTTTTCTAAGCTCTTCTCTTTTTTCTTATCCAGATCCATATTTTCCAGTTCGGATAATAACAACGGTATGGCCGGATTGGTGTTGTCTTTTTTCCAAGCCAGTACAATATCAACTTTTGCGCTTTCACCTTCGAGTTCAATAAAACTGACGCCCGGGCGCTTGTAAATATTTAAGTGCCTCGGCAGGATAGCCACACCCAACCCGGTTTCTACCATAAGTAACACATTTTCAGGAAAAGCGGAGCGAGGAATGGTTTTGGGAGCAAAACCGCTTTCTTTAAAAAGATCAAGCAGTTGATCATAAACCCCTGAAGGTTCTTCAATAATAAAAGTCTCATCTGCTAATTGGAACAAGGAAATCTTTTTCTCGCCGGCCAAGGGATGATCATTGCGCAAAACTACGCAAAAAACATCGCTGTAAACTTTTTTCCATTCAATACCCGGAACTTTGGCAATATCGCAGGAAAGAGTAAAGCCGGCATCAATTTTGTCATCCAGGATGGCATTAATTAATGTCGCAATATTATATTGGTTCATTTGCAGATCGATATTGGGATAATTATCACGGTAATTGATTATCAGAGAAGAGAAAAAGTCTTTCACCGCCGCCTCTAAAAAACCGATCTTCAATTCACCGGCCAAACCGGATTTGGCTAATTGAATCCTTTTCATGCCTTCTTCATAACGGCGGATAATACCTTTAGCTTCCTCCAAGACAACTTGGCCGATGGGTGTCAATTTTACAGATTGTTTGTTACGAATGAACAGTTGAACGTCCAATTCGTTTTCCATCTCAATAATATGCCTGCTCAACACCGGTTGGGAAATATAGAGCTTTTTAGCGGCCTCATGAAAATTTAAATGTTCGGCTAAACAAATAAACTCACGTAGAAACTTAATTTCCATTTTTATTGCTCCTTCTTAGCCTGTTTAAGTCAATTCCGTATTTTGCTATTTTATTGTACAAGGTACGACGGTGGATATTTAATTGCCGGGCGGCAAGAGCAACATTCATGTTGGTTTCATGAAGGGTTTTAACGATTAGCTCCTTTTCTTTGGAAGCCACATGTTGAAACAATTCTACCTTTTCCTCTTCTTTTGGCATTTGCGGAACAGAGTCTTCTAATTTTAACGCTTCCCGGATTACATCCTCATCGATAACTTCTTTATCCTGCAGGATATCCAAAGAATAGACCACATTTCTAAGCTGCCGTACATTCCCCGGCCAATCATAATTTACCAACAGACTCATGGCTTTGGGACTAAAACGCATAGTTAATCCGGTTTTTTTCATATAGTGGTTAAGGAGTAAGGGTATATCCTCCCGATGTTCCCTTAAAGGGGGAATATTTATTTCAAAAGTACATAAGCGGTAATACAAATCCGTGCGGAACTTGCCCTGCTGGCACTGATAATAAAGGTTTTTATTGGTTGAAGCAATAATCCTGGCTTTTAAAGGGATTAGGCGGTTGCCGCCGACCCTTTCGAATTCTTTTTCTTCAATCACCCTCAACAGTTTGGCTTGGATCCGGGGATCCATCTCACCAATTTCATCCAAGAGGATTGAGCCGTTTTCCGCCAGCTCAAACTTACCGATTTTACTCGATACCGCCCCGGTAAAAGCGCCTTTTTCATGGCCAAAAAGCTCAGATTCCAACAAGTCAGTGGGTATGGCCGAACAATTTATTTTAACCAAAGGAGCCCTGTTGTTTTTCCGTCCGGCGGCATGAATGGCGCTGGCCAATATTTCTTTTCCCGTTCCGGACTCGCCGATAATTAAAACCGGATGTTTCAAGGGTGCCAATTTACGGCATTTATCCAGGATACGCAACAGAGTGGGGGATTGGGTAATGAAATCATCAAAAGTGTAATTGGTCTCGGTACGGGAGATGCTATCGTAAAAATCGCTTTCCGCTTTCTTGTCATCATACTCGGCCAAAATTTTTTTTATAAAAGAAAGGTTGCGAAAAAGAATTCCTCCCAAGCAAGCAATAACTTTACCCTGACAGACAATAGGAATCAAATGCTGAATGCAATTATGGCCGTTAACTACAGTAAAAGAATAATGCGAATCTTGCCCGGTACGCATTACTTTTTCAAAATCAGATACAGGGTCTAAATCCTTAATCGGTATTCCCGTTACCTTTTCCGCCGGAATTCCTGTTAATTCCTCCGCCCCAGCGGAGTGATGAATTATACGCAGATTAGTATCAACCAACACGGCAGCGTCAAAACAATTATCCATCATTTCATAAAAGAGCCCATTCGGGTTGTGCAAATCCTCCATAGTGGCTTGGATAGGCATATATATTATCTCCTTACATAAAAAATTAGATCGTTTTGGGCAAATTCTATTTTGACCCTTAGGCCAAAATACAAAACCTTTATCAATCTTTGAATTAATAATAATATAACATATTGATGTACATTAATGCACATAGCAAGAAATTATTTGCACATCTTCCAAGCCGGTATTTTTTTCGAGTAATTTTTAACGAACTATAATTATTTTCTGACAATGAAGGAATGAGCAAAAGAATGGAGAATTACCTGAAGAAGATAAAAATTGTTTATTGCCATCATTTAAAATATTTAAACATTAGAAAAAATTTAGAAAGGAGAGCGAAGTTGCTTTCTTCGCTACAGAATAATGGGCAAATATAAAACACTTTTCTCGCCTATCATTTTAGGAAAAACTCAATTCCGCAACAGAATTTTCGCCGCTCCCATAGGATGGGAATATTATGCCTCTCCCAATCTTCATCCCGGAGATGACTTTATCGCTTTTTATGAAAGAAAAGCCCAAGGAGGTGCTGCCACGGTATGCATTGGCTCGGCCATGGCTGACAATGCCAGGGGAGCTGTCGGTCCCACCATAAGGCTTGATGATCCGACCAACTTTGCTCCGCATTTCCGTCTCACTCAATGCATCAGCAGGCATGGGGCGGTTCCCGACATTGAACTGCAGCACTGCGGCGCCAATGCCTATCATAGCAAATTGGGATTGGGCAATCAAATCTACGGCGCCTTCGCCTCCACCAACAGTTTGGGCATGGATATTCCTGAAATGCCGGAAGAAGTTATCCTGGACACCATTGAGAAATTTGGAGACGCTGCCCAGACAGCCAAACATTGCGGTTATGGGATGGTAACCGTCCACGCCGGACATGGCTGGTTATTAAACCAATTTTTGAGCCCCAAAAACAACCGCCGGGATCAATGGGGCGGTAGTATGGAAAACAGAGCGCGGATTGTTATTGAAATTGCCAAAAATATAAAAAAGAAATGCGGGCAGGGATTTCCTGTTTGTATCCGAATCAGTGCCTCGGAAATCTTTGCCGGCGGTTATGACATTGATTATGGAATAGAAATCGCCAAGCAATTGGACGGTTATTATGATTTAATCAATGCCTCGGTAGGGGCTCATGAAGAGCCCACTGTGTTTACCCATACTCATCCCAGTATGTTCCTGGAAGACGGCGTTAATGTAAAATATGCCGCAAAAATAAAAAAAGCGGTTAATTACTCCAAGATTGCCGCTGTCGGAGCTTTGGCTGAACCGGAACTAATGGAAGAAATCATCGCTTCAGGACAGGCCGATGTGGTTATGCTCTGCCGCCAGCTTATGGCTGATCCAGATACTCCCATTAAGGCCCAAACCGGAAGGGAGAAGGAAATTCGCAAATGTATCCGTTGCTTCGAATGTTTTTCCGGCCATTTTACCAAACAAGCCAATTTATGCGCCCTCAACCCCGAAATAGGATTTGAAAGGGAAGTCAAATACACGGATCCGTTTATCAAATATAAGAAAAGAATCCTTGTAGCCGGCGGCGGCGTAGCCGGAATGCAAGCGGCAATAACAGCCGCCGAACGGGGGCATGAAGTTATTCTCTGTGAAAAAGCGGATACCTTAGGAGGCATTTTACGCTGCGAACGGAAAGTACCTTTTAAGCAAAACTTGCAGAGATATCTTGATCAGCAGGCAGAATTGGTTAAGTCCTCCAAGATAGATCTCCGTTTGAATACGGAAGTAACACCGGCCTTGGCCGAAAGTATTAAGCCGGATATCATTATAGCGGCCCTCGGTTCCCGCCCGCTGGTTCCCAATATTCCGGGTATTGACAGGGAAAATGTTTTTAGCGTCGATTATGCCTTTCTGCATGCCGAGGAAACAGGTGACAGGGTAATTGTACTCGGTGGCGGCCTCTCCGGTCTGGAACTCGCCATTTATCTGTCCGGGTTGGGCAAAAAAGTCACCGTTATGGAAATGGCCAACAGGCTTAATTATTCCGGCAATGTGATTCATGCCATGGCCATCAATAACGAACTCAAACGCTTAAGCATTGAAATTATCCTCTCGACCAAGGCTATAGAAATCAACGCTCAGGGAGTGGTGGGTGAGTATGTGGGCGACTCATTTTCACCTGCTCCACCCTGTAATACAATTGTCAAAGGTATGCTGGTATCCGTGATTTCGGAGGCGGAATTCAAGGCCGCCGCTCCGGTCGGTAGCAGAACACTGTACAAGGCAGACACAATCGTTTATGCCCTCGGACAAGTTCCGCGGCGAGAAGAAGCAAATTCTTTACGGAATTGCGCACCCTTGTTTTTTGATATTGGGGACTGTGTAGAAGCCAGGAATATTTATGCGGCCAATTCCACAGCCTTTACCATAGCCAGAAATATCGGAAGATATTAATTGTAAAATATTATTTCTTACTTTACACTTTATAAGGATGAAAGATAATAACATAAACAAAGAAGGAGAAATGATTATGGGTAAAATTATTATCACCGGCGTAGACGGCAATTTTGGCGGTTATGCTGCCAGAAGCATTATGCAGAAAGTTCCTTTGGAAAAACTGATTTTTACAGCCCCCAACAAACAAGCCTTGGAACAATTTGCCGCCCAAGGGGTGGAAACCCGTTACGCTAACTTTAACAATCCATCTCAATTAGAAGAAGCTTTCGCCGGAGGAGAAGTACTGCTATTAATCTCCATGCCATTTGTCGGTGAAAAAAGAAGAATGGCTCACAAAAATGCTATTGACGCCGCAAAAGCAGCCGGCGTGAAAAAAATAATCTATACCTCCATTGTGGGATGCGGCCATGAAGAATGCGACGCTTATGAAATCCGGGATCATAAATATACGGAAGAATATCTGTTAAACAGCGGCTTGAAATATGTCTTCCTCAGAAATGCCCAATATGGTGAGGCAATGATCTCGGCCTTTGAAGAGGCGGCCAATTCCGACGGCATTTTGAAAAACAATATGGGGAACGGACGCATGGCTCATGTTTCCCGCAATGATTGCGCCGAAGCCGCAGCCTGCGTAGCCGCCGGCGCCGGGGAAGATAACGCCATTTATTATATTACCGGCCCGACAGCCAATACCATGGAAGAATTTTGTGCCATCGGTTCAGAAGTTACGGGCAAAAAAGTAACCTATCAATATATTGACGATGATGCAATGTACGCCTTTTTTGAGTCGATCGGCGTGCCAAGATATACCGATGGCGAATGGGCAGAAACGGCAAAAGCTTTTCCATTCTGCGCAGAAGGTATGGTAACCTTCGGAGCTGCCATTCGCAAAGGCCAGATGGACCGCTGCACCAACGATTTTGAACTGCTGACCGGTAAAAAACCTATCAGTGTCCGCGAAATGTTTGAAAACCTGGAAAAATTCAGAATAGGGGACAGAACCTCAACCGATAATTAATAATATAAAGATAATTTTGCCAAGCTTGAAAAAAGACGCTTCAAATAAGGAAGCGTCTTTCTAATTTGTTTGACAGCCCTTTTCCTTAATGGTGTGTCAATGTCTTCGCTTTTCACCCCTTTGCCGAGAGAGGCTTTTTTGCCATACAACAGATTTTGACGTTTTGAAACTTCTAATATAACTTATAATATTCATTAATAGTCATGCCATGGGCTAAAGCTTGACCCACCAATCTGCCGAAGGTCAGGCAACGTCCGTGGTTAAGCCCCGGAACTGTAACCGGATAGGAATTGGCCAGAAAATCACCCTGAACATTGCCAATGGCAAAAAGCCCGGGAATGGGGTTATCATCCTCATCACAGACTTGGGAATTTTCATCCACATGCAACCCATAAGGAACGGCCAACAGCACGCTGGTGATTGCCGAGGCATAAAATGGGCCCTCCTTAACGGAAGACAAAAACCTTGAGGGAACACCAAATTCCGGGTCATAGCCGGCATCGCAATACTTATTATATTGTGCAACGGTTTTTTTGAGATTTTCGGCCGGCACCTTAATAACTTCAGCCAATTCCTCCAGTGTTTGCCCCTTAAAAATGTGTCCGGACTGAACGGCTTTTTCCACCTTGGCTCTCAGTTCACTTTCGGAGACAGAGGCAAACTTGGACGGTTCCTGCTTTTTGGCATGTTCCGGATAACGAGAATCAAAAATCGCAAAGGCTTTATTGCCCGGGGCATTCATGCGGGCGTTGGTCACCAAGGGTTCCCATGCTACTTCACAGCAAAAACGTTTGCCTTCCCGGTTAACTGTCAGCCAGGATGTATCCATGCCGGCTGCCAACGGCAAGAAATTGACGGCATGAATGATAGGCGCCGGATAACACCTGGAACGGGCTGCCCCGACCCACATGCCCAATATAATGCCGTCACCGCTATTATAACCTTTGCGGGTATAAACACTTTTATCAGCCCGTAAACAAATGGGGCTCCAACACTCCAACATTTCCCTGTTGCCCCCGATATCTCCGGTGGCCAGAATCACGCCTTTTTTGGCGTTTAAGCGCTTATAACCTTTGCTGTCACTAACAATAACCGCCGTAACCCGGCCTCTACCATTATCTCCACAACCGTCTTCCCGAACTAATTGCTCCGCTTTAGTTTGAAAAGCAAAAACAGCACCATGAGCTTCGGCGGCCTCTTTTACCATTTCCACAAAGTCGGTGTTGATAAATTTCCCGTCCGCTCGGTAATGCCGTTCATCATCAGTAAATTTATGGGCTGTCCGAAATTGCTTGAAACGATCCTCCAATTCATCCCAATCCGACCGGGCCGTATTCTGACTGTTCAAACTGACTTTAAGGCCTTTGGCCCTGGCCAGATCATAATAATAATCAAAAACTTCGCCGCTTTTATCCACAAAAGTACGAATAAGCCTATAATTGGCCTGGGATTGTCCCCATTGATAAATCAGGCGAGCAATCAGATCTTTATCCAGCTCGATACCCGCTTCCTTTTGCAGTTTGGTACCGATGGCTCCCACATCAATACCATGACCCACAACCTCGGCGGCTTTTTCTACACAAATCACTTTGGCCCCCGCTTCGGCGGCGGAATGAGCGGCTACACAACCTGCAAACCCGGCACCGACCACAACAATGTCATATGTTTCTTCTCTCTCAATATTGGTAATAGGCTGGGGCTTAATTTGCCAGGGATGCACAGAGGGCACGGTACAGTTATTGCTTTGCTTATTATCTTTGTTCATCTCCAATTCCTCCTAATTTAAACCGATTGAATATCGATTAACTTTTCTTTCTAAATATACTAATTATTTCAAAAATAATCAAACCTTAATTTGTAGCATTATTTGTTTTGTTGTGTTTTGGGCCTGACAGCTTGCCTCTTGGAGGTAACTGAAGACAATCAAGCTAATTTTAAGATATAAAGAGCATAATATGTGATAGTTATTGGATTCCTGTAACTTCCGAGGTGAATAATATTGAAAATATTACTTTTATATAACCCCATCGCCGGCAATGGTACCTTCGTCAATCACCTTGATAAAATTATAAAGACTGTTCAGGATAACGGCTATTACTTAATTCCTTATAGATTAAGTACGATTGAGGCCTTGCAGCAAATGCTTCTTTCTTTTGATCTAAAAAGCGTTGACAGAATATGGATTGCCGGAGGCGATGGCACTATCCATAATGTTGTTAACGCCGTTTATCCGCTTAATCCTGATGTCCCCCTGGGAATATTTCCCGTAGGAACAGCCAATGATTTTGCTTATTATTTTGAATTTCCCTCTGAAATACTGAAAATGACCAATATTTTGCTAAGTAATAACTTTACCTATTGCGATATCGGGGTGGCCAACAACCGCTACTTCCTTAATGTGGCCAGTATGGGTTCCCTGGTGGATGTCAGTCAGAAAACCGATAAAAAGTTTAAGAATGTCTTGGGACT
>Ga0134094_1003141_pt1 | contig 12707 bp, 12 predicted proteins | sample 5_1taG_FD_94458 | JGI IMG/M metagenome (GOLD analysis project Ga0134094, IMG submission 94458) | Switchgrass degrading microbial communities from high solid loading bioreactors in New Hampshire, USA - 5_19_20_110_A1 metaG | ecosystem: Engineered > Bioreactor > Semi-continuous > Anaerobic >... | reverse complement strand
GAGGTTCCGTTCACGGGCGCGAAAACCGGGGAAATGGAAACCGAGCTTTTTGAAGAGTTTTTCAGGGCTTTTGCGGTAAATGCCGGAATGACATTGCATATAAAATTAATTCACGGCAAAAACAATCATCATATTATTGAAGCTGTATTCAAAGCCTTCGCGAGAGCCTTGAAAAAAGCTGTGGCCATGGATCCTGATATTCAGGGGGTTATGTCCACGAAGGGGATACTGTAACTACTGGAGATAAATTCTTATTTTAAACGGAGGAGTAATATGCTGCTGAGAGACACTGATTTCATTGATTTGCCGGTTTATGTCAAAGGCAAGGTAAGGGATGTATATAAAGTCGGGGAAGATATGCTCCTTATGGTGGTAACTGACAGAATATCGGCCTTTGACGTAGTTTTCGATGAACTTATTCCCAATAAGGGAAAGGTACTCAACGGAATCTCAGAATTCTGGTTCGATTTCTGCAGGGATGTCATAGGAAACCACATAGTGACCACTGACGTCTCCGAATATCCCATGGGGCTGTCAAAATTCAAAAATGAGCTTCAGGGAAGATCCATGCTGGTCAGGAAAGTTGAAATGGTGCAGGCCGAATGCATTGTCCGCGGTTACCTGGAAGGTTCGGGACTCAAAGATTATAAAGCCCGCGGGGAAATTGGAGGGATAAAGCTTCCCGAAGGCCTGAGACAGGCTGACAGGCTGCCGGAGCCAATATTCACCCCATCTACCAAGGCCAAGGAAGGTCATGATATAAATATCACCTTTGATGAACTTAAAAATCTGATTGGAACCGAGCTTGCCACGGCCTTGAAGGAAAAATCCCTCGCCCTTTATAAAAAGGCTTCCGAATATGCTCTCACAAAAGGAATTATCATAGCTGACACCAAGTTCGAGTTTGGTCTCCTGGACGGGGAACTTGTGATAGCCGATGAACTCTTTACTCCCGATTCGTCCCGTTTCTGGGAATTGTCCGAGTATGAGCCGGGCCGCCCGCAAAAGAGCTTCGACAAACAGTATCTGAGGGAATATCTTGAAACTCTTGACTGGGACAAGAACCCGCCTCCTCCCAAACTTCCGGAAGAAGTTATCAAGAAGACAGAGGCAAAATATATTGAAGCCTATGAGCGCATAACCGGGAAGAAGTTCATGCCATAAACCTTCATTTTCCCGTTATGTGCTTCCAAGGGAATATTGTCGATTCAGTCTTTTATAAGAAGGGGCAAAAAAATGATTATTTATCCGGCAATAGATATAAGAGGCGGAAAATGTGTCAGGCTTAAACAGGGAAAATACGATGAACTAACGGTCTTTTCCGACAATCCGCTGGGCGTTGCGCTCAAATTCCAGGATGCAGGCGCAAAATACCTGCATATAGTGGACCTGGATGCCGCCAGGGGAGAAAGCAGCAATCGTGAACTTATCATTGAGATTGCCAGAAGTTTAAGGATTCCTGTCCAGACCGGGGGCGGTATTCGTTCCCTGGATGATATAGAGTACGTTTTAAGTTCAGGGATACAGAGGGTCATAATCGGCACGTCAGCCGTCAGAAACCCGGATATGGTATCAGAAGCCGTAAAGCTTTTTGGTCCCAGGATCGCCGTAGGGATAGACGCGAAAGACGGCAAAGTGGCTATAGAAGGATGGGAGAAAGTGATAGACTGGAATGCAGTGGATTTCGCAAAGAAAATGAAGGAACTGGGTGTAAAAATCATAATATATACCGACATTGCCACTGACGGTATGCTTCTTGGCCCCAATATCAAAGCGATGGAGGAAATGGTCAGGGAAACGAATATGGATGTCATCGCTTCCGGCGGGGTTTCCAGGCTTGAAGATCTGACCGGGCTCAAAAAGGTTGGAGTGTCAGGAGCTATTGTGGGCAAAGCCCTCTATACCGGAGATATAGATATAAGCGCAATTGCTTCTTTCTCATGATTTCCCTGCATATTTGACGCATTGACGCAAAAAAATCCAGTGTGCTGTTAAAAAATCCGGACTGAATTTCAGAGTTCAGAAGGATAATATGTCGTGCGTTTTCGGATGTAGCCTATATTATGTTATTCCGGTGTAACAGTCAGACCGGATCATTTCGGATGCCAAGGATTGACAAAAAAATAACAAGTATGGTAAAGTTAATATGCAGGAATTGGTTTTCTTATAAAAAAATAAAATATGTTTGGATTGGAGAATACCAAAAAAATTTCGTGAAGGATGGGAAAGCATGGGCGAAGGAAAGAAAATTTCTATTGCAGTCATCAGGAGGCTTCCGAGATATTTCCGCTATCTTGCAGATCTCATTAAGCTTGACATCAAGCGGATTTCTTCCAAAGAACTGAGTCAGCGTATGGGTATCACCGCTTCGCAAATCCGGCAGGACCTTAATTGTTTCGGAGGTTTTGGACAGCAGGGATATGGTTACAATGTAGAATCTTTGTTTGAAGAGATTGGGAAAATCCTGGGTACTGACAAAGGCTTCAAATGCATTATAATAGGCGCCGGAAATATGGGAAATGCCCTGGCGAATTATGAGAACTTTAAAAGACGCGGATTTGAGATGATAGGAATTTTTGACGTCGACCCCAAAAAGATAGGCACTGTAATAAACGATATCAAAGTGCGGCATATGGACGAACTGGAAGAGTTCGTAAAGGAAAATCATGTTGACATTGCCATTCTGACCGTTCCAAATAAAGATATTATTCCTACTGCAAAAAGAGTAACAGAATTGGGTATCAAAGGAATATGGAATTTCTCTCCCACCGACTTGAAGCTGGGTGAGGATGTAGTTGTCGAAAATGTACATCTGTCGGACAGCCTGATGGTCCTGGGTTATCATCTGAAAGAGAAAAGAAAAGAGATGGCAGAAAGAAACAAGAACAAAAAATAAATCTGAACCTGCAAAAAAGACTGAAGAATGAAACTTCAGTCTTTTTGATTCCCAGGCGGGTTCAGATCAGGATTTCCCTGGACTTCATCGCATATCTCTTCGGGGATATTCCGAATTCGTTGCTGAAAGCCCTTATAAAATTTGAATAGTCGTTAAATCCGCATGCCTGGCAGACCTGGGAAATGTTCAGACCTTCCTTCAGCAGGCCTCTGGCGGTTATGAGCCTTTTTTTCTGGATGTAGTTGTAAGGCGTATATCCGGTATGCTTTTTGAACATCCTCAGAAGGTGGTATTTGCTGATGTAAAATTTTGAAGCCAGTTTTTCAAGATACAGGTCCCCGCTTAAGTTTTCGTTTATGTAAGAAATTATTTCGCTTATTTTTGAGTCATATATCATGTCCTCGGTTATATCATCCATATCCTGGGCAATATATTCCTTGTTGAGCAATATTATCAGCTCAATCAGGTACAGTTCCATCAGGATGTCACTTCCGAAAGTTGTTCCCGAACACGCCTTGCTGAGTTTCAGGAGCATTTCGTTGATTGTACTGCGCGTTTCGGCACGGGGCCTGAGAAGGTTGTGCCGGGTTTTTAAGGTTGTTTCAAAGCATGTCTGAAGGTTGCTGTCCCTGGTGCTGTATTTTATCAGAAGTTCAGGATTTATCCACAGTACATATCTTTCATAAATTGATCCTTCTTCTATAACAGGTTTATGTATCTCCTTGTCATTTATCAGAAGTATGTCGCCGGGCTTCAGACTATAGGATTTGCCCTCAATTATATAACTTACTTTTCCCGATACGAAGAAGTAAATCTCATAAAAGTCGTGATGATGATATTCAACAACAAGGTTGGAGTCATCCCGGTAGTGAAAAAATTCAAAGGTGGATTTGATCATGTATTGTCTGTGCGTGAAATTATCCCTTGCAGGCTGCATTTGCTTTCACCCCGTAAATATTATAAAGCAATTTTTGCAATAAAAAAAGCAATCATAGCAAAGAAATTTGCAATTATACACTGTATACTACAAATAGACAGTTCGTAATCCTATCCATATCGAAATATTGTCACGGAGAAAACCGGGAAAGGTTTTCCTGAAATTCGTTCCATACGCAGTGCATTCGTCCGGGTTTTGTCCGGACATGCCATTGAGGAAAATGACAAATTCCTGGAGGGACATTTTATGAAATTGCCTTTTGAAATCGACTTAAAGGAAAAAGTAGCCGTAGTTACCGGAGGCGGCGGAGTTTTGTGCAGCGAGTTTGTGAAGGCCCTTGCAAAATGCGGCGCGAAAGTCGCAGCCATAGGGCGGAGCCAGGAAAAGGTGGACAGAATAGCTGAAGAGGTAAATAAGGACGGCGGAACAGCCATTGGTATATCGGCGAATGTGCTTGACGTTGAAAGTATGAAAAAAGCAAGGGAGATAATCCTGGAAAAGCTGGGGCCATGCGATATCCTGGTTAACGGCGCAGGCGGAAATCACCCGAAAGGAACTACCACAAAGGATTATTTCGAAAAGGGCGACCTTGAAAAAGAAAATATTGTTACATTTTTTGATCTGGATCCCGAAGGTATAGAATATGTTTTTAACCTGAATTTTCTGGGAACACTCATTGCAACTCAGGTATTTGCAAAGGATATGACCGACAGGGGCGGGATTATTATCAATATTTCATCCATGAATGCATATACCCCGCTCACGAGAATTCCGGCATACAGCGGGGCCAAAGCCGCAGTGACCAACTTCACGCAATGGCTTGCTGTGCATTTTTCCAAAGCGGGGATACGTGTAAATGCCATAGCTCCGGGTTTCTTCCTGACGGAACAGAACAGGTCGCTTCTGACCAATCCGGACGGTTCCTACAGCGAAAGGGCAAGGAAGATACTTAACATGACGCCTATGGACCGTTTCGGCGAACCTGGGGAACTCGTAGGTACACTGCTTTATCTCTGTTCCGATGCCAGCAGATTTGTGACAGGTGTGACCATACCTGTGGACGGAGGTTTTTCCGCCTACTCCGGGGTATAAGCATCACCGGAGAATTAACTGAACAAAAGCAACGGAGGGAACTGTTTTGAATATTTCCATAAAATCCTTCACCGGAAGGTCCATTAATGATGAAACCCTTCTGGATGCGCTGAAAAAATCGGTCGACGGATTGAATTTGTCCAGGGTGTTAATCCTTCCGCCTGATATAACTAGGCTGCATTCCTGTGCGGGCAAAATCACAGCAATGTATTACAATCTGCTGAAAGATTGCTGCCGGGTGGATATAATGCCCGCTCTTGGCACCCATGACGCCATGACCGAGCAGGAATGCCTGGAATTTTTCGGACCCGATGTGCCTTATGAATTGATCATACCCCATAACTGGAGGAAGGATGTCAGGAAAATCGGCCAGGTCCCTTCAGAGTTTGTGAGAGAGGTTTCAGGAGGACTTCTGGATTATCCTATAGATGTGGAAGTCAACAAAAGACTGCTGGATGACTCTTACGATCTCATCATTTCGGTGGGGCAGGTAGTCCCGCATGAAGTTGTGGGCATGGCCAATTACAACAAGAACATATTTGTGGGCTGCGGCGGGCACAGTATGATAAACCGCACTCATTTTCTGGGCGCAGTTTACGGCATGGAAAGAATTATGGGCCGGGATTTTTCTCCTGTCCGGAAAGTTTTTGATTATGCCGAGGAAAATTTCCTGAAACATATTCCTTTAATTTACGTGCTCACAGTCACCACTGTTGAAAAAGGAGAAGTAAACCTGAAAGGGCTGTTTATAGGGCGCGACCGGAAACTATTTGAAGAAGCCGTGGAATTAAGCCAGCAGAAAAATCTGATATTCCTGGACAAGCCTATAAAAAAAGCGGTGGTTTATCTGGACGAAAAGGAGTTCAGGAGCACCTGGCTCGGGAATAAAGCTATTTACAGAACCCGCATGGCCATTGCTGACAACGGGAAACTGCTCATACTTGCTCCCGGGGTCCGGAAGTTCGGGGAAGATGAGGAAATAGACGGGCTTATCAGAAAGTACGGATATAAGGGCAGGCTGAAAATATTGGAGGACTATAAGGCCAACAATGACCTTAAGGAAAATCTTTCGGCTGCAGCCCACCTGATTCATGGTTCATCCGACGGCAGATTTTCAATAACCTATGCGGTTGAAAAGCTGAGCCGTGAAGAAGTGGAAGGTGTGGGTTTCAATTATATGCCATACTCTGAAGCAATCAAAAAATATAATCCTGAAGACCTGAAGGACGGGTTCAATATTCTTGATGACGGAGAGGAAATCTTTTACATCAGCAATCCCGCAATAGGTCTTTGGGCCGACAGAATAAGATTTGAAAAGGAGGCATGAAAGTGTCAGGTTTTATTACCGATGATTTTCTCTTAAAAAACAAAACAGCGTCTTTTCTCTTTCATAATTACGCAAGCAAGGCCCCTATCTTTGATTATCACTGCCACTTAAACCCCGGGGAAATATATAAGGACAAAAAATACAATGATATTACCGAACTATGGCTGGGAGGCGATCATTACAAATGGCGCCTCATGCGTGCCAATGGCGTCGATGAAGAATATATAACAGGAAGCGCCGGAAACTTTGAGAAATTCAAAAAATGGGCTGAGACTTTGTCAAGATGCATGGGAAATCCCCTGTATCACTGGTCCCATCTGGAACTTAAGCGTTATTTCGGAATAGATGAACTGTTGAATGCCGATACCGCTCCCAAAATCTGGGACAGATGCAACGAGATGCTGAAGGAAGAAGGGTTTTCTGCCCGTTCGTTAATTGTCAGGAGCAATGTAAAAGGTTTGTGTACAACCGATGATCCCTGTGATGATCTGATCTGTCACAGGAAAATCAAGGAAGACAGCTCATTCAATGTTCAGGTTTTACCGACTTTCCGTCCTGACAAGGCACTCAATATCGAAAAGGAAGAATTTGCCGGTTATATCAGGAAACTTTCCGAGGTTTCGGATATCGATATCAACAGTTTTGATACCCTTGTTGAAGCGCTGGAAAAAAGGGCAAGATATTTCAGGGAAGCTGGCTGCGTGCTTTCAGACCAGTCCTTCGGAAGCCCTGACTTTTCAAAGGGCACGCTTACCCAGGCAAAAGCAGCATTTGACAAGGCTCTCAGAGGAGAAGTTCCTGGCGAAGAAGAAATAAATGCATACAAGACTCAGTTAATGCTGGCCCTCGGCCGGATTTACAACAAACTCGGATTTGCAATGCAGCTTCATCTTGGAGTAATCAGGAACATCAACACAAGAATGGCCGGAAAACTGGGACCTGACACCGGTTTTGATTCAATAGGGGATGGCATTTCGGCCACTTCCCTGGCAGCACTCCTGGACGGACTGGAGAAAACAGGGGAGCTTCCCAGGACCATTGTCTACTGCCTGAATGATAATGACAATGACAAGATCATGGCTGTTATAGGATCTTTCCAGACATGCGGGATAAAAGGCAAAATGCAGCTCGGTTCCGCATGGTGGTTCAATGATCATCTGGACGGCATGGAAAAGCAACTGAAATCTTTCGCAAATACAGGCATACTTGCCAATTTTGTGGGGATGCTCACCGATTCCAGAAGTTTTCTGTCCTATACCCGGCATGAGTATTTCAGAAGAATACTGTGCAACCTGATAGGCGGCTGGGCGGAAGACGGACTGGTACCGAAGGATAACGCCCTGCTGGGCAAAATGGTTGAAGATATTTGTTTCAACAATATAGTCAACTATCTTGGAATTAAATAAAGGGGGAAACTTTATGAGCCTGGAATTGAGAAAAGACTGCAAATGGGCCCTTGTCATTCCTACAAGCATGGGCGTAAGAATAACGCCTGCCAACGGACAGCCGGTGCACTGCAGCGATACATTCCATATGCATGTTACAAGCGCCGAATCCAATGTGGGAAGCATATCTTCATACCTGGGACTTCCTGTGAAAATCCTTACGAACTTTGTCAAGGGAAGCCCTATTTCCCAGATGATCAAAAGCAATCTGCTGAGCAGGAATATGGCATTTGAAGGCAGGGAAGTCGAACAGGGAGGTCCATGGGGATACCGTCACCAGTTCAACATAGCCGACAGCGGTTATGGACTAAGAGGCCCGAGAGTCCACAATGACCGTGCGGGTGAGGTAGGACGCCTTCTCAGCGTCAAGGATTTTGATCTTGACAGGATCTTCGGACAGGAGGGCGCCCAGATTGTTCATATGTCCGGCCTTATAGCCGCCTTGTCTCCCCAGACCGGCGAATTTTGTCTGGAACTTGCACGCATCGCCAAAAAATACGGGACCAGGATTTCATTCGACCTGAACTACAGGGCCAGCTTCTGGAAGGGGCGCGAAAAAGAACTGCGGGATATATTCACAGAAATAGCAGGAGTGGCTGATATCCTTGTGGGTAACGAAGAGGACTTCCAGCTCTGTCTGGGTATTGAGGGACCTGAGGCAGGCGGAAAGGACCTGAGTTCAAAAATTGAGAATTTCAGGGAGATGATCGCAAGGGTCAGGAAGTCCTTCCCGAATGCCACCGTTTTTGCCACCACACTTCGTGAAGTTCTGAATGCAAATGAGCATTTATGGGGCGCAATTATGCTTGCCGGCGATGAATGGCATGTGGTTGAGCCCCGGGAAATCAAGGTCCTTGACCGGATAGGCGGCGGGGACGGATTTGTGGGCGGAATGCTTTATGCCATTCTTAAAGGATGGGAGCCCGAAAAATGGATACAGTTCGGATGGGCAAGCGGAGTTCTGGCTACAACTTTCCTGACCGACTATGCCCAGCCCCAGGATGAAGAACAAATCTGGAGCATTTGGCATGGAAATGCCAGAGTTAAACGGTAGCTGCCCGTACACGAAGCGGGGGGTAAACAGATTAAGAGCCGGAGTGTCCTGAAGGCATTCCGGCTCCTGTTTTATATGTAAGTCATGCGCGGCTTTCTGACCACATTATAAACATTTAAGTGTAAAGTATTAACTTAACTGAAAATCTCCCATGTTAATATTTAAAAAGCTGATTCTGTTGAATGAATTGTTTATAGTCTTGAAAATTTCTTTATTTTTATGGTAAAAGTAATTAAATAATATCCCTTTTTTATCCGGAATTTATTATATATTTAAAATAATCTGACTTAAAATTTATTTAACCGGGAGATGGTTTATTGTTCAAAGTAGGAATAGGACAGGACAGCCACCGTTTTGTGGAGGGCGGAAGCAATAAAAAGCTTGTTCTTGGCGGTGTAGTTATTGAAAATTGTCCGGCCCTGGAAGGAAACAGCGATGCCGATGTGGTGCTCCACGCAATCACCAATGCCATATCAGGCATAAGCTGTGTGAATATTCTGGGAAAAATAGCTGATGACATGTGCCTGATGCAGGGGATAACCGACAGCAGGGCCTATGTGAAGGCCGCCCTTGACACATTGAAAGACTATAGAATTACCCATGTTTCGGTTTCAATAGAGGCTTTAAAACCCAAACTCGCGCCACACATAGAAAGCATCAGGGAAAGCATAGCGGGAATTTTGGGAATTGACAAAAACAGCGTTGGCATCACTGCCACAACCGGTGAAGGCCTGACAGAGTTCGGGCGGGGCAGGGGTATTTTCTGTACCGCCATTGTCACAGCCCAGCAGTGTAATTTTGCTTGAAAGTGACTAACAGGTAAAAATCATGATATAATTTCTATAATAAAGGTGGAAATTTTAAACGGCTCTTCGGAAAGCTGTTTTATTGGAGGGAAATACAGGTGAGCAAAAAAACATATTATATTACTACCCCTATTTATTATCCAAGCGGAAAACTGCACATAGGCCATTCCTACACAACCGTTGCCGCCGATGCCATGGCAAGGTACAAGAGACTCCAGGGTTATGATGTCATGTTTTTGACCGGCACAGATGAACATGGCCAGAAAATCCAGAGGGTCGCGGCCGAAAACGGCGTAACCCCCCAGGAATATGTTGATAAAATTGTTGACGGCATAAAGAAATTATGGGACCTGATGAAAATAAGCAATGACAAATTCATAAGAACAACAGACGACTACCATGTCAAAGCCGTTCAGAAAATTTTCAAGGCTCTCTATGACAAAGGCGACATTTACAAGAGCGAATATGAGGGATGGTATTGCACCCCATGTGAATCCTTCTGGACCGAAACCCAGCTGGTGGACGGAAAATGTCCCGACTGCGGAAGGCCGGTTGAGAAAACCCGTGAAGAGAGTTACTTCTTCAGGCTGTCCAAATACCAGGAGAGGCTTATTAAACATCTGGAAGAAAACCCTGATTTTATACAGCCTGCATCCAGAAGGAATGAAATGATAAACAATTTCCTGAAGCCGGGACTTGAAGACCTGTGCGTATCCAGAACTTCCTTCAACTGGGGAGTTCCCGTAACCTTTGATGAAAAACACGTCGTATATGTTTGGATAGACGCCCTTTCAAACTATATCACCGCCCTGGGATACGGTTCGGACAATGATGAGGATTTCAGGAAATTCTGGCCGGCCGACGTCCATCTCGTTGGAAAAGAGATTGTAAGGTTCCATACGATAATATGGCCGGCAATGCTGATGGCACTTGACTTACCCCTGCCAAAGCAGGTATTCGGCCATGGGTGGCTTGTCCTGGAAGGCGGAAAGATGTCAAAATCCAAAGGAAATGTGGTTGATCCTGTCATACTGGTTGAAAAGTACGGAGTTGACGCAATCCGCTATTTCCTGCTGAGGGAAGTGCCTTTCGGTTCGGACGGTGTCTTCTCCAATGAGGCCCTGATAAACAGAATCAACTCCGATCTGGCAAACGACCTCGGGAATCTTGTCAGCAGGACGGTTGCAATGATCAGCAAATATTTCGGCGGTGTCCTGCCAAAAGAGAGACAGTCAGGCGAATTTGATGAGGATCTGAAAAATACTTTGACATCCATAAAGGGCAAAACTGAGGAACTTCTCGACAAGCTCCAGTTCAGCACTGCACTTTCGGAAATCTGGAAGGCTATTTCAAGAACAAACAAGTACATCGATGAAACCATGCCCTGGGTACTTGCAAAAGAAGAGCAGAACAAACCCAGGCTTGCGCAGGTTCTATACAATCTGGCTGAAAGCATTAGGATTATCTCCATCATAATCCAGCCCTTCATGCCCGAAACTCCCCTGAAGATCTGGGAACAGCTTTCCATACCTGAAGAGCAGAGGACATGGGACAGTGCAGGCTCCTGGGGAGTTTGCGATCAGATTGGTCCGGTAAAAGCCGGGGAAGTCCTGTTTCCGCGCATTGACCTGGAAAAGGAGATGGAGAGCCTGGCAGACCTGAACAAGGCCAGGGAACCAGAAAAAGAAAAGACAGAGAAAAAGGAGCAAAATGTCGAAGGAATTGAGCAAATTACAATAGATGACTTTGCAAAGCTGGACCTGAGGGTTGTAAAAGTCCTTTCCTGCGAAAAGGTCGAAAAGAGCGACAAACTGCTGAAACTCAAGGTTAAATGCGGCAATGAGGAAAGGCAGATAGTTTCCGGTATTGCCGGATACTATAAACCGGAAGAACTTGTCGGAAAAAAACTTGTTCTGGTAGCAAACTTAAAACCAGCCAAAATCCGCGGAATAGAAAGCCAGGGAATGATCCTCGCGGCCACCGACAAGGAAACCGGGAAACTGGTCCTGATTTCTCCTGACGGCGACATTAATGACGGCGCGAAGGTAAGTTGAGAAAGGAAGAGAATTTTGATAGATTCGCATGCCCATTATGACGATAAAAGTTTTGACGAAGACCGCCATGAGATTTTGAAAAAATGTCCTGATGAAGGTGTGACACACATTGTGAATGCGGGAACGGACGTGGAAAGTTCCCGTGTTTCTGTTTCCCTGTCAGAAAAATATCCGTTTGTGTATGCGGCAGTTGGTGTGCACCCTCATGAAGCTTCCGGCTGGAATGATGAAACATTGTCAGAACTCAAAGAATTGACCGGCCGTAAAAAAGTAGTGGCCATTGGTGAGATAGGACTTGATTATCATTATGATTTCTCGCCGAGGGAAATTCAAAAGGAAGTATTTGCAAGGCAGATCGATTTTGCCCGCAGCCTTAAACTGCCGATTATCGTCCACAACAGGGAATCGCATCAGGACGTTCTTGATATTCTCAAAAGCGAAAAAGCCCATGAGGTCGGCGGCGTTCTTCACTGCTTTTCGGGTTCTGTGGAAACGGCGAAACAGGTGCTTGATCTCGGCTTTATGATTGGTATAGGGGGTCCGGTGACATTCAGGAAAGCAGTCAGGCCGGTAGAGGTTGTGCGGTACGTCCCTCTTGATATGATGCTTGTTGAAACCGACTGTCCCTATTTGTCCCCGGAGCCACTAAGGGGCAGAAGGAATTGGTCGGGTAATTTAAAATATATAATAGAGAAGATAGCTCAAATAAAGGGAATAGATTTCAAAGAGGCTGAAATGGCTACAACTGAAAATGCAAAGCGGCTTCTTAAGCTATAGAAGAATTTTATGTAGCCTGGCTGTCAGCTTTTCTTGTGGGGTGCAAATATAAATGAAGAAATTTGTAATTGTCATGGTCTCTGTTTTTATACTGTTTCTCTTCATCATGATGAACTATCTTCTCTGGGACAAGGAGAATTTGATGCAACAGAGAGACAATGACAGGATTGAACAGGACTGGCTCAGGGGTCAGAACCGGACCCTCCAGGCTACGGTGGATGAGCTGGAGCAGGTTATCAAAAAACTTCAGAATGAAAAGGATGAGCAGCAAAGCAGGATTATTGATCTTGAAAATAAACTGCGCGAGGCTTTGGAAAGG
>Ga0134094_1003139_pt1 | contig 12709 bp, 10 predicted proteins | sample 5_1taG_FD_94458 | JGI IMG/M metagenome (GOLD analysis project Ga0134094, IMG submission 94458) | Switchgrass degrading microbial communities from high solid loading bioreactors in New Hampshire, USA - 5_19_20_110_A1 metaG | ecosystem: Engineered > Bioreactor > Semi-continuous > Anaerobic >... | reverse complement strand
TTTCAAATTTCGAAGTATTTCCGGATGATGGTGCCGACGTAGGCGTTGTAGTATTGTTTCCCGTGGTATTCGTCTTACTGCCTGTGCCGCATCCGGCCAGCGTTGCAATCAACAGTAAGACAATTAACAGAAGTGAGAATTTTTTGGTAAATCTCATAAATACGTCCTCCTTTTTTCAGGATTTTTTGTATATTCTGATGTTATCATTTGTGAGCTTTCCTGAACAATTTAATTTCATGTCATTTTTCTTTAATTTTGTTACCTGTTGAAATAAAAGAATTATATGCGAAAAGGGGACGCATCAGAATTTTCCCGTATATTCCATGACAAAATACAGGGACAATATGAGTGCGGATAAACAGAAGTGATCATATGAAACGCTGACTATCCCGTTATCGAACTTGCTTTTTGACAATCAGCTTATTTCCGCCATTTTTATAGATATACGGAGATATAAAAAAGACAGAGGAATTATACTTGTATCCCTCTGCCTTTGAACATACCGGATTTTCAACTTGGCTTTATCATGCCGACAGCTGTTCACTTTCCGCAGTTTTTACAACCTTATTCTCTTTCCACTTGCCTGATATATAAAAGATGAAAAGAATCAAACCTGAAGCAAAGGTGGCAACGGGTGCAGCAAGTCCAAGTCCCCAAAGTCCTCTGTTGAGCACCACACCAAAAAGAATGGCAATCGGGACACGAAAACCTATGGATGAGAGAATGCCGCATACAGATGAAACTACCGTATGCCCCGAACCGGTAACAAGACCGTTAAGGCAGAACGTGGCAGGAACAAGCAGGTAGTCGAATGAAAAGGTCCTGATATATTCCACGCCTGCTGCAATCGTTTCGGGATTGCTATCAAACAACGCAAGAATCTTTTCAGGAAACATCTGCGTGAAAACAAACACTGCAAATGTAATCGAAAAAGCAAGTATAAACCCTGTGTGGAATGTTTTCTGCGCACGTTTGACTTCCCCGGCTCCCATATTCTGGGCCACCATCGCAGAAACCGAAGAACCGACTGCAATGGCAGGCATTATCGCAAAGCCGTTATATTTTCCTACAATACCCACCGCGGCAGATGCGCTCAGACCCATACTATTGGCAATAGTGGTAAGAACGAGGAACGAGAAGTTCACAATCACGTTCTGAATGGAAATGGGTATTCCAATTATCATAATCATGTTAAAACGTTCTTTGTAAAATTTAAATGAGCTTAGCCTGAAATCGAATTCAAAATCACTTCTTTTCAGGTAAATAATGCACAGTATCATGCTTAGGGCCTGGGAAACAACAGTCGCAATGGCCGCCCCCTTTGCTGCCATACCATAGACGCCTACGAGCAAAAGATCCAGAAAAATATTCGTTACACATGCAATTGTTACAAAATACAACGGCCTTTTGCTGTCGCCAAGACCACGCAGAATTGCAGAAAAAGCATTATAGCCGAATATAAATATTGTTCCCAAAAGGGTCACGTCAAGATAGTCCCTTGCCTGCTGGTATGCTTCGGCAGGAGTTTGCAGCAAGCGTAGTACCACATCGGACAAAAACAACATGAGCACGGTCAAGCCAACACCTGCAACGAGCAGGAATGTGAGCAATGTGCTGATTGTCTCCCTCATTCCTTTTCTGTCACGTGACCCGACATATTGACCGATAATAACTGTACCGCCTGTTGTAAGCCCGATAATAATATTCGTCATGATAAAAGTTACCTGACCGCCTATATTAACTCCCGAAATGGCGGCAGTTCCGGAGTATATACCGACGATCAGCATATCTGCCACGTTGTAAAGGCTTTGAATAAGGTTTGAAAGCATAAACGGCAGTGCAAACATTATAAGCTGCTTAACAACGCTGCCTTCTGTAAGGTTTTTTTCAATCGATGCCTTCCTCATATTGTCTTTTTCAGTCTCCTTCTAACAGTAGTAATGGTTAGTTGAATTCAAAGCCACTTGGCTCTGAATGCGCTGAAAAAATCAGCCTTTCTATTATACCACAAATCAAAAAACCTTCCATAGCCCGTTCATAATTTTCGTGCCTGCTGGTATATCCTCGGCTGTATAAATGTTCATACTCGAATCGGCAGAACAGATGGCTGCTGCGATAAGCAGTGAAGCTCAGAATATTACCCAAATCAATAATGCCGTCCGGTTCACACTACAGAACATGGGAAAAACCGCGGAAGTATCCCAAAGAGTTGCTGAAGAATCCCGTAAAATGAATATTGAAATGGAAGAGAACCGGAACAAGCTAAACCAGGTTACACGTTACATGGAAACGCTCAACGATTCTGTCGTTACCACGGCAGAAACAGTTGATGAGCTGCAGGAAAGCCTTCAGATGGTGGATTCGCTTTTATCTGGCATTGAAAACATCGCAGCCCAGACCAACCTGCTGGCATTAAACGCTGCCATTGAAGCGGCGAGAGCCGGTGAACACGGAAGAGGGTTCGCCGTCGTGGCTGACGAAATCCGAAAGCTTGCTGACGAGAGCAGGGAAATCGCTTCCCGCATCACCGGTGTTACTCACCAGCTTTTTGAGAAATCAAAGGCCGCCCAGGAAAAATCCCGTTATGGGATGGAAGCGGTAAAAGAAGGTAATGTGCTGCTGCAGCAAATTGCGAATTCCATAAATTCGCTTCAGGAATCTTTCAACAGGGATATTCTCCTGTTACAGGACAGCAGCGATACGATCCTGCAAACCACAACGGAACTTCAGAAACTTGGTGAACAGTTCGAGTCAATTGTGGCAATCACCGAGGAAAATACCGCTGCAACAGAAGAAATTGTATCCACCATTTCAGCGGAAAATGAATTTATTGGCCTTATTTCCCAGTCAATGGCGCAATTGAACGATCTCAGCAGGAAGCTGCTGGATATATGCCACAATCAGGGAACCAGTCACGAAGAAACGCAAACAGACGATGAAAGACAGTAAATGGAACAGGATCAGGGTTATAGGTATGCCTAAACCCTGATTTGTGCCGTTTTGGTTTTATATGCTAGTTTATCTTCATACATAAGCTGATCAATCCGCTCCAAAAATTCCGCGGCATTTTTATGTGAAGTACAATCGTATACTGCAAAACCCATGCTGAATTCAAGCCTGAAAGTGCTGGATCCGGATTTGTTATATTCTTCAAGCCTGTTATTTATCCTGCTTACCACGGCCTCCAGCTCGTTCATGTCTGTTATATCCAGTATAATGCAAAACTCGTCACCGCCGAATCTGGCAATGAAATCCCCTGTTCTGAGACAGGTTTTAAGAAGTTTTACCGCGGTTTCCAGTGCAATGTCACCGGTCTGATGTCCAAATGTGTCATTTATTTGTTTAAAATCGTTTATATCTATTAATATCGCAGAAAAACTTTTGCCTTCAGTACACAGACTGACTTTTTTCTCCAGGTACGCATCAAGCTTTTTCCGGTTGTTCACTCCCGTCAGATGATCAGTGTACATGCTCTGACTCTGGATATTAAGAAATACTACCAGCGTGGAAAGAACAATACTGTTTAGTATAATCGATGATCCATAGAATTTTATCTGCAGAAAGATGCTGACAAACGGAACAAACGTAAGTACCGCGAGGGAAAGAAATTTCTTACTCCCTGTTTTTTTGCGGTTTACAAATATTAACATGAAAGCCGCAAACAATAAAGTAAATGTAATGAATACCGGAACCATAAACAATGGTCCCCTGTGATATATGTTGTCTGAATCGATATAGTAAAATCTTCCCTTTCCCAGGGAAAATACCATGCTTGCGGCATTTACTGCATTTACTATGCCAAGAGGCAGTGTCAGCCGTTTTATTCTCTTTGAATCGTGAAATACCTGGAAATGCACATACGCCACCCATAACGAAGGTATAACCGGGCTCAACAAAAAAACCAAAAAATTGCCCGTACGGTTAAGAACAGGGTAAAATGCAGAGGAATTGCCGTCCAGTCTGCTCAGAATGTCCAAAAACAGCATAAATGCGGTAACATACAGTATGGACATAAACAGTTTGTCCTGCAGCGAATCCTTTTCAAAAAGTTTTATCGCATGAAAAAAGATTACAGCAAGTATTAAAATGGAGTATATATTTAATATTATACTACTTTCCATGGACATCAGCATCCACCCAGAATTTAGCTTACATGGGGACAACTATTCCTGAAAGAATATTAAGTATAGCTTTTCGCCGAACAATCAGATGTGTCCTTAGCCATAAAGCCTGTATAAGATATAATTTAATGATATTCTTTCTGACTCACGGATGTCAATCAAAATTTGAGTGTATAGGCTGTTTATTTTTCTCTGCTACTGTATCAGAGTTTTCACCTGAATTTTGGATAAGAAACTGCTTTTATTAATCATGTCGCGGCAAAGACACAACAAACTCAGTTCCTTTACCCACCTTGCTGTTCACCTGAATGTTTCCCCCGTGGGCGTCAACTATCGCCTTTGCTATTGTAAGACCGATTCCTGCACCTCCGGTCAGCCTGTTCCTGGATTTATCGGCACGGTAAAACCGCTCGAAAATGTACGGAAGATCTTCAGGAGGAATACCTGTCCCGGTATCCTTTACGGATATATTAACATTATCCTCGTTACCCGTAACGTTAACCAGGACTGTACCTCCCTTTTGCGTGTATTTCAGGGCATTTGACAGAAGGTTGACTATCACCTGGCTTATTTTGTCCTTGTCCGCCACTATTGTTTCACGAGTACCGGAAAATATAATTTTTATCCCCTTGTTTGTGAATTCATTCTCAAAATTCTGTATCATATTCTTTACAAGTTCTGAAACGTCAAACTCCGACCTGTCCAGAACCAGGTTCTCGCTTTCAATCCTTGCAAGTTTTTCAAGATCGCCTACCAGCCTGCTTATTCTCACGATCTCTTCATGGCAGCTTTTCAGCCTCTCCGCGCCAGGTTCCCATATACCGTCGATCATGGCTTCCATGTGGCTTTGCAACGTTGCCAAAGGGGTTCTTAATTCATGGGCCACATCAGCTGTCAGCCTCTTTCTTAGATTCTCCTGTTTCTCCAGCGATTCCGCAAGGTTATTTATCGTTTCGGTAAGATAGTCAATTTCCTTTGTCTCTGTTTTCTCCGTAATCCTGCTGCCGTAATCCCCTTCCGATATCATACGTGCGGTGTTTATAACCCTCAATATGGGCTTGCTCAGTCTTTTTGCCATTACCGAACCGAAAAGAAATGACATTAATAATGAAAACAGTCCAATAATAACAAGAAACCTGTTCATTGAACTTATAAACTCCAAATCGCTGTCACTGAAGAAATACGGACCGTAATAGCTTACTGTAACCTTCCCGACTGTTTCCGTGCCTGCAAAAACGGGATATGAGTTTTCAACAAGCCCGCCCTGCCAGTTCGGGTAGCGACTGTTCATGTTTCTTTCCATATGAGAAAGTATCTGGTCGCATCTTTCATTATTGTGCAGCCTTGCATCCCATACCGTATTCCCGGAAGAATCCATTACTTTAATTATCAGCCCCTGCTCCAGGGCATTGACACATATACTCTCGATTGCTTTCAGGTCCCAGTCTTCACCGTATGCATACAGTTTACTCACCTGGTCGACAATATCACGGCTCCTCCGTTCCTGGTTCTCTATTACGTATTCTCTGAAATGTTTTTCAAGAAGCAGGTTCGTTATCACGCTTACAAGCAAAACCGACACAAGTACAAGGATAACATAAGAAAGGGAAAGTTTTGTCCTTAAGCTGACTTTCATTTTGAACCGCCCTTCTGTTCACCGGCAAACCTGTATCCTATTCCGTGAACGGTAATAATATAACTCGGATTCCTGGGATCATCCTCAATTTTCTGCCGTATGTTCTTAATATGCGTGTCCACGGTTCTGTCGTAACCGTCATAGTCTTCCCCGAAAGCTGCGCATATCAGTTCTTCTCTTGTAAATGTCTTTCCGGGGTACCCGGCCATTGCTGCGAGGAGCCTGAACTCCCTCGGAGTCAGGTTAACCTTCTTGCCTTGTTTTTTTACTTCATGTTTCAGGGTATCTATCACCAGCTCCCCGTCACTGAACGACAGGAAGCCTGACAATGGAGCATACGTATCGGCAGTCCTTCTGAGAACTGCTTCAACCCTGGCAACCAGCTGCCTGGGGCTGAATGGTTTCGTTACATAATCATCCGCCCCGATATTGAGCCCTCTCAGGATATCCTCTTCATCAACCTTCGCAGTAAGCATTATTATGGGGACCCTGGATTTTTTCCTCAGGGCCGTGCAGATTTCCTCACCTGGCATATCAGGAAGCATCAGGTCCAAAACAACAAGGGCAGGGTTTTCCCTTTCGAATTTCTCCAGGGCTTCCCTGCCGCTATATGCTACACTCACCCGGTACCCTGTGTTTTCAAGGTATGACTTTACAACTTCCGCGATTTTGGGTTCATCATCCACAACAAGGATTCTTTTTTGCCCTCTCATGCATCAATCCTCTGCCAAACGGGTTATTATCTATAAGGTTTAAATCTTTTAAGTCTCAAAGCGTTCGACAAAACCGACACAGAGCTCAGCGACATTGCTGCTGCAGCAAACATCGGGTTCAGAAGCGGACCTCCGAAAAGATGCAGAACACCTGCAGCAATCGGTATTCCTGCAACGTTATATGCAAACGCCCAGAAGAGGTTTCCCTTTATTATCCGGATTGTGCTTTTACTTAGGTTTATCGCCGCAGGAACATCCATCAGATCACTTCTCATAAGCACGATATCCGCCGATTCCATTGCCACGTCGGTTCCAGAGCCTATCGCAATTCCTATATCGGCCTGTACCAGGGCAGGAGCGTCGTTAATGCCGTCGCCCACCATTGCCACTTTTTTGCCTTCAGACTGAAGTTTCTTAATCTCATTAGACTTGTCCCGGGGAAGAACTTCCGCCAGCACCCTGCTTACGCCAACCTGTTTCGCAATTGCTTCGGCTGTTTTCCGGTTATCGCCCGTTATCATGACAACTTCAAGCCCCATTGATTTTAGCTTTTCAATTGCTTTTGCACTGTTTTCCTTCACCACGTCGGCAACGGCTATTATACCCGACACCTTGCCGTTGACGGCGATAAACATCGGTGTTTTGCCTTCGTCCGCAAGCCTGTCGGACTCGGAATCCAAACCGTTAAGGGATATGCCCTTTTCGTCCATCAGTTTCCTGTTGCCAATCAGGATATTTTTCCCCTCTATCGTTACTTCAATACCCTGCCCCGGAATGGCCTCGAATTTTTCAGCTTCAACAAGATCAATTCCTTCCTTTTCGGCCCGTCTTACAATAGCTTCACCCAGCGGATGTTCCGATCCTTTTTCGGCCGATGCTGCAAGCCGGAGCAAGTATTTAGTTTCCATGCCGTCAGTTGTTATAATATCGGTTACTTCAGGCTTCCCTTCGGTTATTGTTCCCGTTTTGTCCAGGACAACGGTATTGATTTTGTGCGTAATTTCAAGAGCTTCACCGCTTTTTATAAGAATTCCGTATTCAGCGCCCTTCCCCGTTCCGACCATAATCGCAGTAGGCGTGGCAAGCCCCAGCGCACACGGACATGCAATAACAAGCACTGAAATGAAAATCGTGAGTGCAAATACCGGCGATTCACCGCCTATAAGCCATCCGGCACAGGCCACTACCGCTATTGCAACCACGATCGGTACAAAATACCCGGATACCACGTCTGCCAGTTTGGCAATCGGCGCCTTTGAGTTCTGGGCCTCTTCAACAAGTTTAATTATTTGTGCCAGTGCCGTATCATCGCCCACTTTCGTGGCCCTGAAACGAATTATGCCGTTTGTATTGATGCTTCCTGCATAAACCTTGTCTCCGGCCTTTTTATCAACGGGCATGCTTTCACCTGTAAGCATCGACTCGTTTACGGAAGTATGCCCGTCTATGACCTCACCGTCCACCGGTATTTTTTCTCCCGGCCTAACAAGAATTACGTCGCCGATTTCAACCTCGTCAATCGGGACCTCTGTTTCATTGCCGTCATGTATTACAGTTGCCGTTTTAGGTGCAAGGCCCATGAGTTTCTTTATTGCCTCTGAAGTCTTTCCCTTTGATACCGCCTCAAGCGATTTACCGAGCAGTATCAATGTAATGATAACGCCCGCCGTTTCAAAATACAGACCGTCAACTGCATGATGATCACCCGTATAAATCTTATAGGTGGAATAAAGACTGTATATGACGGCAGCAGATGTTCCTATTGCTATCAGCGAGTCCATGTTCGGGCTTCGCTGTATCACAGCTTTAAAGCCCACCCTGTAGAACCGGTTTCCTGCAATGATTACAGGTATTACCAGGGCAATCTGTACCAATGCATATCTTAAAGGATACTCCATCGGTTCAAGGAAACGAGGAAAAGGAAGCGGCAGCCATGAAATCATCGGAACCATCGCAATATATAGCAGGGGGAACGCAAAAACAGCGGAAACTATGAATTTTGTCCAGAGAATCCGTATCTCCTTTTCCTTCCGCAGTTTATCCTCATCAACAAGGGATTTCTTTTCAATGCTCAGGGCTTTGTAACCCGCTTTTTCAACAGCCTGTCTGATTGCTGATAGTCTTGTTTTCCCGGGATCGTATTCAACAACCGCTTTTTCGGTGGCAAAATTGACGGAAACCTGCAGTACTCCGTCCAGCTTTCCTATGGCTTTTTCCACCCTGGCGGCGCATGCGGCGCATGTCATGCCTTCTATGGGAATTGTAACAGTTTTGACGTTTTTTTCCTCTATTACGCCATATCCGGCTTTTTCTACGGCTTCCTTTATCCTGTCCAGGTTTAACTTGCTATCATCATATTCTACAAAAAGCTGTTCCGCGGCAAAATTTACTGAAGCCCGGGTCACACCCTCAAGCTTTCCAACCGCTTTTTCAATCCGTTTTGCACATGCAGCACAGCTCATTCCGCTTATCCTGACAGTTTGACTGTTCATTACCTATACCGCCTTTCCTGACAACGGTTGTATCCAGGAAGCATGTAAAATCCGCTGCTTCCCATATTTAGTCAACAACGATGATTTGACTTCGGATCATCCCCATCCAGCAGGTATACGTAAATATTCCCGCCTCAGTCGGGGTAAACTCAATTACATTGTCTCCCGGCTCAAGCTTTTTGCCGGTATTAAATTTAGGTATAACAATTTCATTGTTACAGCCGTTTATATCGCTTTTCCTTGCTTTTACAATCCACCTGACAGGTATGCCTTTCCGCACGGTTATGGGTTCGTAACTGCCCGGATGAAGTCTTGTAACCACTGTTTGTACACCATTTTCAATTTCTGCGGTGTTCTGCCCTGTATTACTGCTTATGCCCGGCTGCAGCAGCGGAACCGGGAAACCTGAAAGAGCCAGGCCCCTGTTAGACATTACAAGGCCAAGAACTATAACCAGTACGGCCCCTGCCTTCATCAGCCTGTCGGCAAACCTGCGGCTTAATGCTGAACTTACCGTACTGAACCCAAGCATCAAGGGAACTGTGCCAATGCCGAATACTAACATCGACAATGCCCCGTTCACAAAACTCCCGGTCCCGAGGGCATAAACCTGCATTGCCTGAAGCGGGCCGCACGGCATCAGCCCGTTTAGCAAACCGGTTAATAATGGGCCAAGCCTTCGCCTGCTTTCATATATCCTGCCCGCAAATATTTTCGGCATGCGCGGATTAAGCTTTCTCAGCCATGGGAACAGGTTCAGCATGTTCAGGCCGATTATTACCATAAGTAAACCGGATATTACCGCCACAATACCTCTCGCAGTCCCGCCAAAACTGATACCCGAACCCAAGGCACCCGCAATACCTCCTATTATAGTATAAGATACCACCCTTCCGCCGTTATATAACAGACCGGGCTTCAGCATTGATATCCTGCCGGAGTTTTCACCGTTCATCCTGTACGAAATGCACTGGGACAAATTCAATCCGCCACACATTGATACACAGTGCAGCGAGGTCACCAGGCCGGCAGCCAGCAGAGCCCCGTATCCCATGGACCGGCTTATCCCCGGCATGAAACTAAGGCCTGCCATATTATTCATTAAAACATACAGCACTATAATTAAACCTGCAAGTCCTATCAGTTGTCCCGGTGTTTCGCTCTTTTTCGCTTTTTCTGTATTTACCCCGGCATCCTCTTTATTTCCGGCTATATCCGCAACCGTATAACCCTGTTCTTCAATTGCCTCAATTATCCTGTCGAGTTTTAAAACTTCAGGATTGTAAGTAATTTTGACGGTGGAATTGCTGAACGACGCTTCAGCTTCAGAAACACCGTGAAGCCTTTTAAGAGCTTTTTCTATCATGGTTTCACAACCGGTACATGACATGCCTTTTACCTTAAGAACTTTATGGGTAAATCCCTGTTCCATACCGCACCCCTGCTGCTAAAACATGCTTTGATCTTTTTATGTCGGCTTGGGCAAATCCCTTATCTTTTCCAGTTCCTGAACAATTCCCTGTAAGCCTCGATGAACTCACCGGAAATTACAATATATTCTTCGTCCTCGGTTTTATATTCATCAGTAATGGGTACGGGATTGCATCCGCCCCTGACCAGTTCCACCTCGTCTGCATAAAACCTGTTGCCGCAGTTCTGGCATACAAGCGAATCGCCCTGCTGCCTGTAATAACCCCTGCCCGAATCAAAACAAACCTGGCAGGTGTTAAATGCAGTCCTTATAGTTCCGTCACTTGCCCTTACCGCAATAATCTCCATGTTTATCCTGCCTGCCTTGTATGGATAGAAACCTACAATTCCGGGAATTTCGCTTTTCGGGATTATTAAATCCCCTGAAGCAGTTCCCTTATTGCCCGAACCAATTAATTTTGCAATGATTATGCTGAAAATAAGAACTGTGAATATGCAAACAAGCACAATAATCCTGTTTCCGGACATAAGAACCGAACCGGCATTTTTCTTTCCACACTTTGTCTTTCCCATTACCGGACCACCTTTAACCCGTTTTTACAGTATAATTTAACACATAATTATGGAGATTTTATGAAGAGCAATATTTATGTTACACTTCCGCGTACTCTATTCTGTTGCGGCCCAAAACCTTGGCCCTGTACAGCAGTTTGTCAGCAATCGCCACGATTTCCTCCGGGATCCGGTCGTGGGAATAATGAACGGTGGCTACGCCAAGACTTGCTGTGACATATTCAGAAACAGGAGACTTTCCATGCTCGATTTTCAGTTCCTTTATGCACTGCTGTATCCTTTCGGCTATTTTCACCGCAGAATGAATATCGGTATCGGGCATAATAACAGCAAACTCCTCACCGCCATAACGGGCTGCCAAATCATAAGAATGCCTTATGCATCTTTCCAGCACTCTTCCAACCTGGCGCAGGCATTCATCTCCCATGACATGCCCGTAATAGTCGTTGTATTCCTTGAAATGATCTATATCCAGCATGATGATTGACAGCTTCGAGCCTGAATCTTTCATTTTGGAATACTCCTGTTCCAGGGTTGAATCAAACAATCGTCTGTTTGCTATTCCGGTAAGGCCATCCTTGTTGCTTAATTCAACCAGCTGGCGGTTGGTTTCTTCCAGCAGGCGTTCCATTTCCTTTCTCTCGGTTATATCGGTAATAACCGAAAAAGAACCTTCAAATTTGCCGTTATCATCGAACATGGCTTTTGCTGAGATCAAAAACCAGCGTTCACTTCCGTCTTTCCTTAAAAGGCAGCATTCATAAACCGAATCTTCACCTCTTTTTCTCAGGGATACCTGGTAATTATATATATCCATGTAATTCTCCGGGATTAATGAAACATATGACATTCCGATCATTTCCTCTACGGTATAACCGAGCATTAAGGCCATGTTTTTGTTGGCAAAAGTAATCCTGTAATTTTCGTCGAAAATCAGGATGCCTTCAATGGCCGTCTCCACTATTTTCTGAAACCTGATTTCGCTTTTTTTCAGGCTTTTCCGTATTTCCTGCACCAACATATCGCTTTTTTCCCTAGCGAGCATCAGCATAATAAATCCGCTTACCAAAAAGATGAAATAACTTATTATGGAAATTACAGCATGAACAGCGCTGTCTGCCAACCTCAGGGCAACCTCAGGAAAAATGAAACACAATACCGAGCCGAACAGAAATACTGTACCGGTCACACAATAACTTATACCCAGAATTAACCGCAGGAGAATTTTCTGTCTGATTTACCGAACAGAAAAAGAGCAGGCAATATGTAAAACAATGTCTGTAAAAGATAAATCGCTCCCCTTCTGTATGGTGAAGTTAACAGTGCCGATGACAAACATGCCAGTATGATGCCGGCAGATGTCAAAATATGTACTTTCTGTTTTACGGATTGCCCCGTAAGAATTCGTATAGTCCAGGCTTCATATGCACATCCGGCTAACAGCGTTATATTCGCGAGTACAGTTACAAAATCATAGACATCCGTCCTGAAATACAGCAGCAAGGAACCTAAGGCCTGAAGTATTTTTGAAGCAATCCAGAACGGAATTTCCTGCGGCATTTTATAACTTATACCAAATATCAACAGCAGCAGCCCAAACAAAAAGGAGCCTATCGAAAGAAGCAGCATTACCGTTTCAAGAACCATAAATAACCCTCTGAACAGAATTTTTCAAAAAGATTTTTTTATAAATATAACCACTTTTTTCATGTGTAAAAACATCAAATTATGCCTGAAATATAT
>Ga0134094_1003128_pt1 | contig 12751 bp, 6 predicted proteins | sample 5_1taG_FD_94458 | JGI IMG/M metagenome (GOLD analysis project Ga0134094, IMG submission 94458) | Switchgrass degrading microbial communities from high solid loading bioreactors in New Hampshire, USA - 5_19_20_110_A1 metaG | ecosystem: Engineered > Bioreactor > Semi-continuous > Anaerobic >... | reverse complement strand
TGTGGCAGAACCCATATAATTTCCAAATGGAAATTATATGGTTCTTTTTTCAAAAGGAAATTTTATTGTTCCTAAACTCTAAACAGGACCTTCCTTAATTGGGGGCCTTATTCTTATTGCTGATTTAGCGTTTTCCAGTACTCTTTAAACACTTCTTCTTTTAAGATGATGGCTGAAGGCAAAAAATTTTCGATAACTCGCCTGCTGGGATATTCACCGGCCTGATATGCATTTTCCACGGCTTCTTTTATTTTCTTACAGCCGTCTTCAATGCGTTTGCTTTTCATCAATTGAATATGTTGAGAATGATTTTTAGATATATCCCTACATAATTCCGGAAAGTGATAATATAGAGACCGCTTATTAATTTGTAATTCCTTTGCTACTTCATTTACTGATGGTGCATAATCACTGCTGTTATCTATGATTTTTTCAAGTATTGCCTTAACGTTATCCCAATTAAGCAATCTTCTTGCTGATTTTTTCTCATCTGAAATACATTTTAAAGGTTTGTTTTCAAGCGAGGTCTGCTGCTCCAATACGTTTTGTCCCAAGGAGTAGCATATCTTTAATATCGTATCAAGGGAAGGCTTATGAAGTCCTTTACTCCATTCGCTAACCATCGATTTAGCAATATTGAAGTGCCGAGAGAAAGCGTTTAGTCCCCCTGCTGCCTTCATTAGATTTCCAATGAATTCTTCAAAGTAGTTTGATGGTAAATGTGGTATATTTATTAATAAATCAGCTATATTGGATACGACAAAATGGTACCATAAAAAATTCGAAGATTCAGTCTTTGGAGTATAAGCCTTCGGTGAGCCAAGCCAGCATCCACAATAAGAACAATAACCATTTCTCGATTTTCTGCTTAATACCGGGATTTCGGATTCACATAGAGGACAACGAGTATTAAGGACTACGTTGTGCAAAATACAGATATTAGAGAGTTTGAAGTACCAGATTAGTGGTTCATATATTAATTGCTGGTTTTGCTTCCAATTTTCAAGGCAGATTGGGCACCAAGCTTTCTTATTACGAAGCAATTTAGTTGCAGGGAGTATATCTCTCCAAGATTGCAGTGTTAATGATGACACATCGCATCCGGTTAGCCTTAAAAGGGCAGAGGATAAGTCCGCAGCTTGTTTGCCTGACCCATTGAGACCAGATGCTTGTTCATAGAACCTACTTCCACCGTGTTTTGAGCTTCTCAAAAGATACTCTTTCCCTAACTCTTCAGCAATTACTTCTCCCACCAGGGTTCCGACGGTCACGGAATGCGCTTCGGCTAATCTGGCCAAATAGCTTGTCAGGCTTTCTACTGTCGCGGTGCCAACACCTATTGGTTCAAGACTAAATAGTACTGTTGCCATTTTCAAAGTAATTGTCACCAATTTTAGCCATTACATTCAAAACCAAATCTTATTTTTTTGAAGACAATATGATATTATACAAATTACAATGGATTCAGACTTTTAAAGCAATACAGCACACCGGAGGAGCATATGGCAGTAAAGAAAAGCGAACTATACAGCAGTCTGTGGGCAAGTTGCGATAGTTTGCGCGGCGGAATGGATAGTTCCCAATATAAGGATTACATATTGACGCTATTGTTTGTAAAATATGTTTCGGATAAGTATAAGGGTGTTCCTTACGCCGAAATAACCGTCCCTGAAGGTGGTAGCTTCGATGATATGCTAAAGCTCATTGGTAATAAAAATATCGGCGAAGAAATGGATAAAATTATTGGCAAACTTACTGACGCGAACACCCAGCTCCGTGGGGTAATTGATAACGCGCATTTTAATGATGAGGACAAGCTCGGCAAAGGCAAGGAAATGGTGGATAAGCTAAGCGAATTGCTTGCTATATTCCGTGACCGAATGCCTGACCTCAGCCGCAACCGAGCAGATGGCGATGATATCATTGGCGATGCGTATGAATATTTAATGCGCAAATTCGCCACGGAAAGCGGTAAGAGCAAGGGACAGTTTTATACCCCCGCCGAAGTATCTCGCATACTTGCCAAGGTTGTCGGAATTGAGTACGCTACAAGTAACGAAACCACTTTATACGACCCGGCTTGCGGCTCTGGGTCCCTCCTCATACGCGCTGCTGAAGCTGCTCCAGTCGATGTATCAATATATGGTCAGGAAAAAGATATTACAACTGCCGGTCTTGCACGTATGAACTTTGTATTGCATAATAGGGCTACTGCTGATATTAAGGGTGGATATAGCACTTTCTCTGACCCTCAGTTTTTAGAAGAAGGTAATGAGAGCGCTTTGCGCAAGTTCGATTTTGCCGTAGTGAATCCTCCGTTCTCCGATAAAAACTGGATGCATGGATTGAAAGAATATGGCCGATTTGACGGTTATGGTGACCGACCGCCAAAAAAGAACGGCGATTTTGCCTGGCTACTCCATGTAATTAAATCCTTAAAACGCAACGGCAAAGCAGCAGTAATACTTCCCCACGGGGTATTGTTCCGTGGTAATTCGGAAGCCACGATACGCAAAAATCTGGTTGATAAAGGCCTCATTAAAGGCATCATTGGTTTGCCGGCGAATCTATTCTACGGAACGGGTATCCCTGCCTGTATTATCGTGATTGATAAAGAAAACGCCGATGAACGAGACGGCATCTTTATGATTGATGCAAGCCGCGATTTCATTAAGGATGGGAACAAAAACCGCCTGCGCGAGCGCGACATATATAAAATTACGACCGTATTTAATCAGGCGATTGAATTGCCGCATTACTCGCGTTTTGTACCGAATGAAGAGATTAAGGTAAAAAACGGCTACAATCTCAACATTTCGCGTTATATTGACAGCGGCGAAGAAGAGGATATTCAGAATATTGAAGGCCATCTAAAAGGCGGCATTCCAAGTGAGGACATTGATAGCCTGTCGCTGTACTGGGAAGCGTTCCCGAATCTGAAATCAAAGTTATTTAAGCCACTACGCGAGGGCTTTTATTCGCTTGCCGTGGGAAAAGATAATATCCGTAATACCATCTACGATGATGAAGAATTCTCTGCTTATGTCGATAAAGTAGAAAACGCCTTTGAGAGATGGAAAGCCCACGTTGATAATAAGCTGAGGAATATAGACGGTTCTACCAAGCCCAAATTATTGATTACAGAAATTGCTGAGCAAATCATCAGAGAATATGAAACGGTAACGCTTGTTGATAAATATGACGTTTATGAAGTGCTGCTGTCATATTGGAATGAAGTCATGTCGGACGACGTTTATTTGATTATTCAGGACGGTTATAAAGCCGTACGCGACATTGAGGTGTTTACCAAAACAACCGTGAAAAAGAAAAAAGACGGTACTGAAGAAAAAAAGACGACGGAAACCGGATGGGAAGGCAAGCTTGTATCGAAAGACCTCGTAATCGAGATGTTCTTTGCCAAGGAGCAAAAAGCTATTGATGATGCCGAAACGATTATTGCAGCATCAGAGGCAGAATTGGAGGAAATCCTCGAAAATGCCGAGGAGGACTCTATCATTAAAGATGTGCTTAATGATAAAGGCAACCTTGATAAAACTGAGCTAAAAAGGCAACTGAAAGATAAAACACTCGATGCCGATGACCGTAAATATTTGCAGCATATTTCTGATTTAATTATACGTATTGACGAAGGGAAGAAAACGTTAAAAGACCTCAAGGCTGCGCTGGATAATAAAGCTCGTGGCCAATACAAAAAGCTGACAGATGAAGAGATGATGGAACTGCTACTTGAACGAAAGTGGTATCGCACTATACATAGGGGTTTATATGCACTTTATACCGATGTAAGCCATCGTATTTCCGAGCGTATTACCGAACTTGCTGAACGCTACGAGCGGACGATGCCCGAACTTGAAGCTGAAGTTGGACAACTCGGAAGCAGGGTAAAGTCTCATCTGGAAAGGATGGGTTTTGTGTGGTGAACAGTTGGAGCATAAAGAAAATTAGTGAACTGGCTGATATAAAAAGCGGCGGCACTCCGCCTACAACTGTAAGCGAATATTGGGATGGAGATATTGTATGGGTTGTTCCAACTGATATAACAAATAAAAAAAGTAAGTATATAACAAAATCACAGCGCACAATAACTAAACTTGGATTGGAAAATAGTGCAGCAGAATTATTGCCTAAAGGTACAATTTTGCTCTGTTCGAGGGCGACAATAGGAGAGTTGGCAATTGCGGCTCAGCCTATGTCAACTAATCAAGGCTTCAAGAATCTTGTTTGCCATACAGATACAGACAACGAGTTTCTGTATTATGCTCTTCAGCCATTAAAAACAAAGATGATAGAGCAAGCGTCTGGTTCGACTTTTTTGGAAATCTCAAAGACTGCACTTGGTGACATCCAAGTACTTACGCCTCCCCTGCCGGAACAACGTGCTATTGCCGCTGCCCTGTCGGACGTGGATGAATATATCTCCGCCCTCGAAAAACTGATAGATAAGAAGCGTGTTATCAAGCAGGGCGCAATGCAGGAACTGCTCACGGGCAAGCGGAGGCTGCCCGGATTTGAGGGGGAGTGGGCAAAAAAAAGAGTAGGAGAAATTGGTTACCCCTATTCGGGATTAACTGGTAAGAGAAAAGAGCATTTCGGAAAAGGAAGTGCGAAATATATTACGTTTTTAAACGTATTAACAAATACTATTATTGACATTAAAAAACTTGATTTTGTAGACGTTAGCGAAGAGGAAAAACAAAATCCCGTTAAGTATGGAGATTTGTTTTTTAATGCTTCGTCTGAAACCCCTCAAGAGGTAGGAATGTGTGCGGTTCTTTTGGAACCGTTAAACGACACATATCTAAATAGCTTTTGTTTTGGCTTTCGATTAACTGATACCGAAGTTGATGGCTTATATTTATCCTACTTTTTCAACAGTAATGAAGGAAGAAAGATAATGGTGTTATTGGCACAAGGAGCAACACGATACAACTTATCAAAAACGAATTTTCTTGAGACTGTTATAGCCTTGCCAAATAAGGATGAACAAAAAGCGATTGCGCAAATTCTTTTTGATATGGATGCGGAAATTGATGCGCTAATAGCGAAGCTGGAAAAAGCGAAGCAAATAAAGCAAGGAATGATGAGCGAACTGCTCACAGGCAGAATACGACTCATTGAGGAGGTTGTCGATAATGCCGAGGATAAACGAAGCTGAGCGCAGAACTCAGGAACGAGTGGTTGCCTTATTTCGTGACAAAGCATTTCTTGGCTATGAGTATTACGGTGATTTGCGCCACCAAATTAATAGCAATATTATCGTTGATAAGCTAATGGCCTTCCTCGTCAATAAGCAAATGTACAGTAAAAGCTTGGCCGAAAAAGCGGTTGATGTCCTTGTCCGCACAGCCGGGAATTTACAACAGGGATTATACAAAGCGAACCAGGACGTATATTCTCTGCTCAAGTATGGAGCGAAGGTAAGGGAGAACCCCGGAGAGTCCGAAAAGACAGTATACTTCATTGATTGGGAGCATTCTTACAATAATGAGTTTGCAATCGCTGAGGAAGTGACGATAAAGGATAATAGTACGCGCCGCCCGGACATTGTGGTGTATATCAACGGTATTGCTATAGCGGTTATCGAGCTTAAAAAGTCCACCGTTTCGGTATCACAAGGCATCAGGCAAAACATATCCAACCAGAACGAGCATTTCAACAAGCCATTCTTTACAACAATTCAATACGTTATGGCCGGTAACAGCAGCGAGGGTTTGCGTTACGGTACCATCGAAACAAAAGAAAAATACTATCTGGAATGGAAGAATGACACCGTTCATACCGAAGCTCAGCCTCTTGATGACGTTTCATTAGATATTCTCGAAAAGTGTAAGGAGTTGCCTGATAAGCTCGATTGGCAGCTATTCAGTATGTTTCACAAGCGGCGGCTTCTTGACCTTATTCACAATTTCATCGTGTTTGATAAAGGCATAAAGAAGGTATGTCGTCATAATCAGTTCTTTGGCGTTAAAAAAGCACAGCTAAAAATCCAAAAGAACCAGGGCGGAATAATTTGGCATACACAAGGCAGCGGCAAGACATTGACGATGGTGTGGCTTAGTAAATGGATTCTGGAGAACAGTCCAAATGCCCGCGTATTAATTGTGACCGACCGTGAAGAGCTGGATGAGCAGATGGAAAAAGTCTATAAAGGAGTTGACGAGCAAGTATACCGCACAACATCGTGCGCCGACCTTGTGGATAAACTGAATACATCTGATAAAAGACTTATCTGTTCGCTTATTCATAAGTTCGGCAATAGGGGCGAAAATTCTGACCTCGATTACGACAAATACATTGAGGAATTATATGCTGCGTTGCCGCCGGGCTTTTCTGCAAAAGGCGATTTTGTGGTCTTTGTAGACGAGTGCCATAGAACCCAGAGTGGTAAACTTCATAAAGCGATGAGGACAATACTCCCCAATGCTATATTCGTTGGATTTACAGGTACGCCCCTCCTTGTAAAGGACAAGAAAACAAGTATTGAGGTGTTTGCTCCAGGGTATATCCATACCTACAAGTATGATGAAGCTGTTTCAGACGGCGTTGTGCTTGATTTACGCTACGAGGCTCGTGATATTGAACAGTATATTACCTCCCAAGACAAGATTGATGCATATTTTGAGGCCAAAACACGCGGTTTAAACGATGTGGCAAAAGCGAAACTCAAGGCGAAGTGGGGCAATATGCAAACCGTATATAGTTCCCGAAAACGCTTGGAGGTAATCGCAGAAGACATTATCGCGGATTTTGATATAAAAAATCGGCTTGCTGATGGAAAAGGTAATGCGATGCTTGTAGCAGATTCAATATATTCTGCCTGTAAATATTATGAGATTTTTCAGTCTCGCGGGTTTAAAAAATGTGCGAGAGTTACGTCCTTTAAACCTCAAATACACAATCTACGTACAGAGGCTGAGGATGCCGAAGAATTTGAAAAATATGAAATCTATAATAAAATGCTCAATGGTAAAACCGTTGAAGACTTTGAAGCGGAAGTTAAACGGAAGTTTATTGAAGAACCAGCTAATATGCAATTGCTCATTGTTGTGGATAAACTGCTGACGGGTTTTGATGCTCCCCCCTGCACTTACCTGTATATAGATAAATCGATGCATGACCATGGCCTTTTTCAGGCAATCTGCCGAGTGAACCGTCTCGATGGTGAGGGAAAAGACTATGGATATATCGTGGATTATAAGCAGCTATTTGGAGATTTAAAAGATGCACTGGATAAGTACACGTCTGGAGCTTTTGAGGGTTACGCCCTCGAAGATATCGAGGGTATGATTTACGACCGGCTCGGTGCTGCAAAGAAATATCTTGATTCGACGCTTGAAGAGCTTGATGACCTGTGTGACGGCGTTCCTATGCCAAGAGCGGAGATTGACTATATTCATTATTTCTGCGGAGAAAATGGTGTAGGCGGAATCGATGATGAAGCTTGCACACGCAGCCGAGAAAAGTTATATAAGCTCGTGAACCGTCTGATGCGCGCTTATGCAGAGATTAAAGGCGATATGGAGAACGCAGGCTATTCTGCTTCAGAGCAGGTAGAAATCGAAAAGAAAGTTGTATTTTATACTGCTTTGAAAGAAACCATCGGAAACGCCAGCGGCGACTTCATTGACCTAAAAGCATATGAACCTGATATGCGTCGGTTAATAGATACTTACATAAAGGCTGAAGATAGCCGAAAAATCGGGGAGTTTGACGATTTCACCCTATTAGATTTTGTTGTCGCGAAGCGCGAAGAATTAGGAGGCAAAGGTAAGGAAGCCGCGGCTGAAGCGATTGAGAATAACATACGTAAAAAAATTGTTGAGAAAATTCTTATAAACCCCAAGTACTATGAAAAAATGTCGGCTATTCTTGATGAAATCATAGAGTTACGGCGTAAAGGTGCAATTGAATATGAGAAGTTGTTAGAAAAATATGTTGAATTGGTAAAGAAATCCGAAAGGCCGGAAAACAACCCCCATTATCCTGAAACCATCAGACACAGCGGGGCGCGCAGAGCATTCTATGATAATTGTGGTTGCGATGAAGCGTTGGCAATAGAGCTTGACAATGCTGTTCGTGGAAGTAAGCTGGCAGATTTCCGGCACAATGAGTTTAAAGAGCGAAGGATAAAAGCAGCTATTTTTGCTGTGGTTAAGGATAGATTCGCCACAGAACGCGAAGCAATGAATGAGGTTGAGCGAATATACAACATTGTAGTGGAACAGGCAGAGTATTAATATGCTAAACATATCAGGCATTCAAATTGAAGTGTGCAAAAAACATATAAAGAATATGCATCTTTATGTTAAACCGCCGCACGGAAAAGTAACCGTATCTGCGCCTCTTTCTATGAGTGATGAGGCTATTGAGAGGTTTGTGCGGACAAAGATAAGCTGGATAAAAAAACAAATTGAAAAATTTGAAAATCAGCCGCGCCAATCAGAGCGAGAGTATGTTTCAGGTGAAACTTTGTACGTTTGGGGGAGACAGTATTATCTGCAAACTAATTATGATACAAAGAATTCGCTTATTCTATTAGGGAACAAAGCAATTCTTACTGTCCGTAAAGAAAGCACTGCGAAACAACGAGAGAATTTTGTACGCGAATGGTATCGGGAACTGCTGAAAATTGAAATAGCTAAGCAACTTCCTAAGTGGGAAAAGATAACAGGCTTAAAAGCTTCGGGCTGGCAAACGAAGTATATGACAAGCCGTTGGGGGACTTGTAATACGAAAACAGGGAAGATTTGGCTAAATCTACAACTTGCCAAGAAACCCCCAGAGTGTCTTGATTACGTCATTTTACATGAGCTTATCCATCTTGTTGCAAAAAGCCATAATGAGCGATTCATTTTACTAATGGACAAGTATATGCCTATGTGGAGGGAGATTAAGGCAACGTTGAATGGGTACACATTGGACTATATGGAATAGTTACAATTGATAATAGAAGAATCACCGGTATAGGAATGAATAGGAGACAACTTGTATCGGTTCTTCAATTTGTTCGTAATGGTAATCTGATTTTTCGAAGCAAATGTTCAATCTCCACAAGCATTTCTTCACTATCGAGACAAAACAGATTGCCGGCAGCTTTTATTGCAGAAATAAAGGGCTAAATTCACTTTTTTACTGCCTTATTTGATTTTTTATGGTATAAATTATCGACCGGTCGGGAAGACTACATAATAGGGATAATTTGCCTCCGCTTTTGGAATAATAACAAAACGGAGGTTTTTCTTATGATGAGAAGCCTATTGAGTCCCAAGAAAGCCATATAGTTAATTACTTTAGAGTAAATCAGAAAAAAATTCTCTTTGTGGCACGCCGTGAATTTGGATTTGGCTGAAACATGGGGTAATGTACATATGTGCTTATTAATTGTTAATGGCAGCCCAAAAGTAGGCTGCAAGGATGGAGGTTATTAAAGTGATTAATGACCACGAATTTGAAGCCTGGTGTAAGAAGAATGGCCTTTCTGCGCCTGCTATAGAGATAGTGAAAAGAATAAGGGAAAATGAGCCGTCTCGTAACGTAAAAGGCGGGCGTTACAATGTAATAGGAAAATATCCAAGCCTGAAGATGGGCAGGACAATCCAGTTTGAAAGCCATCGGTGCGAACTGCCTGCTATCTATCAGATGGAGTACTTAGATGATTCGGTTTTAGAGTTCTACGACCAGCCGGGGCCGATAAAGCTGTTATATAAGGCTGGAAAGAACGAAAGATTGGTTGCGCCTTTCCATACGCCAGATTTCTTTGTAATACGCAAAGACAGCGCCGGTTGGGAAGAATGGAAAACAGAAGAGCAGCTGATTGAGCTTGCAAGCAGCTCCCCCAACAGGTACGTGTATAAAGATGGGCAATGGCGCTGCCCACCAGGAGAAGCCTATGCTGCTCAATTTGGGCTTTACTACCGACTTAGGTCGACAAAAGAAATTAACAATATACTGTACAGGAATATTGTATTTCTGGAGGACTATTATCTCGGGAATCAAGATATACCTTCCGAATCCAAAGAAAAGGTCCTGTCTCTGATTAAGGAGAACCCGGGGATTCTTCTTGTTAATTTAATTGACGAGAAAAAGGTTGATGCTGACACTATCTATAATCTTCTCGTTCGTTGCGAGATTTATATAAATATTGAGGAAGAGCTTATTAGCGAGCCTGATTTGTGCCATGTATTTGCGAACCAGGATGTGGCTTTGGCCTATCAGGCTATTAACTCCGACAGAAAAGACAGCATGTTTGCCAACTGCATGGTAGATGTCGCACCGGGAAAAGAGATAATTTGGGGTAACATTCTGTGGATGATTGTTAACATGGATGATAAATATATTTCCGTACAATCTCCAACGAGTATGAATATTACGCAGATAAAGCGGGAACAGTTTGTGCGGATGGTGTCTGAAGGACTGATAAGAAGTTCGGACAATCAGCTTATAGATATCGTTAAAGCGGAAATAAATAGTAAACTTTTCGCTGCGAGCAAGAGGGACCTGGCCAGGGCAAACGAGATGTATAATACCATTTTGCCATATCTGGAAGGCAAGAAACTTGAAGAGTCAGTTGAGCTCAATGTGACTACGCGGACGATTAGGAACTGGTTACGCCGCTATAGACATGGAGAACTGGTATATGGCTCAGGGTATATTGGTTTATTACTAAACATCAAAGATAGAGGCAATAGAACACGCCGTATACCCGAAGATACTATTTTAGAGTTCAACAGGTTTATGGACGTCAGAGAGACACCAAAAGACCCGAGCAAAATCGCCCTTTATGGTGAATTCAAAACAATATGTGAAGAGAAAGGTCTTATTGCTCCGAGTTTAAAGACATTTTACAACTGGGTTAAGCAAAGACCCGCTTATGAAAGACTTCGGAAAACGAAGGGTGAAAGGGCTGCGTACGCGGAAGAACCTTTCATCGATTGGATTGACCAATCAACTCCAAGACACGGCGACAGGGCTCTCGAGATTGCCCATCTTGACCACACGGAAGCTGATATGGTATTGAGACTTTCAAGGACGGGGAAAAAATGTCTGAAGTTTTGGCTGACAATACTGTACGATGCTTACTCAAGGAGAGTATTGGCGTTTTACGTCACTTTCCAAAGCCCATCATATGTGTCAGACATGATGGTATTAAGGGAATGTGTTCGAAGGTTCGGCAGACTTCCCCATATAATAGTGACCGACAATGGGGCAGATTTTAGGAGCGTCTATTTCCAATCCCTGCTCGCATGTTTTGGAGTGATTCATAAAAAGCGTCCTCCGCATAAATCGAGACATGGGTCTGTCTGTGAACGGTATTTTGGTATCACGACGGTTGACCTGCTTAATAACCTGCGTGGAAACACAAAAATCACGAAGAAGGTCAGACAAGTAACAAAATCCGTCGACCCAAAAAACCAGGCTGTCTGGACGCTGCCGTTGATTTATGAGCTGTTAAGGGAGTATTTCTATGAAGAATACGATACAATGGAACACTCAACCCTTGGTGAAAGCCCAAGAGAAGCCTTTGAACGCTCGATGATATATTCTGGGAGGCGAGAGACTCGTTATATCGCCTACAATACATTTAAGTTTTTGTCGATGCCAGAAAAGGGTCGAAAGGGGATATCTAAAGTTGGGCTCCGTGGGGTTAGAGTGAATTATTTCTATTATAATGCTTCGGAGCTCAGAAGTCATCACGGAGAGGATGTGCCGGTTCGATATGACCCTTGGAACATGGGCCATGCATTCTGCTATGTCGACGGGCGCTGGATTGAATGCAAGTCGGAGATACGAGAGCTGCAAAACAGAACCGAAATGGAGGTTCAGATTGCTTCTGATGAACTCCGTAAGCAAAAGCAGGACGCCTATACCAAGAGCAGGATTAATAGAGCGCAGGTAATAGCGAAACTTCTTTCTCGTGCAGAGCAGACTGAAAAAATGCTGCTACAGCGCGAATATTACGAAGAAATGCGGACTCAGCTTCAGGTTATAAATGGTGGAATAGATGACCCGGTTGAAACGGATGAAAGTAAAATGCGGTCTCCAAATATAACTGATGAAAACCTTGAGACGATAAGGAAAGCCCTTGTTATTACTGACATTGATTTTGACCAGGAGGGGAGTAACTAATGAAGGCTACGACCAAAAATAAGCATATATCTGCAGAGTTGTTATCTGCTGCTGATGAGCAGAAGAAGCAGTATTTTGCGAGTTTCGTAGTTCATCACCCGAATCTGGATAAAGCAGTAGAGGAGACATTGAGACATATTCGTTCTGGTGTTGATGAGAGGATTGTTCTCGTATGTGGTCCGTCTGGAGTTGGAAAAAACGAACTCATCAAGGCAGTCGAACAGAGAATAATTGAGGCCGTCAAGAGCAATCCCGACACAACACCAGCGTGCATTCCTGTTGTCCAGGTTGAAGCAATTGCGCCAAAAGACGGGAGCTTCGATTTTAACGACTTATGGCTGGTCGCATTGAAGGAAATGAACGAGTGCTCGCTCAACAAGAAAATTAAGTATGAGGAGATTGAGGGGTACGATAAAAATGGCAACAGAGTTATTCTCTCCAAAACAAAAAAGGGGCAATATCACCAGGTGCTTAATAATACCCTCTATTATCGGGGGGTTCAGGCATTTATAATTAACGAGGCACATCATATGCTTTTGATGGCAACTGGGAGAAAGACGAATTGGTCTGTTAATGTCCTAAAGTCACTTGCAGGCAGCAAGAC
>Ga0134094_1003111_pt1 | contig 12786 bp, 13 predicted proteins | sample 5_1taG_FD_94458 | JGI IMG/M metagenome (GOLD analysis project Ga0134094, IMG submission 94458) | Switchgrass degrading microbial communities from high solid loading bioreactors in New Hampshire, USA - 5_19_20_110_A1 metaG | ecosystem: Engineered > Bioreactor > Semi-continuous > Anaerobic >... | reverse complement strand
CCTTACTGACTCTACTATTTCAGTAGAGCCGGGCCGCTGCTTCACTCTCTTTAACGAAAAAACCCTGTGGTGATGCACAGGGAAAACAGCCAGCCTCACTCTTTCGAGTACGCGCGCCGGAAAACCCGGCCCGGTATACCCTTTGCCCTGATAACGGTGGCAGCTCCGGCTCAGGCTACTCGGACTCGCGATCATCGCTCGCCTTTCACCCTGCAACTCCGAGGTCCATTCTGCGCGGCTGTTCGGGCAGGCTCTCACCTTTCCCTGCTCTCTGTACCGCCGTCGCTGCGCATACTCGTCCTCATCGACGTCTTTACATGTTCGGTTATTCAGTTGTTTAGATTATAGTAAGGTCTTTCGTTTTGTCAAGAGGATAAGGGTATAATCATTCCCATGCAGACCTTGAACCTCGCAGCGGAAGACCCGCTTTCTCTGACGTTGTCGGCTGATGCCCGGCTGGCAGATACCGACTACGCCGATGATCAGACCTGGGAGCTGACCCTGGGCGGGGGCGAGCCCGCCGCGCTGGCCCTGCAGACCACCTTTGGCCTGCGCGCCCACTGGCTGCGCCTGTTCCCGCGCTTTGTGCGCGCCGAAAGCACCCGCGCCGACTCTTCGCGGACCGACCCGGCCCGCTTTCACCAGACCCCGCGCGTGACGCGTTTTTACCCCAACTATATCGCCGTCACCTTTCGCCCATTCGACGGGCTGGACGTGCTGGCCGAGTATTGGGCTGCCGGATCGAAGATCATCACCGGGCGGCTGCGGTTGAGCAACGTCTCGATCCTCCCGATCAACTTCCGCCTGGAATGGGCCGCGCTGCTCAACCCGCTCGACCGCATGGGCGGGATGATCACCGCGCAGGCCGGGCCAAGCGCCATCCTCGAAGGGGAAACAGCCTATCTGCACCCTGTGGTGGCAATGACCGGCGGGCCGCAAGCCGGCAGCGTGCCCTATCCTTCGCTGAATCTTGACCTGGAACTGATGCCGGGCATTTCGCGGCAGATCTCATGGGCGGCGGCGTCGATGCGCTCGCGCGAAGAGTCGCTTGAAGCGGCGCGGAATATGCTGGCCCGCTCGTGGGAAGCAGAACTGACCCGCGTCGAGCTGCTCAACTTCTCGCAGTCGGTTGAGATCACCACCGGCAGGGACGACTGGGACGCCGCGCTGGCGCTGTCGCAAAAAACGGCTTTTGGGCTGCTGATGAACGGCAGTTCGCCCGATTTGAGCCTTCCGCACACCTCATTTGTGCTCAGCCGCCGCCCCGACCACGGGTTCTCGCCGCGCGGCGACGGCGGCGACTACCCCTATTCATGGACGGGCCAGACCGCGCTCGACAGTTGGACGCTTGCCAGCCTGCTGCCCGGCGCGCCGGAAATCACCGCAGGGCTGGTGCGCAACTTTCTATCAGTGCAGGACGAAAGCGGCTTTATCGACTCCAAACCCGGCCTGGGCGGGCAGCGCTCGCAGTTTATGGCCCAGCCGCTGCTGGCAACCCTGGCGCTGCAGGCGGCTGCCGAGGAGCAGCGGGTCGAGTGGTACCGCGAGGTCTTCCCCAGCCTGCTGCGCTTCTTCGACGCATGGTTCGACACCCGCTTCGACGCCGACGGCGACGGGTTCCCCGAGTGGACGCACCCGCTGCAGACCGGGCTGGAGGACAGCCCCATCTTCGACCGCTGGTCAGAGGGCGCGCAGGGGATCAACGCGCCTGAGATCGAAAGCCCCGCCCTGGCAGCCATGCTGCTGCGCGAATGCCGGAGCCTGATCGAGATGGGCCGGGCGATCGTGAAAGCTGATGAAGCCGCAGCGGCTTATGCACGCCTGACAGGGGCCGAACCGGTTGACACGACCGGCGCAGCCGCCGCCCTGCCCCGCCTGCAAGAGCGCGAGACCGCCCTGCTCGGCCTGATCGAAAGCACCTGGGACGAGCAGGCTAAAATTTACCGCTACCGCGACTACCAGACGCACCTTTCGCTGCCGGGGCGCAAGCTCACCGAGTTCAACGGGCCGCGGCGGTTCAATTTCAGCAGGCGCTTTCGCCAGCCGGTGCGGCTGCTGGTTCACCTGCGGGTCAGCGAGGAGCGCACCTTTGCCGCTGAAGTGACCATTCACGGCTATGCGCGCGAGGGCGAGGGCGTGGTCGAGATCAGCGAGACGCTCACGCCGCGCAGCTTCTCGTGGGTGGGCAAACAGGCCCGCGCCGCCACGCAGAACGCCTTCATCGCCGTGCGCCGGGTGGAAGCGCGCGGGCTGACCAAAGCCGACTGGACGCGCATCTTCACAGCAGACTATACGCAGGAAGACTGCTCCCTGCTGCTGCCCCTGTGGGCCGGCGCGCCCTCTGAAGACCGCGCCCGCGTGCTGGTCGAAGAAACGCTCGAGCCGCGCTACCTGCGCGCTTACGGCATCATCACCTGCCCGGAGGACGGGGATACGGCTGTAAGCGGAAGCAACAGCGGCGGTGAGACAGCCGGCGGCGAAGCCGTCGCGGCTGTTGACGACCGCGAAGCAGTCGCCGACAGCGAAGCCGTCGCGGCTGCCGCTAACCCTGCCGCAAGCGCCAGCGACGGCGGCGGTGAGGCTGCTGCCGGCGGCGGTGAGACAGCCGGCGATCAAATTACCGTCCCCGCCGAGCCGGTGAACCACGCCCGCCGCGCCGCGCTGCTGCCCTGGAACCTGATGATCGGCGAAGGGCTGCTGCGCTACGGGTACAGAGACACCGCAGCAGCGCTGGTCACCCGCCTGATGGATGCCGCAGCCCGCTCGCTCAAGGAACACCAGTCATTCCGCCAGTACACCGCCGCCGAAACCGGGCAGGCAGCCGGAGAGCGCGGGCATCTGCACGGGCTCGCGCCGCTGGGCCTATTCCTGCGCGTGATCGGAATCCGAGAATTCGAACCCAGGTCCGTTTTGATCGACGGATTCAACCCATTCCCGACTATAATTAACATTAATTACCGGAAGATTCGCATTACCTGCCGGCCCAACGAGACCGAAATCCGGTTCCCAGGGGGACAGGCAGTAACAATTGACAGCCCCGGCGTGCACCGGGTAACTCTCAATCAAGGAGGTTAACGTGAGCGAACCAAAGCCAGACCCCACAGATCATGCTTTAATGATGGCGGTTGTACAGGCGCAGGACGCCGAGCTGGCAAAAGAAGCGCTGAATGAGTTAAATGTGACAGTCGACCGGCTGCCCAGCGTCGGCGGGTTTTTAGGACGCCGGAATGCCACGCTAATCATTAGCCTGCGTGAAAATCAGCGCGAAATGGTGATTGAAGCCCTGCACCAGAGCTGCCGCCAGCGAATCGAATTTATTGCCGTGCCGCTTGAAAGCGCGCCGCTGCCGCTGCCGACCCCCACCCCCATTACGGTGGGCGGCGCCACGATCTTTACCCTGGACATCGAACACTACGAGGAGATATAGCCATGAAACTCATCATAGCCATCCTGCGCGATATTGACCATGACGCCGTTTCTCAGGGATTGACCACAGCCGGGTTCCGCGTTACGATGATCGCATCAACCGGCGGATTCTGGCGGCGCGGCAACACGACCCTGCTGATTGGCTGCGAAGATGAACAGGTTGAACACGCGATTGAACTGGTGCGGCAGAATGTTTCCGAATCCGCGGAACCCGGCACGCGCCACGCCACTATCTTTGTTGTGAAAGTGGATCATTACGCCCACTTTTAAATTGCGCCCGTTTGAGGGAGGAGATCGGTAGAGAATGGACTTTGCAAAAGCGTTTACCTACGTGTTTGAAGACCGCGACTGGCTGAGAAAGCTGCTGCTTCCGGCGGTTCTGTTGATCATCCCAATCTTGGGAATTATTGTTGTGATGGGCTGGCTGCTCAATATTACCCGCCGTGTCATTCGCGGAGAGCCCAATCCGCTGATCGACCTCGAGTTTGGGCGAGATATTGCCGACGGATTAAAGGCGTTTGTGGTTACGTTCGTCTATTCAATTCCCAGCATTATTCTGTCGATCCCGTCGTCGGCGTCCTCATGGATGAGGACATACGGCGGAAACGACCCCACCCAAAACTGGGCAATGGTGCTGCTGCTCGTATGCTGCTCGGGCCTGAGTCTTCTCTACGGTCTGTTCCTGGCTGTCGCGCTGCCCGCTGCGCTGGGCAATGTGGCGGCGACAGATAACCTCAGCGCGGGCTTTCGCTTCAGCGAAGTTATCCGCCTGGTCCGCTCAGCCCCGGGCGCTTACCTGATGGTGCTGCTCGGCGTGATTATCTCGGGCATTCTCGGCTCGCTTGGCGTAATTTTGTGCGTTATCGGCGTTTTCTTCACGCTGGCATACGCGATGGCGGTCAACGGTCACCTGTACGGGCAAGCGTACCGCGAAGCCACGACCAACCGCACGCTGTAAGGATTGATGATCATACTTTCCCCGGTTCGCCGGGGAAATTTTTATTTAAATCGGGCTGATGCCCTGGAAAGCCGCAAAAGCGAAAGAAGGTCTCGCCAAGCCGCTAAGGTCGCGAAGGTGTTGTAATCCCTTTGTGATCTTAGCGGCTTTACGAGATCATCAACCGCTGACTCGTTCGGTCATTTTCGTTCATCCTGGTGCAGATACCATCTGCATCTTGCTTTATTCTTATTTACACTTGTGGCCACAAGTGTAAATAAGAATAAACTGTATTTACACTTTTACGCAGTTCGAAGCGAACAAGCCGGGAAAGTTGCCCTTACACACCAGTCAATTTAAGGACTCCTCTTCGAAACTCTCGACGTGGTAGATCAGGACTTCGAGCTTCTCCTGCTGCCAAAGGTCGGGCGGGCAGCCCATTTTGAGACACAGTTGGGTGAGGAAGTCGCACGGGTTGGGGATCTTCTCCCAGACCTGGGGTAAAAAGGTGGCCCTGCGCTGACCGCGGCGCAGCACTACGCCGTCGCGCTCCGGCCGGAGCAGGTCCGGCAGGTCTTCAGGGCGCTGGTAGTCCAGCGGCTCGGGCGTGGTCAGGCGCGAGATTTCAATGTGCAGCGACGGGATTTCATGCGGGCGAACGGGCCTAAAGCGGTAATCGTTCAAGGCTGCTTCGGCTGCGTGGTAAATCACATCTTCGGCGAGGGGCCTCACTGCCTCTAACCCGCCAATACAGCCGCGCAGCGCGCCGCTCTGCGTGGTGAGCGTGACAAAGCAGGTTCCGGGCTCGCGCAGGCGCGGCGGAAGCTGGTCTGGATCCAGCTTGAGGAGTTCTCCCCGGCAAACGGCGTGTTCGATGGACTGGCGGGCGAGGGCAAGAAGCTGCCGCCGCTCATCCACGGTCAAGGGTCTATCTGTTTCCATAATGGCTTACTCCGGTGGCGTTTGCCGCGCCGGGCCGTCCGGCAGGCTGAGCAAACGCTGGCAATTAATCGCGAAGGCGCGTAAATCTCCTGTGGTAATAGACCAGCGGAGGAGGTTCAACCTCAACCCGGTCAGGGGCGGCAATCTCGCCGGGGGCCATGCGGTCGCCGGCGGTCTGCGCCGCCAGAACTTCACCAATAAACAAGGTCGAGAGCGGCAGCGGGTGCCGCCCTACCACCTGACAGTCCACAAACGCGACGCCGCCGTGCAGCAAAGGCGCGCCGGTCACCAGCTCGAAGGTATCCAGCCCGTTCATGCGGTCGTCGCTGTCGGGCAGCCGCCCAGCGAACAACTCAGCCAGGGGCTGCTGCGCCAGGCTGAGCATTGTCACGGCGAAAATGCCCGACTGTTCCACCAGCCGCAGCGTGCGCGTGTCGTTGTTCATCGCCACCGTCACAAGCGGGGGCTCGATGGAAATGGAGATAAACGAGTTTACTGTCATTCCGTGCGTAATGTCCCCCAGCCGGCTTGTGGCGACGGCAACACCGGTCACCCAGTGGCGCATGGCGCGGCGGAGCATCTCGCCGGACGTCAGGCGATTCTCATTTTGCATAATTTGTACCTGTTCCCTCATTCATTATCCACATGAATGGGTGGGGCGTCAAGGATGGAGGGGAAGAAGGAAGTAGGAGGCCAGAAAGAACGTCTGGCCCCCTACTTCCCGTGGGAACGGGATTCATTATCCACATTCGTGGGTGGAGCGGAAAGGATGGAGGGAAAGGAAGTAGGAGGCCAGAAAGAACGTCTGGCCCCCTACTTCCCGTGGGAACGGGATTCATTATCCACATTCGTGGGTGGAGCAGCATCAAGGAGGGAGAGTGAAAGACCTCACCAACCCTTGGTAACGAAGTTACCCGGCAGTGGAGCAGGACGCCTTCATCCTGATGACAGGAGAAGGAGGTGACTGCTGGCCCAAAAACCGGCGCGTGGACATTTTTAAACCCCTGGAGCTTGGCTCTTTTTGGAGAAGAATGAAAAAAAGGATGCACTTTCGGTAGAGTCGAGTTGCTAATCCACGACCAAACCGAAAGGGGGGCATTCCATGAAACATGGATACCATAAAACATAAAATCCAAAGAGATTGAAGCGTTACCGAAAAACTTCTTTGCCACTTTGCCCCAAAAGAGCCAATTAATGTGACGGTTGGTCGTTTCAAAATGAAGCGCCTGCAGCTATAATATATTCGTGTCCACGAATATATCAACTGCATTTTTACCAGAGCAGCAGATCTCCAGGCTGTTTTCCTTAATTGGCCAGCCTGCCCGCATCCAAATCCTGCTGGTAATCGGCGAGCAGGAAGCCTGTGTATGCCACCTGGAAAAGGCGCTTGGTATGCGCCAGGCCAGCATCTCACAACACTTGATGATTCTACGCAAGGCAGACCTGGTGACCTCGCGCCGTGATGGGCGGAATATCTTTTATCGTATTACACGCCCCGAAATTTTAGAAATCTTACATCAGGCAGCTGTGCTCACGGGATGCAATTCAGAAATGCTTCAGGCACTCACCGTTCGCCCAATCCAGGGTTGTACCTGCCCGGACTGCAACCCAGGGATCGAACCGAACTTATGTTGTCAAAGCATCAAACCATCTTGTTCATCATAAGGAGAGTATCACAGATGGAAAACACGAGTGTAACAAAGCGGCTGTCTTTCCTCGATCGCTACCTGACATTGTGGATCTTTCTGGCCATGGCAGTCGGCGTGCTGTTGGGCTTCCTGCTGCCTGCCGGATTCGAAGCCTTTAACAGGGCGGTGTCGATTGGCACTACGAACATTCCCATCGCTATCGGCTTGATCCTGATGATGTACCCGCCCCTGGCAAAGGTACATTATGATGAGTTAGGCAGGGTCTTCCGCAACTGGAAGGTCTTGGGCCTTTCACTACTGCAAAACTGGATTATTGGACCGGTCTTTATGTTCCTGCTGGCAATCATCTTCCTGCGCGGCTACCCCGAATATATGGCCGGCCTGATCATGATTGGCCTGGCGCGCTGCATTGCGATGGTCATTGTCTGGAACGAGCTGGCAAAGGGTGATACAGAATATGCAGCCGGTCTGGTAGCATTCAACAGCATTTTCCAGGTGTTGTTCTACAGCGTATACGCTTACGTATTCATCACCGTGCTGCCCACCTGGTTCGGGATGCAGGGACAGGCAGTACAGATCAGCATCGGCCAGATTGCTGAGTCGGTCTTCATCTACCTGGGCATCCCTTTCATCAGTGGTTTCCTCACCAATATGGTGCTGACTCGGGTCAATGGGAAAGATTGGTACTACAAGAAATTCATCCCCAAGATTGCACCGATCACCCTTATTGCGCTGCTGTTCACCATCGTGGTGATGTTCAGCTTGAAGGGCAACCTGATTGTCCAGATTCCGATGGATGTTGTGCGCATTGCCATCCCGCTGCTCATTTACTTCATGGGCATGTTCCTGGTCAGCTTCATCATGGGTAAAACGGTAGGCGCGGATTACCGCCAGACCACCACACTGTCCTTTACAGCAGCTTCGAATAACTTTGAACTGGCAATCGCTGTCGCTGTGGCTGTTTTCGGTCTCAGCTCTGGTCAGGCTTTCGCGGCTGTGATTGGCCCGCTGGTAGAAGTACCGGTAATGATCGGCCTGGTCAACGTGGCCTTCTGGCTGCAAAAGCGGCTGTTCAACGCGAAATTGGCGCAGGGCAAGCCCAGGGCAGAAACGATTTAGGGCTCATCCTCCCCCTCATCCTGAGTTTCGCGGCAGTGGTTTCTTCCAGGCGGCGAACAGCCTGGGCCGCGAAACTTACCTTCATCCCGATCCCGGGAGAAGGGTACCTTACGAGCCATGTGCTGGTGCATAGATCGTTTACAATTCTCGCCCAAGGCTGGGAAACGGTCTATGGACTGGCGCATGAACCATCTTAAAGGTACGTTGTCTAATCATCTGAGCATGTGTGCCGCGAGGCCGGGTGAGGTAGATCATTCGCGGCAAGTCTCATTTTCTGCCCACTCGCAGCTGCCCACTGCCAACTCAATTCCGCCAGAAACTGCCTATCATTCACTTGCAAATTTCCGGTTACTTAAGGTACTATCATATCCATATGGATGAGAACGAGGCCCTGCCAAACGATCCCCAAAAAATTCGCCAGTCAAAAGTGAGGGTCAACGATACGACCCGCGGACAGCCCTGGCCGCCTGCTCGACGGCAGCAGTTCAGCGCGCTGAAGGCATTCCAGTCGGTGATCAGCCTGGCGCTGCTGGTGGCGACACTGTTCACCCTGTGGACGCCCGCCAACCTGTTCAACAACGACCTGCTTGACCGCATGTTCCAGTCGGTGCAGGCAGAGGGGCAGGCTGTCGCCGTCCCCACTTCGACGCCGTCGCCCAGGCCGCGCATTGGGCTGGTGGCCGGTCACTACGGCCACGATTCAGGGGCTGTCTGCGCCGACGGGCTGACCGAGCAAGAGGTCAATTTGCGCATTGCCACGCTGACCCAGCAGATTTTGACCGAAGCGGGGTATGACGTCGAACTGCTGAAGGAGTTCGACCCGCGCCTGACCGAGTATCAGGCGCTGGCGCTGGTTTCCATCCACAACGATTCATGCGAATATATCAACGATCAGGCCACCGGGTTTAAGGTAGCCGCGGCGAAATCGACCCTGTACCCCGAGAAGGCGGCGCGGCTGACAGCCTGCCTCTCGCAGCGGTACCAGGCGATCACCGGGCTTTCCTTCCACTACAACACGGTGACCAACGACATGACCAATTATCACGCGTTCAACGAAATTCACGCCGACACAACGGCGGCGATCATTGAAACGGGCTTTTTGAACCTGGACCGGGAGATCTTGACCAAAAACACAGAATTGATCGCGCAGGGGGTTGCGAGCGGGATCCTGTGCTATGTGCGGAACGAGGACGTTCCTGACCTTCCCGCTCAGGTTGAGAGTCCATGAGTGAAGCGTCACAGGGTGATTTCTATGCTGCCTGCCAGCAGGCCATACAGGCCGCGCGCCGGGGCGACCGGGCGCAGGCGCGGCGCTGGGCTTCGCTGGCAGCCCGCCTGAACCCGAACAGCGAGCAGCCCTGGCTGATCATGGCGAGCGTGGCGACGCCGCAGGCCAGCTATGCATATGCAAAACTGGCGCTCGAGAAGAATCCCAACAGCCGCGCCGCCCAGCAAGCATTTCGCTGGGCCGAACGCAGGCTGCACGAGCAGCAGGGTCCGGGTGTAGAATCGGCGCCTTTACAGGCGGCGTCTTTACAGGCGGCGCCTTCTCAGCCCGCGCCTTTACAGGCGGCAGCGAGGCGCGCTGCCGCGCACACCGGGCTTCCGGGGGTCATGCCGGCGGATGGAGGCCCCGCCCGCCCGACAAGGCGCGTTTACCGCGTTCCGCCGGGCGAGCAGACCCAGCCGGTGCGCGTGCGCAGCCGCCGGCAGCAGCCCTACGGCTGGCTGCGCTGGGCCGGCAGTCCGAAGAACCCGGCGTTGTGGGCCATGGCGGTGTTCCTGCTCGTCATCGGCGGGCTGGTGATAGCAGGCTTGTCGAACGCGTATATCGTTAAGGCGCGCAGCGCGTCCGCTCCGCGGGCCATTTCGATGCTCTTCAAGCCGAGCCTGACGCCAACCTATACGCCCACGCCAACCGCCACCGCGACCTTTACCCCAACGGCGACAGCGACATTCACCGCGACGCCGACATCCACCAGCACGCCCACGGCAACCGCCACCCCGCTCCCCACGGCGACCCCAACCCCCACCGAAGAGGTGGTCTACGGGCCTGTTCCAGTGACCGGGCTGCCCGAAGGCGTCAGCGAGGGCGAGCGCTGGATCGCCGTGGACCTGACCAACCAGATGACGTATGCCTATGAAGGCACGACGCTGGTAAACTCGTTCGTGGTGTCCACCGGGACCTGGCGCACGCCGACCGTTACGGGCACTTACCGCATCTATGTTAAATACACCTCGACAACCATGTCAGGCCCGGGGTATTATTTGACAAATGTGCCTTACACCATGTATTTTTATAAGGGCTACGGACTGCACGGGACCTACTGGCACAACAATTTCGGAACGCCGATGAGTCACGGCTGCGTCAACCTGCGCACGCCAGACGCTGAATGGCTGTTCAATTTCGCCGATGTTGGCACGGTCGTGCATATTTATTATTGAGGATGATGATCAGGATAGCGTATGGCTGTAAAACCGCTGTTTGTAGGATTGATTGTTGATGAAAATGACCAGCCGGTCGATCTGGCCTATGTGGGCAGCGAACCGATGTATGTGGTCAACGACTACGGATTCCGGCGCCATATTCCGACCGAGCAGGTAGACCGGCAGGTGCTGTCGATTATGGCGGAGCAGATCAAAGGGAACGAGGAGATTCTCAGCGAGCAGACGGCGAAAATGCTCGGGCAGGAGGATATCTTCACCCGCGCGATGATCCAGAACCAGTTGAAGCAGGTCGATAAACAGCTCGACCAGCTTCTGCAAACGGGGATTCCGGAAGAAGGCCGGGCTTATATGGGCATGATGGGCTTCAAGATTGTGATCGACGTGCACGGCGACGTGGTGCGCATCGAGCAGCCGGGCATTGTAGGCGGAGATGATGAAGAATAGGCGGGAGCCTGTTCATTCCCTCGGGATGAAAACCTGTTAAAAATTATCTCTTCAAACCCTTGTCAAAGCGCCTGTTGGAATGTATAATACAGCCACTTCGGGCGGTTAGCTCAGTTGGTTAGAGCGCCGCGTTGACATCGCGGAGGTTCGTAGGTTCGAGTCCTATACCGCCCACAGGGAAAATCCCTCTCAAATCTGGAGAGGGATTTTTGTTTTGGGGATTAGTGGGCAGTTGCGAGTCGGCAGAAAATTAGACTTGCAGCGAGACTGCCAACCTCACCCGGCTTTGCGGTGCGAGTGCTCGGGTGAGTGAGCCATCAGACGAATGCGTCAATCCACAAAGAGCGTGGATTGACGTTAACGAATAAACGAATTAGGGCAAATGTTCTGAAAATTCGTTTATTCGTTTTGCGAGATCCGGCGCGCTCTTTGCCGGATCTCGCAATCGTTGATGGCTCTCCTGGCTTTACACCTCATCTAGCTCTCCTGATCCCAGGCGAGGGTTTAAGCTGATCCATGCGCCTGCCTATAGATCGTTTTCTAGCCATGAGCAAGAATTGAAAACAATCTATGCACCGGCTTCCGGTTGTCGTTGACGCCGCCATCGAAAATATGGTATCATAGTAGACGAATTAATCCGTGGGGTACGGATTTTGTTTTAAGTTTTTTTAGTTTAGTAAAGGAGAAGAGGCCTATCAGTACGTCAACTTTTCGAGTCAATGAGATGATTCGGGTGCCAGAAGTTCGCCTTATTGGCCCCAATGGTGACAATATCGGGGTCGTATCGACAAGCGAAGCGATGCGCATCGCCCGTGAAGCAGAATTAGACCTGGTCGAAGTGGCTGCAAACGCCAATCCGCCGGTCTGCCGGGTGATGGACTTCGGGAAGTTCTTGTACGAACGCACAAGAAAAGAACGCGAAGCGAAAAAAGCCCAGACCAAGATCGAAATCAAAGAGATCCAACTGCGCCCAAAGACGAACGAACATCACCGTTCGTTCAAAACGCGCGATGCGCGGCGCTGGCTGGCAAGCGGCATGAAGGTAAAGGTTTCGGTTCGCTTCCGCGGGCGCGAGATCGATTATCCACAACTGGCGATGGAAGACCTTCGCCAGGTAGCCCAGGAACTGTCAGATATCAGCACCATCGAAGCGCCGCCGAAGCTCGAAGGCCGCGTGATGAGCATGATGCTCGCTCCGGCAAAGCCGGGACAATCCGGGGGTAAAGAGTCAAAGAAGAAACCGGCAGGCGACGCCGCTGTATCTGAGAGCCGCAAGCCCGAAACAGTCAAGAACGACTCGTAAGTCCACCTGGGGGCAGCGCTTCAGGCTGTTCACACCCAAAGCAACACACTCCACGCAAACCAGTAGCTTGATGATTTCCCATTTTCCATGAAATGCGGCAAAACCGCATTTCATGGAAAATGAAGTACACAATCTGCCGTTTTGTTGTATAATAAGCGGCTGCGAGGATCACCGGAAAGGGCCTCGCAGCCGGGTTTATTCCGGCCGGAAAACCGGATGATTTTAACTAGAGGAGTATCGCTGTGCCACGCAAGTCAACGAAAGAAGGTAAGTATAAGTTGAAGACCCACAAAGCGACCAGCAAACGGTTCCGCATGACTGGGTCTGGCGTTGTGGTGCGCACGAAGGGCGGCAAGAGCCACTTGCGACGCCGCACTTCCTATCGCACGCAGAAGCTGTTGTCGGAAATGCTGCCCGTCCAGGGTGAAGGTATCGTCAAGCGCGTCAAGCGCCTGCTCCCCTACCTGAAGAAGCAGAGCTAATCTTAGTTATTCGTTTTTTTGTGCGGCCGTTGGGTG
>Ga0134094_1003099_pt1 | contig 12836 bp, 11 predicted proteins | sample 5_1taG_FD_94458 | JGI IMG/M metagenome (GOLD analysis project Ga0134094, IMG submission 94458) | Switchgrass degrading microbial communities from high solid loading bioreactors in New Hampshire, USA - 5_19_20_110_A1 metaG | ecosystem: Engineered > Bioreactor > Semi-continuous > Anaerobic >... | reverse complement strand
GCGCCGTATCACCGGCTACGCCCGCGCGCTAGACGAGTACGGGCTATCGCTGGACGATCCGGCGATCCATCTGCTGGAATGCGAGTGCGATGCAGCGGGCGGGTACGAGGGTCTACATACGCTATGGCAGTCGCGCCGTCCACCGACCGCGATCGTCACGATGGCAGACGTGATCGCGATTGGCGTGATGCAGGCGGCACGCGAACTGGGATTGCGCATCCCCGATGATCTTTCACTGATCGGCTACGATGATATTGAAGGCAGTCGCCTGACGTGCCCTCCGCTGACGACCATTCACCAGCCTACGGTCGAGAAGGGACGTGTGGCCGCGCAGCTTTTGCTCCAGCGTATCGAGGAGCGCTCGCTTGCAGCGGAGCATATCGTCCTGCCCGTCGAGCTGGTCGAGCGCGAGTCGTTTAGGTCGATAGACGCCGCATAGTAGAGCATAGTGCTCACCAGAGTCGTGGAGTTTTTGCGACGCGACGCTCGTCCTTCGCGCTGCTCTAGGAAGCACGGGATGCCGGAGACCGGCAGGCATTAGCGCAGAACCTGTTCACGGAGATTGTGTACGACCTGGACATACAACGAATTGTCAACTTCCGGCTGCAGCCGTGGGCGGAGCGCTTCCTGGTGCTGCGGATGGCACTGTATGTGGAAGAAGCGGGGGGAGTTGAGTGTCGACCAGAGCACGTTCGAGGGGGAAAATGAAAATTCCAGAGGTCACACGGAACTCTGGAATCAGGTGCCCCATAGGGGCCTTAACGTCATATCATTCCAGGACTTCGATGTGACCATGGATTATGCTATCACATACGTTTACTCTGAGCAACGTTATTCTTCCGTCCCGTTTGAGAAAGAAAAGATCGGGGAACGAACTCGTAGCGCCTGAGTGGGGCAGGCCGACCTTTCCGTTCGGGACTTCCCCAAAACGCTGTTTGCGGTGGCGGTAAAGCACTACGGCTAACTTAGAGTTTCCATCTGATTGCTCCCCAGAAGACCGCCTGCCAAGTACCCTTTTAAGGGTACAGACTCTAGGGTCAGGTGGGTAACCCCCAAAGTTGCTCGTTCATTGTTGTGACGCTTGGGACTGATAAACGACCGTTCCACTTGGTTCTCAGGTTACTCACGAAGACCCAAGGGCGCCGATCTGCCCCATGAGCCCCAGGGCGTTATCTTCTGCCCAGCGTTCGGCGATCTGCCCATCAACGATGCGGAGAATGTCAATGCCGGTAATCGTGACCGGATTGCCAGACGCAGGAATCCCCAGAAGCTCACCCTCGTATGTCCCTATCGCCGTCCAGCGTATGGCGACGCGGTCGCCGCTGGCGAACACGTCATCATTCCACACCTCAAGATCAGGGAAGGCCTCGTGATAGAGGAGCACTGTATTTCGGTAGCCTTCCCAGCCTGGCAGTTGGCCTGGTGCCGGGTGGTGATCAACGAAATCTTCGGCAAAAAGTGTTTCACCCGCTTCCAGGTCCTGCTGATTCCAGATGTCATCAGTGTAGCGCCGGGCGATGCCTAAGAGCGTACCTCTCCGTCTTGGGGAGACGTGTCGTGCGCGCGAACATGCACAGCAGAAGCGTATGGCAGTGCCACCAATAGGGTGATCACGCCAACCAGACTACCTAGAGCGAAAATTCGGCGAAACATGGCTGCCTCCTGATATCACCTTGCATCCCATCATTCATCAATGTGCAGTGTCTGATGGAGCACGATGGCCTCAGAATAAGCGAGCTCAAGGAATCCTCCACCTCCCTGCAGGGAGGAATGAGATCGCAATTGCCGTCTCTGCTGCTCGTGAGTTAAATTCATATTAGTAGCGAGCAGGCATAACGCCATGACCTATCCGTCCCGCGAGAGGCCAACGGCGCTCACTGAACGTGAGCTTGACATCCTGCGCCTCGTCGCCGACGGGCTGACAAATCAGCAGATTGCTGATCAATTGGTTATCACCGTTGGCACAGTGCGGTGGTATACCAAGCAGATATTCGGCAAGTTGAATGTTCACAACCGGACCCATGCAGTTGCGCAGGCACGCGCGCTGGGCATTTTGTCTGGTCCGGCTCAATTGCAGCAAGCGAGTACCCCCGGTCAATTGCCCATCGGGCTGCCCCCATTCTTTGGGCGCGAAGAATCACTCCTGCACATTGCCACACATCTCGGCGATCCATCCTGCCGTTTGTTGACCTTGGTGGGTTCGGGCGGTATCGGAAAAACGCGCCTGGCGATTGAAGCGGCGCGTCAGCATGAGAATCACTTTGTGGATGGCATCTATTTTGTCGATCTGGTCGGCATTCGCGCCGGCAGTCAGGTGCTACCGGCGATTCTGGAAAGCATGGGAGTAGCTCTGACGCCGACGGCTGATCCCTGGCAGCAGCTCTGCGCCCATGTCCGTGACCGGGCGCTCTTGCTTGTGATCGATAATTTTGAGCAAGTATTGAGCGAGGCCATTCTGCTTTCAAATCTGCTTGCAGCCGCACCGCACGTAAAGATCATCGTTACTTCCAGAGAGGTATTACGGCTGGACGATGAATGGGTCTACACAGTCGAGGGCATGGAACTTCCCATTCCGGATGATAAGCGTTCACTCAATTCGTTCGGAGCGGTCCAGTTGTTTGTAGACCGGGCGCAGCGTGTTCGCAGCGATCTGGCACCTGACCATGAGTTGAACTGCATCGCCCGGATCTGCCGTCTTGTCCAGGGGATTCCGTTGGCGATCGAGCTGGCAGCCTCGCGGCTGAGGCAGCAATCCTGTGAGGAAATCGCGAACACGCTGACCCGAAACAGTGACGCTCTGGTCACAGCCTTTCGCAATGTTCCTGAGCGACACCGGAGTATGCGCGCGGTCTTTACCTGGTCGTGGGATTTGCTATCTGAATCGGAACAGCGGGCCTTCATGAGGTTATCTGTTTTTCGCGGCGGTTGCACAGAGGAAGCTGCTGCAGTTGTAACCGGGTCTTCGCTGACTACGCTTTTTGCTCTCGTGGACAAATCACTGCTTGGGCTGTATTCCAACCACCGCTACTATCTCCAAGAAATTCTGCGTCAATATGCCTACGAAAAGCTGCTCAATCATAAACTGCTCAAACAGGCGAAAGATGCCCACCTAAACTATTTCCTCGCTTTCACCGAGAGCCTGATGTCCGAGAGCTTCACTCACCTTGCTTGGCGATCTCGATTGGAGCAGGACTACGATAATATTCGCGCCGCATTTGAGTGGTGCCAATCGGGAGAAGGCAGCCCGAAGACTGGCTTACGCTTAGCAGTCGCCACCTTTCACTACTGGCGAGTCGGGCTGTATCTAGGTGAAGGGCTCAAATATACTACTCAACTTCTCAACAAACTTCCGAAGTCAGAAACGCCTCAACTACGCGCAAAAGCATCGGTACGCGCCGCATGGTTGGCAGTGGTTCTCGGTGACCTGACTCAGGCGGAATCCCTGATTCGAACCTGTTTTGACGTTGATGCTGAGCAAAATGACCTGTGGACCAAAGCCCTGGCGCTGAATATTCTAGGGACCGTGAGACGCTCCTACGCGGACTACCCCAGCGCGAGACGCCTCTATGACCTGGCGCTGCAGACGTCAGAACTGGTCGGTGACCCATGGTTGATTGCTTTATCGGTAGGCAACCAGGGTGTGCTTGCATTTCACCAGGATGATAAGTTGGAAGCAATCCGGCGTCTTGAACAGGTATTGCCGCTGTTCCAGACGCTCAACGACGACCTCTATGTAACGTTCGTGAGAAATCTCCTCGGCCGCCTGATGCGTCAGATTGGTCAGTACCAGCGCGCGTTCGAGTTGTGCCAGTCGGAGCTGCTAACAGCGATACGTATTCAAGACAGATGGGCGATCGCGCTTGGCCTTTCCGGGCTTGCCGCGCTGTGTGCAAGCTTGGAATGGTATGACGGTGCGGCGCGACTGCTGGGGATCGAGGCAAGTTTGCGTACTTCTCTGGGTGCTGCTCTCAGTCCGTCCATCATTCCCGATCACGAAGCAACCATCGCTGTTGTGCGCGAGCACCTTGATCCAGCTTCGTGGAACACGTTTTGGGCAGACGGTTATGCGTTAACTTTGGAGCAAGCTATTCCCGTTTTAATCGATGGTTTAGGGGTGGTTGCCGCCCAGCTTGACCAGAATAAGCAGGACATGCCCGCTGCAAACGCGCAGCTTCCGGACCCGTTGACGCCGAGGGAGATGGAGATTCTTCGGCTCTTGGCAGCTGGCCTAACCAATCAGGAGATTGCAAAGAAGTACGTCGTTGCCACAGGCACGATTTCAGCGCACACGCACCGGATTTTCGTCAAACTGGACGTGCCCAACCGGACGCTCGCGGTAACAAAAGCGTATCGTCTGAAACTGCTCTAGACCGCCGTACCCAAAAAGCAACATTTGTTGACTGATAAAAGCTGGATTTTTGTGTAGAGTGAGAACACAAGACGGCACGTTCCATAGTCTCCAGCACAAGGGAGGGACTATCATGGTTACGCTTTCAGATGTGAAGTGGGCGCCGGTCGATAAGGATACGAAGCTAGCTTACCGAACGAGTGGGCGTGGGCCTCTGAACGTGCTGTTTATGCACGGCTGGGGTGGGTCGGGTGCGTATTTTGATGAGGTTCTCTCTTTTCTCAATTTAGATGGAATACGCGCCATTACCTACGATCTCCGGGGACACGGTGCATCGGACAAGCCACAGGATGGCTATACCCTGGATCATATTGCTCAGGATGCGATCGCCGTGGCCGATCACGCATCAGCAGCAGACTTTGTCGTTGTGGGCTTCAGCATGAGCGCGAAATTCGCTCAATATCTAGCAACTATGTATCCAGAGCGTGTACTAGGGCTGATCCTTGTCGCGGCCTTTCCTGCGACAGAAATTCCGTTTCCGGTAGAAACACGGTATGACTGGGTCGGGCGTGCGGGAGACCGAGAACGGTTGATCGAAGTGACCAGCATGTTTCTCTCTCAACCGGTGCAATCTGAGATTCTGGACCGCTGGGGAGATGATGCAATAAAAATTCCTGCCTTCGTTCTGGACGAGACCCTGAAAACAGCCTGTGAGACGTCATTCGGCGACCGGCTTAGTGCTTTGCAAATGCGGACGTTGGTTGTCGCCGGGGAACATGACCCGCTGTATCCGCCCGATCTCGTGGCATCGACCATTGTTCGCCCGCTGCCTCACGCACGTCTTGCCACGTTAGATTGTAATCACGAGATTCCTATCGAAAAGCCTCGAGAACTTGCCGCAATCATCAGTGCTTTTGTCTCGGAACTTGCAGGTTCTCTCTATCCTTGAACCAGGTCAGACACAAAGCGTGCAAAGCATTTCCTGGGAATTCAAACGACCTGCCCCGATAACGGCTCCAGGTTGCATGTTAGGATCGAACTCATCAAAGCGGCAGGGAAATGCCACGCGAACGCTATCCACCTGGCGAGGGCATCCACAGATTACGCGAAGTGGAGGTGTAGCTCAGCCAGGGTCAGACGGTACAGGAAGCGGTGCGACAGATCGGTATCGAGTAGACCTGCTACCGCTGGTGTAGCGATTATTCCTGGTTGCCTCGATTCGCGGGCAGGTTAGTCTATGATAATGGCGTTTATCGCAGACCTAGCCTTTGAAATCCCGGCTTAGAACCGAGCTCCAGAACCGTTCTGACGGAAATTGATGTGATATCACCGCTCGGCTACGTTTACGCATGGCATTGGCACAAACAGAAATGCCGGGTTGTGGCCTAGCATTTCTTACTTCTGGTGGGAGTTACCTCACCCGACCTGGAAAATTATCCCTTCCAAAGTTCACAGCACCAGTTCCTACTGTTGAGGGCATATGCTCAGAGTCTGGCTCGTACATTATCGGCGCGGCGGCTCACCGAGGGAACAGGAATCATCAAATCGTGGCGCGCCATCGCCAAGCTGCATGTGCTAAGGGGAAAAAAGTGCCCACTAATTGTCCAGTGGGCACTCTACCCGAACTCGGATAGACATTTCCCTTGGTCAGCAGGCACAGAAATATGATAGATTATTGTGTTAGTTATTCGGGTTGGCCATTGTTCCGTTGGCCCGCTTTTCGCACTATCAATTCTGCTGGTTATCCGGCTCTGCCACGACCTTCGGCACTCAGTTGCGCTGGCAACCCAGTCCTTAGTTAGCAAATGATAGCCGTGAAGAGAAAGGGCTAGCCGCCGATGACCGGTCGATTTGCCAACCCCTTCATCGAGACTTTCACCCGGCGCGAACTGGAGATTTTGACCTTATTGGCCGAGGGACTAACCAACCAGGAGATTGCCCAATCCCTGGTTATAGAGCTCGGCACAGTCAAGTGGTACAACACCCAGATTTACAGCAAACTGCAGGTTGAGAACCGTCAGCAGGCGGTGACACGTGCTCGTGCTTTGGGCCTCCTGGAAATTGATACCGCTGACCCTCTGCAGCGCGTACAGCACAATCTGCCCGCCGATACATTGCCCTTCATCGGGCGCGAGCGCGAGGTCCACGAATTCAAGCAGCAGTTGACGAGCGAGAAATACCGGCTGATCACGATTCTCGGTCCCGGCGGGATGGGCAAGACGCGCCTGGCAGTTGAGGTAGGTCGGCAACTGCTGGGTTACTTTATGGACGGTGTGTATTTTGTGCCCCTGACGGCAGTCATTTCGCTTGAGCAGATGGTGACGGCGATTGCTGAGGTTATCGGCTTCAAATTCCACAGCGAGCAATCGCCGAGGCAGCAGCTTCTCGACCATCTGCAACCGCAACACCTGCTCCTGATTGTGGACAATTTCGAACACCTGCTGGACAACGCCGACCTGCTGGCCGACATTCTCCAGGCCGCGCCACGCGTGAAAATCCTGACGACCTCTCGCGAGCGCTTAGGATTGATCGGTGAGGTGGTGTCAGTCATCGACGGCTTGTCGACCCCCTTTGACCAGAGCGAGGAGATAGCTGCATACGATGCGGTCAGACTTTTTCTCGAAGCCGCCCACCGAACGACCTCACCCGGCACTGAGGCTGACCTGAAAGTAGTCGCGCACATCTGCCAGATGCTGGGCGGCATGCCCTTGGCGATCCTGTTGGCAGCCGCATGGCTCGATACCCTGTCACTGGCGGAAATCGAGGAAGAAATCCGAACGGGTCTGAACATTCTCGAGGCCACCCTTCGGGACGCCCCGCCGCGCCACCAGAGTATCCAGGCGGTGTTCGACTATTCATTTGGGCGACTCTCTGCCCACGAGCAGAGGGTCTTCATGCGTTTGTCGGTGTTTCGCGGCGGCTTCACGCGCGACGCGGTCGAAGCCGTGACCGGCGCCAACATCCGCGACCTGCAAAGACTGGTTCACACGTCATTTCTTCAGCACCTCCCTGCCGGACGGTATGTCATTCACGAATTGATGCGGCAGTATGGCGAGAACAAGCTGGCGGCATCCGGTGAACTGACGCTAATCCAGGAGCAGCATGCCCGTTATTTTGGCGACCTGTTTCGACCGGTCGGTGAAGCTGGCTGGCTGGCAGCCGATGTTCAGTTGCTGGAAGCTGTCAAACCAGACTTTGAGAATGTGCGGGCAGCCTGGCATTTTCACTCCCAGCAAAAAGATGTGATTTCCTTGGGACAGATCGTAGATGGGGTCTGGATGTTTCTTGACAGCTACAGCCGCAGCCAGGAAGCCCTCGACCTTTTTGAGCCGCTCGTGGAGGTTCTCCGCGATGACGAGCGCGATCCTGCACGGTTATTGCGCGGAAAGCTTGTGGCAGTGCTCGGTTGGTTCTGCGGTGATTTGGGGATGAAAGCGCGAGCGCTTCAACTCAGTGACGAGGCGCTCGGTCTGTTGGAGCCGTATGGTGCAACCGAGGCGCTTCTGCTCGCCCACGCCGGTCATGTGATCTTTCTTGGCATGGCAAACCAAGTAACAAGTGCAATCGAGGAGAGTAAACAAGGTTTGGAGCTAGCGAGGCAGATCGGTGACACCCGATGGGAGAGAGTTTTCTGTCAGTTGATAAGCAGCGCATGTTTAACGACCGGCAACTATGAGGAAGCCCTACACTGGGCCGAACAGATGCCGGAAACGGCTGCTAAATACGGTCTCAAGGGGGCAGCACTAAGCCAACTGGGTGACTATTCTCAAGCTGAGAAGTATCTTATCCAGGGACTACGCACGAACCAGCCCCAACGCTATGGCAGGGTTATCAACTATCGCGAACTGATGCGAAATGCGCTGCTTCGTGGTCACGGTGAACAAGCGTGGCTGTATCTGCAGCGAGGGCTGCAGTATGTGGATGATACGACCTATGCCTGGGCGGCGCTGGATCTTCTGGAAGCTGCTTTGGAACTGTTTATTAGCCAGCAACTCTATTCGATGGCAGTGCAGGTGTTGTCACTCATTGCCCACCATCCAGCCGCAATGGAGGTCACACGCGTCCAGGCAGCCGAACACTATGAGGAGCGTCTGGCGGCCAGCCTTCCAACGGATGAATTCGCTGCGGCATGGCAGCATGGTCAACAGCTTGATCTGGGTGGCCTGATCACCGACTTGATGGAGCGCTAGTCCTCGTTCAGTAGTGTCCTGTCCACTCATGCCCCTACCGCATGACCTGCTTGATGCCGACAGTCAGGATTTTCCGCTCCGACAACTGAGACTTCCTGTTAATTAGAAAAGCAGTAAGGAATGGTCAGATAGGCGCAACTCCTGACCTGGTCCTTACCCTGACTCGACTTTTCCCCTACCTCCTTTTACTCCATGCTGCCTCTATAATGCCGGCAAGCGTGGTGCTCACGCGTCCACGTTAGTCGTCCAAATGATGCTGACAAAGAACCGTGCGCTGGCATCGGGCGGCCGGTGTAGCCATCGGCAGCACCTTTGCCAAGAAATGGAGGACAACATGTATCCGCAGAGATATCCCTCAAACGTGAGCCAGTTCAGCTCCCAACAATTGGTCAGCCTGGAGAAGCATCAGGAAATGATCGACAGCGCGCTCTGCTGGCACAAGTACGCCCATTCCGTGCCGGTCGGCCAAGAACGAACGTCAGTTGCGAAGCTGCGCCGCATCGTTGCCACGATAGTGACCATCTTTCAGGGGTAAAAGGAGTCCACCGTGTACGATACGGAACATTGGCTCAATGGGGCGGGCACAGCAGGAGCACGATATCGAGGTGACCCAACGTAAGGAAAGATCGAGTATGCTGCCACAGGCGCGCCAAAAGCCGGTGATCAAAGGGCAAATCCTCAGTCAAATAGCCTCTGTTTAAACAAATCAGAGACTATTTGTTTGGGCTGTGCGCTGGGAACGTTCCGCCCATTTGCAGGGATACGAATAGGCGATTACTCCGAACCCAAACTTCTCCAGAATGGGACGGCTCGTAGAGCTTGCATCGACCGTCAGGTATCGCACCTGGCGTGCTCTGGCTTCCTGTGCTCGTGCAGCAAGAAGCGCCGTATAGAGCCCCTGTCTGCGAAAACGGCGGAGGGTTGACCCGCCTCACAGGCTGGCAAACTGGCTGTGAGGGGGGAAGAACATCCAGGCTGCCGTCGCTGGCTGCCCGTCGACATACGCGACGTACACACTCGCCTAGTCCGTCTGGGTGAGGAGCAGGTTTCCCAGATAAGCGACCAGCCACGAGTAGTCTTCGTACCAAACCTGTTCCACGACGGCCTGCACATCCGCCAGTTGCTCCGGATGGGTGATCCGCCGCACGTCATGGTGGACAGGCTGCCACAGTGCCTCGGGCGCTTCGTCCAGATCCAGCACCATGATGGCTTCTACTTCCTCTACGCTGAACCCATGCGCCCTGAGCTGTTCTTTTAGGCTCAGTTTTTCAAACGAGGCAGCGAAGTGGAGTGTGCATTGTCGACCACAGGCGTGCTCTGCTGCTGACGCATCATGCGAGCTGAGATGCTGGCCGCAGGAGACGGCAGACTCAGGTCGTCACACCTCACGCTGAGAGGATCCCATCGGGCAGAGTGTTGATTGGCGAAGGTGATAGGATAGGGTTTCATGAGAACTTTCTCAGGGAGAACTAGAACACGACCGTATACTGAGGAGAGGGCAACGGCCTGCCGGTGCAGCCAGTTTCCTTGGAGAGCGTGCTGTGACTGACGGGTTGCGGCGCCACGCCGTCTGCAAGGGGAGCGGGTGGCGAGCAGATACACTCGACCGGGGCGCCACCCTGTGGCTTGGACTGAATGCTGGCAGTCTGCGCTGCTTGAGGGCCGTCACTGTAACTGGCAATGGCCAACGATAGGATGATCAACGTGGCGGCGATGAGAATCATGATACTGCCCGAGATTCGACGATTCATCGGACCCTCTCCTACTTGTAACAGCGGCAATATCGGCGGGTGATTATGTTTGACGGGGACACTATGTGGCGAAATGGTTGGCGCGTTCCCAGGTTCTTTGGCTCCAGCACGCACATAGTCAGTTTGCTGCGTTGTGTTGGTCATTGTTCTCGATCCCGCATCAGCGATTGTTTGAGGACGATGAAGCAGCGAGCGTGACGGCGGTCCGAGTAGTGCGATCACGGAAGCGCTGGACTGTAAGCCAGCAAAGGAATCGGGCCTTAAATATTTTCAAATCATCTATATGAATTTTTGAATTATAATATATCTGAAAACTTGGTTGAAAAGCAATCTAAAGGACCCATTACTTCTACCTGTGATTACGAGACTGAAGTATGACGTAGCCGCGTAGTGCTCAACCTGCTGGCGCAACATGGACCGATCGAGGACAGGTGGTCCCTCTTTGTTGGCGTGAGCAGTGTGCTCCCAGATGTCTATCGCGGTTCGTTCTTGCTCTCGTTGAGGGCAGCGCGCAAAAGTGCGCGAGCGGCCCAGAGCTTGACCGCTTCAGCTTCAGATGGTGTCAATCCGCAGATGTCCTTCATCACTACCATGCTCTCTATCCCAACACAGAGGGCGAGCGCCATCACCAATCGCTCGAAGTGTTCGGCCTCAAGCTGATCTGCTAGCGGCGCCAGCGCCTGACCCAGGTAGCGCAGGCGATTGCCGGGTCGTCGGGGTAGTCGGGTCGCTTCGTCCTGTTGAGCCGTCAACATTACGCCGATGGCGGTGCGAAAAGCGCGCTCGTGTTGGTGAACTAGAGCGTGATCCTCTCGGACCACCGCTTCCAGACGTTCCTCTGCTGTCCCAGGTATTTCGGCTGCTTCATAAACACGCTCCAGATCCAAGGCGACCGTTTGGTCCAGCATGATCTCTGCAATCAGGGCTTCCAGTGAGGGAAAATAGCGGTAAGCGGTGCTTTTCGAAACGAGAGCCGCTTCCGCAATGTCCGCCATAGTGGGAGTTTTTCCGCGCTGGATGAGGTCGGCGGCGGCTGCCTTAATCGCAGCGCGCGTGCGGCGTTTCTGATTTGTTCGTCCGTAGGACACGTAGGATGCGGGCATAGGAACCTTCTTGACAAGGATTTCGATTTACTTTATGCTACTTATGCCCATTATAGGATTTAGTCTCATATAATCCAAAAAGAGGTCGATAAGGAGCGTGCTATGTTGACGACTTCGGAGCACTACGCCCTGGCGGCCAATGAAGGAGAAGCAATCTGGTTTATTGGGACGTTGGCAACCATCAAGGCTTCCGGAGCCTTGACCGGCAACGTCCTGTCCCTCGTGGAGTTCGTTCATCCCCCCGGTTTCGCTACCCCACTTCATATCCACCACACCGAGGATGAGGCATTCTACATCCTCGAAGGCGCGATCGAAGGAATCAATGGAGATAAGCGCTGGTATGCGGGGCCCGGAGCATTTGTCTGGCTGCCTCGGGGAGTTCCGCACGGCTATCAGGTCGTCGGAGATGAGCCCGTGCGGACAATAGCGATCACAATTCCCTCTGGCTTTGATCGCTTTGTCTCTGAGGCTGGCGAGCCAGCGGCAGAGCGTGTTCTACCGCCACCTGCCGCGCCGGATATCGAGAAGTTGGTGGCGTCAGCGACTGCACATGGTCAGGAAATCCTGGGTCCACTGGTGCTGACGTAGGTTACGCAAGTAGGCGGGGAAGCAGGGAGCACATCTTGGGATCGCGTCGCAGGAGTGTTTAGCGCGCCACCGGTAACACCGAGGGCGGTGAATGCTTCAGAAGAGTTCCTCGGCCAGCGCGACGATGATGCCTGCAGGACCGCGCAGGTAGCAGAGTCGATATAGGTCCTCGTACTGCGCTACCTCGCCGATGAGTTCGGCGCCATGGGCGCGCATACGATCGATCGTGTCGTCGACGCTGTCGACGGTAAACATGACGCTTCGTAGACCGAGCGTGTTCGGCGGGGCGATCGCCGGTTCGCTGGCGACCAGTTGGGGATTGTGAAACTTCGTCAGCTCAAGCCGCCCGTGCCCGTCTGGAGTCCGCATCATCGCGATGTCGAGCTGGACATTGTCCAGCGCGTTGACGCGATCCACGGCCGGACCCTCGACCGGCGCTTCGCCTTCGAGCGTCATGCCGAGCGCGGTGAAAAACGCGACAGCGGCTGCAAGGTCGTCCACGACGACGCTGACGTGGTCCAATCGCTTGATCGCCATATCGGGAGTATAGCAGAGGCTGTACGCGGCAGGCCACAGGCTGACCGTTTTTGCGAGTCTGATGTGGTTAGCCGAATAGTCTCAGGGAGATGAGAGCGTAGTATACGCGATGTTGTGGTGGCGGGGAATCTGGCAGCGATGTGCGAAATCCGCGCTGGATGCAGCATGTTCGTAAGAGCTTTCAGAGACGTAGCTTCGTGGGGCACTGAAAGCCCGTGCTCAAGGGGCAAATCTTCAGTCAAATAGCCTCTGATTATGTAAGCAAATCGGAGGCTATTTGCTTAGGATACTTGCTCGGGAACGTTCCGAGAGATCGCTG
>Ga0134094_1003088_pt1 | contig 12862 bp, 13 predicted proteins | sample 5_1taG_FD_94458 | JGI IMG/M metagenome (GOLD analysis project Ga0134094, IMG submission 94458) | Switchgrass degrading microbial communities from high solid loading bioreactors in New Hampshire, USA - 5_19_20_110_A1 metaG | ecosystem: Engineered > Bioreactor > Semi-continuous > Anaerobic >... | reverse complement strand
GGCTGCAGAGAATTTGCAATAACCGGTGCTTATTCCGGTACTTGGAATGGGAAATAAAGAGTGAGGAGAGAAATCTGATGATGATCATAATGTCAACGGAAGCAAGTTCTGACCAGATTGCCAACGTGGTCGCCCGTGTAGAGGCGGAGGGGCTGCGCGCGCATCTGGTGGAGGGGGAAGAACGGACAGTGATCGGTGTTGTTGGCGATATTCGACCAATGAACCGCGCGCAGTTCACCCACCTGTCGGGTGTCGACCGCATCCTGCCGATTTCTCGCCCTTATAAATTATCCTCTCGCGAACTGATCCCGCACGACACGGCTTTTCCAATTGACGGCGTTTCGATTGGCGGGCAGGAACTGGTGATCATCGCCGGTCCCTGTGCGGTTGAAGACCGAACGCAGTTACTCGAGACGGCTTATGCCGTGCGAGAGGCCGGCGCGCGGGCCTTACGCGGCGGGGCTTACAAACCACGCACATCGCCTTACACATTCCAGGGATTGGGCGAAGAGGGCCTTGAGCTCCTCGCCGAAGCGCGCGAGCTGACCGGACTGCCGGTCGTCACCGAAGTCATGTCTGCAGAGATGGTTCCCCTGGTTGCCAGGTATGCCGATGTGCTGCAGATTGGCGCTCGCAACATGCAGAACTTCCCGCTCTTGCACGCCGCCGGAGAGAGCCAGAAGCCGGTTGTGCTCAAACGGGGCATATCCGCCACCGTTGAGGAATTCCTCATGGCGGCAGAATACATCCTTTCGCACGGCAACCGTAGGGTGATCCTGTGCGAGCGCGGGATCCGCACCTTCGAGACCTCCACACGCAACACTACTGATATCAACGCCGTTCCGGTGCTCAAATCGCTGACCCATCTCCCGGTCATCCTCGACCCCAGCCACAGCACCGGTCACTGGCAGTACGTTCCGGCGATTGCGCGGGCGGGCATCGCTGCAGGAGCGGACGGATTAATCATCGAAGTCCATCCTGATCCGGAAAACGCGCTTTCAGATGGCCAGCAGTCGCTTAAACCCGAACGCTTTGCAGAGTTGATCCGCCAGATCCGGTTGATTGCTGAAGCTGTTGGTCGAACTGTGCCAGAACCTAAAGCAGCCCCGGCGCACTAGGGAGTCGTCATGGATGAGCCTGGTTTTAATGGTGGTTTATTGAGTGAGATGCATGCAGCCGTGGTCGGGTTAGGGCTGATGGGCGGTTCGCTGGCAATGGCGCTGCGGGACAAGTGCGCCGGGCTAACGGGGATTGACCCGGACCCGGTTGTCACTGCGCTGGCGGAAGATTGGAACGTTGCGGACCGGGTGACGTGCGACCTGAATGAAGGGCTGCGCGGAGCAAATTTCATCATCCTGGCAGCACCTGTGCGGGCGATTTTGTCGCTAATTGACCGGCTGCCGGAGATTGTCACCGGCCCGGCGTTGTTGATCGACCTGGGCTCGACCAAGGCAAAAATTGTGGAAGCGATGGACCACCTGCCCGAGCGTTTCGAGGCAGTCGGAGGGCACCCCATGTGCGGGAAAGAGAAATCGTCGCTGCAGCATGCTGAAGCCAGCCTGTTTGAAGGCGCGCCTTTTGCCCTGACGACCACAGAGCGCACCACAGACCGCGCCCGGTCTGCGGCTGAAGAACTGGCGTGGGCCGTTGGTGCTCGCCCGGTGTGGGTGGATCCAGAAGAGCACGACCGCTGGGTCGCAGCGACCAGCCACGCGCCGTTTTTGCTTTCCAGCGCGCTGGCGCTTTCGGTGGACGAAGCGGCTCGCCCACTGGCAGGACCTGGGTTTCGCAGCACAGCCCGGCTGGCAGCCAGCTCGCCCGAGATGATGATTGATATTTTGTCGACCAATCGCGAGAACGTGCTGGCAGCGGCAGCGGCAGCCCGGGAGCAGCTTCTTGCATTTGAAAAGCTGCTGGCTGAGGAGAACTATGAGGAACTCGCTCGCCTGTTTGCACAGGGCGCGGAGAAATATGGGAGGATGCTATGAGATTGACCGTTCACCCTGGCAGCCCGCTGCGCGGGACGGCACATGTACCGGGCGACAAATCGCTTTCTCACCGGGCGCTGCTCTTCGCGGCGCTTGCCAAAGGTGAAAGCCGGATTGAGAACTTTCTGGTCTCGGGGGTCACGCGCGTGATGCTTGAAGCGCTCTCTCAGTTGGGAGTCGAGTGGTCGCTGGAGGGCAGCCGGTTGACTGTACGCGGTAAAGGACTTGATGGGTTGCGCATAGTCACAATAAGAGGAGGCGAGACGGAGGGCCGGAAATCACCAGAAGAGAAAAGCGTTCCGCTACTTAACTGCGGCAACTCAGCAACAACGCTGCGCCTGCTGTCCGGCGCGCTGGCAGCAGCCGGTGCTCCTGCTGTGCTGGACGGCTCAGCAGGGCTGCGCCGGCGGCCCATGGACCGCATTGTTGAACCGCTGGGGCGTATGGGCGTGGTAATTGACTCCGCGCCGGGTGGAACAGCTCCGCTGGCAATTCATGACCGCCCGCACGGGCAGAGTCTTAGACCATTCAACGAGACGCTGCCGGTCGCCAGCGCGCAGGTGAAAACCTGCCTTTTGCTGGCAGGTCTCGCTGCAGCGGGCAAATGCACGCTGCGGGAGCCCGGACCTTCAAGGGATCACACTGAGCGGATGCTGCGCAGCATGGGCGTGGAGATCAGCAGCCAGACCGTGGAAATCGGAGGGCAAACCCTATATGAGACCAGCCTGATCCCGCCGACCGAGCCACTGCACCCCATCTGCTTCCGGCTGCCGGGGGATTTCTCCGCGGCTGCCTTCATAATCGCTGCTGCACTGATTACTCCTGGCTCAGAGGTCCGGATTCCTGGCGTGGGGCTGAACCCGACTCGCACCGGGTTGCTGGATGTACTGCGTGAAATGGGTGCTGACATTCGCATCACCGGCGAATGCGAGCAGGCAGGTGAGCCGGTTGGCGACCTGCTTGTGCGTGCGTCACGGCTGCGCGGCGTACAGATTGGTGGTGAATTGGTCGTGCGCATGATTGACGAGTTCTCCGTTTTTGGCGCAGCAGCCGCTTTTGCTGAGACCCGCAGCGAGGTGCGCGATGCCGCCGAGCTGCGCTATAAAGAGTCAGATCGAATTGCCACTTTATGCCAGACGTTGAACCACCTGAACGGCTCGGGGTCAGAGATCGCAGAAGAGACCCCCGACGGCTTTGTAATTGCCGGGGGCGGCGGACTTGCCGGGGGAACAGCCCAATCGTACGGCGATCACCGGGTGGCGATGGCAGCAGCAGTCGCCGGACTGGCGGCGCGCGGGCCTGTGACGGTGGAAGGGGCGGAGATCATCGGCGAATCGTTCCCCGGCTTCATCGACCAAATGCGTGACTTGGGCGCGGCGCTGGAAGTAAGTCCTGAGAGGGCATTGGGTTAATATGCTGCCGGAATATCTCCGTTTTGGATTGACCGGTCATCCGCTGGGGCACAGTTATTCACCGGCGCTCCATTATGCCGCGCTGAAAGCAGCCGGATTGGCAGGAGAATACCGCCTGTATCCCATCTCACCGGGTGACGGCGCGAATGATCAGCTCCGCGGGCTGCTGGACGAACTCCGCGCGGGCAGATTGCACGGTCTGAACGTGACGATCCCGCACAAACAGGCGGTGATTCCCTTTGTAGACCGGTTGAGTGAAGTCGCGGCGGCTGTCGGGGCGGTGAATACGCTGTATGTCGACCGGGAGGGATCTCTCGTCGGGGATAATACCGATGTGCCGGGCTTTTTGCGCGATTTGACCCGCCTGACCGGCAGCAAAGTGGGGAATGCCGTTGTGCTTGGCGCGGGCGGATCGGCGCGGGCTGTGGTTTACGGACTGGCGCAGTCCGGCTGGTCGGTGCGCGTGCTGGCAAGGCGGCGTGAACAGGCGGAAGAACTGGTTCGCCAGGTTGGCGCGGGGATTCCAGGCCGGTTGGACGCAGAGGGGCTGGACAGCGCAGCGCAGAATTGCGACCTTCTGGTGAACACAACCCCGTTGGGCATGGCTCCGCGCGTGGATGCCTGCCCGTGGCCGGAAAACAGACCCCTTCCTGACCATGCAGTAATTTACGACCTCATCTATAATCCTAGAGAGACTTTATTGATAAAACGCGCGCGGGAATCCGGTTTGCCCGCCCTGGGAGGGGCAGGAATGCTGGCCGCGCAGGCTGCTCTGGCCTTCGAGCGCTGGACGGGACTGGATGCGCCGTATGATGTGATGATGCGTGTGATTGGAGGATCATGCTGCGGATCTTAACCGCCGGAGAATCTCATGGGCCTGCCCTGACTGCGATTTTAGAGGGACTTCCTGCAGGGCTTGAACTGGATCTGCCTGCCATCAATGAACAGCTTCGCCGCCGGCAGGAGGGCTACGGCGCGGGACCGCGGATGAAGCTCGAGAGCGACCGGGCGCGAATTCTGTCGGGGGTGATGGCCGGCCGGACGACCGGCGCGCCGCTGGCGATTTTTATTGAGAACCGCGACCATGAAAAATGGCGCGGGCGTGCAGTGGATGCTTTTACCATTCCCAGGCCGGGGCACGTTGACCTGGCTGGCGCGGTCAAATATGGTTACGACGATATTCGCCCGGGATTGGAGCGGGCTTCTGCTCGCGAGACGGCTGCAAGAGTCGCGGTTGGCGCCGTCTGCCGCCAGCTTCTGGACCAGTTTGGCATTCGGATTGGCGGTTATGTCGTCTCGATCGGCGAAGTTGCGCTGGAAGACTTCGAGCTGGATTTTGCCAGCCTTCCTTATGAAGAACGGTTCGCCCGCGCTGAGGCGTCAGAAGTGCGCTGCCCAAGCCCTGCGGCGTCTGAAGCGATGCGGTCTCGCATTCGCCGGGTGATGCAGGAGCGCGACACGCTGGGCGGCGTGATCGAAATCGCTGCGCTTGGAGTGCCGCCAGGTTTGGGATCGCATGTACAGGCCGACCGCCGCCTGGAGGCGCGCATTGGCGCGGCTGTGCTCAGCGTACAGGCTATCAAGGGGGTCGAGTTCGGCCCTGCGTTTGCCAATACACGCCTGCCCGGAACCCAGGTTCAGGATGCGATCCGCCTGGATGGTGAGCAGATCGTCCGCCCAACCAACCGCGCCGGTGGAGTCGAGGGCGGCATCAGTACCGGCCAGCCGATTCTGGTCCGGGCAGCAATGAAGCCCATTGCCACCACGCTCACGCCGCAGCAGTCGGTGGACCTGGCGGACGGGATCGAGACAGAGGCGATGTACGAGCGCTCTGATTTTTGCCCTGTTCCGCGCGCCGTTCCGGTGCTTGAGGCGGTGATCGCAATTACCCTGGCTGACGCGCTGCTGGAGAAATTGGGCGGTGACTCGCTGGCAGAAATGCTCCCGCGGTTCGAAACGCTGCGCCAGGCGCGCCTGTCTGATTTACGGATGGCGGGAGGCAGCCACATTTTTTGGCCTGAAGAGGAATCGTAGAATATGTTGCAGCACATCTTCTTATACGGCCCACCGGGCTCTGGAAAAAGCACAATTGGCCGCCTGCTCGCTCAGGCGCTCGACCTGCCGTTTATTGATCTGGATACAGAAATTACCCGCACGACGGGAAGGAGCATCCCGCGCATTTTCGCAACCGAGGGTGAAGGCCGCTTCAGGCGGATTGAAGCTGAATCGCTGAGAAAGGCTGTTCAAAACAGCCCTTCCGCGATCGCCCTGGGCGGAGGCGCGCTGCTGAATCCGGAAGCGAGAGCGCTGGCTGAAGAACACGGTCGCGTGGTATGCCTGAACGTCAGTTTTCCTGAGCTGCAGGCGCGAATTCAGCATGGAAGCAGCCGGCGGCCTCTGCTGGAGGGCAGCGACCCCGTTGAACAACTGCGCGGATTAATGGCCGTTCGCGCAGCGCATTACGGCTCTTTTCCGCTGCGCCTGGATACGGACGGCAAGCTCCCGGCAGAGACTGTTTGGGAGGCCCAAAAACTGCTTGGCCGCTTTCGCGTGCGCGGCATGGGCGCAGCCTACGATGCTATCGCTGAATCGGGCGGGCTGGCCGGAGTGGGGCAGGCGCTGCGCCAGCGCGGTCTCAAGGGACCACTGGCGCTGGTCACTGATGGAAATGTGGGGCCAATTTACCTTGCAGATGTCGAAAAGAGTTTGCTGGCTGCCGGGTACGAAGTTCATTCGCAGGTGATTAAGCCGGGTGAGGCCAGTAAGACGATCGATACGGTGATCAAGGTCTGGTCAGGGTTTATTGAAGCCGGCCTGGACCGCGGCAGCACCGTGATCGCGCTGGGCGGCGGGGTGGTTGGCGATCTGGCTGGCTTTGCTGCCGCTACCTACCTGCGCGGCGTAAAATGGGTCAATCTTCCGACAACAATTCTGGCAATGGTCGACTCCAGCCTGGGCGGTAAAACCGGGGTCGATCTGCCGCAGGCCAAAAATCTGGTCGGGGCTTTTCACGCCCCGGTGCTGACTCTGGCAGACCCGGACACCCTGGCAACGCTGCCGGAGCGCGAGCTTCGCAGCGGGCTGGCTGAGGTCGTTAAACACGGCATTATTGCCGACCCGGACCTCTTTGCCCTGTGCGCCCGGGGCTGGAACGACGTCACCGCGCAAATGGGCCGGATTGTGCGCCAGGCGATGGCGGTAAAGGTTCAGGTGATTGAGGCGGATCCTTTTGAACAGGGGGCGCGGCAGTCCTTGAACCTTGGGCACACGGTCGGGCACGGCGTTGAGCGAGCTTCGGGCTTCCGCCTTTCGCACGGGGAATGTGTCGCCATCGGCATGGTTGTTGAGGCGCAGCTCGCTGAGGCGATCGGGCTGGCGGAACCCGGGCTGGTGGATACGATTCGCAGCACACTGGCAGGGTTGGGCCTGCCAGTTGAGATCCCTGAGGATCTGCCGCGCGATCAGATCGTCGCCGCGATGGGGTTCGACAAAAAACGCTCAGCAGGGCAGGTTCGTTTTGCCCTGCCGGTTCACATCGGAGAAGTGCGAACCGGTGTTGAAGTCGCCGGTTGGCAGGATATCATCATGGGTTTGTGAGGGGTGAAAAATGATTGCTGTGCTGGTTTTACATGGGCCAAACCTCAATTTACTGGGCCAGCGCGAACCGAAGGTCTATGGCACGATGTCCTTAGACGAGATTAACCAGCGCCTGGAAAGCCTGGGCCGTGACATGGGGCTTGACGTGCGCACGTTCCAATCCAACAGCGAAGGTGAACTGATTAATCGCCTTCACGAAGCGGTTAACTGGGAGCGCGGCGTGGTGTTTAACCCGGCTGGTTATACCCACACCTCGGTCGCTTTGCGCGACGCCGTGGCTGCCATCAGTATACCGGTTGTAGAAGTTCACATGAGCAACGTTCAGGCCCGCGAGCCGTTTCGCCAGACCTCGCTGATAGCGCCGGTCTGCGCCGGGACGATTGCCGGTTTTGGCTGGTATTCCTACCTGTTGGGTTTGCAGGCGCTCAAGACGTTGATCGATGAATAAGAAAAGGTGGTTGTCCAAACCCTCCTGGACAACCACCTCTTAGATCAGTATCTCAGGATAGCCGCGACCGGGCTGCCGCCTTCAGGCACATCCTCCGGCTCGACGACATAAACCTGGCCTCCGTTGATCAGGGTCTGCACAGCGGCAAAATCGAGCAGGTCCTGGTTGCCGGGCCGCTGCTCGTCTTCAGCTTTCACTTCGACGTTTTCGGCGTCAAAGACTCCCCATTTCTTGGCATTCTTATCGACGATGAGGACCTCGACTCGACCAAACGGGGCTGCCTTGATCACCTCATCGACGTCCTTGGTCGCGCGTTTGTCTTTCCACCCGGCGAGCTGTTTATACCGCCCGATTGTCTCTGATTTTTCTCTCTCAAAGACCGGCTTGACCAACGGCCAGGCCTCATCGCGAAGCTCAAGGGCTGAGACGGCATCAGGACTGCCGGGGATGTATTTCTCCATCAGGTGTTTATAGGTGTTGGCCTCACGGTAGAGCGGCTCGATATATTCGACGCAGGCCAGTATCAACGGGGCGTGCGAATCCTTCAGATAGCTGGCGACGGATTTGTTGACCATGCGCAAGAAGTTGAGAATGTAGTCTTTGCGGTTATCTTCCGCGTCGCCGCCGCCGCTAAAGAATACAGATTGGCTGCCCCTCACACCGATGCCAGGGGGCTGTGGAGATGAGGTCCTGAATTCGATGTCTTTGCTGAGGTTATCATACCCCAGCGCTTTATCCATGTCTTTCGGTAAATCGCGCGGGTGGACCTCTTCGACGCTGTGCTGCGTTGCCTTTAACATGCGTACATTTTTCAGCGCGAGGGCCAGGATGTAAAATTCAGGCTCGCCGTACAGCATGGCCAGCATCGGTTTCAGGTAAAACCGGTCGTTGATCATCACCTGTTCTTCAACAGCGATGGGGAGCTTGTATGTGCGGAAGAAGTTATGTGAGACAAACACCGCCAGACCTTCGTCCTGTTCCTGCCAGAACATGGAATCTCTCAATAGATCCTGTGCCGGCTGCAGCAGGCGTTGAAGCTCGAGCTTCTCCATGCCTGCTTCCAGCAGCTCATCCTCCACCCGATCCAGCAAATTCTTAAAGCGTATCCGGTTCTGCCGCACCTCCTGACTCTTCTCTACGGTTGGGACATAGATCGAGATACAGTCGCCGCGAGGCTGGTCAATCAATTCTTGCAAATCTCCATTCTTCATGACTCTCATACAGAACCTCCTTCAACTTAAAGGTCTTTGTCTCCACCACTCGCGCAGTTTCACCCGCTTCTCGCGAATCTGCCGCTCCACCGCGTCAAGCGAGCCTTTCAGCGCTGCCATCGCGGTGTTGGCTTCAGTGACAGCAACGATATTATCCGGACGTGTATAAACGACGATCCGAGCGCGGAACCAATACTGAGTCTGGCTGGCTTTGTCGATATGATCGAGGATGATGGATGCGCCGATCATATCCTTATGACCTCGCGTCAGTTTTAGCAGACGGGTTTCTGCCTCGGCATGCAGCTTATCTTCCAGGTCACCGATATCACCCAATTTGTTTTGCCATTCAAAATCAAATTCAGCCGGGCTCTTTTCAATCATCGTTACCTCCGGTTATCTTTTCTTCCTAAAACCTTCTGAGCTGCCTGAATGATCGAATCTTTTGTTAGACCAAACGCTTCAAGAAGTTCCTGCGGGCTGCCGGAGCGGGCATAAGTATCCTGGATGCCCACCATTTCGATCGGGACAGGGTAAGTGGCAGCGGCGGCTCGAGCAACAGCCGCGCCCAGCCCGCCGTCGAGCAGGTGTTCTTCTGCGGTGACGATCGCGCCGGTTTCCCGAGCAGCCTGTTCCACGGCAGCAATATCAATCGGCTTGATCGTGTGCATATCGAGCACGCGCGCTCGAATTCCCTGATTGGAGAGATAGTCTGCGGCTTCTAGCGCGGCTGCTACCATAATTCCGCAGGCGATGATGGTCAGGTCACTGCCGTCAAGCAGCAGGTTGGCTTTTCCAATTTCAAACTGCACATTCCCGTGAGCATAGACAAGCGGCACTTTAGGCCGCCCGGTGCGCAGGTACACCGGCCCCTCAACTTCGAACATTGCGCGCGTCGCGGCGTGTGTCGACGGTTCATCGGCAGGGACGAGGACGGTCATGTTGGGAAATGAGGTCGCCAGGGCGATGTCTTCAATTGCCATCTGGCTTGGGCCGTCTTCGCCAATGCTGATCCCGCTGTGCGAGCCGACGAGTTTCACGTCCAGGTTTGGAAAGGCGACGCCCATGCGGATCTGGTCGTAAGCGTTGCACAGGAGGAAAACGGCAAAACTTGCTGCCAGGGCTGTTTTCCCCGCAGCCGCCATACCTGAAGCAGCCGAGACCAGATTGCTCTCTGCGATACCCATGCTGTAGAACCGGTCGGGGAATTGTTTCGCGAAGCCTTCAGTGCGGGTCGAGTTTGCCACATCGCCGTCCAGGACGATGAAATCGGGCTTCTCTTTGCCGATCTCGATCAGCGCTTCGCCAAATGCATCGCGGGTGGCTTTCCCCATTTTGAGACCAATGCTTTTACCCAGGTCCATTCTTCCCTCCCCGGCGAGCCTGCGGACCGTAGCGTTCGTCCAGCTCTTGCAGTGCAATCTGGGCTTCCTCTTCGGTCAACGGAACGCCGTGTTTGCGAATCTTTTCATCTTCTTCGAAGGGGCTGAGGCCCTTGCCTTTTTGGGTGTGAGCAATGATGATTTGGGGCCAGCCGCGCACCTGACGGGCGCGCTTGAAAGCGTCTTGAATCTGATGGATATCGTGACCGTCGATTTCAAACACTTTCCAGCCGAAGGCCTTCCACTTATCCACGACCGGGTACAGCGACGGCATGATTTCGCCTACCGGGCCGGTCTGCTGGAAGCCGTTGAAATCGAGGATTGCAGTCAGGTTGTCGGTGCGGAATTTCGCCGCAGCCATTGCGGCTTCCCATATCTGCCCTTCATCTGACTCGCCGTCGCCGATCATCACATAGACCCGAAATGGTTGCGCGGTCTTCTGCCCGACCAGCGCGTGACCCAGCCCGATCGAGAGGCCCTGGCCCAACGAGCCAGTTGAGGCTTCGACGCCGGGCAGCGTGTTCATCACCGGGTGGCCTTCAAGCGGGCTGCCAAAGGTGCGCAGCGTGGAGAGCATCGCGACGTTGAAATAACCGGCATTCGCCAGCGCTACATAAAGCCCTGGAGCTGCGTGGCCTTTGCTCATAATAAACCTGTCGCGGTCGGCTCGATTGGGGCGCTCCGGGTCGTAATCCATCACACCGCCAAAGTAAAGGACTGTGAGAATATCGACCGCCGAAAGTGAGCTGGACGGATGCCCTGACCCGGCTCTTGTGGTCGATTCGATAATTTGCCGGCTCATGCGCCAGGATATTTCCTGCAGCTCTTCAACCGTTCTTGCCTGTTGGCGGGTTTGTGTATTTTGACTCATATGATAATCCTGAATTCTCTGGAGGGACACGCTTATGGTTTTTCCCTGGCCTTTGCCGCGGGATCCGATTGGAGCGGCGGAGATGTCGAAGCGGTGAGGGGTTCACCGGTTTTTCGATCTTCAATTGCTTCGACACCGGGAAGGGGCTTGCCTTGCAGCGCGTCAAGGAACGCTGCGCCGCCGGTCGAGAGATATTTGATCTTGCTGGAATGCCCGGTTTTATCCAGCGCCGCAACCGTGTCCGCCCCGCCGGCGATGGTATAGGCGTCCTCCAGGCCGGCGATCTTGCTAGCCATCTGTACGGTTCCGTTCGAAAAGGCAGGGAATTCGACTGCGCCTGCCGGACCGTTCCAGATCACCGTTCCGGCGGCATCCAGCACCCGGCTGTAGCGGTCGATGGTCTCAGGGCCGATGTCGTAGATGCACCAATCCACCGGAATGCTCTCTGCTGGCGCAATGCGTGTGATGGCAAAGGCCGAGAGCGCCTGGGCGATGACCAGGTCGACCGGCAGATGTATCTGGCGGCTGTACTCCTCTAACAGCGAGCGGGCCAGCCCGAACCCTTCCATTTCAACCGTCGATTGGCCGACCGGTTTCCCTGCGGCGCGCAGGAACGTGTTGGCCAGCGAGCCGCCGAGCAGAAATGCCCAGCCCCGGCGCAGGCCGTATTCCATAAACTGCGCTTTGTCTACCAGCCGGTTTCCGCCGAGCAGCACAACAACTGGCGGGCGAATTTCGCTGCGAAGCCGCTGGATTCCTTCCAGTTCGTGTTCCATCAGCAGTCCGGCTGCGGAAGGCAGGAACCGGGCGACACCGGTGGTAGAGGCGTGCGACCAGTGCGCTGCGCCAAACGCGTCGTTGACAAATAGATCGGTAAATGATGCCAGTCTCGCGGCAAAACGCTGGTCGTTCACCATCTCGCCAGGATGAAAGCGAACGTTTTCGAGCAGCAGCACCTGTCCCGGGGTCATGGTTTTGACGATGTCATGCACCTCGGGACCGATGCAGTTATTTGCCTTCGCCACCGGCATGCGCAGTAGATCCGCCAGGGTACTGGCAATCGGATCTACTCGCAATGACTCGACCACCGATCCTTCGGGGTTTCCGAGATGGGTTAGCAAGATTACACGAGCCTGGCGCTCTATTAGATATTTGATTGTCGGCAGGGCTGCATGGATGCGCGCGGCGTTTGTCACGATGCCATTTTCAACAGGAACGTCGAAGTCCACGCGCACCAGCACCCGTCTGCCGGTCACGTCGTGATCTTTTATCGTTTTTTTCATCGCAGACTAGCCCTTGTTGATATTTTTGCCTCTCCTGGTCCGTTCTGGCATATTCTCAGCATAGGCCTTAAAGTCTCGCAGTCCTTCGACAATTTTGTTGCGCGGATCATCGAGAATTTTCGACGCAACCTCGCCGGCTTTGCCCGAGGGATGGACATACTGCATTACAACGGTTACTTCGGTTTCATCGTGGGGGAGATTGTTGAACGTAACCTGCCCGCTGGTCTTTAAGTCGCCGTCGATGGTTTTCCACGCGATGCGCTTATCCTCGTCAAAGCGGGTGACCTGAGCAGTCCATTCATATTCTTTGCCAAGCGGACCCTTCACAACCCAGCGGCTGGTCATTTCATCCAGCTTCGTGATTTGCTTTATATCCTTGATGACCATCGGGAACATTTCTTCATAGTCGCTCCACATCCCGAAGATCTCATCCGCTTTGCCTTTAATAATAACACTTTCTGTGATCTTAACAGTCATCTTTTACCTCCTGCTACCTGTTCTCCCACCGCAGCATTTCTGCGATTTTTTCCCCAGGCCGCTGGCTGCCTTTCTCCATGCGAACCAGTACATGGTGGCTGCCCCCGCCGGCCTGCAAGGGGATGGATAGATCGCTTTGTTCAACCCCATCCAGTAAGACCTGCCCGACGCCGGTGTTCACCCGGTCGGGGTTCTC
>Ga0134094_1003087_pt1 | contig 12863 bp, 26 predicted proteins | sample 5_1taG_FD_94458 | JGI IMG/M metagenome (GOLD analysis project Ga0134094, IMG submission 94458) | Switchgrass degrading microbial communities from high solid loading bioreactors in New Hampshire, USA - 5_19_20_110_A1 metaG | ecosystem: Engineered > Bioreactor > Semi-continuous > Anaerobic >... | reverse complement strand
GCAAAATTTCGGAATCAATGGTAATATTGTATTGAGCCATTTCTCATCCCTCCAGTTAGTTGTTTTTTCCAATTTAATTCTAACCAGAGGGGTGGGGGTGGCTCAACCCCTTTTTACACAATTATATGGACTTAACTTTCACAGAAACTCGCCCTTTGTAAGGTTTTTAGTTAACTACTTATTTAAAGCCCTGTACATAGTACAAGTTTCAAAATCAGATGAGCATTTGTTTTGGTAATGTGCCATTCTAACCGATTTTTCACAAAATTCTAGTCTTTCCGCATCTTTCATGTGGCTGGTTCTACTACAGTTGATGTATAATTTTTTACCATTCGTCAGTGATAGAAAAAAAGGACACTTTGCCTTATATTGTTTTGCCATGCTTTATCCCCCCTTCAATCATCGCTGTATTTTTCCCATATCGGCCCGTAAATTTTTTCGTATAAGCTTTCAAAGACTTCTTGTTCTGAATTAGCTTCTCCTAATAGTTTTCTTCTTACCTTTTGTTCAACGAGAATTCTGTCTAAAAGGTTAAGTTCATCCTCGCTCAGTACAGATTGAAGGACCTTTCTGATGTGGTAATGGCGTGATAAAACCTCTTCCAAAGTCATCTTATTATGGCCTTCTGATAGGGCTTGTACAAATTTTGGGTTAGATGTGAAATCTGTTTGAGTATGCATGATATCTCCCCTCTCCTTTTGTTTATTTCATCCCTAATAGTTCTTTGTAATCTTGGTAATTGTATTTTTTATATATTGCTTGTAAGCGGATACGGGTAATTCTTTTAAGAATAGCTTGTATGTCCTCGGGTGTTTTATTTTTATATTCATCGTTACAGATTTTTATAGTGGTATTGCCGATCTTATAGGTTTCTACTATGTTACCCATTTAAAAACCCCCAAAGGCAAAATGCTTTAAATAAAATATGAATTCTACAGTTTGTACTATGCTATCACCTATTCAACATATAGTTGTTTTTGTTTTCAAAAAAAATTTCTTCTACAGATTTTCCAAAATATTGAGCTATCATCATAGCAATGTTTAAAGTGGGCATTCTCTTTCCCTGTTCAATCATTCCATAGTAACTGGTAGAAATATTAACAGCTTTAGCAACATCCTTTTGTTTTAATCCTCTTGATAATCTTAGCTCTATAAGTTTCCTTCTTTCTGCCAAAGCTATCTCCCTCCCTGTACCATAAACAACTTTTAGTTGTTTTGCTAGTTAGAATTATACACAACTCAAAGTTAAATGTCAATCATTTTTTCAACATTTCGTTGTTCTGTATTTAATTTTTAACGTAGAGTTGTATAATTAGTATAGGGAAAAACAAAAGGTGGGTTATTATGCTAGGTGAAAGGTTAAAGAAGTTAAGAGAAGAAAGAGGATTATTACAAAAAGATATAGCAAAGATGTTAAATATTTCAACCAGTGCATATGGGTATTACGAACAAAACAAAAGAGATCCTGACACAAAGACATTGCAGTTGTTAAATGTATAGAAACTAGCGTAGTACAGCAATATTAGGAAAATCTGTGAACAATAAAGTTTATATATTCTCACACCCTTTTATAATTTCTGCATACTGTTTCATGATTTTATAAAACGTATTTCGTTTAAGGCCTATCTTTTGCATAAAACTAACAGCTGTAATTTCACCTTTTTTCCATCGATAATAATACTGCCTTATAACCTCTTTTTGTTCCTTGCTTAGCCTTTCAAAGTCAATTCTGGGCCTTCCCAGATGTTTGCCAGCTTTCTTCGCCGATTCTATGCCTTCCCGTTGTCTTTGTTTTATTCGCTCACGTTCTTTTTGGGCCATATAGCTTAACAATTCAAAAACAATATTGCTAATCAATCTCTTTTCGAGATCCGTCCTAGCTGTAGTGTTCAAAATAGGTGTATCAATTACGATAATGTTAATCCCTTTGTGTATAAGGTCCTGCCATTCTTGCTTAATCTGCTCCATATTTCGTCCTAATCGATCCAACTCTTTGATAATTAGAGTATCACCGAACCTTAGAAGATAGTTCTTTAATAACTGATAGCCTTCACGGTTGAAGTCCTTTCCGCTCTGTTTGTCAATAACAATATTTCTTTCTTCTAACTCTAACTTATTTTCCTGGCAGTATTGTTTTATAGCGTCTACCTGCCTATCTTCACATTGTTCTTTTGTGCTAACTCTCACATATCCGAATATCACTATAACCCCTCCTGTATAACCCCTTTTATTTCTCTCATATAATGTAAAGGCCGTTTTGTTTAAAAAAGCTAATCATAATATGAAAACATTTATAAATTTCTGCATTACACCTTTAAAAATAGGATTGATCTTATGATTAAACAATTTGTAAAGGTGTACCTTTGCGGATTGATGGGTTAAAAAAGAAGGCCCTGGCTTTAATCCTATATCCTGCTTAATTCTTTTTCTATCCTAAAAAGCAGGGCCATCATCTCATTTATCTGATACTGAACAAGCCTGGCCATGTTTATGTTTTTCTGCTGGAGCATAGGAAGCAATCTCTGCTTTTCAAATAGGTCCTCTTCCACGTACTTCTTAAACCGTATTAGGTCCCTTTCGCTAAGCATTTGACCGCCTCCTCGTAATTGTTTGTTTAAGTGCTGTTGTAATAGGCACTACAGCAATCAAGGCCAGGGCAAAAGCTAATAAAGGCCATAAATTTGTAAATAAGACTGCTATCGAGGATAAAACATCTTGGACCTTAATAGTGCTAGATATATCGGCAATTTTTAAGGGAACAAACGTAATAGGAGCTGAAGGTGGCCCTTCCCCTAGAGCGTTTACTGCGGTTACAATTACGGTGTATCTTTCTCCTTCTTTTAGATCTTCTAAGACGTATTCCGTCCCCTCGGTTTCTCCGTGTTTTTCATCGTTTACATAGATAACGTATTTTATAATCTTTTCTGATGTTGGGTTAGGTGGCCAGGAAATTGTAGCACTTGTGGATGTCATGTTTTTAATTACTATGTTTCTTACCTGCGTTGCTGGATCTGGGGGTATTTCCAATGTGGTAAATTCTACAAGGTCTGACTGTGGACCTGCTCCATACATATTTACCGCTTCTATCTGTACGGTATAGGTTGTAGTCGGCTGTAGATTGTTTAGAGTATATTCTGTATTCGTTGTTTCCTCGTACTTTTTGTTATTCAGATACACTATATACTTTAACACTCCTTCATTCTCAGGGTTGGCATCCCAGCTTATTAACGCACTTGTAGCTGTTATATTTTTTACCGTTACGCCTTGTACTTTAGAAGGCACGGGTAAAGGTAGTGTTGTAAAAGTAACTGGGTCGGAAGAAGGGCCTTCTCCCCCCTCATTTACTGCGGATACTCTAATTTCATATTCTGTATCAGATTTAAGATTTGTGAGCTTATACGTGGTGTTCATTGCCTCTCCTACCAGCTTGTTGTCTAAGTATATTTTGTATAAAATTGCATCTTCTACAGAGTCCCATGCCACCTCTGCCTCGTTGTGTGTAACATTCGATACAGTAACACCCTGTACTTTAGGGGGTATGGGCATGGATAAAGTCCCGTATGCGTTAAATTCATAAACCCTAAAAGTAGTTCCTTCTTTTCTTCTTATTTCAATCTTTTTTACGTTTGTTAGATTTAACTCTATAAAATCTCCTGTAGTATTTGTTGGTGGACTATGCATAACTGTAGTCCCACCAACTAAATAAAAACGTACCTGTGTACAAGATTTGCAATTTGTATATATTCTATAACCGTTGATATTTGCCGGATATTCGAATTCATATGTCACTCCACCTGAATAAAAACTTGCATATGTTGTAAGATCGTTGTCGGTTATCGAATAAAAATATTGTCTTGTACCTCCATCCGGATCATATAAAAAAGGTTGTCCATCCAGTAATCCCCCGGAAAAATCTATAGTTGATTCAGTTAAAGTAACATCAAGTAATTCCTTATATTGATGTAATTCTTCCGCATTTGCATTGTTAGGCATACATACCAGCAAAATCAACATAGCTGAAAATAGATAGTTAAATTTCATCCTTCCTTACGCCTCCTGGTGGAATAAGATAATAAACAAAATATCCTACCTTAAACTTGTTATCTCTCCATTTATCTCTCTGCCTCCAGTTGAGCTTAGATGATTCAATTAAATCATACCCTGTTATTCTGGCCACCTTATGCAGTATGTTTAATTCTCTAAAATTGTGATATTTCTCTGCCATCTTGGCAAATTTAACCGAATGTATAGAGGGATTAAAGTATAGTACCTGATACGGGTTTACTGGCTTTTCATACTGCATTTTCTATCTTCCTCCCTCTGTAAGCATCGTTAATCTCTATAATCTGCTCTAAAAACTGCTTAAACTGCCTCTCGTTGGCCGGAAATTCAATGCTGGTTATGATCTGGTTTGTATCATAAAGGCCAACGGACCATATTTCCTGAGCCTTATACATGGGCAAAAACTTCCGCTTCAAGAGTTTTTCAGCTTGGTAATCGTAAATGTAATAAATAAATCCGGCAGGTGTTTTATGGCAATCAACCAGTATATTACACAGGGCCCTTATACGACTATCCAGGTTTCGTATATTTGGCGTTGTCATAAAGAGGCTGGCCCTCAATTTCCGGAGGTAAAAAAAGAACTGAGTAAGATATATATTACTCCCCTTTTGGAATAAGCGACTGTCCAAGCTTGTTTGGGCCTCATCTAATAAGCATATTGAGCTTTCAGCCTCAGCCACCTTGTAAAAATCCGAATAATGCATAAGCCTTCTGGCACCTTTTAGGCCATAATTAGCAAACAATTGTACGTCAATACCTAATTTTCCGGCCCTGGCCGCATAATAATGGGCCAGGATAGACATAGCAGAAGTTTTACCTTCCCCTAAATTACCCTGAAATACCCATACATACATAGCTATATTGCCTCCTATTTATCGTTACTTCCTCTGAATATGTTGTTTAAGCGAACATTCCCTTTTATACGATCTGCGAGGGTAAGGGCTTCAATAACGTCTATAAATACGTTGGGCTTGGCCATATCCTTTGTATGCTGTTTGATGGCCCTTGAAAATATCTGCATTATATTTGACTTGTTCTTTTTATCCAGGTACTCGCAGTAGGCCATGGCCGCTACCTGATACCTGGTTAGCGGTACAGCATGGCCTTCCATAAACTTTAGTGTTTCTACCATTTCACCTTTACTGGATGCAAAAAGATCACCTGACATAATATCCTGTAATGTTTTTTCCTGGTCCACCGTATTGTTACCCCCTTAGCAAGAAGATTGTTATTATTAAAACCGCAAGCATGGCAAAGAATTTAATGTCAAATTTCCTTTCCTGTTCCCCAAAATTGAACATGTTTTTAATTGCAATATTTTCAGACAATTCTTTTAGCCTCTGACATTCCTGTAAATACTGTAAGGAGCAATTCACCACGTAATAAATATTGCCTTCTGCTGGATTAATAAGAGCCTTTGCATCTGCTACAGGGAATATATGCATATCTGTCTCAATCTTTTCCTCGTCAATCCTGGCAACCGGTAAGATTTCGACCTTGTTGTCTGAGATTACAAGTACCTTGTCTGGAGTGTATTTCCTCATTTCTTCAACCTCCTGTAAATCATGATGTATGGTATAGAGATTAAGGCAAAAGCAATCCCCACTCCCATTGCAGCTTGAAAAAAGTAAGAAAATATCATTACCTCAAAACCTCCTTTTATCGGCTTTTATATTTGCCTTTAGAGCAATTTTTTGGAGATAGGTAATATAAAACTATTACCCACCTCTAAAAAGCCCGTTATATGACAAATATGAAAGGCATATTTACCACCACTTAACGCCACTCTTAAACAACAAGTACAAGTTATATATTCCCCTTACAACAAATGCTGTGAAAAGAATTAAAAGGCAACCTATTATTGCTCCTACCAATGCCCGCCATTCTGGGCCTAACGTAGAAATTGGTCCCAGAAAATAGTCCAGCTTCAAAGCCCTGGCCGGTTGTATTTGGACCTGGTTTAAGTATTGCAAAGCAGAATTTAGGTAATTCGTAACCGGTTGAAATATCTGCAATATAAATTTCTGTACTGTCGGCAGAACATTATCCAACATTCTTAAACCTCCAGAACCCTTATCATTCCCGCCTGGTTATGATTTTCACTACAGCATAGGCTGTCATGATCCATATAAAGAAGGCCAAAATTAAAGCGATCTTGGACAAACCAGTTTGATCCATGAAGTTTATAATGGCCATAAATCCCGATTGATAAGCACTTGGTAAAACATAATGCGAAGTAGATCCGGTATAATTCAGCCCATACAAAGCTCCAAATACTTCCCCTATAAGCTGGCCGGCAATCTGGAAAAGCCTTGCGATGATCCGTATGATCAGTATTGCAATATTCATCACTTGTTGTATGAAAAACACTATTCCTAGTATTACTGCCAATATCGGAGACAAAAAGAAACCTAAAACCTTTATGAGCACATCGAAGGCATTTTTAAGTATGCTCCCTAAAAAGTCCCCCAGTCTACCAATAAGACCACCTATAAAGCCACCCAAAGCGTCTAGTTTATCGCCAAACCAGCTTATAATGCTTATAAAAAGACTGCTCAAATAGTCGAACAATTTCATCACTCCACCAATCTATAAAAAGCGTCCCAAAACTTCTCTATAAGTACAAAGCCTAATGCAACCCCTAAAACTACAGCCAGATAAGGTCCCATTCCCTGAATATACTCAAAACCCTTAGTTACGATCGTTTCTAAACTGAATTCATCTATAGCCTGGCCGGTTGTAAAATCAAGCAATGTATATAAACCGTTATCTTCTGCAGAGCAAATTTTAACCCTGTAACTCTTGCCTGGCTCCAGTCCTTCTAAAAGGTATTCATTTCTGTTTACAGTCCCTATTAACTGATCGTTTAAATATATCTCATAAAACCCTTCACCCTGCCATGTAATCAATGCTGTTTTATCAGTTATGTTTATGGCCCTTAACTCTTTGGGGGCTTCAACCGGTTCTTTTGGAGTAATAACACGTACCGGATCGCTGGCAAATGATTCGCCATAATAATTTACTGCAGTTACTTCAAAAGTGTACATTTTCCCTGGTTGAAGATTAGATACCGTATAACTTGAAACCGTAGTAGATCCTACCTTCATCCCATTTTGATATACGTTGTAGCTTGTTACAGCATCATATCCCATATTGTCATCCCAGGTTAGAGTTACACTCGTTGGAGTTACATTTACATATCGTAAATTAAGCGGTCTCATGGGTATGGTATCGGTAGTCTCGGTACCTGTTTGTATTTCAGTTTGTTCAGTCTGGCCAGTATCACTCTGGCTAGGATCAACCTGTTCTTCAGCTAAAACATGACAAGGTATTATGAACAACAAAATAAGAAAAACTATTATTTTCCTCATATTCTCACCCTTTTTATGGTGTTAATGGTGGATCCATCTCTCTTGGTGGTTGCATCTCATACCCCGTAAGTTCTCTGGGCGGGTCCATAATTACAGGATCTATCTGCCTTGGTGGCTGTACCTGGTATCCTGTTTGTGGCCTTGGTGGCTCTATCATTACAGGGTCAAGCTGTCTTGGAGGTTGCATCTCATATCCCGTTTGTCCCCTGGGAGGCTCTATTTGCCTTGGCGGCTGGACCTGGTAGCCCGTCTGGCTCCTAGGTGGATCCATCTGTATCGGTTGTTGCACCTGGTATCCAGTTTGAGGCCTTGGCGGTTCCATCGTTACGGGGTCAATCTGCCTAGGTTGTTCTACTGTTATAGGTTCCTCTTTCTGCTTAGGTTCCTCTGGAAGTATTGGTGTTTGTACTTTTTTCGGTTCCTGCCTGGGTAATGGATCGTCATGTGGCATGATTACAGGGTCCGGCATACTGGGTAACGGTTCCGGAGAAGGTACTGGCTCCGGAATGTTTAACGGTGGAGGATTATATCTCTCAATATCTCCATCCAAAGATGGGTTATATTCCCTAGGCATGTACTGAGATGGATTAAAACTGGGTTTATAATTATCTGCATTTGGTATATAGTTACTCGGTGATGGATAGGGACTCACCGGTGGCGGTGATGGCGGTGGTGGTACATTCGGGAAATATACTGGCACCGGTACAGGGATATTACTTCCTGGCGGTTGAATAATTATCACTGATGGATCTTTGGGCTTAATCACAGTTATAGGCTGGGTTCTCGGAGAAGTTCCCTTGTTATTATATCCCACCACTTCAATCTCATATTGCTGGCCTGGCACCGGTGTAAAGGTATAGCTCGTATTATTGCCTACATCAATTTCGTTACCGTTTATTATGACCTTGTACCCCTTAGCATTTTGATCAGGGTCCCAGCTCACAACGATATTATCCCCTTTAACTTCAGCCTTAACGTTTTTTATAGGCCCTGGTGGTTCTTTAGGTTCCCCTGATCCAGGATCTCCTGGCTCTCCAGGTCCTCCAGGGCCTCCAGGGTCCCCTGGTTCTCCAGGGTCTTCCGGTTCTCCTGGCTCTCCAGGATCATCTGGAGGGGTAGGCTGGCCAGAAAATAGCACTTGGAATGTTTTCCAAACACCGTTTTGCATAAAATTCCCTCGTATCTCCATGAAAAACAGTCTGCCTTTTTCAGATCGCAATTGGAAAGACCAGCCTTGCAACGCCTGAGCAATTTCCATTGTCCCTAAATCTGGATCTCCTGGATTTGTAGGTAGCGACATCTGTCCTAGTGGACTGTCCTGCGGATACATCCGCAAAATTAGTGTCCCTCTACCTGATACTCCTCCAACTTTTATGTAGTTAACGTTAATACTTGATAACCCTTCAACATCTTGTAAAACACTCCATAGGTTTACAATATCTGATACCGCAGGAGATCCGTTATATTCTGCTCCTACATATCCTAAAGTTTTAACTACATCATAGGTACTTCCCTGCACCTGTACAGGGGTAAGACTATATAACAAAATCACCATACTTAACAGAAAAATTTTATATCTCATAATTTGTTGCAACCTCCGGTTAGAGAAAAACCCCTGCTCTGCAGGGGCTTCTTTAGATTATCGTCTCCTGCTGGAGATTATCGATTTAGCGGCTCCTACAATCATTGGGAACGCCAGCACACCTAAACCAAATGCCAGCAATGGCCAATAAGCTGTAAACAGCTGGCTAATGTAATTAAACACATCTGAAACATTGATATTAAGTGCCAATCCGGGTTCCATGAGATTAAAACACTCCTTTCAATAATTTTTTATATTACTCATCACCCCGTAATCGGGCGATTATGTGCGCTATCCCGCTGATAACTAATACTGCTAATCCTACTCCAATTACAAAATAGAGTATTGGACCAAACGCATTTAATAGATCTTCAATTACCTGATAAAAATCACCTATGTTATAGTTAAGGTCCAAATGTGGCACTCATATCACCTACTCCATCTCCGGAACAACACCAGCAATCCTCCAAATACAAAGAGCGCCAGGGTTGCTCCTACAAAAGGCCATATGAGCGGTGACAAAGAGCCAAACACATTTGCAAACTGTTGAAGTACCTCATCCATATTTACTACAAAGCTCATTTATTTTAGCCTCCCCGTAACGGTTAATAAGGCAACGGGCAAACTTATTGAAATTGCAACACCGAAAACAATCTTTATCAGCAACGGAAAAGAGAAAAACCACTTCAAAAACTCAATAAATAACTGCATTTTTACCTCCTGAAGAATTTGAAGAGTGGCAATCTACCTAATACGATCATTATCAGGGCTGGTATGAATATAATGGCCATATATATCTTTGCAAGCGCTATAAAACTATAAACTGGCCATTGCGGTACAATCATTAAATCCACCCTTCCCGACAAGCTACACGCCAAATAAAGTACATAACTAAAACTACCAGGATAATCACCAGTAATATAGCATTTAACAACTCGCCGAAGCTGGCGTTTTGTAGTATCTCGAAGATCCCGCTCGGAGTGATGATCTCCATTTCAATCACCAATCTTAAGGTAGCACAAAAATCTTTTCCAATGCTCGAAAATGAAGTAAAAATGAAGTCAAAATGAAATAAAAATGCAACGTTATAAAGAAACGTTGCATCAGTTTAATATAAACAATATATGTTTATATTAGTGCGCCACGCTTAGCAATTTTATAAAGTATCCGTATCCGCCAGTTTGCAACGGTTCGGGGCGTCACGTTTAATTTTTTAGCTATCTCTTGATAGCTTTTCTTTTTAAAATACCTCAGTTCAATGTAAGTACATTCCTTTTTTGTAAGAAATTCTTGCATATTTTCAATACATTTCATGATATAGGCTACTTTTTTGTACTTTTGTATCCCTGGATAATTACCAACATCCTCAATTATCAACTTGTATATATCCCAATTTTTTAAGATATCTTCCACGTACTCTATAGCGTTAAAAACATCTGCCTTTTCTGTCAATGAAGGCATCTAATTCACCCCTTTCCCCTTCATATGCTCGTCATAAATATTTTCATCTTCGCCAGTTTCGGTAATATCCATGTGGCAATAAGGACAGATCCACAAACCCTCTCTATAAGAGCTGTAAGACGTATTGTTGCAGTATGGGCAAATTTTTCTATACATTGGTTTAACCCCCAAATTTTATTTATATCTGTTTTACTAACTTCTGGCTCCGTTATGATCCAGCATATGGGATATAAAATACTTCTCCGCACTTAGGACACTTACAATAATCAAAACCATCTTCCCCAGTACCAGCATATTCAAAATATTCTGATTGCCCACATTTGTCGCAATCCCACCAATGGCATCTCTCTTGCAATATTTCTTCTATCGTTAAAACTTTAGTCGGCAAGCTTGTTTTTTTTATCTTCCCATCATCATTCCTCACGCAATGACACTTTAAATCAATATAACTGTCCATATATAAAGTAATCAATGGATCTTTTAATGCCTGCTTCTTAGCTGTTTTCAAGTTTGGGGCAGATATATAAGTGCCTCCTATATCCACATCAACATAAGCAAAATATATTTTGTTCATGTTTTCACCCCCTTGTCTGGCCTCCCTACCCCAGGACGGTGTCCGGGGCACACGTTTTTCTGTTTTCAAGCTCTATAAATTTCTCTTCTGGAGCCATTTCGCATTGAGCTAATAAGGGAATTGTGGAAGGATACTTCATTCCGGCCGGGCAATTACATCGTGCAATGTAGTAATATATTTTATTCTCATCCTGTATTGGATACTGTACTATGCCTTTATCCATACATACCCAACATTTTATCTGATTTTTCACTTTGGGCTTTTCAAATTTAAGAAAAACCGTTGTTCCACATCTCTTGCAAGGTTTTTTATATTCATTATCGTAAAACTTTACAATCGATTGACATACAAGACATTTACGCTCATCGTAATTTTTTCCTTCTAAGTGCCTCGGTTTTAAGGTTTCAATGTCTATGTATTCTCCAATAGCTGACATACTCATGCTAAATTCACCTCCCACCTAATTTTTCTGCAAATAGGATGTTTATCTTCTCTATAACGACCTATATTGGGTCTGTTCCACGTTCCCCCACCTGCTAGTCCAACACATTTCCAACCAGCGGCTTTCAATTATATTCCCGGTTCCGTTTCCAGCACATAAGTTACCAGTTTCCTACTGCCAGTTCACCCCTCTCAACTAAAATTTTTATTGCGCTTTCGGCTACCTCGGCTGGATAGCCCAGAGAGTGTATGTATTCAATGACGTTATCGCCATCATACTTGTTCACCGCTTTCTTGATATACCTGGCTGCAGCTTCAATTTCTTCAGCACTATATTTCCGTCCTTCAGGCTCATTGTTCGCTTCCTGGCCGGCCTTTTTGCTTTCCCATTCTGCCTCATGGCGTTTGTAGTCATCCATCGTTTTAATTCCTCGATCCAGCCACGACAGCATAATTTTTTCGGCATACCGCATCGAGCGGGCATTGTTTTTTACTGCCAACCGGAATGCTTCCGTGATAAGCTCATCCGGAAGTTCTTTCCTGTACTCGTTGACAAGATCCACAATGCTTGGCAATAAAGGACCAATATTTTTCTGATAAAACACCAGAGGGTCATTGTCGTTTACAGTTTTTGGTTGGCTGTTGCTAATAATATAGACGTCGTCGTCATTATTATTTATATTTCGTTTAGTTTCGTTTAGTTTATATAATGCGGCATGATTGCCGGAACAGTTCCCGGAATGGTTTCCGGAACAGTTTCCGGAATGATTGTCGGAATTTATTTCCGACAAATATTTTTCGGAACGATTGCCGGCATGATTGCCGGAATATATTTCCGTCAAATCTTCCGGGAAAGGAATAATGGTATATATAGCTGACTGATTACCTTTACGGGGTTTCCAATCAATTCTGCCTTTTTGTTTAAGCTCATTTCTGGCATTACGAATCGCTCTATCTGACAAACCTGTTTTAATGCTAAGTACCGACGTGGCTACAGCAAATTCCGTTGCCCATCCTGTTTTATTGCATATGTGCATAAGAGCATGCCATAATGCAATAGCGGATAGAGACAAAGAATTTGTTTCGAGCCAGTCGTAAAAAGCATTAATTTGTTTTATGTAATTCATGTTACACCATCCTTTAGAGCAATTGCCGTAGTAAACAGAGAGGACATACTTTTTTCGCTTCCTTGAGTTCATCAATAATCTGTTGCAAAATACTGGTTTTTTGTTTAAGTGCATTCACAGAAGATCAAGTCCAAATTTTTGTGTAAAATTCCCTCTGGCTAGAATCAGGGTAAATTATCACCACTAATCTCCAAATTTTACTGCTTCCGGCTCTTTTAGGTCAAGGATTTGCTACCGCCGGGCTG
>Ga0134094_1003083_pt1 | contig 12880 bp, 7 predicted proteins | sample 5_1taG_FD_94458 | JGI IMG/M metagenome (GOLD analysis project Ga0134094, IMG submission 94458) | Switchgrass degrading microbial communities from high solid loading bioreactors in New Hampshire, USA - 5_19_20_110_A1 metaG | ecosystem: Engineered > Bioreactor > Semi-continuous > Anaerobic >... | reverse complement strand
GGTTTGCAGGCAAGCAGGGCCATTCCGCCGCCCGGCAGGCAGCCGCGCAAGATCGCCCCACGGACGGCTTCGGCTGCCCGAGAGGCCATATCTTTGCGAACATTCATTTCGGCATCGGTTGCGCCGCCGGCCCACAGCACCGCCGAACCGCCCATCAGTTTGCCGATACGCTGGCGGATCAGCTCGCGCTCGTCTCCGGCCTCCAGAACGGCATGGCGATTTTTCAGCGAGCGCAACTGCGCTTTCAGGCGCTTCGGATCGCCCTTGCCGCCCACGATTCCCAGGAACTGGTGATTCGTCCAGACGCTGCGGGCTTTCCCAAAGTGATGCTGGCGAACCGATTCGAGGGTTTCACCGGCATGACGGGTCAGCGGGACGCCACCGGTCAGGAGGGCAATATCTTCCATCGCGGCAACTTGTTGATCGAAATTTCCCGGCGGCGTTTTTGCGGCGATGACCGGCAGCACGTCGCGTGTCTGTTGCGTGTTGAGAAAACCGATGCAGGTCTCTGAAATGCCGTTGCAAATCAGAAACAGGCTGGTCGCGCCGGCGCGTTTGGCTTCCGTGATCATCCGCACCACGTGATGCAGATCTTCGACCATGAAATCCGTTACCAGCACGGCGCAGTCGTGCAGTTGGGCTTTCTTCTCTCCGGGAATGTTCACCTGCGTCATTGAATGCAGTTCGCTTTCCCAGAAGCTGCCCTGAACATACTCGACCTCAAGCCCGCGGCCGTTGCCTGTTCGCAGTTCTAAATGCCCGTACGCGCTGATGGTTTCAAAAATCTCGCTGAGCTTTTCGGCCATCTCCGGGTCTGAGCAAATTGATTCTGCAATTTTTGCCAGGCTCTTCTGCCCTTCAACCGGCATGGTCATCTGCTGAAGCTGCTCGAGGACCAGGCGCGCGCCTTGCTCCAGGTAACGGCGAAGCGGCATTGCGTTTCCGCCGTGGACAATGTGGCGCAGGCCCTGCCGGACAACATAATCAAATAAAACTGCCAGAGTAGCCGTCCCATCGCCGTGGTCTTCACGCATTTGCCAAAGCTGGTTCCGCAGGAACATTGCGCCGATATCTTCATCGCGGTCAGGCAGTTGGATGATTCGCCGGGCGATTAGCCCGCCGTCGTCCATCAGCTCTGGCGATCTGTTCGCAGAAGATTGGGTCGAGAGCGCAACCATGCGAGGATACGGCCCAAGCGTGGGGCGAACTGCATTGACCACCTTTTCGATGCCCCTCAGCAAGCCCTGGTAGGTTTTGGGCTGCATGGTGACGCCGTAAGATGAAACCGTTGAATTTGACTTCGTCAAAGGTGTACTCCGATTCTTTAATCAGATGATTAATTCGATTACGATTCCTAATCGTCGATGCCTAATCGCCCAGTTCTAACCGTAATACCATCCGGCAGTTGTTGATCACAAATACGAGCCAACAGGCCGGAAAGATGACCAGAAGCATCAAATTGATCTCTGCTGCGATGATTACCAGCAGCACTGCCATCGCGATCAGTCCCAGCGTGTTTGAAAGGTACCGGGCTGCAAGGATAAAACTGTTCCGCATCGCTGTCTTGATGTTCGCGTCATACAGGACGAGAATAGGGTAGGCGTAGATGAACAGGCAGCTGAGCAAAAACAGCCCGGCGGCGTCTGCTGCCAGCCCAATCCAGACCGGCGTCGCCACGGGTGGATTCGCCAGTGCGGGCAGCGTGATCGCTGCGGCGACCAGAGGGACCGCCAGCATTGCACCGAACAGGACTGACCGCCGGTAAAACTGAGCATAGGCGCTTAAAAAGTTTACTACGTTGCCCGGTTCACGGTAGATGATTTTGGCGATCTGCGCGGTGAGCGCTGACCAGGCCGGGCTGATCGTGAAAACGCCGATCAGGATTCCCGGAACGAGGAATCCAAAGAATATTAGCAGCAGCGATGGAAGGCACGCCAGACTGAAGAGAAACCCGGCAAGGATCACCCGCGGGAGTCCCTCCCAAAGCGAGATGGCGGTCTCTTTTACAAATGTCCTCTGGTTAAGTTCTGCGTAATCCTTCTCATTCACAAGTAAAGCCCAAAAATTTACGGTTATCTGGCCAGCTTATACCGGCTCAGATAACCGTAAATTTTTTATCCTTTCAGACCAGTCACTGCGATTCCCTGAATGATGAAGCGCTGTGCGGCCAGGAAGAAGGCCAGGACAGGGGCAACTGAAATCATGATACCAGCCAGAACGTGTGCGCGGTTGCCAGAACCCATGTAACCTTGCAGCGTAACAATTGCCAGCGGGAAGGTGTAATTATCGGGGGTGCGCAGGAAGAGCAGCGGGCCCATGTAGTTATTCCAGGAGCCGAGGAACGTGAAAATACCCAGAGCGGAGAGGCCCGGCCCGATCAGCGGGAGCATAATCTGGAAGAAGATGCGGAGGTATCCCGCGCCGTCGATTTTTGCCGCGTCCATCAACGCTTCAGGCAGTGACATGAACTGCTGCCGCAGCAGGAAGATACCGAATGCGCTTGTCAGCGAAGGAACGATCAACGCCAGGTGCGAGTCGATCCAGCCCAACCGGCTGATGATGATAAAGTTCGGGACCAGCACGACCGTTCCGGGGATCATCATCGTCGCCAGGAACATGAAGAACAGCATATTTCTACCGGGGAAGCGCAGTCTTCCGAAGGCGAAGGCAGCCAATGAACAGGTCAGCAGGGTGACCGAAGTCACGATGGCGGCAATCTTGACGCTGTTAAAGAAGAAAAGCAGGAATTTGATCTGCGGCGAGCTGATCACTGTGATGTAGTTTTGCCAGTTCCATTCCGTAGGGAAGAAGCTGGGCGGCAGGTTATAAGCGACTGCCGGGTCGCGCAGTGAGTTCGCGAACAGCCAGCTGATCGGCAAAAACTCGATCAGCGCCATGACGATCATCAGCAGCCAGAGCAGCCCTTCTCCAAGAAAACGGAGGGAAGAACGGCCTTTGACGTTGCCTGACGAGGAGCCTGCGGCCTTGAGATCGATATTCCGTACAGGGTTTACCGTAGTCATGTTTTAACCTCCCATCCTTTCTATTCGTAATTGACCCACTTCTTGGAGAACCAGAACTGGAAGAGTGTGATCAGCAGCAGGATAATGAGGAGCGTAACGGACACGGTGGACGCATAGCCCATCTCAAAAGCTTTGAAACCCTTCTCATAAATATAGAGCGCAATCAGGCGCGTGGCATCTTGAGGGCCGCCGCCGGTGAGGACCATGGCGTTATCGAACACCTGCGCTGCGCCAATGATTGAAGTGACCACACAGAAGAATGCGGTTGGCGAAAGAAGCGGGAGGGTGATATAGCGGAAGAGCTGAAATGAATTTGCGCCGTCAATTTTTGCGGCTTCATAATACTGCTCAGGAATACCCTGTAAGCCAGCGAGGTAAAGGACCATCATATAACCGCAAGCGCGCCAGACGTCATAAATGACCACCGAATAGATCGCAAATTCTGTACTGGAGATCCAGGGGACAGACGGCAGGCCAAGCTGGTTTATCAGGTAGTTCAGAATACCGCGGTCATTCGCCATTAAAAATCGCCAGACAACGGCCAGTGAGGCGCTGGTGGTTAGCACAGGGAAGAACAATGTTGTGCGGAAAATATACTTTAAGAATCCTGGCATAGACCGGTTGACGCCAACTGCCAGAAGGATACCCAGCACATTGTTGATCAGCGTCGCCAGAACGACAAAGCGCAGAGTCACCAGGTAGGAATTCCCCAGCCGGGCGTCCTTAAAGATCATTTTGATATTCTCGAAACCGACAAATTTGGCCGGAGAAAGAATATCATATTCCATGAAAACCAGGCCAATAGCGATAAAAATAGGGATTACCGTAAACACCATGATGGTCAGAACGGACGGCAAGATGAAACTGTACCCAGCAACTGCCTCATACTTCCGAAAATTCCATCCCTTTCGTGTTTTTACGGTGCCGGCCACTGCTTCAGGGCTTGTTAAGGCTCCCATATAACCTCCAACGAAAATCTCAATTGCCGCTTCGGGCAAGTTATATCACAAAAACCATAAATGGACTAAGAGTCAAACAGACACCGGAATTTGCCGGCAGCACGCTGCCGGCAAATTCCATGCAGATTCATCTGATTGCCAGATTGAAGAAAGGGTAATACTAACCCTTGAGCTTGTCCATTTCCGCCTGCAGTTCGGCGTGGGCATTCTTCATGGCGTCTTCGACCGAGATCTCACCACTCCAGATTGGCATCAGGTGGCGGTTGACAACGGGTTCAACAATGTTGAAGTTGGTCGGTGAAGGAACAGCCTTCGCGCCGTCAAGCGATTCGTAGAAGATCTTCGAATTCTTGGGGCCGCTCTCGAGGAATTCAGCCCGTTCGGCGATTGAGCGGAGCGCGGGGATATTGCCGCCCAGCTTGACCATCTCGAGCGAGCAGTCAGGACCAGAGAGCTGCGCTGCTGCAAAGAAAGCTTCATTGGGGTACTTGCTCTTTGTCGTGATGCCCCAGCCATCGGTACCGGCCACGGTCGTGAAGGGACCGCTCTTGTGCGGCTGGTAGGCGATGTCGAAGTCCTTGAAGCCGTTCTTGATCATGCCCTCGGTGCACCAGCGGCCGCAGGTGAACATGCCCAGGTTACCGGCGATGAACTGGTCGGCCTCAGCCCAACCGGCCGGGTTCGGCGAAACTTTGTGGACCAGGATGAGGTCGGCCAGGTACTGCAGGGTCTCAAGAACTTTCGGGTTCAGGCAGTTCGAGTCGGCCAGGTCGTCGGTGAGGAAGCCCTGACCGTCGTTCATGAACAACCAGGCGTGCATGCCGAAGAAGTTCTGGCCCCAGAAGGAGTAAGCATAGCGGTCTTCAGCCGTACCCTTGACGTCCGCAACCTCTTTACACAGGGTGAGGAAGTCGTCCCAGTTCATCTTGTTCGGGACCTCAACGCCGAGATCCGACATGACCTTGGTGTTGTAGTACAGGATCATGTTGTTCCAGGAGAAGGGGATCTCGAGGAGTTTGCCCTGATAGCGCAGCATGTCGGTCAGGGATTTGTGGATATCCTCATTGATCATCTTCTCAATTTCGGGCTCGGTGGACATGTACTGCCCGAGGTCGGCGAGGATGTTCTTTTCACCCAGCAGGCCGAGACCTTCAATAGCGATCATCAAAACATCGAGCTGTTCACCGCCGGCGATCATGGTGACGATCTTGTCAGCGTATTCTGACCAGGCGCCGAAGGTGGTCGCGGTCATTTCAAGGGTGATATTCTTCTCGTCCAATTTCGGCTTGATCACTCCCAGGAACTGGTTGATCATGTCGATGGACATCGAGCCGGTACCGCGGAGGGCTACTGGCCCTTTATCAGCAGGGGCACCGCCGGGCTGATCGCCAGCGGGAGCCTGCGGCGCGCAAGCAACGAACAGAACACCAGTTGAGGCGAGGCCCGCGGCCTTAAGGAAGTCACGGCGACCTAACTTCTTCTGAATCGATACGGACATGTTTCTTCTCCTGAAATGCTAAAATGAATTTGAGTTACTACGATGTGTTCCAGAGATGTGCAGAACATTAACGCTTCGGGAATTGCTGATAAAAATCACCACCTCCCCTTAAAACAGATAGTCGAATTGCTCTCTTCAAGAACAAATTCGTCACGATTGTCGCGTATAAATGTTAAATAGCACCACAGATAGAGAAGATCATTTACCTGTAAAAAATTGCAATCGCAGGATGGTGGAAACGTTTACACAGCCGTGAACCGATTATACACCATTTCCGCCAGAATCAACCATTGATTTTCATCTCCTGGCGCGTGTAACACAATATTTTTGCCAGATTCTTGCGGAGAAAGCCGGGGTAAACCCCCTTTGGAGCACATTTTTCTCATATTAACCGCCTGAACCGGGCTCGAATCTTTTGACAAACAAGCAAATTCAGACTATAGTATTGTAAACGTTGTCAAGCGATAGTCAAATTAGAAAATCCTGGGTTTAACGAGTTCTTAGGGTCTAACAAGCCTTCCCCTTTGGTTGGGAAGGACCGTTATGTATCCCCTTCTTCGCCTGGTTCGGGTTGAAGGGATGTAACGCAGCCAGGGTCCCTGATAGTAATGAAGGGGGCAAATTTGGCGCGGAACTTATCATGTGGGCTTTTGGAGGACTTATTGATGGCGGACCGGTCAAGGTTTGTTTATCGTGGCAATAAGACGCGTGAAATATCGTTCCCGCTCGGCGGCATTGGCACCGGGTCAATCGGTCTGGCAGGCAACGGGCGTCTGGTTGATTGGGAGATTTTCAACAAGCCCAATAAATGCAGTGTAAACGGCTTTTCTCATTTTGCCGTCAAGGCCGAACGCGATGGCCAGGTGATTGATGCGCGTGTCCTTCAGGGCGATCTCCACCCGCCTTATTCGGGCAGCATCAATGGGCCGATGTACAACTCCTTTGGATATGGGCCCAACCGGGAATATTTGACCGGGCTGCCGCATTTTCGATCGGTTGATTTTATCGGTGAATTCCCACTGGCGAAGCTCGATTATATCGATGAGCGGTTCCCAGGGCAGGTGACGCTCACTGCATTTAACCCGTTTATCCCGCTGAATGCATTTGACTCTGGAATTCCCGCTGCCTTCTTTTCATTTGAAGTGCGCAACGATACAGAGACCCCGCTCACCTATACCCTCGCGGGTACTTTGAGCAACCCGCTGGTGGGCAATCAGGTCCATACGGTCTATACAGAAGATGACAGGATTTATCTCAACCTGCGCGGACCTCAGAACGGCATTAAACCTGGATTGGGAGACCTGACTTTAGCCGTGGAGGGAAGCGATCTCAGCGCGCAGGCTTTCTGGTTCCGCGGGGCTTGGTTCGACAGCCTGGAAGTCTACTGGCGTGAGTTCACCCAACCCGGTGGGCTGAAACCTCGCGTTTATCCGGCGGATAAAACCGGTGAGAACAACTCGGGCAGCGTGGCCGCCCGCGTCACCCTTAACCCCGGTGAGGCTGCTTCGGTCCGCTTTTTGATCTCGTGGAATTTCCCGCTGGTTGAAAATTATTGGAACGAGAACGCTGTGAAAGCCGGAGAAAAGGCCGGGATCGTCAATCTCTGGAAGAACTATTATTCGACAAAGTTTGAGAATTCGTTCTTCAGCGCTCAATATGCCCTTGACAACTGGAACAGGCTCGAAAGCCAGACCCGGTTGTTTAAAGAGGCTCTGTTTTCCTCGGACCTGGAGCCGGAAGTCATCGACGCGATTTCCGCGAACCTGTCTGTGATCAAAACGGCCACCGTCATGCGCCTGGAAGATGGAACCTTTTATGGGTTTGAGGGCTGCCATCCAAACGCCGGCTGCTGCGAGGGCTCCTGCACGCATGTGTGGAATTACACTCAGGCCGTGCCCTTCCTTTTCCCTGAACTGGAACGGTCTATGCGCGAGGTCGACCTCACCCTGAACCAGCGCGCCGACGGGGGGATGCGATTCCGCCTGCCCCTGCCGCTGGGCATTAAAGCTGAGGATTTCTGGAATTTCCATCCCTGCGCGGACGGGCAGTTTGGGAATGTGCTGAAGGCATACGCGCATTGGAAGATCACCGGAGACTCTGCCTGGTTGGAGCAGGTCTGGCCGATGCTGCGCAAGGCGATTGAATTTGCCTGGTCGCCGACGAATGAATATCGCTGGGACCCAGAAAAGAAGGGCGTACTCACCGGGCGCATGCACCACACCCTCGATATGGAGCTGTTTGGCCCTGACGCCTGGTTGAACGGTTTCTATCTGGCTGCACTTAAAGCCGGCGCGGAGATGGCGGATTCGTTGGGCGAGGCTGAGACCGCTCGCGAATATCGCGAGCTGTTCGAGAAAGGCCGCGCCTGGGTTGACCAGAACCTGTTCAACGGCGAATATTACCACCAGATCGTCGATTTAAAGGACCGGTCGATCGTCGAGAGCTTCGGCGTCGAAGGCACTTATTGGAATGACGAGCACGGCGAGATCAAATATCAGATCGGTGAGGGCTGCGAGATCGATCAGCTTCTGGCCCAGTGGCATGCGAATCTCTACGGGCTGGGAGACATTTTCGACCATGATCAAGCCCGTACCGCGTTGAAATCGCTGTTCAAGTACAATTTTAAACGTTCAATGCGCGATTTCTACAACCCTTGCCGGGTTTTTGCATTGAACGATGAGGCCGGGCTGGTGATGTGCGAATGGCCCAGCCATGTCAACAAACCGATGATCCCGATCCCGTATTCGCAGGAAGTTATGACCGGCTTTGAATATGCCGCTGCTTCTCTGATGATCCAGTTTGGGCTGGTAGACGAGGGATTAGAGGTCGTCAGGGCAATCCGCGACCGTTATGACGGCGAAAAGCGGAACCCGTGGAATGAAATTGAATGTGGAAGCAATTACGCCCGCACGATGGCAAGTTACGCGCTGCTTCTGGCGTTCAGCGGTTTTCAGTTTGACATGACCCGTGGAAGCATCGGTTTCAACCCGATTACCGGTTCATCGGATGCATTTCAGGCGTTCTGGTCGCTGGCCTCCGGCTGGGGAATGTACCGCCAGAATCCCGATTCCATCCGGATCGAAGTGTTATACGGCACGCTCAATCTCAATGAGGTTGTCCTGCCGTTCTTAGCGGAAGGGGAAGTGACCGGGGTTTGCCTGAACGGACAGCCTGTGCAATTCAAGCAGACCGGTAACGGCGTGGCGTTTGACCAACCTGTTCAAATCAGGAAAGATGATTTTTTGGCGATCAATCGAATTTAAAGGAGTCCAATCAACATGACAGTTAAGGCTGTACCGTACGACAAGAAAGCATTGTATGGCGAGACAACGCAGCGCACTTACAGCGGCAGGAATCTGCTGCAAATCGCGATGCCCCTCGGCGGTATTGGCGCAGGGTGCATTAGCCTCAACGGGCAGGGGGGCTTGCAGGATTACTCAATCCGCAATAACCCTGCTACCACGGCGATGCCTGACGGCCACCTGCCGCAGGATGCGGCGTTTGCCACGCTTTACTTCCCGAAGCAGGGCATTGCCCGCCTGGTGGAAGGACCGATGCCGGTCGAGCGCATTTATGACCAGGGGCTCAAAGGCCAGGGATACCGGGGCGGCGGTCATGAGGGACTTCCGCGTTTTCGCAATGCGTCCTTCAAGGGCGAATATCCTTTTGGGACTGTGGAGTTGAGCGACCCCAACCTCCCGCTGGCTGTAACGATCACCGGCTTTAGCCCATTCATTCCGCTGAACGACAAGGATTCGTCCATCCCCGGACTGGTGTTGATCTATACAATCGAGAATACCAGCCAGGATGTGGTTCCGTTTGAGTTCGGCTACCATATGTCGCACTTTGCCTACGGCGCGACCGGTTGGGATTATGACAAGACGCGCAATTCCGTCATCGAAGGTACCGGCGTGTACATGTACAACGTCGAAGACGAAAATTCTGCTCAGTTTGGAAGCTGCGCGTTGGGCGTGATCGGTCACGAGCCCGCGATTAAGGCGATGTGGTTCCGCGGCGGTTGGTTTGACAGCATTTCAGCCCTGTGGAGTGAAGTGACGACCGGCTCGTTCACGACCAATGACGGCTCCAAAGCAGAGACGAGCAAAGGCCGCAACGGCGGTTCAATCCTGCTGAAAGGCGAACTGCAGCCCGGGCAGAAGGTCACCTACCCGATCGTGCTGACCTGGTATTTCCCCAACGTCCACTATGCCTACGGCGAGTTGAAAGAAACGGCCAGCGACGACATCAATGCGTATGCCGAGCACGGGACGAACAGCTGCGGCCCGAACTGCGACTGCGCGACTAAGCCGCCCCGCTGGAAACCCTATTACACCTCGCAGTGGAAGGACGCGAAGGATGTACTCGTATACGTGAGGGACAATTACGAGCGCCTGTACAAACAAACGCAGCGCTTCCACGATGCCCTTTTCCGCTCGACGCTGCCGGCTTACGTGCTTGATGCGGTTTCGGCGAACCTCGCCATTATGAAATCGCCGACCGTGCTTCGCCAGGCGAACGGCAATGTGTGGGCCTGGGAAGGCTGCTTCTGCAGCAGCGGCTGCTGTCACGGCTCCTGCACCCATGTCTGGAATTACGCTCAGGCGTTCCCGCACCTGTTCCCTGCGCTCGAGCGCACACTGCGAGAACAGGAGCTTCTGCGATCGATAGATGACCGCGGTCATGTCAATTTCCGCGCCGCGCTGCCAGACGGCCCGGTCAACCACACCTTCCACGCGGCGTCCGACGGCCAGTTGGGCGGCATCATGAAGGTTTATCGTGAGTGGCAGATTTCGGGTGATCTCGATTGGCTGCGCGAGCTGTACCCATCGGTAAAGCAGAGCATGGATTACTGCATCGACTGCTGGGACCCAGACCGCACCGGCGTGTTGAGCGAACCGCACCACAACACCTACGACATCGAGTTCTGGGGCCCTGATGGAATGTGTACCAGCTTCTATCTGGGCGCTCTGGCGGCAATGGCTGCCCTGGCGCGCGCTGCCGGTTATCCTGAAGACGCTGCTCAATATGAAGAGCTGGGCAAGAAAGGCGCCCAGTACCTGGATGAGCATCTCTTCAACGGCGAATACTATGAGCAGAAAGTTCAACTGATGGGGCTGCGGGCTTCTCCGACGGAGGAAGAGCTGGAAAAGCTCAAGAACAGCAACCCTGAAGAATATGCCCTGTTGATGAAAGAAGGCCCGAAGTACCAGTATGGAACAGGCTGCATTTCTGACGGCGTGTTTGGCGCGTGGCTGGCGAAGTTGTGCGGCGTTGAGACCATGCAGAACCGCGAGAACATCGTCAAGAACCTGAAGGCGATCTTTGAATACAACTTCCGCGAATCGCTGTGGGAACATGCCAACCCGCAGCGCCCGGGCTATGCCATGGGCGACGAGCCGGGCCTGCTGCTGTGCACCTGGCCAAAGGGTGGTAAACCGACGCTGCCGTTCGTCTATTCGGATGAGGTCTGGACCGGCATCGAATACCAGGTCGCCTCGCATATGATTGCAGAAGGCCTGGTAGATGAAGGGCTCACGATTGTTAAAGCGCTGCGCAGCCGCTATGACGGCCTGGTGCGCAATCCGTGGAATGAATATGAGTGCGGTAACTTCTACGCCCGCGCCATGGCAAGCTATGCGCTGTTGATTGCGCTGTCCGGCTTCCGCTATTCAGCCCCCGAGAAGACGCTCTATCTCAAGCCGCAGCTTGAGACCAGCCCCTTCGAGGTGTTCTTCTCCACGGCGACCGGTTGGGGAACCATTACGATCAAGGGCCGCGAGGTGACCGTCAATATCGAGGAAGGCAAGCTCGAGATTAAGAAACTGGTCCTCGATCTGAACGGCGAAGTGACCACCGTAGAAACCGACGTTACAGCGACAAGCAGCGAGAAGGCTGTAATCGCAGCATAATTATCAGGCTCAATCAGGGGCTGCCCAGGCGTTTTGGGGCAGCCCCTTGCCAGTTAAATAATATTAGGGCGCAGCAGCCAGCGCTGGCTGCTGCGCCCTAATTCGTGTTAAATGGATTAACCGGGATAAAGCGCTTTTCCGCTCTCCCAGTCGACCCAGCGGATCTTTTCGACGGGGAAGCGCAGCCATATATCGTCTCCCGGCTCAACGGTGAAGTTCGGATGTGTGGCGACTTTGACAATATCCTCGCCGATTCGAACGGTCAGCAGGTTTTGCGAACCTAACGGCTCGATGACCGACACTTCAACCTTCAGCGCTCCCTCTGACGCCTCCTTCATGGCTTCCATATTTTCTGCGCGGATGCCGACAGCCACCCGCTGCCCGTCATACGAGCGCAGCAGCGGCTCGATCTCTGGCGTTGGAACCAGGCAGTGGTCGCCGACCTGCACCTGCACCTGATCGGCGGTGTGCTTTACCTGCCCCTCCAAAAAATTCATCGGCGGCGTGCCGATAAAACTCCCGACAAAGCGGTTGGCCGGCTTATCATAAACCGTATTGGGATGGTCGTACTGCTGGATCGTTCCGTCTTTCATCACGGCGATCCGGTCACCCATGCTTAACGCTTCAATCTGGTCATGGGTTACATAAAGGGTAGTGGCTTTGATATCGCGCAGCAGCCGCTTTAGCTCGGCGCGCATTTCAAGACGCAGCAGCGCGTCGAGATTTGAGAGCGGTTCGTCCATCAGCAGCACTTCGGATTTCATGGCAATAGCCCTGGCAACCGCGACTCGCTGGCGCTGCCCGCCGCTCATCGCGCTGGGGAAGCGGTTGAGCATATTCTCAATGTGAAGCAGTTCAGCCGCCTCGCGCACACGGCGTTCGATCTCTTGTTTGGGGAACTTGTTCATCTTCAGACCGAAGGCAATGTTATCGTACACGTTCATGTGCGGGAAGATGGCGTAGCTCTGGAAGACCATCGCTATTTTCCGGTCGCGCGGGGGCAAATAGGTCACGTCTCGCCCGCCGATGCAAATGCGGCCTTCATCAGCCATGCCCAGCCCGGCGATTGCTCTCAGCAGGGTCGTTTTGCCGCACCCGCTCGGGCCAAGCAGCACAACAAATTCCTGATCCTCAATCGTGATGCTGACGTTGTCGACGGCGGTGAAATTGCCAAATCGCTTGGTGACATTTTCAACCAGAATTTCGGCCATTCGGATACCCTTCTCATGTGGGGCCGCTCCTTCTTATAAACAGGGGGGCTCACACAGTACGCGGCTCACACGGTGAGCTGGTTACTTCGTAATTTGACCCCACATGTTGAATAAATAACGCCGGATGAAGAAGATATACACCAGCGCGGGGATCATCAGAAAGAACCCGCCGGCGAACTGGTACGGCTCGGAGGAGTTGTTCAACGTCACCAGCACCTGCGCTGGCAGAGTCCGGTTTTGGATGGTCAGGATCGTGGCTGCGCAAACCTCATTCCACGAG
>Ga0134094_1003071_pt1 | contig 12925 bp, 7 predicted proteins | sample 5_1taG_FD_94458 | JGI IMG/M metagenome (GOLD analysis project Ga0134094, IMG submission 94458) | Switchgrass degrading microbial communities from high solid loading bioreactors in New Hampshire, USA - 5_19_20_110_A1 metaG | ecosystem: Engineered > Bioreactor > Semi-continuous > Anaerobic >... | reverse complement strand
TGCAGTTGGCAGACCGCACTTCTATTCTAGCAAAGGGAGTTTTTATTGTCTTTCTCATCGGCAAAAGCCTCTTTTGAACCACTCGCCTAGCGAGTGGTTTTACTAGACAAATAAGGCCTCCAGTTTGACTGGAGGCCTTATTCTTATCTTATAAAAGTTACCAGTGGCTTTACAAAAACTAACGGCCACTTCGGCGAAGGCCAGCAGGTGGAAACCTTCTACATTGCCGGAGGATTTGGGCGCTATCTCCATTTGGAAAGCGGGGCGAAAATCGGGCTGATTCCCCAGACGCTGCTGCCCCGCTCCAAGGTCGTCGGCAACGCTTCCCATCGGGGGGCTTCCATGCTGCTGCAGCAGAAAAGGCTGATATCCTTGTCGAAGGAAATAGCGGCCAAAGCCCGCACCGTCGAGCTTTCGGCAAACCCCATTTTTGCGGAGAACTTCGTCCGCTACATAATGTTCGAGTAAAGGTTTGTATGGAAAAACGCCCTCGTCACAGGCTAGCTGTAACGGGGGCGTTTATTAATCAAATTTAACCGTTGTAGGCTTCGTCGGGGCCGAGCACATCGTCGTTGGCGACCAAATCAGCCTCTTTTTTGTAGTTGTCGTCGGTGACCAGTTTGGCCATCAGCACGTAGCGGTATTCGTTGGGATACCGGCCGGGGCTCAGCTTGTAAACGCAGGTGGAAAGGGTGAGAAGCTTGTCGTCGGTGGAAACTTCCACATTGTAGTCGTAGTCGGAACGGGCTCTCGCCTCGTCCAGGAACTTCTGAACCTGGCTTTCGCTGGCGTTATCCAGGGGATTGATGTAATCGTGATTGGTGGTGGTGAAGAAAGCCGCGAAAATCTCCCAAACCAGGTCTTCTTCCTCGGTGGAGAAGTATATGTAGGGATGTTGCTTTGCAAAGTCAATATCCCAGAACTTTTTCAGCTGGCTGAAGCGGATGGCGTCGGGGTCGTCGTTGAGATCCAAAGCATGGCCGTAGATGGTGGTGTTGTGGGAAAGGCCTGCTGCGGTGCCGTCAAACTGGTTGCGGCAGTCGGCGAAATAGACGCCTTCCATGCTGTAGTTCTTGTAAATGTCCTTGCGCAGGTAGTACTGGTTGTAGTCGTTGGGATCCATGTAGCAGAGCACCGCGTCGTCCACGGTGGTGCCGGGAATCCGCAGCCAGCCTACGGTGTCGCTGTTAATTTCCTTCGCTTTGGCAATGTCTTCGCCATGATCGGGGAAATCGGGCAGTATGTACGTTTCTTTAGGTTCTTCCGCTTTGGAAGATGGCGACTGCTGGGATGAGGAAGGACTGGAAGATTCCTCGTCCGCAGGAGCGGGTTCCCGACTGGAGCAGGCCGCCAAGCTGACAATCATCAGTGCAGCCAGCAATAAAGCTAAAATCTTCTTCAAAATGACATCGACCTCCAAGTAATTGACTGCAGTCTAGCGCATGTCCGTATTTTCAAATTATATCATAAGACTTGGGAAATGCAACATGAAATCGACCGGTGTATTTCCGATAGAAGTAGAAGCTTTTCCCAGCAAAGGCGGTATGCCAGTCAGCATACCGCCCATTGTTATAGTGTATCCAAAACAGGTTTTTGCTGCACTACCCCCGGGATACCGGTGAAAGTTGGGTTCCAGTACACGAAAAAGCTCTACTCCACTCCCAGGATATAATAGTACACCGGCTGTCCGCCGTTGATGACGGCGAGCTCCACGCCGTCCGGCAAGCGCTGACGCAGTGTTTCTTCCAGCTCCTCCACCTGCTTGGGGTCGACGCCTTCCCCGTACAACAGGGTTACAAAGGTGCTGTCCTTCTTCACCATGGACTTGGCCAGTTTCAGCAAAGCCTTGTTGGCGTCTTTTTCCACAAAGGAAATCTTGCCGTTTTCCAGCGCCAAAATCTCGTCTTTCTTGATTTTGTGGCCGTCAAAGCTGCTGTCCCGAGCGGCAAAGGTGACAAGCCCGGTGGAAACCTTTTCGATGGCCTTCACCATGGCCAGCTGATTGTCCGCCAGAGAAGCCTCGGGGTCGAAAGCCAGCATAGCGGCAAGACCCTGGGGAATAGTTTTGGTGGGAAGTACATAAACGCCCCGGTCGGCCAGACGCACCGCCTGCTCCGCCGCCATAATGATGTTCTTGTTGTTGGGCAGCACAATCACCGTTTTGGCGGGGGTGCCGTGAATGGCTTCCAAGATATTGTCGGTGGAAGGATTCATGGTTTGGCCGCCGTTGACGACATTGTCCACACCCAAATCCTTGAACAGGGCCTGTATCCCTTTTCCCGCCGCCACGGCCACAAAGCCGTATTCCCGGGAAGGGTCCACCACCTTGTAGGGGAAGTTGACCGGCTTTTTGCCTGCGGCTTCCTTGCGGCGGGAGGCATGCTGTTCCCGCATGTTTTCAATTTTGATTTTGGTGAGTCCCCCGTTTTCCAGCCCTTTTTGCAGGGCGTTGCCGGGGTTGTCGGTGTGGACATGGCATTTGATGATGTCGTCGTCCTCCACCACCACAACGCTGTCCCCTATGGACTCCAAATATTGACGCAGGGCGGCATGGTCGCTTTTACCCTGCTCCTTCATGACAATGAACTCGGTGCAGTAGGTAAAGGTAATCTCGCCCTCGTATTCCCCGGCGGCGTTGCGCTCGTCGGGAATTTCGGTGGGGGCTTCCCCCTCCGCTTTGGCGGGCTGAATGACGGCTCCTCCGGAAAGAACTTGATACATTCCCTCCAGAATCACCAGATAGCCTTTGCCTCCGGCGTCCACCACGCCGGCCTTTTTCAGCACCGGCAGCATCTCCGGCGTTTCGTCCAGCGTTTTGCGGGCCTGCTCCACCACTTCCTGCCAAAGCTGAACCGGTGTGAGCTCCGGGCGTTCCGCCAAAGCCTCGGCGGCCCGCTGGGCGGACACCCGGGCAACGGTCAGAATGGTGCCCTCGGTGGGCTTCATGACGGCTTTATAAGCCGACTCCACGCCGTTTTCCAGAGCGACGACAAGGTCCTGGGAACTAATTTCCTTCTTACCCTGAAGCCCCTTGGCAAAGCCGCGGAACAACAGGGAAAGAATCACCCCGGAGTTGCCCCGGGCTCCCCACAGCAGCGCCTGGGCGACGACTTGAGCGACTTCTCCACATTCCACATCGTCGGAAAGGGCGGACAGCTCCACCAGAGCCGCCCCCAAAGTCATGGACATATTGGTACCGGTGTCCCCGTCGGGCACCGGGAAAACGTTGAGGGCATCCACCTGCTTGCGGTGATTGGCAATGCTGTTGGCCGCACTGATAAACGCGTCCCGCAACGTGCTTCCTGTTATCACGGTTGATCTACTCCCCCTGCCGATAAGTTGCTAGCAATTTCATCTCAATAGCCGATGGTAAAAAAAGCTCCTTACTCTACTTTCATGTCGGCCACATACACGTTGACCTTGGAAACCGCCATGCCACAGGCGTTTTCCACGGTGTAGGTGACCTTGTTGATGATGCTTTTGACAATAGCGGCAATATTGACACCGTAAGTCACGGTGATGTGCAGATCAATCACCAGCTCCTTGCCGACGCTGCGCACCCGCACTCCTTTGTCCTCGGTATCTTTACCGGAAATCAAAGCCCGCAGCCCTTGGGAAGGCGTAGAATTGACCAGCCCCGAAACTCCGAAGCACTCGGACACCGCATGGCCGATCAAATTGGCAAAATAGGCGTTGGATACCTGAATCTGCCCTAAATGGTTTTCAATCCGGATCATGTGGAACCCCCCTTGGTTGTTGAAAATAAAGCGGAACAATGGTATGTTCTGCGGTTGAGAGCCTGTTCATTCAACACTGCCGGTACGACAGATAAGACAAACCTGTTTTAGCCCTCCGGAGCCTCCAGATATAAATAGGCGGAAATTTTTTGGTAGGTGACTTCTCCAATGCCTTTGACCTCCATCAGTTGGGAAAGGCTTTCAAAGCCGCCGATTTCCTCCCGATAGTCGATAATGCGCCGGCTCAGCACTTCCCCAATACCGGGGATGAGCATCAGCTCCTCCCGGGTGGCGGAATTGAGCTCCAGAGGAAAACTGGCTTCGAACACAGCGGCGGACTCCTGCTCCTTCTCCGGTTGCACCGTCGACGACGCCGGAATGGCGTACCGCACCAGCACCGAATAACCCGAAGTGCGCAGCGCAAAATTGTAAACGGCCATCAGCGCCACCGCCGCCACCGTGATGCAGAGCAGAATGTTGTAGGGCAGATGCTTCTTGTCCATGAGGTGCGACCCCCGCTGTCCGGAAGCTGGTTATACAAGGGATAGTATACCACATCTTTGGCCAGAAATAAATATTCCCGCCAAAAATATAGGGGATCGTTTACTGTTCTGCAAAGTTTTGGAAGCAAAACCAGAAAGAAGGGACGGAAAACTTCCGTCCCTACCTTTCATGTTTTTGTATCAGCACCAGCTGATTATCCACCACGGTCAGGGTAATGGCGCTGGGAGGATTGTCGCCCGCGTCGATGAGGATGTTGCAAATCACGTCCTCCACCTCTTTGCGAATCACCCGGCGCAGATCCCGGGCCCCGCCCTTTTTGCCAAAGGCCTTGTCGGCGATGACCCGAAGGGCGTCGTCGGTCCAGGTGAAGAAAATCTTCTTCTCCTGCAGGGGACCCTGCAGCTCCTTGAGCATCAAATCGGCAATCTGGCGGTAGTTTTCCTTATCCAAACTGCGGAAAGCCACCACTTCATCCACGCGGCCGATAAACTCGGGGCGCAAAAACTCGCTCAGAGCCTTTTTGGCCCGCTCCTTATCCACCTGCTCCTGCTGGCCGGTAAAGCCGACGGAGCCGGTTTTCAGGTTGCTTCCCGCATTGGAGGTCATGACGATGACGGTGTTTTCAAAGTTCACCACCCGTCCCTGGGCGTCGGTGATTTTTCCTTCGTCCAGGATTTGCAGCAGAATGTTCAGCACGTCGGGATGGGCTTTTTCGATTTCGTCAAACAAAACCACGCTGTAGGGCCGACGGCGGACCTTCTCGGTCAGCTGACCCGCCTCGTCATAGCCCACATATCCGGGCGGCGAGCCGATAATCCTGGAAACCGAGTGCTTCTCCATAAATTCGCTCATATCCAGGCGGATTAAGGGGTCGGGCGTGTTGAACAGCTCGCTGGAAAGCACCTTGACCAGCTCGGTTTTTCCCACGCCGGTGGGGCCGACAAAAATAAAGGATGCAGGGCGTCTGCGGCCCGAAATCTGAATGCGGGAACGTTTGACGGCCGCAGCCACCAGCTCCACAGCCTCATCCTGTCCGATAATTCTCTTTTTGAGGGCGGCTTCCAGACTCGCCACCTTTTTCAGTTCCGATTCCCGGATTTTGCTGGCGGGAATTCCGGTCCAAAGCTCCAGCACCTTGGCCAGATCATCCGAGGTGACCTCCACCGACAAAGCTTTGGGCTCAATTTCCTTCAGCCGGTTGGTGATGCGGATCTTCTCCGCCTTCAGCCAGGCGATTCGCTCGTAATCCGGCTCCTCGGTGCCGTCCTCCATGGCTTCCCGTTCCTCTACAATGTTTGCCAGTTCCTTGTTGAGGGAATCGTATTCCGCCAGCTCCTTGCTTGCCAGAGTGGCGCAGGAGCAGGCTTCGTCCAACAAGTCGATGGCCTTGTCAGGCAGAAAACGGTCGGTGATGTACCGCTCGCCCATGACGACGGCGTTGCGGATCACCTCGTCCGGCACCTTGACCCGGTGATGCTGCTCGTAATATCCCTTCACGCCCCGAAGAACCTCGATGGATTCCTCGATGGTGGGCTCCTCCACCTTGACCGGCTGGAAACGGCGTTCCAGGGCGGCGTCCTTTTCGATATACTTGCGGTATTCGTTAAAGGTAGTGGCGCCGATGACCTGAATCTCTCCTCGAGATAGGGCGGGCTTGAGGATGTTGGCGGTGTTCATGGAGCCTTCGCTGTCGCCGGCTCCCACAATGTTGTGCACCTCGTCGATAAAGAGGATGATGTTGCCCGCTTCCTTGATTTCGTTGACCAGCCCTTTGACTCTGCTTTCAAACTGGCCGCGGAACTGGGTCCCGGCAATGAGAGCGGTCAAATCCAGCAGATACAGCTCCTTTTCGGCCAGGCGGGGCGGAACCTCCCCGTGGGCCAGCTTGAGGGCGATGCCTTCGGCGATGGCGGTTTTGCCCACGCCGGGCTCGCCGATCAGGCAGGGATTGTTTTTGGTTCTGCGGTTGAGTATCTGAATCACCCGGTAAATTTCCTTTTCCCGGCCGATGATGTTGTCGATTTTGCCTTCCTTGGCTTTTTCGGTGAGGTTTTCGCAGTAACTGTCCAAAAACTTGCGCCTGCGGGAACGCTCCCGCCGCTGCTTTTCCTCTCGGCTTTCCTTGCTTTTCTGCCGCTCCGGCGGCCCCTGATAAACCGGCTTGTTGCTGCTTTCGCCAGTCATGCCGCTCATCAGATTTTGAATCAAAGGAAGCGCCTGGGCGCCCCCCACCTCGAAATCTTCGTTGAGATCCAGGCCCAAATCCCCCTGTACGAATTCCTGCATCTGGTCGCTCATGGCGTCGATATCCTCGTCGGTAATTCCCATTTTTTCCATAACTTCCTTAATCTGGGGGATGTTCAGCTCCTTGGCGCATTTAAGACAAAGGCCTTTGTTCTGCAACTCCCCATTTTCCACCTGGGCCAGAAACAGAACGGCCATTCTCACTTTACATCTTGAACAAAGCAAATTCATGCCTACACCTCGGTTTCCAATTGGACCTGTACCCTATTATACACCTTATCTGTGAACGGTATGTGACCAATTGATGTTGGAACTTGGTAGTGGGTAAAATTATTCCTGTTTTATATATAAAATCCAAAACGTTTAACATCTATTGATTCAGTATAATCCACCAGAAAAAATTTGTAAAGCAAAAATCAGCTAACCTTGACCGGAATCCCTCGACCTAAAGCGAAGGAATACAACACGCACTCCTTCACCGGATAGGGCAGCGCCTCAGACAGCATGCGGCGGTACAGCTGCAGCTGCAGGGCATACCGCTCCAACAGCTCCTCCGGGGTTTTGACTCGGTCGGTTTTGTAGTCCACAATCACGGCTTCGCCCTGTTCCACAAAAACGCAGTCGGCCACGCCCTGCAGGGTGACTTTGGCGTCGTCGTCCATGTCCAGCCGCTGCCCCAGCACATCCTTGCCGTATTCCCCCAAAAAGCGCAGCTCCCGCCACACCTGGTCGGCGGCAAAAATTCGCTGTGCCAAAGGCCCTTCGAAAAAGGTTTTCAAAGCGCCCCGGTCCAGGCTTTCAATCTGCGCCGGGGTAAGGTACCGCTGCCGGGCCATCCGGTCAATTTCCTCCTCCAGGTTTTCCCGAGCCTTGCGGTAATCGGCAAACTGCATGAACTGATGCAACGCGTTGCCCCGCTCGGCGGGCGAAAGACCCTTAGCCTCCAAGAAGCGGGGGCGGGAGCGGAAGCGATGCTCCCCGTCCTCCCGGTGGGAAACTTGGGAAACCGCCAACATGGTGGGAATTTGGGTTTGCAGCTCGTAAGGATAGCGCCAGGCCGCCCGCTGCCGCAGCAGGCGAAGGTAATCTTCGTCCGGTGGGGCAAGGCGCGGCGGCTGGGTTTTCTCCTGGGGAACGACCCGCTCCCCGGCGGGAATCACCTGAATCCGCCAGGGGTTGTCGTCCGCCTGGGGAAGCAGTTGGGAGCAGCCCGCCAGTTCCCGAAGGGTTCCCCCGTCGGGATGGTGGAGAAGAGCCGCCATTATCCAGTCCAATGGGCAGTTTGCCTCCTCCAACGCCCGGGGATTGAGGCGGCCGTTCGTCACCTCTTCCGCCAGGCCTTCCAGTTTTCTGGAAAGATTTTTGCCCACATATCCGGTTATAATCAGTTTTTCCTTTGCTCTGGTCAAAGCGACGTAGAGGATGCGCAGCTCCTCGCCCAGCAAATCCCGCATCCTCTCCAGTTTGATGGCCTGCATGGGGAGGGTGGAAAACTGCCGCATGGTTTCGGGGTCTCGGCGGGTACAGGCAAATCCGTACTCCGAGTGAAGCTGATAGTTCTGGTTGATATCCGTCTTATTAAAGCTCTTGGCGGTGTCCGCCAGGATAACGATGGGGAATTCCAACCCCTTGGAGCGGTGCACCGACATCATCTGCACCGCCCCCCCGTTTTCTCCGGTCAATCCGGCGGGGGCAAGGTCCCCTCCTCGCTCCTTCAAGCGGGAGATAAATCCCACAAAGCCCCCCAACTGCTTGTAGCCCAGGTCGTGGTAAGTGGAGGCATACTCCACCAACAGCAGCAGATTGGCGCGGCGGTTTTCCCCCAAAGGCATCACCTGGGCGATGGCCAGAGCGTCGGTACAGGCGTACAGCTCCAGCAGCAGGCGGTCGGTGGGCAGCACGGCGGCACGGCTGCGCAGGTGGGAAAACAGCCGGAGAAACTCCCGGCAGCGGCGGGCAAGGGATTCCTCCACTGCGCCGGCCGCACCCTTTTCCAGAGCAAGATAAAAGGGAAGGTTCTTCCCCGCAAGGCGCAGGGCGGCGACATCGTCGTCGGAAAAGCCGAACAGCGGAGAGGTGAGCGCCGCCACCAAAGGCAAATCCAGCAACGGGTTGTCCAGCGCCTCCAAAAGGGAGAGCACCATGCTCACTCCCCGCACGTTCAAAAAACCTTCGGCGTTTTGAACCCAGACGGGAATGCCCTCCTCCTCCAGCGCCTTAAAATACGTCTGCAGTCGGTTTCTGGGGGAGCGCATTAAAATGCAGAAATCCCCTGGGCGGCAGGGGCGGGTTTCCCCTTTGTCGGAAACCGGGTACCCTTCCGCCAGCATTTGGGCGATTTGTTGCGCCACCAGCCGAGCCTCCAAAACCGGGCCGTCTTCGTTCCCCTCATATTCCGTGCCGTCCAGAAGAAGAAGCTGGGGGCGATAATCCGCCGCCGATTCGGGATAGGTGGCGCCGCACACCAGGCGCTCCTCCCCTTGATAGTCGATATCCCCCAGGCGGCGGCTCATCAGCAGGGAAAAGAGGAAGTTGACCCCTTCGGTTACCTCCCGGCGGCTGCGGAAGTTCATATCCAAAATGATTTTGGCCGGAAACTGCCCCTCCTCCCCCTGGTAGACGGAATAGCTCTCCTTTTTGTGGAGGAAGATGGCGGGGGTGGCCAGCCGGAAGGAGTAGATGCTCTGTTTGGCGTCCCCCACCATAAACAGGTTTTGCTGCATCCGGGAAACGCAGGTAAAGAGCAGCTCCTGCACTTCGTTGACGTCCTGATATTCGTCCACCAGCACCTGCTCAAATTGCTGGGACAGATGCACCGCCAGCTGCGTGCGCTCGCAGGAGCCGTCCTCCCGCTCCTGAGCCAAAAGGCTCAGGGCCAGATGCTCCAAATCCGAGTAGTCCAGCCGCTTTTTGCGGGCTTTTTCCTCGGTAAAAACCCGGTCAAAAGCCCGGACCAAATCAAAGAGCATGGCAAGCTTGGGGGCAAGGTCCGCCATGTCCTCGGCGAAATCTTCGCCGGTGGCGTTGAGGTAGTTGTCCGAAAGGCGCTCGATGAGTTTGCGGCAGCGCTGGCGCACCGCCTGCGCCTGCGCCTTGAGGGGGTCGTCACCCCGCCATGGTCCCAATTTAGCATATTCGATTCGACTTAAGCTGGACACCGCTTTGTCCCAATCGCCCTCCTGCACTATGCGGCGGCAGGCCTCCAACTGGGCCAAATCCGAGGAAAAGGCGGGGCCGTAGGCTTTTTCCGCCTTTTCGTCCTCCCGGAGCCTTTCCCGCATCTGGCGCAGGGCGGAGATGCAAAAGTCCAGCGTATCGGCGGCGTAGGTCAAAAGGGTGCGGCCCCATAGGGTTTCCTCGATGGCGGGGCTGCTTTCATAGAGCCGTTGGACCCGGTCCAGCCAGCTTAAGTAAAAGGGATGGGCTCTGGCAAAATCGTAGAGCTTCAGCAACACTTGGATTAGGCGCCCGTCGTCCCGGGCGCCGGATAGAAGCTCCACCAGCTCCTGGAAGGAGCCGTCCTCATCCTTCTGGTAGAACTCCTCCAGTACGGTGCGGGCGGATTCCTGCCGCATCAGCTCCAGCTCCCCTTCGTCGGCGACGGAAAAGTCGTGGGAGATGGGCAGGTGCTGGAAGTTTTCCCGAATCAGCCCCAGACAAAAGGAGTGGATGGTGCCGATGCTGGCGCGGGACAATGCCGCCTGCTGGCGAATCAGCCGCAGATTGCCGGGGTTTTCCCGCGCCAACTGAGCCAGCCGGGCGCCGATGCGCTGCTTCATCTCGGCGGCGGCCGCGTTGGTGTATGTGACAATCAGCAGCTGGTCGGCGTCGATGGGGTTCTTTTCGTCGCAAATCAGGCCGATGGCCCGCTCCACCAGCACCGAAGTCTTTCCGCTGCCGGCGGCAGCGCTGACCAGCACCGGTCCTTTCCGGGACTGGATTGCCTGCTGTTGTGCTATGGTCCACTTGCCGGCCATCATTCTCCTCCTTTCACCGCACACCTATATGTAATGTAACGGATTTTTTCATGGCAGCGTTTGGGCCGCGGCATCCTGCCGGAACAGGGCGCCGGGCTTACCCTCGTCTTGCTCCAACGCCGCCAGGGCTTCCTGCAAATTCATGGGCTCCACCGCCAGCGCCTCATCCCCCGGCTCAAAGCCGCAGAGGGTGGCGTAATCGCAATAATCGCAAGGGTTGTACCCCTGGGAGCTGAGGGGGCAGGAATGTATTCTGCCACTGGAAAGGTTGACCGCCATTTCGGCAATCAGCTCTTTGATTTTCCGGGAAAGGCGCCCCATGGCGGCCTTCCCCGCCAGGGCGGAGTGCTTGTCCATGGCCCCCGTCGACGTCATCTTGGCGGGGATAAAGACGCCCTTGAGCTCCTGCTCCATCCCCCGCAGACTGATTTCGTCCTCCAGCAGCAGGCCGCTCATCTTCCACTGGCGTTTTAAGTCGGCCGCTATTTTTTCTTCCTTTTCGTTCCGGGCGGAGCTGAAATACTTGGCGTGGACCGGAAGGTAAAGGACTCCCGCCGGAATGGCGTTTTCGAAAATGCCCTTCCCGTTTTCGGCAATGGTGAAAAGGTACAGGAGCATCTGCAGGTTGAGGCCGTAGAGCACGTCGTCCAGGCGGAATTCCTTGCCGCCGGACTTGTAGTCCACCACCCGGATATAGCGGTTTTCCCCCCGCTCCATGATGTCCACCCGGTCCACCATCCCCTCCACCAGAACAGTGGTGCCGTCCACGGTGACCAGCTCCAGCGGAGCGATTCCTTCCTTAGTGCTGATGGGCAGCTCAAAGGCCACCGGGCGGTACTGGCTCTGGGCCATCTCCTCGCCCAGGTGACGCAGCAGCCGGGCGATGGAGGCAGTCAGCCGGCGGAAAAGCTGGGAAAACCGCTGGGGCAGCGCATCCTGCTGCAGAATCCGCTCGGCAAGGTACTCGTCGATGATTTCCCGCACCTGGGCTTCCATCTGGGATTTGGAAAGGGTGAACAGCTTTTCCCCATGCTGCTGCACCATCACCTGCAGCACATGGTGGACCAAACTTCCCGACTCCAAGGGGTCGAATTGAACCCGGCGGCGGGGTTTTATCTTCAGCCCGTCCCGGGCAAAGTAGGCAAAGGCGCACCGGTAATACCGCTCCACCTGGGTGGGAGACAGGCGCATCCGCTTGCCGAACAGCGCTTCCGCCAACTGCCGGTTTATCAGCCGGTGTGGGGGCTTGTAGGCCGCCGCCTCCATCCGGCGGAGCACCGAACCCATGCTCTGAGAAAAATGCTCCAGCAGCGCCGAAGTTTTGGGGGTATCCTCCCGGTAATGGGCGGCCAGCAGGTCAAAGGCGGAATGCTCTCCCCCCACCAGCGCAAAGAAATCGGGCTTGTCTTCTTCCAGCAAGGGGAACAGTTCCTTTAACTGAGTGATGATGAGGGAGGGCGTCTGACTTTCCCCTTTCAAGGTGTCCCGTGGGTAGCTGACCCACAGCCGCTGGGAGGCAAGGGTGAGGGCGTGGTAGCAATAGTACCGCTCCAGCACCGACCGCTCCAGAGAGGGGGCGCCGATTTCCGCCCCCAGGCGAATCAGAGCGCGCCGCTCCTCGTCGGTAAACACGCCTCCGGAGGTGAGGGCGGCGGGGAACTGCCCTTCCACCGCGCCGATGACAAAAACAGCTTTTACCTCCCCCGGGCGAATTCGGTCCGCTTTGCCCACCAGCACCTGATCCAGCGTCTGGGGCACAAGGCCAATCTCGGCGCAGGATAAGGAAAGTCGCAGAAGCTCACAGAACCGGTAGGCGGGCAGAGTGGTGGTGCCCAGCACCTCGCCGAATACGTCCAGTGTTTCCATGAGAAGGTCCCAAAGCTGCCCGCTTTCGGAAAGGAAGGTCTCCCGCTCGCCCTGGGGAAGGCTTTCGGCAAAGGCCGTCATCTTTTTGGGGGCGTCCACTTCCTCCAACAGGCGGTAAACAGCGGTGGCAAAGCCTCTGCCGTCGCAGTCCTTCAGCCCGTCCCGCAGGTGGAGGAGCGCGGCCATCACCTGTTCGCTGGTTTGGTTGATGTTCTCATGCTCCCTCACGTCCTCGTCGGTGAGGGGGCCAGCCATGCCCCGGGGATTGTTGCGGAACTCCCCGGCCCACAGCTTGCCCCGGACGCTCCAAAGGTAGCTGTAGTTTTCCAGCCGGGCCACCGCCCGAGGGTCCAGCCCCATCAGGGGGGATTTGGCCCAGCAGAGGACGGCGGCGCTGTCAAAATTGCTGCGCACCGCCTCCAGAGCCTGGACCAGCCCGCCCGCTAAGGGCATGGTCTCCACATCCCGGGTGGCGTCCACAAAATAGGGGATGTTCCGGCGCAAAAAGATGCGCTCCAGCGCCCGCAGATAGGGCCCTGTCTCTCTTGCCACCACGGCGATGTCTTTGTAACGGTAGCCCTCCTCCCGCACCAGGGT
>Ga0134094_1003066_pt1 | contig 12952 bp, 10 predicted proteins | sample 5_1taG_FD_94458 | JGI IMG/M metagenome (GOLD analysis project Ga0134094, IMG submission 94458) | Switchgrass degrading microbial communities from high solid loading bioreactors in New Hampshire, USA - 5_19_20_110_A1 metaG | ecosystem: Engineered > Bioreactor > Semi-continuous > Anaerobic >... | reverse complement strand
TGCAGTCAGCGAGCTGTTCGGGGTCCATTTCACCAAGACCCTTGTACCGCTGAACTTCGGCATTTCCGCCGAATTCGGCTATATACCTGTCCCTTTCCTCGTCATTGAAGGCATATTTATGCTGTTTGCCCTTTGAAATCCTGTAAAGGGGAGGCTGGGCTATATAGACATGCCCTGCGTCCACAAGGGGCCGCATGTATCTGAAGAAAAATGTGAGCAGCAGTGTGCGGATATGGGCACCGTCCACGTCGGCATCGGCCATAATGATTACCTTGCCGTAACGGAGTTTGGTAATATCAAAATCCTCGCCTATGCCGCAGCCGAGGGCAACTACCACCGGCAACAGCTTTTCATTGGTATATACCTTGTCAATCCGGGCCTTTTCGACGTTCAGCATCTTACCCCAAAGGGGCAGTATTGCCTGGAAGTTCCTGTCCCTGCCCTGGATTGCCGAACCGCCGGCGGAATCTCCCTCTACGATATAAAGCTCGGTCCTCTCCGGGTCGGTCCAAATGCAGTCAGCGAGCTTTTCGGGCATTCTGGTGGAGGCAAGCCCGCTTTTCTTGCGTGCAAGCTCCCTTGCCTTCTGGGCGGCTTCCCTAACCCTTGCCGCGTTAATGGATTTTTCGAGTATTATCCTCGCAACCTGCGGGTTCTCCTCAAGGAAGGCGGTCAGCTTTTCATTCATAAGGGTGTTGACAAGGGAGCTTATAGAAGTATTCCCCAGCTTACCCTTTGTCTGGCCTTCAAACTGGGCTTCCTTCAGCTTTACGCTGATTACCGCGGTCAAGCCTTCACGAACGTCATCGCCTTTAAGGCTCTGGTCGTTCTCCTTTAGAAGGCTGTACTTTCTGGCGTAATCGTTAAAAATTCGGGTTATGGATGTCTTAAAGCTGGTTTCATGGGTTCCGCCGTCAACGGTATGGATGTTGTTGGCGAAAGAAACGATTGTTTCGTTATAGCTGTCGTTGTACTGCATGGCAATTTCTGCAAAGGAATCGCCGTCAGACATGGACAGGTATATTACCTGTGGATGCAGCACATTATAACCACGGGTTTTATTCATAAACTCCACATAGGAGGAAATTCCGCCCTCATAGCAGTATTCCTCCTCGATGATATTGTCCTTGTCCCTGTAATCCGCCAGGGTTATCCTTAGCCCGGCATTCAAAAATGCCTGCTCCCTCAGCCTTTTTTGCAGGACTTCGAAATCATATTCTTCCACTTCAAAGATTTGGTTGTCCGCCTTAAAGCGGATGCAGGTTCCGGTGTGTTCGGCTTCGCCAATAACGGTAAGCTCGGTTACCGGGTTTCCCCTTTCAAACCTCTGATGGTGTATCTTCCCGTCCCTGGCGATTTCAACTTCCATCCATTCGGAAAGGGCGTTAACAACCGACAAACCTACACCGTGAAGGCCTCCCGATACCTTGTAGCCGTTTCCTCCGAATTTTCCGCCCGCGTGCAGTACCGTCATAACAACAGTTACAGTGGGTATACCCATCTGCTCGTTTATGCCGACAGGGATTCCCCTTCCGTTATCCTTTACTGAAATGACGTTGCCAGGGAGGATTTCCACCTCAATATCGGTGCAGAATCCCGCCAGTGCTTCGTCTATTGAGTTGTCTACAATCTCATAAACCAGATGGTGTAGCCCTTTTGGCCCGGTGGAGCCGATATACATTCCGGGACGCTTGCGTACAGCCTCCAGGCCTTCAAGAATTTGTATCTGGCTTTCGTCGTAAGTTGTGTCCTTGTTAACAGCAGTGTTTTTTAACTCGTTATCCATGGTTTACCTCCGTTTAATTCAAGGTAACAAAATCTATATAAACACCGCAATATCTCAAATCATCCTAAAATCAATCTTCATTGCCGGCAAAGCTTTCCGACAAACCATCAATATACCCCGCCCTGCGGCGAAGTGTTGACGGGGAGATTTGGGAAATATATACGGTTTCATTCTTATCCTTGTCAACACAGACAATATAGCTTTTCGGGAGGTCCTGAGCCACGTTGACAATCCTTCCTCCCTTTTCGGCGTCTGCGAGAAACTGCCTTGAGAATTTCGATATGGTGGATTTCTCCATATCGAAAATCCCTACCACTTCATCCAGACGCACCACCTTGTCCAGTCCTAAATGCAGATACATTCAGTTATCCGCTCCTCTTTAAATCACTGGGTTATCCGACCCTGCTCTATTTTGAAAACCTTTCCCCCTGCCAGCCTAAGCACGGGCCCGGGGTCGCAGCAGGTCACAAATACCTGCCACCCTTTAATGTGGTTTAGTATATAATCCTGCCTCACAGAGTCCAATTCGCTCATAACATCATCCAGCAGGGCTACCGGCTGTTCCCCGGTAACATCCCTCAAAAGGGATGCTTCCGCAAGCTTTAACGCGATTACAGCCGAGCGTTTTTGTCCCTGGGAGCCGTAAATCCTGGCGGATTTCCCGCTAATCAGGATTTCCAAATCGTCCCTGTGGGGCCCCACGGTGGTAAAACCTGCGGCTAAATCTTCGTGTTGCTTAACCTTAAAAACTTCCATCAGGTTTTTATATGCCTGCTCCTGCGTTGTGTTTTCATCCCCAGCGTTTGACAGGTACCGTATCGAAAAGCTCTCGCTTCCGCCTGAAATCCCTTTGTAAATCTCCCTTGCAGCAGGGATTAGCCGGCGGATATATGATGACCTTGCCAGAAAGACCTGGGCGCCTGCCGCCGCAAGCCTTTCGTCCCAAACCTCCAGGGCGCTTAAATCAGCACCAGTAAAACCCATGGCCTTTTTAAAGTTTTTCAGCAGCGCATTGCGCTGGGCCAGGCACCGCTGGAAATTGGCAAGAATTTTTATATACCCCGGCCTTAACTGGCAATAGGCCGCGTCTATAAAGCGGCGCCGCTCTTCCGGGCCATCTTCTATCAAAGACAAATGGGACGGGCAAAAAACAACAGCGCAGAAATTCCCCGCCAATCCCGCCGGGGATGGCAGCTGAACGCCACCAAGGCTTGCAGACCTTTTTCTTTGTATCAAAATTTCGGCATGCTGAAGGCGTTCGAAGGCGAAAAACTCCAGTTTTAACCTTGCCCTCTCCTTATCAAAACCCACAGTATCCAAATCCTTTGATCCGCGGAAACTTCGCCCTCCTGTGAACAGCCAGATGGATTCCAGCAAATTTGTCTTTCCCTGGGCATTGTTCCCGTAAAAAATATTGACGCCGGGGTCGGGCCTTATAAGGCCGGTTTCAAGGTTCCTAAAACCGTCAAATTCAAGCTGGGTCACATTCAACGCGATATCCCCTTTAATTTTCTGGGAGCTTTATTAATTATCAGAGCTTATGATATACCTTACTTTATCCCCTTCCAGTTCAACAACATCCCCGGGTTTAAGCTTCTTTCCCCGCTGGCTGCATATTTCACCGTTAACCCTGACCTTTTCGGACATTATAATTTCCTTTGCCTGTCCGCCGGTCATGGAAACTCCGCAGAACTTAAGGAAAGAATCCAGCTTGATATACTCTGTTGAAATGTTGATTTTCTTTTCACTCATCTTTTCAACCTCACAGGAAGGACAAGGAAGAGGAAAGACTCTCCCGATGCGGGCAAAATCTTCATCGGGGAAAGGGGCCCGCTTAGCTCTATCTTGATTTCATCAGTTTCGCTGTTTTTAAGGGCGTCGAGAAGAAACCTGCTGTTAAATCCCATTTCTTCCGCATTCCCCTCAATCTCGGCGCCGATAATATCGCAGGCGCTTCCAAGGGGGGTAATGCAGGACAGGATAATCTGGTTGTCCCTGAACTCGCAAATCAGCGGCGATTTAATCCTGTCGTTTATTACAAGGGAAGCACGTTCAACGGCAGACATAAGCTCCCTGGTTTTAACCCGCACAGTAGTGGTGATTTGCTGCGGGATTGCTTTTTTATATGGAAGGAATTCGCCATCCAGAAGCCTTGATATAACGCAATAGCCGTCTATCTCCATGACTATATGCCTTTTCCCGACGGCAAAGGAAATCGGAATATCCTCATCATCCGACAGGAGTTTCAGCACCTCGCCCATGGTCTTGCCGGGTACAACAAATTTCAACTGCTCTTCTGTGTTAATATTTTCGCTCCTGATAGCAAGCCTTGAGCCGTCAACAGCCACAAGTTTCAGGGTGTTTTCCTCCAGCTCAAACTGTATTCCGGTATGGACAGGGCGGTTGTCGGTCTGGGCCACCGCATAGATGGTCTGCCTTATCATGCTTTTCATGATGTTTTGCGGGAAGGTGAAACCCACCCCGTCGTTAACGCTAGGTATTTCGGGATACTCGCTGGCGGAAATCCCCATTATCGTGAATTCCGATTTTCCGCTTTTAATAGTAGTTCCAAGTTTATCATCGGTGCCGATAAAAACCCTGTCATCAGGGAGCTTTCTGACAATATCACTGAACAGGCGTGCATTAAGTACAATAGCGCCCGCTTCCCTGACCTCTGCTTCGATTGTTGTTGTGATGCCCATATCAAGATCATATCCTGCAAGAAAAAGGGAATTTTCCGACGCTTTTAAAAGGATTCCTTCAAGGGCAGGTAGTGTGGATTTTCCGGAAACTGCATGTCCCACATTTCCCACTGCGTCAATTAATGCCTGCCTGTTGCAGACCATTATCATTATAAACAATCCTTTCTTTTATAGTAGTCTATAGTAGGGGCTGTTGAAATGGTGGAAAACCATAATTTTTGGCGTATAGGCTTAATAATTCGTGAGATTAATATGTTGAATCGCTGTTGCCATTTTTGTGGAAACTTTTAAACCCGAAAATTGTATTCACAACCCTGTGAAATCATGTCGGAAGAGTGAGGAAAAAACGGTGAAAAAACGGATGGGGATCAGAATTACTGTTAATAGCTGTTAAAACGGCTTTCAACATTTTTGCGGCTATTTAGTCGAAACCGGCTGTGTATCAGGGATTTTATGTAGTTGAAATTATGTGTGAATCCGGTTGAAAAAGGTTAAAAATCTATTTGCCGCTGATATTTTTGATAATATCCATAATCATACCTTTATATGACGAATCTTTTTGCATTAAAGCTTCTACCTTTTGAATAGCATAGACTACTGTCGAATGGTCCCTGGTTCCAAACTCTGTACCTATGGATTTCATGGGCAGGCCTGTGATTTCCCTCACCACATATATCGCCACCTGCCGGGCTTTGGAAATCTGGGCAGTCCGCTTGCTGGACCTGATATCTTCAGGAGTCACGTTAAGGGTCCTTGCCACCTCGGATATAATCCTTTCAACGGTGACCGGAACGGGCTGGCTGTCGTTTTTAATATCCCTGATGGCGTTCTGGGCCGTCAGCATTGAAGGCTGTTCCCCTCCAAGTAGGCACTGCGCACGAATCCTTTTTACAGCACCTTCAAGCTGCCTTACGTTGTTTTTAAGCTGCGATGCTATATACTCAGCGACAGCGTCGCTGATATTCAAATCCAGAAGCTGCGCCTTGCGCTTTACAATGGCAATCCTGGTTTCAAGGTCAGGCGGCTGGATATCCGCCAGAAGTCCCATTTCAAAACGGGTGCGAAGCCTTTCTTCAAGGGTTGCTATTTCCTTTGGCGGGCGGTCGGATGTGAGGACTATCTGCTTGTTTGCCTGATGAAGGGCGTCAAAGGTATGGAAAAACTCATCCTGGGTCGAAACCTTGCCAGCGATGAACTGAATGTCGTCCACCAGCAGAACATCCACCTGTCTGTATTTTGCCCTGAATTCCGGGGTTGTATTTGTCCTGATGGCCTCAATCAGCTCATTTGCGATATATTCGCCCTTTGTATAGATTATTTTTACATTCGGGCTGTGTTTGCGGATTTCATTGCAAATGGCGAAAAGAAGGTGTGTTTTACCAAGCCCGGAGCCGCCGTAGATAAAGAGGGGGTTATAATATCCGGCAGGCTTGCTTGCCACCGCTTGGGAGGCTGCATGGGCGAATTTGTTGGAGGGGCCAACCACAAAATTTTCAAATGTATACTCGTAATCCGAGCTTTTTTGGCCAAAAAAATTGCCGGATTCGGGAGCCTCTTCAATAATAGGTGCAGGTTCGCCGGCTATGATGTCCTCCCGGGATAAAACCTTTAAACCAAGGGGAATGCCCAGTACGTGATTAATTGCGTCACAGATTTTGGCGGAATAATGCTGGCTGATGATTTTACGCTGGAAATTCGTTTGAACAAAGACCACCACTTCATCGTCTTCGATGGTGTGAGGCTCAATGCTGCTAAGCCAGACTTTGAATGCGACTTCGCTAATATCATCCTGTTTTTTCAAATAATCAAGAATGCCGTTCCAGGCTTCCTTAATGGTTTCCATTAAAAAAACTCCTTATTTTATGGTGTGGAAATTTAAAGGAAAGCGGCAAGTATTCGTAAGCCAGACAAGGTACCGCCGTCCCGTGTTATTGGTTAAAAAAATACAGCTTCACGCTGCTTGTAGGGATAGTCTGGTTATTAAAAACAAAATACAATACTATGCCGTATTATACCACAAATTTATGACTATTTCAATCGATAAAACCTTGTAATATTGTAATATAAATAAAGTATAATAATTATATATTAGTTAATAGGTAGAATAAAATAAAAGTTTGGGGCAAAATAAAATACTATTGACAATTTTATTATAATGGGTATATAATTGAAAATTGCAAGGCATTTGTCTTATTTTTTTATTGCGAGGTACGGTCTGCAACCAGACTGTGCGCAGACTGTCCGAAGGGGGGAAGACGATGCTTCGTACCTATCAGCCCAAAAAAAGGCACCGTAAAAAGGAACATGGTTTCCGCAAGAGAATGGCGACTGCCAATGGCCGCAAGGTGCTCGCTCGCAGAAGAGCAAAAGGAAGAAAGCGTCTCACCTACTAAAAAGGGCCACCGTAGTGTGGCTTTTTTTAATATTCTAAAATCTGAGGACATGTGATGATTTATGACGCGTTTTGCCGTGCTCAACCGCAATTCTGAATTCCGTGCCCTCTACCACCGCGGCAAGTCACAGGTCAATCCCGCGCTGGTTACCTATGCCCGAAGGAACAACCAGGGTATTACAAGGGTTGGAATTACGGTGGGCAAAAAAGTAGGCGGGGCAGTACAGCGAAACAGGTGCCGCAGGATAATCAGGGAGGCTTACCGCGAGCTTTTGCCAAAGGTAAGCAACGGATGGAATATTGTTTTCGTCGCCCGAAAGAAAACCCAGTTTTTAAAAAGTACCCATATAAAAGGGATTATGGAGGAGCATCTTAAGAATTTGGGCGTGCTTAAGAATGAAAAGAATAGCAATAGCGCTAATTAAGTTTTATCAGAGGTTTATATCTTCCAAAACTCCTCCCTCCTGCCGTTTTATTCCCACATGTTCCGCGTATGCCATCGAAGCTATAGAGAGGTTCGGGATACTGCGCGGCGGTGCAATGGCGGTATGGAGGATTCTCCGTTGCAATCCTTTTGGCAAAGCCGGGTACGACCCTGTCCCTGAAAAAATAGAAAAGCCTAAGAAAAATAAAAACATAAAACCTTCCGCAGATGAATAAATTGCGAAGTAAGGCTTAGTAAAAGGATTTTCCGGAAATAAAGGAAATGAAGTTTTATGATGGAAGGACCATAAAACGGAGGAAAAATTCATGCAATCACTGTTAAATATATTGGCTGTGCCGCTGGGTTATATTTTGTGGTTTTTTTACCGCTATATCGGGAATTATTTTTTATCAATATTCCTGTTTACATTAGTTGTCAGGGCGGCAACATTCCCTTTTGCCCTCAAGTCGCAGAAAATGACGGCAGAAAGGGCGCGCCTGGCACCGCGCCTTGAAAGGCTTCAGAAAAAATATGCCCAGGATAAAAAGAAGCTGCAGGAAAAGCAGATGCAGCTTTATGAAAAGGAAGGAGTCAGCCTTACCGGCGGCTGCCTGCCCACATTGGTTCAAATGATTGTCCTTTTCGGGGTTATCGCTGTAATTTACAAACCTATTTCAAACCTGACCAGAATCCCCTCCGCGGTAATTGAAGCAAGCTTTACCGCTGTAGCTCAGGAAACCGAAAAAAATGCGGAGGGCAAAACCGTTGAAATAGCAGATCCGAACAAGCTGTCGGCAAACGAGCGTGCAAAAAATCATGTTTACCGTGAACTGCGGCTGCTGATGGTACTGGATAAAAACGAAAAGGAAATAATAGACAGTATATCACAGCTTTCAGACAGTGTAAGGAAGAATGTAAGCGCAGAGGAATACTATAACCAGATGCTGAACCTCCGCAGGGATTTCGTATTTTTTGGCGGAAGGACTCTGCTGGAAAACCCGTGGAGCAGCAAAGGTTTTAAAGATATAAACATGCTGTGGCTCATACCCCTGTTTTCATGGCTGACAGCCCTGGCGTCAAGTTATATATCCATGAGGTATATGAAAGCCGGGCAGTCTGGTGCGGACCAGGCACAGGGATGCTCCAACAGCATGATGCTTATAATTATGCCCCTGTTCTCCCTCTACATTACTTTCAGCGTACCCGGAGGCGTGGGTATTTACTGGATAAGCTCAAACATTTTGTCAATAATTCAAACAATAATATTAAACAGCATTTACAATCCCGCAAAAATCCGCGCCCAGGCCGAACTGGAATATCAGGAAAGGCGCAAAAAGAAGCTTGAAGACAAAAAGAGGCTGGCGGAAGCCAGAGCCCGCGAAAACGCTGAGTACAACGCCGCTAAACAGGCAGCTGAAAAAGAAGGAAAATCAAAAAACAAGGCTTCCTCTAATAAAAAGAAAGAACAAAAGCCCGAAATTAAGGAAATCGACAGCGTAAACATTACTGAAAACAATGAACAGCCACAAGGCGAAGAATCGACAGACGAAAATCAGGATACAAACCACGAAGAATAATAGCAATCCGCAAGGGAAAGGATGAAAACACTTGCTGAGGGAAGTTATCAAGGAAGCTGATACGATAGAGGAGGCAAAAAGAAAGGCTGCACAGGCTCTTGAGATGCCAGAGGAAGAGCTGCAATTTGAAATCCTTCAACTGCCGCAGAAAAAGACATTTGGATTGTTCGGCGGATGCCCCGCAAGGATACGCGCCTATTATGAAATTACGCCGGCCCGCCAGGCAGCCGAGTTTTTGAAGGATATCCTGGCGAAGATGGGTGTTACAAACCCAGATGTTACCGTTAAGGAAGAAGATGAAAACGGAAGCAGCCTTGAGATTACCGGCGAAGACCTTGGGTTTATAATCGGAAGGCGCGGTGAGACTCTTGACTCACTTCAGTATTTGGCGGGATTGGTCGCAAACCGTGTGGATAACTCCTACTACCGTATAACCCTGAATATTGGGGATTACCGCGAAAAACGGGAGCAGTCATTAATCGGCTTAGCTAAAAAGACAGCCAAGCAGGTTGCAAGGACAGGCAAAAAGGTATCCCTTGAACCCATGAACCCTTATGAAAGGCGGATTATACACACAGCTGTGCAGGAGGTAAAAGGGGCTACTTCATGGAGTGTGGGCACAGAGCCGCACCGCCATGTAATCATTGGCCCCACCGAGGATAACCTTAAAAAGAAGCCGAAGCGGGGTCGCAAGAACACCCGCAAAAAGAGCGCCAAGCCAGAAAGCTCCTATTCAGTAGAGCGTCCCGAAAGGGTTATAAGGGAATTTGTTCCCCGCAGCAACCCGCTTCCGACAGCCGATGGGGCAACACCTCCTTCAAAGACAATGTCAGAAAAGGAAGAATCCTCGGCATTGTACGGGCGCCTGGATTTATAATTTAACCATGATGAAAAAAATCACCGGCGAAAGGCCGGTGATTTTTTAACATTTTTTCACTTTATTGTTGAAAAATCAAGCGGGTTTAACAACCAGGTTTACAAGCTTGCCGGGAACATACAGTTCCTTTACGATTGACATACCGTTTAAAGCAGATGCTATTTTTTCATCAGCCTTGGCGGCGGCAATTGCCTCGCTGCTTTCCGCGTTTGCCGGAATTGTAACATGGGAGCGGACTTTCCCGTTAATCTGCACAGCTATTTCAATAACCTGTTCAACACATTTTTCCGGATCATATTCCGGCCATCTGGACTGTGCAATCTGCCCGCCAAACTGCATAATTTCCCACAATTCTTCGGTAACGTGTGGAGCAAAGGGGTTAAGCAGGGTGAGGAAAATTTTAAGCTCCCCTCGGGTTACGGAGTTTCTGCTGTATATGTCATTCAAAAGGGACATCAGGGCAGCAATGGCGGTATTGTATTTCAGATTATCAATATCTTCAGTAACCTTCTTAATTGTTTTGTGGAAGGAGGTTTCAAGGTCAGCGCGTATATTTTCCTCATCTGTTGCCATATCCTGCAGCGCCCAGACTCGTTCGATAAACCTGCGGCAGCCGCGGATGCTTGAGCTTGACCACGGGGCGGCTTTCTCAAAGTCGCCGATAAACATCTCATACAGCCTTAAAGTATCGGCGCCGTATTCTCTGACTATTTCATCGGGGTTGACCACATTGCCCCTGGACTTGGACATCTTCTCCCCGTTTTCGCCGAGAATCATGCCATGGCTGGTGCGCTTTGCGTAGGGTTCGGGGGTTGGAACTACGCCGATGTCATACAGGAATTTGTGCCAGAAACGGCTGTAGAGAAGGTGCAGGGTAGTATGCTCCATGCCGCCGTTGTACCAGTCAACCGGTGTCCAATACTCCAGCGCCTCTTTGGACGCCAGCTCATTGTCGTTGTGGGGGTCGGTATAGCGGAGGAAATACCAGGATGAGCCTGCCCACTGGGGCATGGTGTCGGTTTCCCGCTTTGCAGGCCCGCCGCATTTCGGGCAGGTCACATTAACCCAATCCTCGATGGCGGCAAGGGGGGATTCGCCGTTTTCGGTGGGCTCGTAGCTTTCCACCATGGGCAGTTTTAATGGCAAATCCTTCTCATCAAGGGGGACAAACCCGCATTCGGGGCAGATGATAATCGGGATTGGCTCGCCCCAGTAGCGCTGGCGGGAAAATACCCAGTCACGAAGCTTGAAGTTTACCTTGCTTTCCCCTATGCCCTTATCAGCAAGCCATTCCACTATTTTTACCTTAGCTTCTTCCACGCTTAACCCGTTGAGGAAATCGGAATTGACCATAACGCCGTGGTCGCAGTCGGTGTAGGCTTCCTTTTCAACGTCCCCGCCCTTGACTACTTCAATGATGGGGAGATTAAATCTCTTTGCAAACTCCCAGTCGCGGGTATCATGTCCAGGAACAGCCATAATAGCACCTGTCCCGTAGGAAACCAGGACATAGTCAGATATGAAAATCGGGATTTCCCGTCCATTGACAGGGTTGATGGCGCGGACGCCTTTTAGCTCAACACCTGTTTTGTCCTTTGCTATCTCGGTTCTTTCAAAATCCGATTTCCTGGCGGCTTCTTCCTGATAATTTTTAACCTCGTCGATATTCTCAATAATACCAGCCCACTTTTCCACAAGGGGATGCTCGGGAGCCATGACCATATATGTGGCGCCGAACAGGGTGTCAGGGCGGGTGGTGAATATTTCAATGGGGTCTCCGGCAGTTGTTTCAAACCTTACCTGCGCGCCGGTGGAACGGCCTATCCAGTTAATCTGCTGGGTGCGGACCCTTTCCGGGTAATCCACCAAATCCAAATCGTCAATCAAACGCTGGGCGTATTCGGTGATTTTCAGCATCCACTGGCTCTTTGTCTTTCTTACCACTTCTCCGCCGCAGCGCTCGCAGGCGCCTGCCACTACTTCCTCGTTGGCAAGAACGCATTTGCAGGAAGTGCACCAGTTAACTGCCATTTCTTTCTTATAAGCTAATCCGTGTTTGAAAAGCTGGAGGAAAATCCACTGGGTCCATTTGTAATAGGCCGGGTCAGTGGTGTTTATCTCCCGGTTCCAGTCGAAGGATAAACCCAGCGCTTTAAGCTGTGATTTAAACCTTTCCACATTCTTCTGGGTTACTATTTCGGGATGGATATGGTTTTTTATTGCATAGTTTTCGGTTGGAAGGCCGAAGGCATCCCAGCCCATCGGGTACAAAACATTGTATCCCTGCAAACGGCGGGACCTTGCCACCACATCAAGGGCAGTGTAGGAGCGCGGGTGCCCAACGTGCAAACCCTGACCGGAAGGATAGGGGAATTCAACCAGGGCATAAAACTTTGGTTTTGATTTATCGAGCTTTACAGCAAAGGTGGATTGTTCGTCCCAAACCCTTTGCCATTTGCTTTCAATTGCAGCGGCATCATACTTCTTCATTTAAACAAATCCTTTCTATGCTGGGTTTGTCCAAAAATTTATATTGTTTTAGATTTCCTCAGGGTCAATAAAATCGGTAAGCTGCAGATACTGCCCGTCTTTCCAAAGCCGCTCTAGGTTGTAAAATTCACGGGTTTCCTTATAGAAAACATGGGCAATGACTGAACCGTAATCCAGCAGAATCCAGTTTGCCGATGAATACCCTTCTATTCTCAAAGGGGTAATCCCCTGCTCGGAAAGCTCCTTTTCCAGATAATCCGCCAAAGCCTTTACCTGTGTGGTGCTGGTGCCGTTGGCTATAACAAAATAATCGGCTATAACGGTTAAATCCCTGATTCCTATTATCTGAATATCCTCAGCCTTGTGTTTGTTTAAAGAGGTGACAACTAATTTAACCAAATCTTTTGATTCCATAAATACCCACTTTCCGCATTAACCTGTTATTTTGATGTTGTTGTGGCTTCAGGGGCGGTTGTGGTAACAGCCCCTGACTGCTCAACTAATATTTCTGAAAGCACCTGTTTACGTAAATCCTGTGGCTTTCCACTGCCAAGCTCCTTAAGTTCGGTGAGGTTTTCGGCGGTAATCGGAAGGCCATGGGGATTAAACGCTTCGCTGATAAGGCTTAAAAGGGATTCCTTGTGTACCGAATAATAGGTTTTCCCGCCGGTGCTTCCTGTCCTGCCGGGGACGATATAGGCAGT
>Ga0134094_1003056_pt1 | contig 12997 bp, 12 predicted proteins | sample 5_1taG_FD_94458 | JGI IMG/M metagenome (GOLD analysis project Ga0134094, IMG submission 94458) | Switchgrass degrading microbial communities from high solid loading bioreactors in New Hampshire, USA - 5_19_20_110_A1 metaG | ecosystem: Engineered > Bioreactor > Semi-continuous > Anaerobic >... | reverse complement strand
TTACGGGACTGCATATGCCCGGCACCGCACCGACTATAACCTTTATGAAGGATGGGAATTGACCGGTTATCCAGAAAAAGTGTTTTTGCGCGGCCAATTGATTGTGGATGGAGACCGCTGGTTGGGTCGTCCTGGTCAAGGCCAATACCTGATGCGCAAACCTTTTGCGCCGGTCCTGTAAATTTCGATGGTTTCACTGCTTACACTGCTTCCTGTTCTCATCCTGCTTCTCGCGGCCCTGGGAATTCTGGTACTTCGACAATTCCGGCCAAGCATCGGGTATGCCTGGTTAATTGGCGCTGTCTCCAGCCTGGTGACGGTGGGCACAGTGATATTTTTGCGCTGGCGTATTCCGCTGGATGTCGTCGTGGAGCAGTGGCGCCCGTTCGGTGAATTATCCAGCCCGCCTGCCTTTCGCCTGGATATTAATTCCTGGCCTTATGTGCTGAGCCTGGCGGTGCTGGCGCTGGGATTTATTTTCACCGATTCTGCTCGCCTTGAGACAGAAGCCAAACCCATGAACTGGGCCAAGGGGCTGGCAATTCTTGCCCTGGGGATGCTGTCAGTAATGGCTGTCAGCCCGATCACCCTGGTTCTTATCTGGACGGCTGTTGACCTGGTTGAGTTTTTTATGGTCATTCGCACAGACGGCGGCAGGCGCATGGGCGAGCAAGTTGTTCTCACGTTCACGGTCCGCGTCGCCGGAACGCTGCTGGTTTTGCTGGCTGTGCTGCTATCTCGCTCGCTCAATATTCAGTTTGACCTTGCGCCAATACCGGTGGAGCTTGCTGTTTTTATGCTGCTTGCGGTTGGCCTGCGGTTAGGCGTGCTGCCGCTGAATTTGCTCTTTGTTCAGGAGGTCTATGCCTGGCGCGGCCTGGGGAACGTCATGCGCATGGTCGGCCCGGCGTCCAGTCTGGCGGTGCTCGGCCGCATGCCGGAGCAGGTTGTACCTGTTGAATGGCAGGGCCTTCTACTGATGCTCTCGGCGATGGCCGCCGTTTACGGCGCGGCCATGTTTATGGCTGCAGACAATGAGTTGAGCGGGCGACCTTACTGGTCCATTGCCCTGGCTGCGATGGCAGTTGCGAGCGTCATTAACGGCAGCCCGCGCAGCAGCATTGCCTGGGGCGCTGCGCTTTTGATTGCCGGCAGCGTTCTTTTCTTTTACTCCGCGCGTATGCGCCAGATTATTTTTATTCCGCTTGTTGCGATGGTAGGGATTACCGGGCTGCCGTTCACGCCTGCTGCTTCCGGCTGGATTGGGGTGGTTAGCAGCGCGCCCGGTCTGCTCGATTTTCTCTTTATCATGGCAGTGATCTGCCTGTTGTGGGGGTACGCCCGTCACGTGATGCGCCGCCGCGAGGAGTTATATCGCATGGAGCGGTGGGTTCATACCGTGTACATTGCGGGATTGGTCTTGCTAATTCTGGCTCAATGGGCGATTGGCGTTCTCGGCTGGCGCGGGTCGTTCACAATTGGGGTGTGGTGGGCATCTGCGGCGGTTGCGGTTATCGCCGCTGCCGGTGGGGTCCTCGCGTATTCTCTCCGGGGCGTTCTGGCCGGCAATGATTCCGGCTCGAACCGGGCGATATCGTTCATGTGGGTGCTGGCTTTTGCCCGCCGGGCAGCGGCAGTCCTTGCGGCAGTTTTTCGACTCAACTGGCTGTATCGATTTATCGGCGGCGTGTATGCTGCGCTTCAATACGTCGTGCAGTTGATCACAGCAATGCTCGAGGGGGATGGCGGCATCCTCTGGTCGCTCGTCATGCTTGCTATGCTGATTTCGCTGATTCGGGTTAGCGCCGCTGCGGTTGGAGCCCTGCCATGATCGGAAATTCAGGTCCCCTCTCAACACTGGCAGTTTTTGTGATTGTTTTGACGACGCTCTTTTTGCTCCTCAATCAGAACTGGCGTTGGAGCATCACGGCTCTTGTCATTCAATACCTGGCCGTTTTTGTGCTGACGGCCCAGGTCTGGCCGTTTGGCCTGGCTGCCGCAAAGCTGGTAGCCGGTTGGATGGCAGGCGCGGTTCTGAGCGCTTCTCAGCCGCCTGCTCAACCGGCTGTAGAGGATCAGGGTTGGGGCGCAACGTTCGTCTTCCGCTTGCTTGCCGCCGTTCTGGTCTGGATCCTGGCTTTTACGCTCTCACCAATGGTCGTGAACATCATCCCGCTGTCTCCATCACTGGTAACGGGAACCGTGCTGTTGATTGGCATGGGGTTGCTTCACCTTGGCATGACTACCCGCCCAATGCGGGTTCTGGCAGGTTTGCTGACCACCCTTTCGGGCTTTGAACTGATTTATGCCGCGGTAGAGAGCTCGGTTCTTGTTGCCGGTCTCCAGGCAGTGGTTACGCTTGGCCTTTCTCTGGTCGGGGCTTACTTGCTCGAAACTTCAGCGGATAAGGAAGGTGCCGCGTGAGCGCGCCGTTAATTTGGATCGTCTTTCCGATGGCTGCCGGGCTGCTGTTCTGGCTTTTCCGCCAGCGTGTGGGACTGGTAACACTGCTGTCGACCATCCTGTGCCTGCTGCTCGCGCTGCTTGCCCTGCTGCTGCCTGTTGATCAGCGCGTGGTGATTGGACCGCTGCGTTTCACCGTCGGCCCGACCCTGGATTTTGTCGGGCGAAGGCTCGTCCTGGATAATGGTGATAAGGTCTTCCTGGCATTTTTCTATATCATTTGCGCGTTTTGGTTCGCCGGAAGCTACGCTGCCAGGGCCAGCGTCCTGATTATTCCTTTGGGCCTGGGTATTGCTTCACTGCTAATTGCTGCGCTTGCCGTTGAACCGTTTTTGTATGCAGCCTTGCTGGTCGAGATGGCTGTGCTTCTATCGGTTCCGCTGCTGGTCGAGCCTGGAAAGCCGGTTGGCAGAGGCGTGCTGCGCTTTTTGATCTTTCAAACCCTTGCCATGCCGTTTATTTTGTTAGCCGGTTGGGCATTGGGCGGCGTTGAAGCAAATCCTTCTAACCAGACGCTGGTTACCCTGGCTACTGTTTTTCTGGGGCTGGGTTTTGCTTTCTGGTTGGCAGTCTTCCCCTTCTATACCTGGATCCCGATGCTGACTGAGGAGAGCTCACCTTACGTTTCGGTGTTTTTGATCCTCGTTCTGCAAACGGTCAACCTGTTGTTGGGGCTGCGCTTCCTGGAAAATTTTGGCTGGCTGCGCTCGATGCCCGGCCTGTTTCCGGTTCTCTCTCAAATTGGCACGCTGATGATTGTTACAGCCGGGCTGTGGGCGGTTTTCCAGAAAGACCTGGCTCGCCTCGTGGGTTACGGCGTGATTGTAGAGACCGGGTTTTCAATTCTGGCAGTCAGCCTTGCCAGTCAGGTCGGGCGGCAGTTATTTACCAGCATGTTTTTGCCGCGCGTGATTGGTTTTGGCCTTTGGGCGCTCTCTCTTGCAATCCTGCTGCGCGATTCGCGTTCTGCTCGCTTTGAACATGTCGAAGGGCTGCTGCAGCAAATGCCCTTTGCAACCGCAGGCCTGGCAGTCGCGTCGCTCTCTTTGGGCGGGCTGCCGCTGCTGGCGGAATTCCCGATCCGGCATGTGGTTCTGGAAGGGGTTTCACGCCAGTCGTTGTTAAACGGGTTATGGGCGCTTGCCGGGTCGATGGGTATTCTTTTCAGCGCATTTCGCGGTCTTGCAGTGCTGTCGCGCGGCCGCCTGTTCCCACAGGTATATAGTGAAACGCGTTTGCAAATTGGGCTTCTGTTGGCGGGCATGGTCTGCTTGATTGTGATTGGGATTTTTCCACAAGCGTTCTCGTCCCTGCTCACCGGCCTGATTAGCGTAGGCTCAACTTTCCCCTGATGACAGCACGGGCGGTTAACCGGCAGGCGCTGGTTTTTCTATCTGCCTGTTTGTTATGACCCGGGTTTAAACCCTTTATCAGGGATCGGTTATAATGATTTTTGACGATATCCATTCATTTTATGAATTAGAAAAGGAACGATTTTATGGACCTGGACCAACTTGCGAAACGCATAGAGTGGCTAGAAGAAGAACGCCGCAAGGATAAATTAATCATTCAAACGCTGGAAGAGCGTCTGGCTGTAATGGAAAGAGAGCTGCCAGGTCTGTCGCAGAGTTCAAAAGAGACTCAGGGTGACGTAAGGCGCCTGTCTGCGATGCTCGCAAAGTTCGATCATATCGATGCGGCAATTTCCCAGGTTCGGATCGATCTATCGCGCTCAATTGAAGCCATCGATAAAGCCCACCAGGAGCGCGAACGCGAGATGGAAAAGGTGCGCCTGGCTGACCAGGAAACCCTCACAAAGGCGATTGCTGAAGTTCGCCGGGGACTGGACCCCATTCCGGAGCTGCGCAAGTCGATTCAGGCTCGCATGGAAGAAGATTTTCGCCTTGCCCGTCTGATTGAAGAGATGAATCAGAAGAACGTCGAATACCGCCGCTCAGATGATGAATACCGCAGGTCTTTGAAGTTGTTGGAAGAAGCCCAACGCCAGGAGGCCAAGCGGATCACCGATATGCAGGGCGAGGTTGCAGCGATTCGTAAGCGCCAGGATGAACTGCGTGGAAAGACTGATCTGGTGATGGACAGCGCGCGCAAGGTTGAAATGCGCATCAGTGAATTTCAGGCTGCGGAAAGCGAACGCCGCCAGGCAGTAACTGCTTTTATGGATAAGCAAAATCTCGCGGCTGTAGAGCGCGACCGGATATGGAAAGAATGGCAGGCTCGTTTTGATTTGATCGAGCGCCAGGCGATGAATCTGGATACGCAGCTCCAGGCAATTGAAGCGACAAACCGCTCTATTAAACGCTCTCAAGAAGCGTTTGATGAGATTACACAGCGTTTCGAGCGGCGCATTAATGAAATCAATGAAATGCAGCGGTTGACTGAAGACCGCTTCCGCCAGGAATGGGTGGCCTTTAAGGCTGATGATCAAAAGCGGTGGACGAATTATTCACTCGTACAAGAGGAACAGTCTCGCGAGCTGGCCCGCAACTTTGAGCGTTATAATGAACGCATCGTCCTCCTTGAGGATACGCTTCAGGAAGTGCAGGATATTCTCCACCAGATGCGCGAAGACAACCAAAAACGCCTGCAAAGCCTGCTGGCTGTTGCTCATGAGTGGGTGGAGGAGTACGACCGCATTTTTGGCCGCGAAGGGTAGGAGTGCACTTTTAGGAGAGGTAGATGTACATTATCGGCACAGCCGGGCATGTTGATCATGGGAAATCTACGCTCATCGAAGCGCTTACAGGCATACATCCTGATCGCCTGAAAGAAGAGAAGGAACGCGAGATGACCATCGATCTGGGTTTTGCCTGGATGACGCTTCCCGGCGGCGAGCAGATTGGGATCGTTGATGTGCCTGGGCATCGTGATTTTATTGAGAATATGCTGGCCGGCATCGGCGGGATCGACGCAGTGTTGTTTGTGGTTGCCGCCGATGAAGGCGTAATGCCCCAGACCCGCGAGCATCTGGCCATTCTGGATATTCTTCAAGTCGGGGCTGGAATTGTCGCTCTGACGAAGATCGACATGATTGATGACCCTGGCTGGCTGGATATGGTAGAAGAAGATGTTCGCCAGACGCTGCAGGGAACTGTGCTCGCTGATGCCCCCATTCTGCGCGTTTCCAGTACAACGGGTAAGGGGATCAGGGAATTGATTGATCATTTACAAACCTGCCTGGAAAACCGCCCGCCGCGGATGGACCTTGGCCGCGCGCGCCTGCCGATTGATCGTGTATTTACCATTTCTGGTTTTGGGACTGTGGTCACAGGGACGCTTCTTGACGGCCGCCTGCAGCTGGGCGAGGAGGTGGAGATTCTCCCGTCGGGCCAGCGGGGCCGGATTCGCGGTCTTCAAACCCATAAACGCAAAGAGCAAACGGCTCACCCCGGCAGCCGTACCGCCGTGAATATCAGTGGTATAGAAGTTCACCAGATCCGGCGGGGTGAAGTCCTGGTCCATCCGGGAAAATATCAGCCCGGGCATCTGTTAGATGTCCATTTTCGCCTGCTGCCCGATGCTTCTGGGCCTGTGAAGCATAACAGCGAAGTGAAATTTTTCCTGGGCGCTGCGGAAATCATCGCCCGGGTGCGCACACTCGGCAGTGATGAGATAAAGCCCGGAGAGGAAGGCTGGCTTCAACTGGAGCTTCGCGAGCCTGCCGTTGCCGTTCGGGGCGACCATTATATTCTGCGCCGCCCGTCGCCTGGTGAAACACTTGGCGGCGGCGTGGTGGTCGATCCCAGCCCGAAGGGCAGGCACCGCCGGTTCTCAGAAGAAGTGCTGTCGCGCCTTGAATCGCTGCTTGGCGGTTCGCCTGCAGATGTTCTGCTGGAGTCGTTTCAGTTAATGGGCCCCGTATCCATTCGAGAGGCAGTTGCGCGCGCGCGGCTGGCAGAAGATCAAGCGAGCAGCGCGCTTCATGAGCTTCTGGAAGGCGATAAGCTGGTGCTGCTTGAAGAGGGCGAAGTCAGCTCCGCCGCTGATTTACTGGCGATCAGCCGCCAGCAGTGGACGGTAGAAACAGAAAAGGTTGAGCGAGAACTGGCGAATTATCACCGGACGTACCCGCTCAGAACCGGGATGCCGCGTGAAGAACTGAAGAGCCGCCTGAAGATCAGGTCGCCTCGCCTGTTCTCTGCTGAGGTGCGCCGCTGGGTAGAAGACGGAACCATACAGAGCGGCGGCAGCTATTTGTGGAAACCAGGCCATACGATCCGGCTGACGCAGTCGCAAAATCAGCAGGCCGAGCGGCTGTTGGAAAAATTTGCCCGGTCTCCCTATTCGCCGCCCACGATTAAAGAGGCTCAGGCAGAGGTCGGCGAGGATGTTTATCAGGCGATGATTAATCTTGGCTATCTTGTCGCTGTCTCTACTGAAGTAGCCTTTCGCAAACAAGATTATGATCAGATGGTTGAGATGGTCCGGGAGCATTTTCAAAGCGAGGAAACGCTCACGGCTGCGCAGTTCCGCGACCGGTTGAACACCAGCCGGCGCTATGTGCTCGCGTTCCTGGAGCATCTCGATGCGATTGGGATGACGGTGCGCGAGGGCGATGCGCGGAAATTACGCAAATAATTCTCCAGACCGTTGACAACCCACCACCAACCTTGTATAATAGCCTCTGCTCTTGCCCCGGCTGATCGGTTGCTGGGGCATTAACCTGTATCTCTGTATCTTAATTCCCAACTTCCCCGCATCTCGGCTTTAGGTCCAGGTCAAAATGGACTGGTATGCGGAGCATGTGGCGAAGTGAAGATTGGAGAAATATTTTATGAAGTACGCAATCGTTGAAAATGGCGGCAAGCAGTATCGCGCCGTCGAAGGGTCTACCATCGAGGTAGATCGCATGACTCTCGAACCGGGTGAGGCAGTAAAACTGGATTCAGTTTTACTTCTGGTTGACGGTGACGAGGTTTCTGTAGGCGCTCCGGTTGTGAAGGGGGCGCAGGTGAAAGCCACGGTCTTGGAACACATCAAGGGCCCCAAAATCGTTGTCTTCAAATATCGCCCGAAGAAACGCTATCGTGTCAAGTCCGGTCACCGGCAGCAGTATACTCGATTACAAATTAATTCGATCGAAGTGGAGTAGGAACAATGGCACATAAAAAAGGTGGTGGTTCCGTTCGCAACGGTCGTGACAGCAACGCGCAGCGTCTAGGTGTCAAGCGCTACGCAGGCGAAAAAGTTATCCCTGGTAACATTTTGGTTCGCCAGCGCGGGACGCGTATCAAACCCGGTCGGAATGTTGGCCTGGGCAAGGACGACACGATTTTTGCTGTTGCTAGCGGCATTGTTGTATATGAGACTCTTCCAACTGGCCAGAAACGCGTGAGCGTGGACCCGGTTGAAACGGAGTAAAGAAGACGGCCGGCCGATTATGGCTTTTTGGCAGGGGCCGGCGATACACCTGCCCCGTCTTTCTACTCTTTGAATGACGGTTGTAGGGTTTGTCTTAGAGAAGGTAGGTTAATCATGAAAGAGGGTATTCACCCGACTTATTACCCCGACGCGCAGGTTATTTGCGCATGCGGAAACACCTGGACGACAGGTTCGACCAAGAAGGTGATCCGCACAGAAGTTTGCTCAGCTTGCCATCCATTCTTCACCGGTCAGCAGCAGCGTCTGGTTGACCGCGAAGGCCAGGTGGACCGCTTCTATCGCAAGCTGCAGGCTCGCCAGGAGTATCTCGATCAGCAGAAGAGCCGTTCTGAGAACAAAAGCTCGGCGAACCGGCCGGTTGCTGACCTCGGTTTGGGCACTCGCCCGGCCGCTGCCCTCGATCGCGCTGGCATTACGACGATCGCTCAGGTGCTCGATCTTTTGGCACAGGGAGAAGACGCCCTGCTGCAGATTGACGGTCTTGGCCGCAAAGCCCTCATCGATATCAAGAAGAGCCTCCGCAATCTTGGGTTTGAACTCCCGGCAGTTGAAGAAGAGGCAGAAGCTTAGGCTTAGATTAAATAAAGTACGCAGGCAGGCGGTTTGCCGGAAGGCGCCGCCTGCCTTTTTTTAATTGCTGTCCGGCATCCGGCGCTTGCTGAGATGATATGGCGCTTTTGCAGAAGAAAGCCGCCTGTAAACTGATAAAATTGCTTTATGGCAGGCAGTCGAAAAATTCTGCATATGGATTTAGATGCGTTCTTTTGCGCTGTGGAAGAACTGCGCCAGCCAGAACTGCGCGGGAAGCCCTTTGCGGTGGGCGGCCGGCCGCAGGAGCGCGGCGTTGTCTCATCCTGTTCGTATGCAGCCCGCCAGTTCGGGATCCGTTCGGCGATGCCGACCGCTACGGCGCTCAGACTGTGCCCGGAACTCATCCTGGTCCCTTCTCACTTTGAAGCATACCGCCAGATGTCTGCGCAGGTCATGTCGATACTACATGACCGCTCGCCGCTGGTGGAGCAGCTTTCGATTGATGAGGCATTTATCGACCTGAGCGACCTTCCGCAGCCTGGTTTGGTTCTCGCTCGTGAAATTCAGCAGGAGATTAACAGCCGCCTGGGCCTGCCCTGTTCGATCGGCGTGGCGACCAATAAGCTGGTCGCAAAAATCGCCACGGATTTTGGTAAGGGAAAACACCGCCGCCCTGAACCGCCGAATGCTATTCAGGTGGTTCCGCCTGGCGAGGAGGCAGCCTTTCTAGCTCCGCTGCCTGCTTCTGCCTTATGGGGCGTTGGACCGAAAACAGCAGCGCGGCTGGCCGAGATGGGCGTGCGTACGATTGGCGATATCGCCCGCCTGCCAGAACCTGCCCTGATTCGACAGTTTGGGCAAAATGGCCGGGAGATGGCCCTGCATGCCAGGGGAATAGACGACCGCCCTGTAGAGACCGAGCGGGCAGCCCGTTCAATCAGCCAGGAGATCACCTTTGACAGGGATGTTTCCAATCCCGCCGTGTTGCGAGACACGCTGCGCTTGCTCAGTGAAGCAGTGGCTGCGTCATTGCGCAGGAAGGGGTTGTGCGCCGGTACAGTGCGGCTGAAGCTGCGCTGGCCTGATTTTAGAACGCAGACCCGCCAGATGAGCCTCAGCCAGGCAACGGATCAAGACGGCATTATCTTCCAGGCTGCGCTTGATCTGTTCAATTCCATCTGGTCGCCGGGCCGGCCTGTGCGGTTGATTGGTGTTGCTGCGACTCGCCTGAGCAAACATGCCCATCAGCTTTCGTTGTGGGATACGCCGGATCAGAAAGAGCGCAGGTTGTTGGATGCTCTGGATGAACTCCGGGCGCGGTTTGGCAAGGATGCTATTCTAAACGGGCGCAGCCTGAAGAAAAAGAGAAGCTAATAATTCTGTTAACGATTACTGCTTGCTTTTCCTGTTATGTGTAAGGTATAAACGCTTTAACCGTTTTACTTTACAGAGAAAGAGACCATGCATCAAGAATTCATCGTCAAGAGAAGGGAAAGCAGCCAAAATTTTTGGAGCCGGTTATCTGAGGGGTGCCTATCGGCGGCAGCGTTATTTCTGGCATGGCTGACTGTGGTCATGTCGGTGCATCCGATTGAGGCAACTCTGGGCGAGCCTGGACTGCTGGTTTACATGCTCGTTTTGCTGGCTCTGTCGATGTTTTCGCTGCAGCAGGGTTTGGTATTAAAACACCGTGAGGCCAACCGCGCCTGGTACGGCGTTATTGGTGGTCTATTCGCCTGGGCTGTCGTTGAGGTTGGTAGTTATCTGGGGGTCCCCATTCTCCCTGATCCGGCGGTCTTTGTGTTAATCATTATGGTGTCGCTGATTGTTGCGCTGCTCTGGCGGAATGGGCTGACAGCAGGCGCTCGCTTTTTCTTCCTGACCTTCATTCTCAGTTGGGCGCAAAAAGTGCTGGTGATTATTCAGGAGAGCCTGGCCTCACATTTGCCCAGTCTCTCTCTGGCTTTTCACGCGATCGGGATTCTTGCTGTGGTTGCGGCTGTTCTGCTGCTGGGGTGGGTACTGATAATGCCCAGGCGCCGCATACAGCTCGTTTACGGTGCGCTGGGCATATGGTCTCTGTTTAGCCTGGCGTTATATTTCCTTTACAGCTTACCCTATTAAGCCGGGACTCGCAGAACTTCATTATACAGATCGATCATCCGGTTGGTGATATTCTCCCAGGCATAATCTTTTGCATAATCCGCTGCCTGCTGCCCGAGGCGAGCGCGTAGTTCGGGCTGGCTGAGGAGCTGCGTAAGCCGTTCGCTAAGCGCCAGGTAATCGCCGCCTGGGACCACAAAACCGGTGACGCCGTCCTGGATTAAAAAGGCCAGCCCGCCCACCTGCGAGGCTACCACTGGCGTGCCGCAAGCCATTGCTTCGAGCGCAACCATCCCAAATGATTCATAATGAGACGGCATGACGAGCACCTCGGCTGCCGAGTAGTAATAGGGCAATGATGCCTGCGACCGCTTCCCGAGGAAGACAACCATATCTTGCAGCCCCAATTGATAGCACAGATTCTGCAGGCGGCTCATTTCCGAGTTCATATCCTCAGGAGCTGCGTCTGGGTCGCCGCCGATGATTGCCAGAGAGTGGGGGTACTGCTCCATGACGCCCGTTTTACGCATGTGGGCAATTGCTCGAATCAGCGTGTCGACGCCTTTTAGCGGCTCAATCCGGCCCACATACAGGAGCATACGGTCTTCTTTTGGAACGCCAATCGCGCACTTCGCCTCATCTGCCGGGATGGGGTAAAAATGGCTTATATCGACTCCCGGCGGAATGATGGTGATCTTGTCTTTGTCCGCGTGGTATAAAAACTCGAGCTGAGCCTGTTCTGCCAGGGTAGCGGCGATAATCTGATCGGCGATTGCTAATACCTGGCGCTCGCCTTCGATCCGATACTCGCCCTCCATTTCAGCCTCACTCTGGGCGACCCGGTTCTTCATCAGGCCGAGGGTATGAAACATGTGTACAACCGGTATATTCCATGCTTCCTTGAGCTTCGCGGCGGCAATACCTGACATCCAATAATTGCTGTGAATTAAGTCGTATTGGATTCCCTTTTCTTCAGCGAAATTCATAATCCCTTCGACAAACTGGGGCAGGTAACTTGCCAGTTCTTTCTTTGGAAGGGGATGCTCTGGCCCAGCCGGCAAATGCACAACGCGATTGCCGTAACCCAGGTCGTGCAGAATTTGCGGCACATGCTCATCCTGCGAGCGGGTGAATACGTCAACATGAACGCCCCTTCTACCCAGGTAATGGGTGAGTTCGCGGACGTAAACATTCATCCCGCCTGTATCTTTGCCGCCGAGTATTGCCAGCGGGCAGGTATGATAGGAAATCATAGCGACTTTAAGCATCTCTCCTCCTGGCCAACAGAAAAACCGGTAAGTATGGCTGTTGAAAACCTTCACATCAGACAATGATACTGGTATAATACACCGCGCGCCAACATAGCTCAGCTGGTAGAGCAGACGATTCGTAATCGTCCGGTCGTGGGTTCGAATCCCACTGTTGGCTCCATGATGAAGCCTCCTGCAAGCAGGAGGTCTTTGATTTTAATTAAGATTCTACTACGAACCGGTTAATTTGTCTTAAACCCCATCGGTCATATTATATACAACAGTTGTGATAAGTCCTTCGCGATTATCAAGGGAATGCGATACTGTAGAGTATAATTTGCTGTATGCCTAATCAAAAATCCCCTATCGTAATTGGAATTGCCGGCGGTACCGGGTCAGGAAAGACAACCGTTGCAAGCGTGATTCTGCGAAGAGTCGGCGCGCAGCATATTGCTTTTCTTCCGCATGACGCCTATTATCGTGACCTGAGTGATCTTACGCTCGAAGAGCGGATGAGGGTCAATTTTGACCATCCCGATTCGCTCGAGACTGACCTGCTTGTAAAGCATATCAATCAGCTAAAAGCGCTGCAGCCGGTGGAACTGCCTGTGTATGATTTTACGCGCCACAGCCGGACGGGCAGCACCATTCTCGTTGAGCCGCGGTCCATCATTCTGGTGGAGGGGATTCTGATTTTTTACGAACCTGAACTGCGGAAGCTGTTTGATGTGAAAATTTTTGTGGACACAGATGCAGATATTCGTTTTATCCGCCGCCTGCAAAGGGATATTAAAGAACGCGGGCGCACGACCGAGAATGTGATTAATCAATATCTCAGCACGGTTCGCCCCATGCACCTGGAATTTGTAGAGCCCTCCAAACGGTATGCAGATGTGATTATTCCCGAAGGGGGATTAAATACGGTTGCTATGGATATGGTTATTGCCAGAATTGAATCGTTGCTTCATCAAGAGGAACAGTATGAATGAAAAAAAGCTGGCAGACTAATGTCGTTCGGGCTTTAGTTTTTGTTTTCGTTATTGCATTATCCATTTATCTCTATACAATTCGGGATCAGGTGCAGGAGCTGGAAGGATACGGGTATCCGGGGATTTTTCTTGTCTCTTTTCTGACGAATGCAACCCTGATTTTGCCCCTGCCCGGCGTTGTCATTGCCTCGTTAATGGGGACCGTCTTTCATCCATTTTGGGTCGCGATTGCTGCCGGCAGCGGGGCAGCTCTGGGCG
>Ga0134094_1003053_pt1 | contig 13003 bp, 14 predicted proteins | sample 5_1taG_FD_94458 | JGI IMG/M metagenome (GOLD analysis project Ga0134094, IMG submission 94458) | Switchgrass degrading microbial communities from high solid loading bioreactors in New Hampshire, USA - 5_19_20_110_A1 metaG | ecosystem: Engineered > Bioreactor > Semi-continuous > Anaerobic >... | reverse complement strand
TTGACGCCATGAGGAAGACAGCTAAACTTGTAATTGGGTTGGTTAGGTATGAAAAATAATGAAATTTTAAGGTAGAAAAATTATTACGCAGATAATCTCCAATTATAGGGGGTCAACCCGAAAGTAAGGTTTCATAACATACAGTAGCAAATTCAGTTGTTCCAATTACAAAATCTAATATTTCTCTATAGCCATTTTCATCTATACCAAGAATGACATACACTGAATCATTAGCTACTGTATTTCGTCTTATTTTCTCACTTAATGCATCTATAAAAATAACACTATAACGGTTTTTAAGTTCTCTGTTATGCCACTTATTAACTTCTTCTAGGGCTACATCAGTAATATTACTAATAGTAGTAGCAATATATGAAAGACCATATAGTTTTTCAATTAGATTAGCAATATCTCTAGTGCTCATACCCTTTGAATATATCTTTATAATTAAGTTCTCAAGCCAATCTTCCCTACGGAATAAGGTTTAATAAGTTGCTGTTCAAATTCATCTTTACGGTCTCTAGGTATATGAAGATTTTCAATTACTCCATATCTAGTTTCATAATTTCTAGTGTAATAGCCATTACGAGAATTATCTGAGTTTCTACCTTCACAAGAATATTTATCATATTTAAGAAACTCAGTAAGCTCTTGTTGTAGAAGTTTTTCCATCATGTTTTTAACTAAACTTATAACAAAATTAGAAATTCCATCATCAGATAGTGGGATTTCTCTTAAATTTTATCATTATTCATAGGGAGATCCTCCTTCGCGGTTTGGTTTTTGTGTAGTTACTTAAACTTTTCACCGCTAATGATGGATCTTCCTTCTTGTTTTTTAATTTTATTTACACAAAATATTTTATACTATCATACTCCTAATACTAATTTTAAATTCTTTTAAAATTTTAGATTTATAAAATTTATTCAATACTCGATTAAAATATTATATTCTACTAATATTCTATTAATATATTTTCAATACTTTTTTGTTCTAATATATTTAATAATAATATATAACTTTTGACTTAATTAATTTATTATCATCCTTTATAAAAACTTTTTATATCTAGTATACATCTAAATTATTTACTAATATTACCATATTTTTTATAAGTCTTTATTAATTTTTATAAACATTATATGTTGTTGAATAATTATTTTATTAATAGATAAAGAGATACCATAGTTTAAAAAAGTTTACTATTTATTCCTTTTTCTTCATCAATTAATTTTTCAATTAAATATACTAGTAATGTCCACATTACATGAAATTTATATCTGTTAAAACCATAAAGCTTAGGGATTTCTAGATTATAACGTTGCTTTAATACTGAAAACAATCTTTCAATTGTAATTCGTTTTTTGTATATTTTTTCTCCAATAGGAGATTTCAAAAATAACATATTCTTTATTCTATACTCTTTTTTTATAGAATTTAATGATTTACCTTTTCTAATATTTATATCAGTTCATAAGTTAATAGCAAGTTTATAACAAAGTTTAAATAGTTTGACACTATTATAAGCAGTATCACCTAGTAATATAAAAATCTCATAATTATCCAACTCATTTATTAAATCTTTGCAATTACTATCATATACGTTTGTTGTAGTAAAATTAAAGGCTATTGGAATTGAATCAGAGGAACTAATCAAATGTAATTTTTAACCTTTATGCCACCCCAAACTTGTAGATTTGCCTTTTTTTAGCTTGTGAATCAAATTTTGAACTTCTTAAAAGAATTAAATCAATTGAATAAACTCTAATTTCAGGTTTTAACAGTATTACAAATAACCTATATGTTTTATAAAATAAGCTTTTTTATATTTGTCTAATTCTAATGCTTAAAGTAGAATGGTTTGGAATATCTTTTAATTTTATAATTTTAGAAGCTAAAACATCATTAGATTATTCCCATTCTAATTCTATTAGACAATAAATCTTTTTTATAACTTTATAGATTAAGCATTAAACTATCTGTAAATCAGAGTATTTTTTAAGTCTACCTACCTTCTTGAAATTATTTTTTTGACACAAATTTTTCAAAAATTTTTTGTAACTTTTTACAAACTTTTCTATATAATTGTTTTGTCAGCTACTTAACATGGCACTAGAAAATAGCGACTATTTTAATGGAAGTTTTAGTTATTCAACAACCTAAACATTATAATAACTTTTTGTCATTAATTTATCTCTATGCTTTTATATCTTCTTTACAACTAACATCCTTACAATAATACGAAATACTCATTATATAAAACCATAAAGTAATTCGTCTTATTGAATATCCTGCAATGCCATATAAACAAAAAAACAGGATTATTGCTGTAGCATAGATATTTAATTTTGTATTTTTTATAGACTTATATAACATTACTAAATATAAAGTCAAACCTATTAATCCAGCTCTAAGTGTAATGTCTATATATGTATTATGTGCTTCCATAAAAACATTCAAATAAGGATCATACAAATGAGCTCCAGGCCCTAATCCAAAAATAGGATTTTCCATTCCCTTCTTAATACCTTTTTCCCATATAATAAATCGACCTACACCATTAGGGTCACTTTCTATAAATTTAATAAAATAATCAAAAACAACATTATAACCTATAATAATAACTATTAATAAAAAAGATATTTTCATTCCTATAATAAGACCTCTTTGTTTCCCTCTTTCCTTTGCTATTGGTTTGAAAAGTAAAATATATATAACTATTACAAATAAAGTAGCAATAAAAGTACTTGATTTAGTTTGAATCCCCATAAATAAAAATCCCAATATAACAATATATGAGAAAAACCTCTTGGTTTTACTTGATATATATTTAATATTTATTAAAAATAATCCTACTAAAATTGCTGGCCCTATAAAAAACACAAATTGATGTGGATTATTTGCCAATATTGATAACCTATCACCATACCATAATGGATAGCCAAATAAACTTCTACTAATAGTAATGGAAAATAAATACAATCCAAAATAAATAATAAAACCCCAAGAAAAAATATCTTTATAGATCATTAATATTTTATCTTTTGTAGTTTTTTGTAAAAATTGAGAAAGTGCAATTATAAATATAGTAAAATAAATAAAGGTTATACTTTCCTCTATAGGTAAACCTGTATAAACTCCCTTAAACCTTCTATTTGCATATCCTAGAAAAAGGCACATATCAAATAAAAAGAAGAATAATATATATTGATCTATTTTAATTTTAAATTTCCCTTTAATTATCATTCTTATAGACCAAATAAATATACTCAATTCTGCTATTCCAACCTTCCATACTCTCAAAGAAGTCATTGGTGCCGTTATAATACCAATAATTAATAGCCTATCCCATAAATTTAATTTGCTATCTGTATTTATACTTTCTATATCCATTTATACACCTCATATTTTATTACCTACACAATTCAATTATTTAACATCACCTTATTTACAATCAACTTATACTTGCCACTTTTCTCCCTTGGTATATCAACGACAACTTCAAAATCAACTTTCATGTCACTACCAAATTTATGTTTTATTTCATCTGCCAATATCTTCTTATCTCTATTGGTAAAATCTCCATCAACTACAATTTTAACTAACATATGAGTTAATGAATCTTGTATTAATTGTGCTTTTGTAATTGTGTTAGGCATATATTTAAATATGTTTGATACATTTGCAAGACTTATTTTCCCACCTTTTGTAGAATACAAGAAATCAATTGCTCTTCCTTCTATAGACTTAACTAAAGGTGTATTGAATCCACAACCACAAACTTTACTAGGATCTTCAAATACCATGCTATCTCCAATCTTATATCTAATTAATGGAGTACCATATGTTGTAAAACTTGTTACTAAAACTTCATTTGAATCATCTATATTCTCTATTATACCTGTAGTAATATCATAGTGATAATTTCCACATTCACATTCCCATACAAATGGAGCCCCTTCTGATGAAGCATATTGATCTCTAACTTTTGCACCAAAAGCTTTTTCAATCACTTCTCTATGTTCTGGTGTAACAGTTTCTGATGTGGAAAAGACTGCCAATGGTTTAAAGTCAAATCTTATATTATTTCTCAACATGTATGATGCTATATCATACATAGACGATGGAAAACCGTCCATTGCTTGTGGTTGAAATTTATTTAAACTTTCTATATAGTAAGGTATATTTTCTTCAGTAATATGGAATGATGAATATACCATCTGCTTAGTTGCTGCATTATATCTCCAAAAAACTTTCTTTTTTTGTGTTGGTGGTACAATATGTTTTCCCATAAAAGTTGCTTTTTTCATTTCCATATTCTTAAATCCATGTTTCATTTTAAAATAATCTAATGTAGCCATTCTTTTTTGACTATCTTCAGGTCTATTATATACAGTAAGGGATTTACCAGTTGTTCCTCCTGTATTACCTACCGTTGCTCCTGATTTTGGTATAGTTATTACATTATCAATATTCTGCCTTATCATTTCTTTCGTTACTATAGGTAATTTTTTTAGATCATTAATAGATTTAAATGAATTAATATCTATACCTTTATATAGTTCCCTATAAAATTTGCTTTTTTCCACTGTATTATTCAATAGTTTCATTAGTTCATTAAACTGTAGAGTTTCTAACTCTTCTCTAGAATATTTGTGTATCTTATCTAGATAATCTAAATGATCATAATAAGCCTTACCATATCGTTTTTTCTTTGCTTTATATCCATATACTGTAGCCATTAAATTTTGAAAGAAGATTGGTGACTTATCATATATTTTTTGATATTTCATAATCTACACCTCCATAATATTCCTTATACCATTCAACAAACTTACTTATACCCTCATTTATAGATGTATCTGGCTTAAAACCTACATCATCTATTAAGTCATCTACATCTGCATAGGTCATAGGCACATCTCCATCTTGTAGTGGTAAATATTCTTTTTTAGCTTCTTTTCCTAAATGTTTTTCTATAGTTTGTATATATTCCATTAGTTCAACTGGCTTATTATTTCCTATATTATAAATCTTATATGGTGCTGAACTTGTCCCTGGATCTGCTTTTATCTTATCCCATTCTTTATTTTCTTTTGGTGGGTTATTTAATAATCTAACTATACCCTCTACTATATCGTCTATATAAGTAAAATCTCTTTTCATCTTCCCATAATTAAATACTTTTATAGGCTTATCATTCATAATAGCATCTGTAAATAAGAATAATGCCATGTCTGGCCTACCCCACGGTCCATATGCAGTGAAAAACCTAAGACCAGTTGTAGGTAAATTATATAAATGGCTATATGTATGAGCCATTAATTCATTTGATTTTTTAGTTGCTGCATATAAACTTATTGGATGATCTACATTATGATGTACTGAAAATGGCATAACTTCATTCATTCCATATACAGAACTAGAAGAAGCATATACTAAATGTTCTACATTATGATGTCTACAAGCTTCTAATATATTAAAAAAACCAACAATATTAGATTGAATATATACATCAGGATTTGTAATACTATATCTTACTCCAGCTTGTGCAGCCAAATTTACAACAATATCTATTTCATTTTCATTAAATACTTGATTTACAGCAAATTTATCTTGTAAGTCTATTTTGTAAAATTTGAATGTATCAAAACATTTAATTATTTCTAATCTTGATTTCTTTAAATTCACATCATAATAATCATTAAGATTATCTATTCCAATTACATGACATCCTTCATCTAATAATCTTTTAGAAAGATGAAACCCTATAAATCCTGCTGCTCCTGTAACTAAATATACTTTATTTATATCCAGTTCATTATAATCACTTCTCATATTACAGCCTCCAATATAAATAATCCATTTTTTCTGCATTATTTCTATCAAGTATACCTTTAACATCAACTAATACTTTTCTATCCTCTATACTTTCATTTCCATTTATGTGACTATAATTGTTATTATATAAAGAACTTATATATTCTAACGTAAGTTTTTTGTATTCATCATGAGGAACTGCTAATATTACTGCATCCACATCTTTTATATCTTCTAATCTTTTTAGCTCTATACCATACTCATTTAATACTTCTTTCTTGTCAGCTTGAGGGTCATGTACTAAACTATTTATCCCATACTCTTTAAGCTCATTGATTATATCTATTACTTTAGTATTTCTAACATCTGGGCAGTTTTCTTTAAATGTTAATCCTAATATCGCAACTTTAGCACCTTTTATTTGCTTATTAGCTTTTATCATTAATTTAACTGTGTTTTCAGCTACATATTTTCCCATGTTATCGTTAATCTTTCTTCCTGCTAAAATTATTTGAGAATGATATCCTATTTCCTCTGCTTTATATGTCAAATAATATGGATCTACACCTATACAGTGTCCTCCTACTAATCCTGGAGTAAAATTTAAGAAGTTCCACTTTGTACCTGCTGCTTTTAGTACTGACTTAGTATCAATTCCTAATTTATTGAATATTATAGAAAGCTCATTCATAAAAGCAATATTTATATCCCTTTGAGAGTTTTCAATAACTTTAGCAGCCTCAGCAACTTTTATGCTTTCTGCTCTATAAACTCCAGCTTGTACAACAAGTTCATATACTTTAGCAATAATATCTAAAGATTCTTCATCCATTCCTGATACTACTTTTACAATGTTCTCTAATCTATGTACTTTATCACCTGGATTTATCCTCTCTGGAGAATACCCTACTTTAAAATCTAATCCACATTTTAAACCTGATTCTTGCTCTAATATTGGTACACATACTTCTTCTGTTACTCCAGGATATACTGTAGATTCATAAACTACTATTGAACCCTTTGCAAGATTTTTTCCTAGTGTTTTGCTAGCACCTATTACTGGATTTAAATTTGGTGTTTTGTCTTTATTTATTGGAGTAGGTACTGCGACGATATGAAACTTTGCTTTTCTTAAATCTTCTTCGTTAGAAGTAAATAAAGCAGTAGTTTCTTTTAAAGCTTCATTTCCTACTTCTTTTGTTACATCTATACCGTTAAGATAACTTTTTACCTTATCTTTTGCTATATCAAATCCTATTACATCTGTAACTTTTGCAAAAGATACCGCTAATGGTAATCCAACATAACCTAGACCTATAACTGATACTTTTTCTTCTTTGTTTTTAATTCTTTCAAATAGATTCATTTTTTGCACCTCAAATATGATTTAATACAATCCCATAGTTTTTAATATAACTTCATTTACTTTATTAACATCAAACTTTTCTTCACAAATTTTTCTACTTTCTTGCCCCATTTTTTCTACTTCTTCTTTATGTTCTATCATCCAAATCATTTTCCGAGCTAATTTTTCTGAATCCTTTACTGGAACTAAAAATCCATTTAATCCATCAATGACCGTTTCTCTACAACCAGGAGCATCTGTTGTTATAATCGGTCTACCCATTGCCATTGCTTCAAGAACTGTTTTTGGTGTACCTTCGTGATATGAAGGTAATACATATGTACTACATTGGGCAATAAATGGTCTTACATCCTTTTTTTCACCAAAATATTCAATAATTTCCCCATCTATATAGGGCTTAAGTTCTTCTGGTTTTAACGCAGAAGGATTACTATCATAAGGCCCCACTAATAAACATCTAACATCATAATATTTAGTTTTAACAATTTTACATGCCTCTAAATACTCCATTATTCCTTTATCTTTAATAAGTCTGCCAATAAAAAGAAAAGTGTTTTCTTGAGGTAGTTTAACAGGTTTAAACTTTTCTAAGTTTACACCTGAACCATTTATAATAACTGCTTTTTCTTTACCTAACAATCCATTATTTATAAACTCACTTTTATCATCACGATTTTGAAAAAAGACTTTCTTACTATATTTACAAGCAATCCAATATTGAACTGCCATTATCAACTTTATTATTTTATTTTTAAATCCAGTCCCTCTAAATATTGAGCCTAATCCTGCTATCAAAGGATATACTTCTGTAATCCCATTTAATTTAGCTGCAATACTTCCATAAATTATCGTCTTTGCTTGATATGCAAAAACTTTGTCTGGTTTTTCCCTTTTCATAAACTTATGAAGTTGGATAATTGTTTTTATATCTTTAAGTGGGTTTACACCATTACGATCTACATAAATCTGTTGATATTCTATATCATGTTCTTTAAATTTATAATTCCACTCATCTTCTGATTCTGGACCTATTGCTATAATTGTATGACCATTTTTTATAAACTCTTTCATCATATCCATACGAAACCAGAATAATGATGAAGTATGACTTGAAAGCACAACTATCTTCATTCTTTTCCCCCACGCTTTTCTAAATACTGTCTCACTTCTATACTAATTCCTTCTTCAAAAGTCATTGGCTTATATCCAAAATCTTTAGTTGCTTCTTCATGAGAATAATTCCTATCTTCACCCATACGTTGAACTTTTTCAACGTAATCAATTTTACCAATAGAAATAATCTTAAGGACCCTAGCCATAAACACTCCTAAGCCCAAAGGAACACTTATAAAAATAGTTTTCTTATTCAATTCCTTACTAATTAACTTAAATACATCTATCATTTTAATAGGGCTATTTCCTGAAAGATTATATGCTTTACCCTGAGTTTCTTTAGGAAGCATAAGCACAGTATAAAATGCTTTACCTAAATCCCTGGCATTTACAGGCTGTAATAAACTATTGCCTTTGCTAATTATTGGCATAATCCTAAGCTTATCTATCATTTTTATAAATTTACTCATATTTCTATCACAAAGATCTCCATATATCATAGTAGGTCTTAGAATTGTAATCTTTGTTGGACAATTAGGAACTTTTGTTAAATCTAATACTTCCTTTTCTATATTTTTATATTCCTCAGAGGCATTCTTAAAATTAGAATAAATTCCTGTAGTATGTACTAAAATTGCTCTTTTTACATTATTATTGATAGCTGCCTTAATTATCATAGGTGAATGATGTATATTATAAATATGCATCACAGTATTAACCCCTACCATTGCTTTGTTAATAAATTCCTGACTGTTTAAATCTCCTACAATTTTCTCTACATTTAATCCACTGTTATCAATCAAAGATGTATCAGAGCTTTCTCTAACAATACATCGAATAGGACCTTCATATTTATTCTTTATCAATTCTTGTAAAAAATATTTACCACTATGTCCTGTAATTCCTGTAACTAATAACATTTTTCACCTCGATTTTTCCAATGATTCATTAGGTTCATTCTTCTTATTTCCAGTTCCACCTTCAACGACTCCATCTCTTTTCAAAACACTTACAATAGTTCCAAAGAAACATTTAATATCAAACATTAGTCCTATATTTTCAGTATAATATCCATCATACCTAGCTTTATCTTCAATAGTTAATGTATCTCTACCATTTATCTGTGCCCAGCCTGTAAGTCCTGGTGGTATATCATTAGCTCCATATTTATCTCTTTCAGCAATCAAATCATATTGGTTCCAAAGTGCTGGTCTAGGTCCTATAATACTCATCTCACCCTTTAGTATGTTAATTATCTGTGGTAGTTCATCGAGGCTTGTCTTCCTCAAAAATTTACCTACCTTTGTAATCCATTGTTCTGGATTTTCTAATAAATGTGTTGGAGTGTCCTTCGGAGTGTCAATTCTCATAGTTCTAAATTTTAATATATTAAAATGTGTCTTATGTATTCCTACTCTCTTCTGCTTAAATAAAACTGGTCCTTTTGAGTCTAATTTAATAGCCACAATTAAAATTAAAAATACTGGTGATAATACTATTAATCCTAATAACGAAAGAATAATATCTATTAACCTTTTAAATTTCAAATACATTTAAATCACACTCCAACCTCAAAACTATATCCTAAGCTATCTAAATCATCACCTGATATATTCTTAGTTTCAATATTTATTTTGGTTATCTCCATTTTAATCATCTTTTCTGGTATATTACCATCATAATGTTTACCATTTATAAAAAGAACCTCAGTATCATCTAATTTCTCAATTAACTCTTTTAGTTTCATCTTTTCACCTCAATCAATTAACTAAAAAATCTTATTATCTTATTCTCTGAATAATTAAGTTCTTTTAATTTTCCCCTTATTTCATCTTCATAAGCATAGCTTGTTATTATTACTGCGTCATGTTCATAGTGATTAATATCAGCTCTAGATATAATTTTATATCCTAATAATTCTTTACCTTGTATCTCATCATTATCATCTATTACTGCTAATACTTTTAATGTATCTTTATTTCTATCCCTAATAACTCCTAAAATTGTTTCTGCTACTTCTCCTGCTCCATATATTAATAATTTACTGTATCCTCGTTCTTCAATCTCCAATAGAAATTTTTCAACATTTTCTTTTGCTAGTCTATATAAATCTAAAAGCTCCCTCATATAATTTATTAATAAGTAATTCTTCCTCTTAACTCCTTCTGGTGTAATGTTGTAATAAACTATCTTTACAGACTTATAATCTCTAACCATATAGTTCTTTTCTTCTAAATTGTCAATGTAAACATTAACCATAGATGGAGCACCACTGATTACCTTAGCTATTTCCTTCTGTGTTGTATCTGGATTCTTTTCTATATGTTGTAATAGTAATAACTCTTTTAATTCTGATGTAGGACTAAAAAATTTCATCTATTCTCCTCTTTTTCCGTTCATTGTCTGAATGATTATAGTCTAACATATATTATTCGTTTTGTAAATGGTTATTTCGACAAAAATCCCGCCTATAAAAAGCGGGTTATGTATCTAAATATATATTAATTTTTCGTTGTGTCATTGGTGTGTCAATTGTGTGTCAAAATTGAGTTTTTCGCCTCTCTTGCCAATTTTATTTGGCTATTTTAAGCCATTTGTAGAGTACCATACTGGTTTTGTTCTTTAGACCAAGGTGAGGCTTTGTCTGGTAACACTCCTCTAGCCAGACCCAGAACAGCTTGTTAAACTGCTCTAATGTTTGCGGGTTTTCTAGAGCAGCCTCATCCAAAAATGCTTTTACTGTACGGTTAAATGCTTCAACTTTCCCCGTAGATTCTGGCGAATAGGGCTTGGCAAACAGCAGCCGAATGCCCATTTTAGCGCAGGCACGATTCATCCACTTGTTCCTGTACTGGCTGCCGTTATCAAAGTAAACGGACTCGGGCACACCGTACTTTTGAATTGCCTGACGAAAACATGATTCTACTATGACTTGATCAAGAGTAGAATAGAATTCAGCATGTACAACAAAGCGTGTTGCATCATCTAAAAAGCTGACCATGTAAACTTGTTTTTTCTGACCTTCTGGTCCGATTGGCAAGTAAGGACCATACATAATGTCCGAATGCCAAAGACGGTTACGGGATCTTTGTTGGAAGCGTCGTGCAGCCACACCTGAGACAGCATACAGCTGCATATGGCGAGCGCTGTATCCACGCTGAGCCAGCTTATCCTGCAGGGTACTTCGCTTAATTTGACCCGGTTGAACTAACCCTTCCCATTCAAGAATCTGAATGATTTGAGCCACACTACGTTTAGGCACCTCACGCCTTAGCAAAATTGCTTGCTCAAGGATGTGGGCCGGAACAGCTTCTCCAGCGTGGCAGCGACCTTTCCCTTTTGGTTTCAACCCATTAAAGCCCTCCGCTCTGTACTGATTTAAATACCGGCGTATGGTGCGTTCAGATAAGCCGGTTTGGGCACAGATCTGGGCTTTTATCTGCGAAGCCTTGGCAGAATCAATTCCTTCAGCCAGTAATGGCGACAAAAGCTGCATGCGTTCTGCTGCAATGGCCTCAGCTTTCTTATGATCTCTCAAGCTAATCCCTCCTTAAAAGGTTTTAACTTGAGTTTACTGCGTTTCTACCCGGACATGAATGCAGAACGGGTCTGTACCCAATAATTTGCATTCGCCACAGGCCGGACAACTCTGGCCAGCCAACGAGGCGCGTCGCCGACAAAATGCCAGATCCTTTGGAGCGATGACTGAGGAAGGGCGGATACTCCTTCCACAGATTTGTTGTAACGGGTTGCAATGGATATCAGTACACCGGCGAAATATCCTGCCATGTCTGAAAACCATTGTTTCCAGCGGCTAATTGTAGCCTCATCTGCTGCCACTGTTAATGCGGCGCTTCCAGTCACTGCTGCTTCAATGCTTTGGCTTTCGTAACGCTTGTAAGGAACCAATAAGTCCGGGAGCTCATGATGAATTCGGTTGCAGGATGAACAACGAAGCCTCCGAATCATCAAAACTCGGCGTTCCCCGTTGTCTTGGAAGTAACATCTACGCCGGCTACCAATTACTTTAAGCAGGCTGCCACAAATTGGGCATGGATTCTGTTCATCGCTCTTTACGAAAAACACCTGTTTCGGGGTTTTCAACCAGCTCATAATCTGTTAAAATGACCATAGAGTTGGGGCGCCCCTTGTGTGCTACTGTTGGAGCGGTAAGTACACTTCATAAAACGGGGGCGTCTTTTCCTTTCTCAAGATTCTACGGTTATTATATCTGTCAACTATCGGGCAGGCAATACCGTCAGCTTTAGGACTTTTTAGATTAGCTTAAACATTTAGTAAATTCACATAGGCTAATTACCTTTTAATACTTTTATCCTATGTTAATTAGCCTATATCCATCTTATCACACTATCCCTAAATATCAATCCTATCTCCACAACCTATCCAAAAGTAATCTTGTCAACTCAACCCTATCACCTTTCAGGGCAGTTGCTATGTTACCACAAACAGCAACCATAAGGGTTTCCTGATATGAGTATCTCCGGCTGAGCAGCCAAGAGAAAAACTCAATATCTGGAAACCCTTTGTTTATAGCCTTTTTCAGCTTTCTATTTATCAACCCTTGATAGAGTAGAGCAGTGGGGTTACCACCGCCCCCTCATCAAACCGTACGTGCAGTTTTCCCGCATACGGCTTTCCGATATTCTTCTTCCTTCAGCATTCAGCCGCACATACTTGCCAGTC
>Ga0134094_1003050_pt1 | contig 13010 bp, 10 predicted proteins | sample 5_1taG_FD_94458 | JGI IMG/M metagenome (GOLD analysis project Ga0134094, IMG submission 94458) | Switchgrass degrading microbial communities from high solid loading bioreactors in New Hampshire, USA - 5_19_20_110_A1 metaG | ecosystem: Engineered > Bioreactor > Semi-continuous > Anaerobic >... | reverse complement strand
TTATGATACAGGAATTCTTAAACGGGCAGGAAATCGGCGCCGATGTTTATATTGATTTAATATCCCGCGAAGTTGTGTCAATATTTACAAAAAAGAAAATACTGATGAGAGCTGGAGAAACAGATAAATCTGTTAGTTTCAAGAACCCGAAGCTTTTTGATTTTATTGAAAAATTTGTGACCGAAAGCGGGTGGTTGGGACAGATCGATATTGACATTTTCGATGTGGATGGCGTATACCACATATCAGAGGTAAATCCCCGCTTTGGCGGCGGCTATCCACATGCGTATGAATGCGGATGCGACCATATGAAGCTTATTTTAAACAATCTTGCCGGAAAAATAAATAAAAAGCAAATCGGCGATTATGAAGAAGACGTTTATATGATGAAATACAACGAGATTGCTATAAAGAAAGGAATATAGCATTGAAAATCTTGTTTCTCACTATAGGACGATTAGTGAGCATTGAAGATCATGGTATTTACCCTGATTTGTTGCGCTGCTTTAGAGACCACGGGCACGAAGTGTTTACTGTCAGTGCATACGAAAAAAGGCTAGGCCGTGAAACAACGCTAATTGAAGATAATGGCGCTCATATGCTTCATGTTAAAATTGGAAATATCACAAAATGCAACGTAATAGAAAAGGGAATTTCAACCATATTAATTCCCTTTAAATATCTTTCTGCAATCAAAAGGTTTTTTGCAAATGAAAAATTTGATTTGATTTTGTATTCGACGCCCCCGATTACATTATCCAGGGTGATTAATAATATAAAAAAACGTGATAATGCTAAAACCTATCTCCTTTTAAAAGACATATTCCCACAGAATGCCGTTGACCTTGGCATGATGAGCAAAACAGGGATAAAGTCGATTATTTACCGGTATTTCCGAAAAAAAGAAAAAAAACTGTATTCTATCTCAGACCGGATAGGATGCATGTCCCAGGCAAATGTAGAATATGTTCTAAAGCATAATCCCGGAATGCCCGCTGAAAAAGTAGAGATTTGCCCGAATAGCCTGGAAATCCGGGATCTGCGCTTGAACGAAGAAGAACGAATTAAAATGCGTAAGCAATATGGCCTTCCATTGGACAAAGTAATTTTTGTTTACGGCGGGAACCTTGGAAAACCCCAGGGGATACCTTTTATAATCGAATGTCTAAAAACGCAGGAACAGAACTCTGATGCTTATTTTCTTATTGTTGGAGATGGAACCGAATATGGCAAATTGGAAGCATATTTCGAAAAAGCAAAGCCCCAGAATATGAAGTTAATGAAGCGCCTTCCAAAAGAGGATTACGACAGAATGATAGCTTCCTGCGATATTGGCCTGATTTTTCTTGACCACCGCTTTACAATCCCAAATTTCCCATCCAGATTGCTTTCTTACATGCAAGCAGGATTACCGGTGTTAGCCTGTACCGACCCTAATACCGATATTGGAAAAACAATTACAGAAGGCGGATTTGGGTGGTGGTGTGAGAGTAATAATAGCTATAATTTTGTATTAGCTGTTAATCAAATTTTGTCAGAGAGTAGTTTTGAAAAGTATTCTGATAATTCATTTGAATACTTGATGAAATATTATAACATCGATTTATGCTATAATATAATACTCAGTTCTTTAAATATGTAATTTTTGGTGAGAAAATGAAAGTATTAATTCTTGGTTTTTCTAAAATCAAATATATGCCATATTTGAATTTTTATTTGGGAAATATGTCTGCAACAAAAAATGATATTCATTTAATTTATTGGAATCGTGATTTAAAACCAGAAGATACTTCTTTTCTTAAAGGAATAACCCTGCATGAATTTAATTATTATCAAGAAGATGATGCGCCCAAATTTAAAAAAATTAAAAGCTTTATTAACTATCGTAAGTTTGTTTTGGAAGTGTTAAATCAAAACAATTTTGATTTTATTATAGCCTTGCACACATTACCTGGCGTTTTAGTTGTTGATAAATTAAAGAAATATTTTTCGGAAAAATATATCTTTGATTATCGGGATTATACTTATGAATATTTCTATCCTTTTAAAAAAATAGTCCATGATTTAGTAAACCATTCTTACGTCACTTTTGTAAGCAGTGATGCATTTCGAATGTATTTACCTAATACCAATAAAATATTAACTTCTCATAATCTTCTATTAGATTCACTTTCCCATAGAAACGAAAAAGAGAAATTCGGTATCTCCTCAAATAAAATTAGAATCTCCTTTTGGGGATTTATTCGCAACGAAGAATGTAATAATGAAATAATTAAAAAAATTGCTGCTGATAATCGATTCGAGCTTCATTACTATGGAAGGGAACAGCAGGTAGCGAAAAATCTAAAAAAATTTGTACAAGAGAATAATTTCCAGAACGTATTTTTTCATGGTGAATATAAACCGGAGGATCGCTATAAATTTGTTCGTCAAACTGATATAATACACAACATATATTGTGATAAGAATATGATGCTTGCAATGAGTAACAAGTATTATGATGGTGTGATTTTCAGAATACCGCAAATATGTATGACCGGTTCTCATATGGCAAAAAAGGTGTCAAACGCAAAAATTGGTTTGGCTTGTAATCCATATAATGACGATTTTACTGAACAAATATACCAATATTATAAAAGTATTAATACTCAGGTATTTTATAAAAATTGCGATATTGAACTTCAACGTATAAACAATGAATATTGCTCAGTCAGTGAAATGATAAAAAATATTTTCTGCGCAGAACAAGTTCAATAGAAGAAGTTAGCAAGGAATTGTGATAAGAATGGAAAAAGCTCGTCAATACGGTTTTCTCTCTTTTTTAATACCTCATCAAATGGAAAAAACAGTAGAGGCATTGTCCATAGGCAACATGCAGGATGCCGCCAATGCACTGCAATGGCATATCTATAATGGGCTTTGTGAAAATTTGAAAACTGAAATTAAGCTATTCAATATTTTACCCATCGGCAGTTTTCCTCAGTATTATAAAAAAATGTTTATCAGAAAGAGTGTGTTTGAGACAACTGCTTGCCCTAACAATATTAACATTGGGTTTTGTAATTTAAAACTAATAAGGAACTATATTATCCCTCGAAAAATATATAAAGTTTTGTATCGCTGGTGCAAAAATAGCCTGTCGCCTAAAACATTGTTCGTTTACACAATTTCTCCGTCCTTTATGACAGCTCTAAAAAGAATAAAGAAAAAATTCCCACAAGTACAAATTTGCACGATAGTGGCAGATTTGCCGGAAATGATAAATTTAAGCAACTCTCAAAACCCATTACTGAAGTTTTTTATAAAGCGGCGGGCGAAGAATTCTTATGCCAACCTGGATTGTGTCGATTGTTTTGTGCTATTGACCAAACATATGGCAGACCGCATGAAGATTAATAAGCCATATTGTGTAGTTGAGGGCATTGCACCTATTCGAGAGCTGAGGGAAGAGCCTCCACAAGACGGCTTGAAACGAATACTTTATACAGGTACACTGCATCAGAAATTTGGAATTTTAAATTTATTGGAGGCATTTAAGCAAATAGAGGATGATTCCTATCGGTTGATTATTTGTGGCATCGGTGATAGCGAAAGCGAAGTGCGTAAGGCCGCTGAACAGGACAAGCGTATTATCTATCTGGGCCAACTGCCACGTGAAGAAGTATTAAAATGGCAGGAGAAAGCCACCGCCTTAGTTAATCCAAGGCAAAACAACGAAGAATTTACCAAATATAGTTTTCCTTCTAAGAATTTGGAGTATCTTTCGTCTGGAAAGCCACTAATAGCATATAAGCTCGATGGTGTACCGGATGAATATGATCCGTACATATTCTATGTACAGGATAATTCTATTGAAGCGCTGAAACAAACACTCATAGCGGTATGTGAAAATACAGATGGAACAGTTAGGATGATAGCTGAAAATGCTAGGTTATTTGTTCGTGACCAGAAGAATGAAGTGGTACAGACACGGAAGATTTGTCAGCTAATTTCCGGGAATGAAAGTTAATTTAATACAAGAATTCCCTTTCTACCATAAAGAGGTGATCATGTGAAAAGAGAAAAACCGGAAGTTGCTTTGCTGACTTATTCAACTTTTATTATTTTAGGATGTACCTTTTTAGCATCCATAAATTTTTTTAATCGCTATTATTATTTCTTGTTTTTAGCATCATTTTTCTTTTTTATCACACCTTACAAGCGGATTAATTTTAATTCTTCGTTTTTAATACTGATTCTGTTTTCGTTGTTTATATTATTTTTCAATCCAGCGTTTCAAACGAAGTTTACTAGCATGCTAAAGCCTTTTGTATATCCCCTTTGTTATCTTATGGGGTCTAGCATGTATTTAAATGCGTCCAAAAATGATTTACAGACCGCTGAGAATAATGTAAAAAAGATTATATATGTTTTATCCGGAGGTTTATTTACACACTATTTGTTAAACATGTTTGTCAATTTAAATGCTACAAACAGGAATGCTATTGATTTTTGGTCAAAGGAAACTATGAGTGCAACCAGCCAGGCATCACTTGCGGCTTTAATGGTAGGCGTTGCAGCAGCATTATTATTTTCGGAAGTCCACTGGACAAAAAGAATAATTGCAGTTGTTTCCTTTATAGTTATGGTGTGGTACAATCTTATCCTTGCCGGAAGGACCCTTTTTGCGCTTATTGCAATTTTAATGATTTTTGCAGTTATTCATAGAAGTATAGTTACTAAACAGAAAATCTTTAAAACCTTACTTATAGGGTTTTTAATTGTTTTAGTTTTTATATGTATCTATAACATCAATTTATTTGGTTTAAAAACTTATTTGGAAAATACAAACCTTTTTAAAAGATTTTTTGAAAATGGAATTAGCAAAAGTTTTATTCTTGATACCAGAATTAATTATAAATTCTTATATTTGAAGCATTTTTTTAAATATCCTTTTGGCGGAAATAAAATAAAGGATCTGGCCGGAGGAAAATATGCTCACGATTTATACCTTGATACATACAGCGAATCCGGCATTTTTGCCTTTATTGCAATAGTGATATATATTGTTTTGTCTTTGGTTCGAATGGTAAAATGTATGAGGAGCAAACAAATAAGTTTTGAAACTCGGCAACTTATTGCGTGTATTTATATTGTTGTTAATATCCAATTTTGGCTGGAACCGATTATAACTGGTATGCCCTGGCTTCTTGTATCCTACGCCTTTATAGATGGTGCGGTCACATATCTATTGTCTATGGAAAACAAGCAGACAACAAAAAGAAGCCTTCGACAAACGCCAAGAGGAGAAACCTTATGAGAATTGCCGAAATAAATATGGTTTCTAATGGAAGTACAGGAAAAATTATGTTTCAGATAGCTGGATTTGCCAGATGTCGGGGAATGAAGTTAAAAACGTATTCTACAATTCCATACACTCAAGGATTAAAAGATGATAAATTAAATTGTGAAAACCATTATGTATTTGGCAGCCGCCTTGAGAATAAGCTTCATACTTATTTTGGGATTTTGCTTGGATTGAATGGGTACTTTTCTCATTTTGGAACAATCCAGCTCATTAATGACCTAAAGAGTTTCAATCCTGATGTTATTCATCTGCACAACCTTCATAAGTTTTGTATTAATCTGCCTATGCTTTTTAAATATATAAAATCCAGTGGCGTTAATGTTATCTGGACACTTCACGACTGTTGGGCATTTACCGGACATTGCGCACATTTTACAATGGTAAACTGTGATAAATGGAAAACCGGTTGCTTTAAATGCCCTCAATTAAGCGCATATCCCTCAAGCAAAATAGATAACACTAAATTTATGTATCATAGGAAAAGGAAATGGTTTTCCGGAATAGATAATATGGTATTGGTCACTCCTTCAAAATGGCTAGCCTCTCTTGTAAAGGAATCCTTTTTGGGAGAATATCCGGTCAAAATAATTAACAATGGTATAGATTTGAGTATATTCAAACCCACACCAGGCAGGTTCCGCGAAACCTATAACCTTGAAGATAAGTTTATTGTTCTAGGTGTTGCTTTTGATTGGGGTAAACGAAAAGGCCTGGATGTATTTATTGAGCTTTCAAAACGGCTGGACGGAAGGTTTCAAATCGTTTTGGTCGGGACCAATGATTGCATAGACAACCAGTTGCCTGACAATATTATTTCAATCCACCGTACAAAAGATCAAAAAGAGCTTGCTGAGATTTATTCCGCGGCAGATGTATTTGTGAATCCAACACGGGAAGACAATTTCCCGACTGTTAACCTGGAGGCTTTAGCCTGCGGAACGCCTGTTATTACATTTAATACAGGCGGAAGCCCGGAATGCATTGACGAAAACTGCGGCGTAGTTGTGGGTTGTGATGACATCAATTCTTTGCTGGGTGAGATTATCCGCATATGCGAAACCAAACCTTTCAGTAAAAATTACATCCTTAATCGTGCAAAGGAATTTGATATGAACGAGAGGTTAAAGGAGTATGTCAAACTATATGAAGATTGTTCACATAGCTCCAAACGCGCCATATAACGAAGGTTGGGGTTATCAGGATAACCTGTTGCCTAAATATCACGCAAAACTTGGACATGATGTTACCTTGATAATTACAACAAAACAGCATTCTGATGGTAGGTTGGTAAAGGTCCCCAGTTGTGACTATACGTCAAAAGACGGGTTTCGCGTTATACGCCGTGACTACAAGAGATGTTTAATATCCAAATATGATTCCTTATTTTCAAAACTGGACGTTTATCCACTATTATGCAGTATAGCTCCGGATTTCATTTTTTATCACGGATTAATAAGTACCACGATTTTTGATGTAATAAAATATAAAAAACATCATCCAAACTGCATTATTGTTCAAGACAATCATTTGGATTACAATATTGGATATAATTGTGCGAATATCAAAGAATGGATAATCCGTTGTTTTTACAGAAACATCAACCGTAAATCTATTCCTTATGTCAGCAAAGTATATGGAGTAACACCTTGGCGAAAAAAATATGCTGAAGATTATTTTAAAATTCCGTCTTCAAAGACAGACGTATTGATTATGGGCGCTGATGACGAAAAAATTGACTTTATCCACAGGGAAAAAATTCGTTCTGATATCAGAGAAAAATATTGTATTTCTAATGACGATTTCCTGATTGTAACCGGCGGGAAAATAGATAAAAAGAAAAATGTGGATATATTAATGGAAGCATGCAATAGTTTGGAAGGTGTTAAACTTTTAATATTCGGTCAGGTTATGGATGATGTAAAAGAAAGCTTTGAAACTCTGCTGCAAAAAAATAAAAATATACTATTTATCGGATGGATAGAATCCGATAAAGTTTATGACTATTTTTTTGCCGCTGACTTAGTATTTTTTCCTGGTCAGCATTCTGTATTATGGGAACAGGCATGCGCCGCGAAGGTTCCATGTGTATTCAGGAAATGGGACGGCATGGAACACGTAAATAACGGTGGAAATAGCGATTTTGTTTCTATTGTTACAGTAGATAGCTTAAAGTCTAAGATAAATGAACTTAAATTTACTCCGAAATATTTTGGGATGAAGAAAGTGGCACAGTCCGATTCGACAGACATTTATCTATACAGCAATATTGTACTGAAATCATTGGAGTGCGCTATTAAATGAAATATTTAATTAAACAATTCTCTATAGGAAAAGAAGCTCGAAATGCCACATGGCTTATTTGCGGCAAGATAACCCAAATGCTTTTATCTCTAATCGTTGGCGTTTTTACAGCCCGTTATCTTGGCCCGGGCAATTATGGACTTGTAAATTATGGCATGGCTTTTGTTAGTTTTTTCATGGCCTTTTGTACCCTTGGCATTAATTCTATTATTATTAAGGACTTCATTGATAACCCGCATGAGCAGGGTTTAGCAATAGGCACTACACTGGTATTAAGAGCGGTATCCAGCTTTTGCTCCGCCGTAATGATAATCAGTATTGTCGCTCTTCTGGATAAAAATGAGCCGTTGACAATTGCAGTGGTTATTCTATGCAGCATATCTTTGTTATTTCATATATTTGATACTTTTAACTACTGGTTTCAATCAAAATACATGTCCAAAGTTACTGCTATTGCAACATTAATAGCGTATGTTGCGACTTCCCTTTATAAAATCATTCTTTTATTGCTCAATTCACAAATTCTCTGGTTTGCGTTTGCTTCTTCGGTTGACTATATTGTACTTGGTGTAATTTTATCCATAGCTTATAAACTGAATAACGGCCCCAGGTTAAAGTTTTCCTGGAATAAAGCTAAATATTTACTGAAGAATAGTTATCATTACATTCTGTCTGGCATGATGGTAGCAATCTACGGACAAACCGATAAGCTTATGTTGAAACAAATGCTGGATGATGCTTCGGTAGGGTATTATTCAACAGCAACCGCAATTTGCTCCATGTGGGTTTTTGTATTGGCAGCAATTATTGACTCAGTTCACCCAACGATTATGCAGTTATACAAGCAAAACTATTCGGAATATGAGCGAAAAAACAGGCAATTGTATGCAATTGTTTTTTACATATCTTTTTTTGTATCAATACTGTTTGTTTTATTTGGAGATTTTGCTATAAAAATATTATACGGCAAAGACTATGCACCAGCAGGCGCACCGCTGAAGATTATCACATGGTATACCGCATTTTCATATTTAGGCGTTGCCAGAAATGCGTGGATTGTATGTGAGGGAAAGCAGAAATATTTGAAATACCTTTACTTTAGTGCAGCAGTAATTAATGTTTTATTAAATCTGATTTTTATCCCGTTGCGGGGAGCTGCTGGTGCTGCTTTTGCTTCACTTATTACACAGATAAGCACAAGCATCCTTCTACCGTTATTTTTCAAGGATTTACGGAAGAATTCAATCCTTATGCTGCAGGCAATTACACTACGAGGGATTTTTGACACCGATATTACTCATTAAAATGTATTGCAATATTAGGAGGACATAATGAGCAACCTATTTTCTAATAAAACCTTACTAATCACCGGTGGAACTGGTTCATTTGGTAATGCTGTTTTAAATCGTTTTCTAAAAACCGATATTGGAGAAATCCGAATCTTCTCTCGCGACGAAAAGAAGCAGGATGACATGCGGCATGAATATCAGGCCAGAATGCCTGAAGTAGCCGATAAAATCAAATTTTATATCGGTGACGTGCGGGATTTAGCTTCTGTAAAAAATGTCATGTATGGTGTAGATTATGTATTTCATGCCGCGGCTTTAAAGCAGGTGCCGTCCTGCGAGTTTTTCCCGCTGGAAGCTGTAAAGACAAACGTAATCGGCACTGATAATGTCCTGACTGCAGCCATTGAAGCAGGGGTAAAGAAGGTTATCTGCCTTTCTACCGATAAAGCCGCTTATCCTGTCAATGCCATGGGGACGAGCAAGGCCATGATGGAAAAAGTAGTCATTGCAAAATCCAGAACAGTTTCCCCAGACCGCACTACAATCTGCTGCACAAGATACGGAAACGTATTATGCTCCAGAGGTTCGGTTGTGCCTCTTTTTATTGAGCAAATCAAAGAAGGAAAACCCCTGACCGTCACCGACCCCACCATGACCCGCTTTATCATGACATTGGATGAAGCGATAGATTTGGTGTTATATGCCTTCGAGAATGCGGAAACAGGAGATATAATGGTACAAAAAGCCCCTGCCTGCACCATAGGCGTACTTGCACAGGCAGTCAAGGAAATTTTTGGTGCAGACAACCCGATTAAAGTGATTGGCATCCGACACGGCGAAAAGATGTATGAAACACTCCTCACCAATGAGGAATGCGCCCATGCTATTGACATGGGGAATTTTTATCGCGTACCTGCTGACAAGCGCGACTTAAACTATGAAAAATACTTCTCACAGGGAGATAAGCGCCGCAGTGCAATAAGTGAGTTTAACTCAAACAATACTATGCAGTTAGAACTCGAACAGGTGAAAGAAATACTGCTGTCACTTGATTATATACGCAATGAACTATCGAAATGGGAGAATCGGTAGTCATGAAAATACTTGTTACTGGGGCAAAGGGATTCATCGGGAAAAACCTAATTGCCGAACTTAAAAACAGAAATCTTACTGAGATTTTCGAATATGATCTGGATACAGATCCATCCAAGCTTGACAGCTATTGCAGGGATGCCGGTTTTGTGTTCCATCTTGCTGGAGTAAACCGCCCAAAAAATCAGGACGAATTCTTAAAAGGCAATTTCGGGTTTACCTCTGAACTGCTAAATACCTTGAAAAAGCATAATAACAAATGCCCGGTGATGGTATCGTCCTCTATACAAGCCACCCTTGACAATCCATATGGAAAATCCAAGAAAGCGGCAGAGGACCTGATATTCGATTATTCCCGCGAAACAGGTGCTAAAGCTTTTGTGTACCGGTTTCCCAATGTATTCGGAAAATGGTGCAGGCCGAATTACAACAGCGCCGTTGCGACATTTTGCCACAACATAGCCCACGGTCTGCCGATTCAGGTCAATAACCCTAACACCGTTTTGAACCTTATTTATATCGATGATGTCGTGGATGAGCTTATTAATGCCCTGAATGGAAAACCAAATATTAAAGATGACGGGTATTGCTATGTGCCTGTTGTATACACAAAATCCCTTGGTGAAATTGTCGATTTGATTTATTCATTCAAATCCAGCAGGGATGAATTAAGTGTACCTGACATGGCAGATGATTTTGCAAAGAAGCTTTATGCTACATACCTTTCATATCTTCCGGAAGATAAATTCAGCTATCCTTTAAAAATGAATATCGACCAAAGGGGAAGCTTTACCGAAATCATCAGGACCCTCGACAGGGGGCAGTTTTCAGTAAACATAATCAAACCAGGATTCACCAAAGGCAACCACTGGCATCATACTAAAAATGAAAAGTTTGTGGTTGTCAGCGGCAAGGGAGTAATACGGTTCAGAAAAATCGGCACCGATAGAATCATTGAATATTTTGTCAGCGGGGCCAAAATAGAAGTAGTGGACATCCCGACAGGCTATACCCACAGCATTGAAAATATTGGGGATACTGATTTGGTGACATTCATGTGGGCTAGTGAGCCGTTTAATCCTGATAAACCTGATACTTATTTTGAGAATGTTAAATAGATTGTTAAATGGGGAATCAGAGAAAATGAGCAAATTGAAACTGATGACAATAGTGGGAACAAGGCCCGAAATCATCCGGCTTTCTGAGGTAATAAAAAAGTGCGACAGGTATTTTGACCACATACTTGTCCACACCGGCCAGAACTATGACTATACATTAAACCAGATATTTTTTGAGGATTTAAAACTTCGCCAGCCCGATTATTACCTTGATTCAGTAGGGGCTGACCTTGGGGAAACCATTGGTAATATTATAGCCAAAAGCTATAAACTGATGTCAGAACTCAAGCCCGACGCCCTGCTGGTTCTGGGGGATACAAATTCTGCCCTTTCGGCAATCAGCGCAAAACGGCTGAAAATCCCGATTTTCCACATGGAAGCCGGAAACCGCTGCTTTGATGAGAACCTGCCTGAGGAAACCAACCGCCGGATAGTTGACCATATTGCCGATGTAAACCTGTGCTACAGCGAGCATGCCCGGCGGTATCTGAATGCAGAAGGCACTGCCAAGGAACGCACTTTTGTCACAGGCTCCCCCATGCCCGAGGTGCTCCATGCCAACCTTGAGCAGATAAAGTCAAGCCAAATCCTCAACAAACTGGGGCTTGAAAAGGGCAAATATATCCTTCTTTCAGCCCACAGGGAAGAAAACATTGATATTGAAGAAAACTTTTTCAACCTGATGAACGCAGTAAACGCCCTGGCTGAAAAATATGATATGCCTATACTTTATTCATGCCATCCCAGGAGCAGAAAGTTTATAGAACAGCGCGGGTTTAAATTCGACAGGCGGGTAATCCAGCACAAGCCCCTGGGATTCCATGACTACAACAACCTTCAGCTAAACGCTTTCGCCGTTGTGTCAGACAGCGGTACCTTGCCGGAGGAGAGCAGTTATTTCCTGTCAATCGGTATGCCTTTCCCTGCGGTTTGCATCCGCACCTCCACAGAACGGCCGGAGGCTTTGGATAAAGGCAACTTTGTCCTTGCCGGTATTACTACCGAACAAGTCCTCCAGGCGGTAGGCCTGGCAGTTGATATGAATGCTAACGGCGATTTTGGAGTGCCGGTAAACGATTATATTGATGAAAATATATCTGTAAAAGTCGTAAAACTGATTCAAAGCTATACCGGGATTGTCAACAAAATGGTTTGGAGAAAGTTTTGATTTTTATTAACTGCTTTCCCAGGCTTATATTTAAAATATTCTAATCCGGTTAATGCATAACACAGCCCCCTATGGTTTATATAGGGGGTTTTTCTTGTATGTTTTACAGAACCTTTTCTGATGATGCGCTTACACGGATAGGTAATATGCGCCAATTCCTCTTTTCTTGCTTTAACTGCATTACAGCGAAACACTGTGGGAGTAATCTCCATAAAATACGAGCGGGCGCTGCATGACCAATACCAATCCCGCTGGTCGTTCAGCGTACATATCATCAAAAGCGGAGGTCACCTTGTGGAGATATGGCGCGGCAATGGGTAAGGTAGTTTATGTATGAGTTAAGCCGTGACCTTAAATAGTTCGTTGAATTTGTTGAATATATAAAAATGAAAAAACCACCGGAAGGCTTGATTTTAAGCCGTTTCCCGGTGGTTTTTCCTTGGTGAGCCATCGGGGATTCGAACCCCGGACCCTTTGATTAAAAGTCAAATGCTCTGCCAGCTGAGCTAATGGCTCAAACCTGTTTTTCTGGCGGGCCGTTTCTTGACCACGCCAGAACATTATATCCGAACATTAGCCAGTTGTCAAGAAAAATATTCTTCATTTCTGCATTTTGCAAATTGCAAGTTTAATTGCCCACCATATATTACCAGTTACATCAAGCTGCAATCTGATTTGGTGATTTGTATCCTAAT
>Ga0134094_1003039_pt1 | contig 13032 bp, 10 predicted proteins | sample 5_1taG_FD_94458 | JGI IMG/M metagenome (GOLD analysis project Ga0134094, IMG submission 94458) | Switchgrass degrading microbial communities from high solid loading bioreactors in New Hampshire, USA - 5_19_20_110_A1 metaG | ecosystem: Engineered > Bioreactor > Semi-continuous > Anaerobic >... | reverse complement strand
TTAAAGCCGTGATGAAAGAGTTACCTGACCCTATTCTTCATCCCGGTACACTTAAACCGTGTACCTTTGAAGACCTCAGACCGGTGTTCTGTGATGAATTAATTAAACAGGAGTTTAACACTAAAGACCTATATATTGAAATCCCCGAGGGTATTCTAAGCTTTTATAAAATGTACCGGCCTTCACCCTTGGTTAGAGCTTATTGTTTGGAAAAGTTGCTCGATACTCCTGCCGAAATTTATTACAAATTTGAAGGTACCAACACTTCCGGCTCTCACAAGCTAAATTCCGCTGCCGCTCAAGTTTATTATGCCAAAAAACAAGGTATTACCTCCCTAACGACTGAAACCGGTGCCGGTCAATGGGGAACCGCATTGGCAATGGCCTGTGCTTATTACAATATTCCTTTAACTGTCTTTATGGTCAAAGTTTCTGCCGAACAGAAGCCTTACCGGAAAGCAGTTATTGAAACTTACGGCGGCAAAGTTATTCCTTCTCCTTCTGAAACAACGGAAGTAGGGAAAAAAATATTAGCTGAAAATCCAGGTACCGGCGGTTCCTTAGGTTGTGCGATTTCCGAAGCCATAGAACTTATGTCCAAAACCCCTAATTGCCGTTATGTCTTGGGAAGTGTTTTGGACCACGTTCTACTTCATCAAACCGTTATTGGTCTGGAAACTAAAGTTGCTTGCGAGAAATACAATATTGAACCGGATATTATTATCGGTTGTATCGGCGGAGGTTCTAATTTTGGCGGTTTAATCGGTCCATTTATGGGGGATAAAATTCAAGGCAAAAACAACATTCAATTTATTGGTGTAGAACCTGCCTCCTGTCCCACTCTAACCCGTGGTAAATATGCCTATGATTTTGGCGACACCGGCAAGACTACACCGTTAATTAAAATGTATACTCTGGGATCGGGCTTTATGCCCTCTCCTAACCATGCCGGCGGGCTCCGTTATCATGGTATGAGCAGCATAATTTCCAAGCTTTATCATGACGGTTATTTGGAAGCACGTGCAGTGGAACAAACAAAGGTATTTGAGGCAGCCTGCATCTTTGCCCGCAGTGAAGGTATCTTACCTGCACCCGAATCTTCCCATGCCCTGAGGGTGGCTATGGACGAAGCGCTTAAGTGCAAAGAAACAGGAGAAAAGAAAACTATTCTCTTCGGGCTTTCCGGCACAGGATATTTTGACCTGACGGCTTATATGAACTACAACGACGGCACTATGATCGATTATATACCAACGGATGAAGATCTGGAGAAAGGTTTTGCTACTATACCGAATATTGCGCTTTAAAAGTTGTCCTAGATTTGACCTAAACAAAGAATAAAAACCGGGAGCTAAAGTTTATCATGCCCCCGGTTTTTTGTGCTCTATAATCCGTTAACAATATTGCTTGGTCTTTGCCCTTCGGCAATTCTGCGCATATTGTTCCAGATAATGTTAAATGATCGGTAAAAACATCCGGCGGTAATTCCACCGATATGAGGTGACAAAGCTACCTTACGGCGAACTTCGGAAGGCAGTGCCAAGAAAGGGTTATCCGGCTGCACAGGTTCCGGTGCCAAGGTATCAAAACCGGCCCCTCCCAACCGGCCGTCCATAAGGGCTCTACAGACAGCTTCTTGGTCCACCAACTCTCCCCTGGCAGTGTTAATTAATATAGCGCCGCGTTTCATTTTATTGATGGCCTGTTCATCAATTAAATTGATTGTTTCCTGGTTTACCGGAACATGCAAGGAAATTATGTCACACTGGGCATATAAATCATCAAGTGGCAAATAGGGTATTTGACATTCCGGCTTCGGGGTCCTGCTGTAATAACTCAATTTACACCCGAAAGCTTTCAACATTCTGGCCAATTCTTTGCCGATAGCTCCCAGACCAACAATCCCAACATGGCATTCGTTCAATTCCTTAAGCCCATTTTCAAAGCAACGGTTTTTTGCTTCTTTTTGCCTGGCCGCATACACCATATCCTCATTTTCTCTGAAGTTTCTGAGTAAAGCCAATATCAGTAAAATGGCTTGTTCCGCAACTGCCGAAGCATTGACTCCTGCGCAGTTGCATACGAATATGCCCGCTTTTCTGGCCGCTTCCAGATCAATCAGATTATATGCCACTCCCTGGGAATGAATAAGCTTGAGATGAGGCAGCCCTTCAATAATGTCGGCAGTAATTGGAATCATGGGATCAACAAGCATAGCATCGGCATCCGTAGCAATAAGGCGTTCTTTATTCAAAGCGTCATTGCCCAGGTGTATTAACTCCCAATCGGGAATAATTGCTCCAGGTGTTGTATAACGCTCCAAATTTGCCCTATTAACCAATATCGCAATCTTCATGCTATTAGCCACCGCAATACTCTTTTACATCTTCCCAAGTATTATAGACTTCTTTAGCATGCAATTCCTTCAACTGCTCTTCTGTATAGCCCAATTCTCTAAGAATCTCTTCGCTATGTTCGCCCAGGAGCGGGGATTTGCCGTAAGGAAGGCGTTCCACACTTTCCAAGGTGACCGGTGGGCGAACCATAACACGTTTACCGGTAGGATAATCAACTTTTTCAAAAACACCGATTGCCCATGCTTGCGGGTCTTCCAGTACTTCTTCCCAAACTTGGCAGATGGAATGAGGGATATCATTTTTAACAAAGATTTCGGACCATTCAGCTGCCGTCTTTTGAGCCATGGCCTCATCCAAGATGGCTATAAACTCGGTATGAAGCTTGTTTTTAGTGATATTTTCCATGGTATAGCGAGGATTACCGACCAGGTCAGCCCGGCCGATTAATGGCATAAATTTGGGATAGAAAAGATCGAAGGGAGGCATACTTAATTGTATAAAACGACCGTCTTTGGTTTTATAGATATTGTTGAAAGGATTCTGCGCTTCTTTACGGCTGATCGGGTATTTGGGTCCTAGACCATACTGGGCGGCTTGAATAGCTATACCCTGAACAAAAATAGCGCAATGCAGCAGATTGGTAGATACTTTATCTCCTTTTCCTGTTTTTTGAGCATTGTATAGAGCTGTCAAAATGCCGGCACAAAGGAACATACCGGATATATGGTCACCAATTCCGGGGATAAGGTTTATGGGCGCGGAATCTTTCTGATATAAGGTTCCCAGTAGACCGCTTCGGGCCCAGAAAGCTGTAAAATCGTACCCAGGGAGATTACAATCAGGTCCGGTCTCACCATAACCGGTAAAAGAACCGTAGACTAATTTCGGGAATTTTTCTTTCAGGCTTTCATAATCCAATCCAAGTTTCTTCAAGGCCTGAGGACGCCAGTTGGTAAGGAAAACATCGGCATCGGCCAATAATTTGAATAAGATGTCCATACCTTCAGGAGTTTTTAGGTTAAGTACGAGACCGCGCTTATGAGCGTTTTCAAGATCGTAAGTGGTATTCTCATAAGGACTGCCTAAACGTCCTTCGGATACCCCATTGAAACGCACTTGATCTCCCGTTTTGGGTTCAATCTTAATAACCTCTGCGCCAAACTCCGCCAAATAACGGGCACAGGCGGGTACTGCAATAAAGGTACTCATGTCAATTACTTTAATTCCTTTCAGTGGTCTATCCATTTTTTGCGCTCCTTTCATAATTAAAATTCTTTTATTTTATCTTTAAAATCTGTTTTAAAATAAAGATTTAAAGACTGAATTCAAAAGAATCCTTGCCCATTGCTAAACGTAATTTCTGGGGTTTCACGATAATTACCGTATAATTGGGATCGTCAACACCTTGTGGATAACGCCGCAAGCTGGTTTCCGTCCAGAGTTTTTCCCGCACGGATTTGTCCCGTGTAACTAAAGCTTCACCTTCTAAGAAAATGCACATATGTCCTTTTTCTCCGGTCTCATAATAATGAACACAAACTTTATTATTATTAGTCAGTTCTTTGGTTTTGCGCGATCCGGTTTCAGTTGTAAAATAAATGGTTTCCAAGGATTTGTTCATAGCATGTTTTCTCATGGTCCTGGCATTTGGAAAGCCGTTTTCACCTATGGTAGCCAGCACCAGAGTTGAGACCCTTTGCAGTATTTCTTCTGCAGTGGCTATAGCTTGGGCTTTTTCCATTTGGATTCATCCTTTCTAAGCTAGGTACTATTTTTTACTATTTTTACTATTTGACAAATATTTGCGAAACCCTTCTAATATGGAAGATATTTAATATCATAAAATCAACTGGCAGTTATCCATACTTAAATAGTTCAAATCCAACGCATATTGACATTTAAGGTCGGATGGTTATTGATGTCATCCATTATCAGGCTGTTCTTTGAATACTCTTTTTGTTTTAAACGTTCGGCATAATTTTTTAGCCATAGAGTGTGAAATTCTTCCTCCAATAAAAACAAGAGAAACTTTTCTTCGAGTTCAGCTATTTCAGGGTCCTTTGTGATATCTTGAAGAAGTTCATGGTAGGCTATTAAAAGTTTTTTGCCCACAGCCACTCCGGTTTTACAAGTAATAGTCGGTCCAGAAAGCTCAAGTGCTTCCCCCATTATGCTGCCTGCCAACTTAGCTATATTGGCGGTTAAACGAGGAACAGAAATATCGTTTTCGGCTAATTTATTGGCAAAAAATCTAGCATGTTTTTTTTCCGTTTCTACAATTTTAGAAAAAACGAGGTGGTAAAATTTATCTTCTGTGGAAGATAATTGAGACATACAAAAAGCAATCATAAATCTTTCCAGCTCGTAGATTTGTTTAAACCTTTGAATAGTCTGCTTGTCCATGATTTATTTTCTCTCCCCTTATTGTCCGATTTTAAATAAAAGCTTCAGGATTTTATATCAGGATTCTATATCAATTGTCTACTTGTTTATGATAACCAAATTGCCCAAACTAATTACCGCTTGTATTGATATAATCATGCATTGACCAATTTTATGGAGGAGAGATCTATTTGCTTAATACAGCCATTATTATTGCAATTGCTTTTTTTGTCCTGGGTTTAATAGGAACTATTCTCCCAGTGTTGCCCGGACCAATCCTTATTTTTGCCGGCATGCTAATTTATGGCCTAATGACAGATTTTTACTCTTTGAACGTGTTCTTTTTTATTCTACAAGGATTAATTCTAATTTTGATTTTTGCCGTTGATTATATCGCCTCCATGTTGGGTACCCGGCGCTTCGGCGGTAGCAAAAAGGCAGGCTGGGGAGCAGTGGCCGGCACTATAATCGGTCTAATCTTTCTTGGTCCTTTAGGAATTTTGATCGGTCCTTTTTTGGGAGCGGTATTAATTGAATTATTGCAGGGAAAAGAAATAATTAAGGCCTGTCGCGCCGGGCTGGGTACCCTCCTGGGCATCTTCAGCGGAACAGTGGTGAAATTGGTTATTGAAATTCTAATGATAGTCTATTTCTTCCTAAGGATTTATTAGCCCTCAAAGTTCACAGTCACCAAATTTATGCGGAATAAAGTTTAATCTCAGGGTAAAAATAAAATGTGTTCGAAAAAACAAAAGATGAGGTGCTCGGCAATGTCTTTCCCTGAGGAGTTTGTTCCCGGCAATTGGAATATTGAAATAGATGTGCGCAATTTTATACAACTCAACTATACTCCCTATACTGGAGATGCTTCTTTTTTAAAGGGTCCAACCGAAGCAACAAAAAAACTTTGGCAAAAAGTTTTAAAACTAATGGAAGAAGAAAGGAAAAAAGGCGGGGTGTTGGATGTTGATACACATACTATATCTACTATCTGTTCCCATCCTCCCGGTTACATAGATCGTGATTTAGAAAAAATAGTGGGTTTACAGACCGACAAACCTCTCAAAAGAGCTATCATGCCTTTTGGGGGATTGAGAATGGTTCAAAAAGGATGTGAAGCCGCGGGCAAAAGTCTTGATCCTCGAGTGGCTGAAATATTTACCAAGTATCGTAAAACCCATAATCAAGGAGTTTACGATGTCTATACTTCGGAAATGCTTAAAGCCAAAAAAGCGGGCATTATTACCGGTCTTCCTGACGCCTACGGCCGGGGCAGAATAATCGGCGATTACAGACGAGTTGCTTTATACGGAGTAGACAGGCTGATTGAGGAAAAACAAGCCGAACTTACCCAGTTGGAATATGATTATATCGATTATGAAACTACAAGGGCACGAGAAGAGATAAAAGAACAAATATTGGCTCTTCAAGAACTGAAAGAAATGGCTCGCCTCTATGGTTTCGATATTTCCAAGCCCGCGCAGGATGCACGTCAAGCGATTCAATGGCTGTATTTTGGTTATCTTGGAGCTGTGAAAGAACAAAACGGAGCGGCAATGAGTATCGGCAGAATATCTACATTTTTGGATATATACCTGGAAAACGATTTGCGTCAAGGCCGAATTACAGAAGAAGAGGCTCAAGAACTTATTGATCATCTGGTTATGAAATTGCGCATTGTTCGATTTTTACGTACTCCGGAATATGACAAACTTTTCAGCGGCGATCCCACCTGGGTAACGGAAAGTATCGGGGGTATGGGTTTGGACGGTAGAACGCTGGTTACCAAAACGTCTTTCCGCATGCTGAATACCCTATTTAATTTGGGTCCGGCCCCGGAACCCAATTTAACTGTATTGTGGTCCGTTCAACTCCCCCGAGGTTTTAAGGAATTCTGCGCCAAAGTATCCGTCGCCACAAGCTCAATTCAATATGAGAATGATGATATTATGCGCCACCATTGGGGTGATGATTATGGTATAGCCTGTTGTGTATCCGCCATGCGTTTGGGCAAACAGATGCAATTTTTCGGTGCACGCTGTAACTTGGCTAAAGCTCTGCTTTATGCTTTAAATGGTGGTAGGGATGAAATAAGCGGAATTCAAGTGGCCCCAATGTTTGCTTCGGTAGAAACTGAGTATTTGGATTTTGAAGATGTCTGGAAGCGTTTTGACATGCTGTTGGACTGGTTAGCCAGGCTTTATATCAATACTCTTAATCTCATTCACTATATGCACGATAAGTATGCTTATGAAAGATTGCAAATGGCACTTCATGACAGGGAAGTATTCAGAACAATGGCTTGCGGTATAGCCGGATTATCCGTCGTCACTGACTCTTTAAGCGCTATAAAATACGCTAAAGTTAAACCAATAAGGGACAACAGAAATCTAATTGTCGATTTTGAAGTGGAAGGCGATTACCCCAAATTTGGTAACAACGATGAGCGAGTGGATTCCATTGCTACGGATATTGTTAAACTGTTTATGAATAAGTTGCGCAAACAGAGAACATACCGCAACAGTACTCCTACCCTATCCATACTGACCATTACTTCCAACGTTGTTTATGGCAAAGTAACCGGCAATACCCCCGACGGCCGGAAAAAGGGTGAGCCGTTGGCGCCCGGGGCCAATCCCATGCATGGCAGAGATATTAACGGAGCTCTGGCCGTTTTGAAATCCATTGCCAAATTACCTTACGAATACGCTCAGGACGGAATCTCTTATACTTTTTCCATAATACCAAAAGCCCTGGGCCGGGATGAGCAAACCCGCATTGCAAATTTAACTGCGCTTTTGGACGGATATTTCCGTGAGGGAGGTCACCATATCAATGTCAATGTTTTCGATAGAGAAATGCTTTTGGATGCCATGGAACACCCGGAAAAATATCCCCAATTAACTATCAGGGTTTCTGGCTATGCCGTGAATTTTATCCGCTTAACCAGAGAGCAACAGCTTGATGTCATTAATAGGACAATTCACAACCAGATCTAAATCCATAGGAGCAAGCTTATGACTCTGACAGGCAGAATACATTCTTTTGAAAGCTTCGGAACACTGGACGGACCTGGAATACGATTTGTTGTCTTTATGCAAGGTTGTCCTTTAAAATGCATATATTGCCATAACCGGGATACTTGGGATCCTCGAAAAGGCAATGAATATACTGTGGAGCAAGTGTTTCAAAAAATATATGAGTATCGAAACTTTTTTGCTTACTCCGGAGGAGGCGTAACTGTATCCGGAGGTGAGCCTACCCTCCAAGCTGAATTTGTAACCGAGCTGTTTAAACGGTGTCACGCAGCCGGAATCCATACGGCCCTTGACACCTCCGGATTTGTCGATATAGACAGGGTAAAAGAACTTTTAAATTATACGGACTTAATCCTGCTGGATATCAAACACCCCCATGAGGATAAACATATTGAGATTACAGGAGTCGGTACCCAAAAGATTAGGAAGTTTATGCATTATACTGAAGAAAAAAGAATTCCCTTATGGATAAGATATGTTCTCGTTCCCGGTTATACCGATGATGAGAAAACATTAAAAGAAACAGCTTCCTTGCTCTGCAATCTTCATAACGTTAAGAAAATTGAGGTTCTGCCATACCATCGCCTTGGGGAATACAAATGGGAGCAACTGGGCGAGAATTATAAATTAAAGGGCATCGACGAACCATCTTCTGAAAAAGTAAGCCAAGCCAGCCGAATCTTGCAAGATTGTCTTAACTTAAATACAAAACCATAACCTTTATGAAGAAAGCTAAAAAATCACATGAATCCGAATTGATATCATTCGGATTTTTTTATTACCAAGTTGCCACGATTATCTTTATTTCATATTATAAACAAACACAATTAATACCAAAATTTGGTATAAGGAGGATAGAGATGTTATTTTTAATAAAAAGTTATAGACGTTTGCATTGGGCTTACCCCATACCAAACTGGAATAATGCTGGAAAATTTGTTGAGACTATAGAGGAAAAAAATGATCAACCAAATGCGGATTATAATCCTGAGTTTGCAAACATCGAAGATCAAGCGGGCTTTGACATTGGTGGAAGCGGCATTGCTAATAGCAATACTCCCTCAAAAGGAACCGGTAATGAGGAATTTGATGAATTAATTGAAACTCTTGGCTATTCTTATGATCCTGAGCAGGATATTTTTGTTTCCCGCATGCATCCGTGGCAAAGAAAATTCGGCTATTGCCGTCTTTTTGATGAACTGGCTACTGTGATGGGAATGGTTGTTGACTGCGAACCTATATATTTCGATTATAACGGCCAAAAGTGGATGATAGGCATTTGGAAAGGCCAGTACGATATGGTTACTGGCGGCGAAATCGGCTTTTATAAAGGAATCTTTAATATTAATCTCCCCGGTATTAACAGCGGTATTTACTATAGGTCAGTCAACGATGATGAACTTCTTCCCATGGCTTTTACCCTTAAAAAGAATGGAAAAGTGCTTTTTACCAGAAAAGGAAAACATTGGTGGCTAACAGGTTTTAAACTGGGCGAATTTTCCAACCCATCTGAATTATCAATGGATATAAGTATAGAATTTCCCAATGAAGAAATGCGGGATGCCTTTATTCAAGGATTAAAAGAGGCAGGATATGAAAACCTGGATATTAACATTGAACAAAATCTCGTGAGCTTTACCTTTGATAAACCGCGTACACCACAACCATTATCCAGAACCAGAATAACGGATTGGATTATCCAAAGAAAAAATAAATTCCTATGTGATGAATTCAACCGCATTACTGGGGAACAAGGCACGATTCAGGATAAAATTAGAGCCATAGAAGAACAGTCCCCGGAAATTTATGATAAATTATTGACTATCGGCAGTAAAAAACCTTCTAAAGAAATGTGGGGTATAGCCATCATAATCGCCATTATTGTCCTATTCTTATTGTCTGATATTTACTCACCTAAAATAATGCGGAAATAGTCGAATGAAAAGAATAATCTAAACCAATAATAAGTTCAAACTAAAAAATACTCCCCTTAAGTAACCCGTACTTAAGAGGAGTTAATTGTTTTAACTACTACTGACCGAGATTGATTATCTCATATTCTCCGCCTGACCAGCCTAAACCGCTGGAAACTTGCAACTTTAACCCACTGACATTTTCAGGAATTTCAAAAACAACAAAACCGCTTTTACTTGTTCCCGGATTTACTTGAGCCAAAAAGAATCCATTGTCTTCATTAACATATAAATCCGCATCCGCCATGGCCGAATACTCTTTACCTTCGGAGTCAAGCAGTTTAAAAAGACTGGTATCAATGGTCCTGGTTTCTTTATCATTGTTTGTTACTTTAACTTTAATTATTAAAAATTGATTTTCAGTAGTTTTTTGTAAAAATTCATTCTGGCCAATTTTTTTATCTTTTTTAACTTCACTAACCACATATCCAATCTTACCGGCGTTTACTTCTTCATTTAAACCATAGTCCTTGCCAGCGGGGGGTTGCGTACTTTCTTGTCCCGTGGTATTCGGTTGCCCTCCGCAGGCACTTATGAATAAGATAAGGACAATAAATATCACTAAATGTAATCCACTCTTATAACTAACCATTTTAGCCATTTTTTTCCCACCTTTGAAATTATCTAAACTATACTTAGTTTCTCCTCAATTATGTTTTTAATTCCTTGAAGAAAACTCTTTGAATCAGTTCCTTGCTTTTGATCAAAGGTGGGTACGGTGATCATTTTTGTAATCCGGTATTTCTAAAATTATTTTTTCTCATGTCCAAAGAAAATCATCATTGAATAATCGGCCATAAAATCATTTTTATTATCATCAAAATTCAAATTGATCTGCTGAAAGACAATTTTGAGTTTATACTCCCCTTTTTTTATTTCCAAAGTCATATCATCCGGAGCCAAAGATTCTCTATTATTCTTTTTCTCTTCCTTTAGCTTCCAAGCGAATTCGGATAAATTCGTGCCGATAAGTTCAGTCCCTGCCGGATCTTTAACTGAAATGCTCACTTCCCTTTCCGACTGGCGAGAAATATTTAAGACATAATTGAGGCCATCTAGCGAAAAATTATAAGTCTGATCCTCTTGGCCAGGATAAGAGAAAGCTGTCAAGCCGATGTCATACCCGGAAATTATTAACGGTTTTTGATTATCAAGAACCGCTACAAAATAACGGTCTTGAGCTACATCTAAAGGATAGGTTGGGTCAAATCCAAAAACGTTTTTCATATCACTATATATTTGAAAGTCCGGGGGCAACCAGGAAATATATTGCAGAGAACTGTGGCGATCGAGGTAGTTAAGTATATTGGTAGTTTCAATTTTAGTCTCTTCGGAAGCATTAGCTTGAGGAATAATTTTACCGTCGGAGAGAATATTCTCACTGGCCAGTATTCTCTCTAATCTATTGATCTGGCTGACACGGGATACCGTAAAAGCGTCCACCGGTGGAATTATGGAGACAATGGCCAGAACAGCCGCCAGCAAAGCGATCATACTGTTTCTGGTAACCGGTTTGATACTCAATAAGACACCGATAATAATTGAAAAAATCCCAAAGAGGGCAACATAATAACGGGATTCAGTCACTCCATAAGCGTTAAGGCGTATTCCCACCGATACCAGTTGCAAAACCACTACGGGGATAAGAACTTTGGGAAATATTTTATAGTAAAGTACAGCAAACCGATTTGAAAGCAAACTGGCCAAAACCAAAATAACCAATCCTGCCGCAGAATAAATCAATACCATTGGACCTAACTGGCCTGAAGGCCAATGCCAAGTGATCAGGATTTTAATAAAATAAGCTAACAGCACCAAAGTATAGATTCCAACCAAAGGAATAGCAATATAAGAAACAAGAACGGACAAGAATTTTGGATAGTTCTTGGCTGTCTGCAATTTCATAACGTCATCTTCCGTTTTAGAGAGGAATCTTGGCAGTAGCGATAAATAATAGGTGGGAGCAAATAGAATCCAGACAACAGTTAGCATATATGAATAAGCATCGTGGTGAATATTGAATAGGAGAACATCAATTGAAGCCATAATTGCCGCCAACCCTGCTGACAAGACAACTGAGTAAAGAATCGAAATAAAAAGGGTTTTAAAGTGTATTAAACACACCTCGTTAAAGTCCGCTTTCTTTTTATACGCAGGAATCCACAGTACGGCACAGATGAGGGCAAATACTGCTATAAGGGTCCGAACACTTATTTCTGCATTAATTTCTGGTACAGGCCAAAGAATTAGAAAATACCCCGCTCCCAGCACAAGGGCTAAACCATAAACGGGCAGACGTAAAGCAGATAATTTCATAAATCTTTCCACTGCAAATTGGGCTGCCATACCGAGAACAGCACTAACTAAAAAAGTATAGACAAGCTTCTCAATAATTATAGGCGGTGATTGATCAAGGGCAATAGTATAACAAACCAGTGTTGCCACTCCAACAAGACAGACAATCGTCAGCGGAAAACGAATTATGGCTTCAGACATGCCTTTAAGCAGTTGAAACAATAGGCCTTTTATTTTTTTCAAAACTTATCCCCCTATCATAAATTAATGGTGATTTTTGCCCTAATAATTTTATTAATTCAAATTAAATTTGTATTGTCTTTTTATTTCTTGTATATTGCCTTTTTATTTCTTGATAATTCTTTAATCCCCTGCTTATTTTATGCAAACAGTCCAGAATAATTTGAGCTTAATAAGCGTGTTTTCGCAATGTGGTATGTGAATTACCTATTTGGGAATTTTTGTAGTCAAACAAGTTATTTAGTAAAAGACCATGCCTTCACCCTGTGAAGGCATGGTCTTAAGGCTAATCGGAAACCACTTCGCTTCGCAATCTTCCAACCATATCCGGTACATTAATCTTCATCGGACATCTTTCCACACAACGACCGCATCTTAAGCAGGTATAAAGCATGGGAGCCGCGGACTCTTTTCCTTCAATAAAAGCCGTCCACACAGAACCTATACCGCTAAGATAGGTCCGGCCATAATGACCGGCTGTTATCTGAAAAACTGGACATTCATACATGCAACCGCCGCAGCGCAAACAATGCAGGGCTTGACGATAATTCTCGTCACCAAGCATGGCGCTTCGTCCATTATTGACGAAAATCACATAAAATTCTTTTGGACCGTGGGCTCCATAAGTAATTACTTTTTCTATATCCCCTGTTTTACTGGGGCCGCTGATAATGTTAACATAACCCGGTGCCCCGTAATTAGCATACCTCCAGGTAACTTCCGCCACCTTCATGGCATCCTGAAAAG
>Ga0134094_1003029_pt1 | contig 13082 bp, 10 predicted proteins | sample 5_1taG_FD_94458 | JGI IMG/M metagenome (GOLD analysis project Ga0134094, IMG submission 94458) | Switchgrass degrading microbial communities from high solid loading bioreactors in New Hampshire, USA - 5_19_20_110_A1 metaG | ecosystem: Engineered > Bioreactor > Semi-continuous > Anaerobic >... | reverse complement strand
CTGACGCTCGACGATATTCCCGGCGTCTCACCGCAGATGAACCGCGTTCACCAGTTTGTCCGGTCGGTCGCGCCGGCGATGGCGAGCGTGTTGATCCGCGGCGAGAGCGGCACGGGCAAGAATGTTCTGGCGGGTGCTATCCATAATGAAAGCCCGCGCCGTGACGGCCCATTTATCATTTTCCCCTGCTCATCGATCCCGAATGAACTGGTCGCCAGTGAAATGCTGGGTTATGAAGAGGGCAGCCTGCCACGGCGTTCGGGGGGCAGGCCGAGCAAATTTGAGCTTGCGCAGGGTGGAACGATCTTTTTCCAGGATGTCGATGCGCTGCCGATGGACGCCCAGGCGATCTTGCTCAACGCACTCGAAATGCGCATTATCCAGCGGTTGGGGAGCAACCGTCCGATCGAAATCGACGTGCGTGTGATCGCCTCAACCATGGCGGATATTGAACGGATGGTCGCGGAGGGCAGCTTCAGGGCTGACCTCTTCTACCGGCTCAGCACGTTTTCGATCACCATGCCGCCGCTGTGCGAACGCCCGAGAGACATTCCGCAGATAGTCGACCGCATTCTGAAACGCCTATCACGCCAGTTGGGCTATCCGCTGGCATTGGGGTCTGGGGTAATGGAGGTGTTGAAAAAATATCCCTGGCCTGGAAATATCCGAGAGCTGGAATCGGTCCTGGGGCGCGCGGCGACCCAGACGGGCCAGATGGGATTGATTGAGTTGAGCCATCTGCCGCCCCTGATTCGCTATGCCGGCCCGATCTCTCGCGAGCGGCAAGAGGCCGCTTCGATCCGGTCGATGCGCGAGGTGGAACGTGAAACCATCTTGCGGATGGCTGAGATTTGTCACGGCAACGCGACTCACATGGCGCAGGCGCTCGGTATCAGCCGGACGACCCTCTGGCGCAAGGTGAAGGGCTACAATATCGCCCTCGACACCTATCGCAATCCTGATCAGGGGACCGTTTCATTTTGATACAGTGGTCAAGCCATACTGTTTCAAATTGAGACAGTAATTACCCAAATAGTTGACTAATAAGATTCATGATAGCAATAATATATTAGCGGGCATGGTCCGTAGGTAGTCATTATAGGTAAGGCACAATTTGTCAAGAGGCACTTTAGCCGCTGCAATCAGGAGAATTTTGGGGGACTCTCTATAAACCCGGTAGATAGGGGACAAACCACGAAATTCTGATTTGTGAAGGAGGTGAGGGCCATTTTGACTGTCGAAATGCCTGTCGGATCATCGCCTCTATCATCCCCGCCACATTCATCCATCTGATCCAACCGATGCTTGTCGGAGATATTCGATTTTCGGACAGGAGGGGTAATTAACCCCGGCCCGAAAATTCGCATCTCAACCTGGCTGTTCTTTCGAAAGGAGAATACCATGTTAGGAGCGTTAATTGGCGAAGTGTTTGGAACGTTTATCCTGGTCTTGTTAGGCGACGGGGTAGTCGCAAATGTTGGCCTGGCCCCGCGTCTGGCAGGCGTGGGATATGACTGGAATACAATCACCATTGGGTGGGCATTTGCAGTCATCATAGCTGTCTTTGTTTCGGCTGGAGTTTCGGGCGCGCATATTAACCCGGCTGTGACGATTGCACTGGCTGTGCGGCGGGCTTTCCCCTGGAAGAACGTTGCTCCTTATGTCGCGGCGCAGATGGTTGGAGCCTTCTTAGGCGCATTGGGCGTCTATTTGTGCTACCGCGACGGTCTGATTTCCGCCGGAATGCCCAACGTCTGGTCGACCGGGCCAGGCTCAGTCTTCGGTACGGCTTTTTGGGGTGGAACCAGTGAAGCGGCGGTCGGCTCCTTCAGTTTCACCACCGCGTTGATTACAGAGATCATCGGGACGGCTGTGCTGATGTGGGGTATTTTAGCCAGCGGCGACGAGCGGAACAACGGCCTGTTCCATAACATGGGCCCATTCCTGGTAGGCGGAACGGTCCTGGCGGTTGGCCTGTCATTAGGCGGCCCGTCGGGGTATGCCATCAATCCGGCCCGCGATCTTGGCCCGCGCATATTTGGCGTACTGGTCGGGACGCAGGGATTGTTTGCTGACGGGTACTGGTGGGTACCGATTGTCGGCCCAATCGTCGGCGGCGTGCTGGGGGTCCTGTCGTACGATCTGTTCGTGTCGAACTTCCTGCCGAGAAAAGAAGTGGCTGCACCAACCCCCGCATCGAAAGAACCTGCTCTGGTGGAAGAATAAGTTGGACTCACTTAAGTCGAGGTGATCTGTGAAAAAGCTCATTAACCGACCTGAAGACGTTGTACGTGAAGAGATGGAGGGTATGGCCCTTGCGCATCCGGATCTGATCAAAGTGCATTTTGATCCGAACTATGTGTACAGGGCTGATGCTCCCATTCAAGGAAAGGTTGCGATCGTATCGGGCGGTGGATCGGGTCACGAGCCGATGCACGGTGGGTTCGTCGGCATGGGCATGCTCGATGCAGCCTGCCCGGGCGCTGTGTTTACCTCTCCTACACCTGATCAGATGCTCGAAGCAACAAAGCAAGTAAACGGCGGGGCAGGCGTTCTTCACATTGTCAAGAACTACACGGGCGACATTATGAACTTCGAGATGGCTGCCGAATTGGCCAGAGCCGAGGGCATTGAAGTCGAAAGTGTGGTGATCGATGATGACGTGGCTGTGAAAGACAGCCTCTATACTGCCGGGCGGCGGGGTGTTGGCAGCACCGTGCTGGCTGAAAAGCTGTGCGGCGCGGCGGTTGAAAAGGGCTGCAATCTCCAGGAGGTTGTGGACGTTTGCAAAAAGGTCAAAGATATGGGGCGCAGCATGGGCATGGCGCTGACCTCTTGCACGGTGCCGCATGTTGGAAAGCCCACCTTTGACCTGCCGGAAGATGAGATGGAGATCGGGATTGGCATTCACGGCGAGCCGGGACGCACGCGCATGAAGGTGAAGCCTGCCGATGAGATCGTCGAAATGCTCATGGAGCCGATCATCAGCGATATTCCGTATAAATCCGGCGACGAAGTGCTCATGTTCGTCAACGGAATGGGCGGGACGCCGCTCCTGGAACTGTATATCGTCTACCGCAAGGCGCACGAGATTGCCACCAAGAAAGGGCTGAAGGTGATCCGCAGCCTGATCGGCCCATACATCACCAGCCTGGAGATGGCCGGTACGTCAATCACCCTGCTGAAGATGGATGAGCAGCTAACCGGCCTGTGGGATGCACCGGTAAAGACGCCCGGCATGCGCTGGGGCGTTTGAATGGGATCGGTGTAAAAGAAGCGGACATACGAATTATCTACGCTAAGCTGCCTGCGGTTCGATTTGGGCGTTCGCAGCCCAAATCGAACCGGCGCAGGGATTCAACTATTCGTCAGTACGGAGCCGGGTATGCCTATTTCCCGTGATGATGTCTTAGAATGGATCAGGGCTTGCGCAAAAGTGCTGGCCGAAAACCGTGATTACCTGACACAACTGGACGCTGCGATTGGAGATGCCGATCATGGCGAGAATATGGACCGCGGTTTCAAAGCCGTCATGTCCAAGATGCCAGATTTGAGCGAAAAAGATATTGGAACGATTTTCAAGACCGTTGGGATGACTCTGATCTCCACAGTCGGCGGGGCCGGAGGGCCGTTATATGGGACGTTATTTTTACAGGCAGGAATGAAAACTGCGGGTAAAATGGAACTGTCCTTATCCGACTGGTGCGGTATCATGGAAGCTGCATTGAATGGTGTTGTCACGCGGGGAAAGGCTGAACCTGGCGACAAGACCATGGTGGACGGACTGACGCCGGCTGTGAACGCGCTCAAACAAGCTGCCGAAAATGGCGCATCGCTTGATGAAGCACTGCGCCTTTCTGCTGAGGCAGCCAGGCAGGGGATGGAAGCAACGACCCCGCTGGTTGCCCGGAAGGGACGCGCCAGTTACCTGGGAGAGCGGAGCGCAGGTCACCAGGATCCGGGGGCAACATCATCCTACCTGATTTTAAAAGCCGCAGCAGATACCTGGGCTGGCCTGAATTAAATCAACTTCCATTCTGTTCTCAAATGAGGAGGCAAATTAGATGGCTAAGTATGCAGCAGCAATAGATCAGGGAACGACCAGCACGCGTTTCATGGTCTTTGACCATGAAGGTCAGACCGTCTGTGTCGAACAGAAGGAACACGAACAGATCTATCCAAGAGCCGGATGGGTCGAGCACGACCCGATTGAGATTTGGCGGAGAACACAGGAGGTTGTCCGCGACGCCATAGCGAAAAACAACATCGATCCAAACGATATTTCTGCCGTAGGGATCACCAACCAGCGTGAGACGACTGTGGTGTGGGACAAGTCGACCGGCATGCCGGTTTATAACGCCATTGTCTGGCAAGACACGCGCACCGATGAGATTTGCAACCTGCTCGCCAAAGACGGCGGGCAGGATCGTTTCCGAGAAAAGGTCGGGCTTCCCCTGGCGACCTATTTCTCAGGGCCGAAGATCCGCTGGATGCTGGATAATATTCAGGGGCTGCGGCAAAGAGCAGAACGGGGCGAGGTGCTGTTTGGCAATATCGACACCTGGCTGCTCTGGAATCTCACCGGAGGAACGCAAGGCGGGCTTCACATCACCGACGTGACCAATGCCTCGCGCACCATGCTGATGAACCTCAAGACGCTGGATTGGGACGACGAAATCCTGAAAATCATGGGCATTCCGCGCCAGATTTTGCCTGAGATCCGGGCTTCGAGCGAATATTACGGCAATGTCAAGGGCGGAGCCCTGGACGGGGTTGCCGTGGCGGGCATCCTGGGCGACCAGCAGGCAGCCCTCTTCGGGCAGACCTGTTTTGATGTCGGCGAGGCAAAAAACACCTACGGCACCGGGTGCTTCATGCTGCTCAACACGGGCACGCAGCCTGTTCAATCCAAGAACGGCCTGCTGACAACCCTTGGTTATAAGATCGGCAGTGAACAGGCAGTATACTGCCTTGAAGGTTCGATCGCGATCACCGGCGCGCTGGTGCAGTGGCTGCGCGACAACCTGGGGCTGATCGAGAAGTCAGCCGATATTGAGGCGCTGGCCAAGACGGTGGAAGATAACGGCGGCATTTACTTTGTCCCGGCTTTCTCCGGCCTGTTCGCCCCTTACTGGCGCAGCGACGCCCGCGGCGTGATCGTCGGCATGACCCGCTACGTGAACAAGGGCCACATTGCCCGCGCTACGCTTGAGGCAACCGCCTTCCAGACCCGCGAAGTGCTGGATGCGATGAATAAGGATTCGGGCGTGAACCTCACCGCGTTGAAAGTGGACGGCGGCATGGTTTACAACGAACTCCTGATGCAGTTCCAGGCGGATATTCTGGGCGTTCCGGTCATCCGCCCCAAGGTCGCGGAGACCACTTCACTCGGTGCTGCTTATGCAGCCGGGCTGGCGTGCGGATTCTGGAACAAGGTCGAAGACCTGCGCGCCAATTGGGCCATCGACCGGCAGTGGGAGCCGTGGATGGATCCGGCGCAGCGGGAGCAAATTTACAAACAGTGGCTAAAAGCCGTTACCCGCACATTTGATTGGGTGGAATCAGCCGCCTGATCTCAGTGGATGTGGGGCCGCTCAATGATCAAACCTGGGCGGCCCCAATTCGTTTCCACACAAACAACCGGCGGAGGAGTCGTTGTCTAAATACAGCAAGAGGAAAATGAAGAAGAGGGCAGCCGCCGAGCAGTTCGCTCCAGGAAAGCCCTGGATCTCGATGAAAACAGGGCTGCGCGTGATCTGGATAGCCAGTATTGGCATGGCGGTTCTGACCGCCATACAGGTGGTCCCGGAACGGGGACTGGTAGAAGGGATCTTTTGGGGCGTTGTCTTCGGCGGGATGATCTGGCTGATCTTCTGGGGATATTATCTTTTTCATCGATTTCTGCGGCCAAAATAGGGTTATATGGTCGGTCTGGTGATCGTATCACACAGCCGGGTGCTCGCCGGCGCGCTGGTCGACCTGATGAAACAGGTCTCGCCAGGCGAGATCCCTTACGCATTCGCGGCAGGGGCGGGCGAGGACCGGCAGGCGTTTGGAACCGATGCTGTGGAAATCATGCAGGCGGTCGAGTCGGTTTATTCGCCTGACGGGGTGATCGTGATCCCAGACCTGGGAAGCGCTATTTTGAGCGCCGAAATGGCCCTTGAACTGCTTCCGCCGGAAATGGCAGAAAATGTTCGAATCTGTCCCGCGCCGCTTGTAGAAGGCACGCTGGCGGCGGCGGTGCAGATCGGCCTGGGCAGCGACCTGGACACGGTATGCCGGGAGGCCGTCCAGGCGCTGGTGCCCAAGGTCGAGCATCTTTCAGAGCCGGTTGATGCCGGAGCGCAGCCGGCGGCGGAAGAACTGCCGGCGGCGGAACAGGTCGCTGATCATAAAATCATCGTGACCTTAATGAATCAGCACGGGCTGCACGCACGACCAGCAGCCCGTTTTGTTCAGACGGCCGGGCGGTTCAAAGCCAGTATTCAAGTGGCGAACCTGACGAACGGCAGAGGGCCTGTCTCTGCGACCGGGCTAAATGCGATTGCGACGCTCGGCGCAGTCCGGGGTCACCGGCTAGAGATCAGCGCCGGCGGCGAAGAGGCATCACAGGCGCTGGACGCGCTGCGCAAACTGGTGGAAAGCAACTTTGGAGAAACCGCTGAACCGGGCCCTGTCGCGCCTGTGACAGAACCGGCAGCCGCGGCAGACAAGGCAGCCGATGCAGCCGCAGATGCCGTAGCTGCCGCAGCCCCTTCCGCAGCGCCAGAGCTGGCAGAGACACTACACCGCCGGCCGGAGGACGCCCCAGGACCTGACCGCACATGGCAGGCGGTGCCTGTCTCAGAAGGCGTTGCCCTGGGACCCATCTATCACTACCGGCCTGCCTTGCCGCCAATCCCGACGCATAAAGCTGAGAACGTGCAATACGAGAAGCAGCGCTTTGATGATGCCGTGGACCAGACTCGCCGGGCAATTGAACGGCGCTATCAGCAGATGAAAACCCGCCTGGGCGAGGAGGAAGCAGCGATTTTTGAAGCGCACCTGCTGATTTTGCAGGACCCAGATTTGCTCGACCGTACTGCCCGTCGGATTGCCGAACAGCGCGAGAATGCCGCCGCAGCCTGGTCGGCGGTGATTAATGAAGTTGCTGGGGCTTACCGCAGCCTGGAAGATCCTTACCAGCAGCAGCGCGCTGTAGACGTGCTGGATATCGGGCAGCAAGTTTTGTTCGCGCTGGCAGGGGAATCTGCGCCTGCGCCGGTTGATTTTGAAGAGCCGGTCATCCTGTTCGCTCAGGACCTCACGCCCACCGAAACGGCCCAGCTCGACTTGAGTCTCGTGCTTGGCATCCTCACGACCGGTGGCGGTCCAACCTCGCACAGCGCAATCCTGGCGCGGTCAGCGGGCATTCCGGCGATTTCGGGCGTTTCACCGGCTCTCAGCCGCCTTGCGCCGGGAACCCTGGTGGCGATGGACGGCTTCACCGGTAAGATTCAGGTCGATCCGCCCCTCGAGGCGCAGAAAGAGGTGCGGTCGCGGCGGCAAGAGTGGTTGGAGAACCGGCGCAGATTAATTGAAACCAGTAGGCAGGCTGCCGCTACGAAAGACGGCCGGCGGGTTCAGGTTCAGGCGAATGTCGGCAGCCTGAAAGATGCCCAAGCAGCGGTTGCCAACGGCGCGGAGGGCATTGGCCTGCTGCGGACGGAGTTCACTTTTCTGACGCACCGCACGCCGCCGGACGAGGAAGAGCAAATGAATGCGCTGCGTGAAATGATCGAGCTGATGTGGGACCGCCCGGTGATCGTGCGGACGCTGGATGTCGGCGGCGATAAAAACCTTCCGTATATTTACCTCCCTGATGAAGCCAACCCATTTTTAGGCGTGCGGGCGATCCGCTTATCTTTCCATCACCCCGATTTATTCATGACCCAGCTTCGGGCGATTCTGAGGGCGGGGACCGGCACGCGCCTGCGCATTATGTTCCCAATGATTGCCAGCATCGAAGAATTCCGGCAGGCGCGGCAGTGGGTTGAGTCGGCGCACGAGGCGCTGCTGGCGGAAAACCTGCCGCATGCGTGGCCGGTGGAATTGGGCATCATGGTCGAAATCCCCTCGGCAGCGCTGATGAGCCGTGCCTTTGCGCCTGAAATTGACTTCTTCAGCATCGGCACGAACGACCTGACCCAATATACCCTGGCGGCTGAACGGGGCAACCCGATGCTGTCTCGACTGGCAGACGGGCTTCACCCGGCTGTCTTAAGGCTGATCAAAGAGGTGGCTGAGGCGGCTCACGAAGCCGGCAAATGGGCCGGCGTATGCGGCGAACTGGCAAGCGATCCCCAGGCGACCGCTGTGTTAGTCGGCCTGGGGATCGATGAGTTAAGTATGAACCCGGGTAGCATTCCTTTGATCAAGTCGATCCTGCGCAAGCTCGATTCCGGTCAGGCTGCTGACCTGGCCGGCCGTGTGCTGGCGCAGAGCTGCTCGGAAGATGCTCGCTCACTGGCGAAGGAATTTCTCGACCAGTTGGATGGGTGAGGCCGGGGGTTATTTCAAATATCCCAGCCACTTCTCCTGATAGGCAATAACCGTATCGAGCATCTCTTCAACCCGGTTGTACTGCGTGACGACCGGGTCGACCAGCAGCGCCTGAAGCGCGGCTGATTTCGATTTCTTCAACACGGCTTCGGCGGTTAAGTCGTGGACGGCTGCCTGATTCAGCAGCAGGCCGGCAAACCCGTTCGGCAGCTTGCCCATTTGCATGCCGTGAACACCATCTTTATCGACCGTGGCAGGCACTTCAACCACAAGCCATTCAGGCAGGTCCGCGATGAGCCCCTTATTCGGAACATTAACGGCCTCTTCTATGTAGCACGCATCGGTCAAGATGCCTTCGATGATGGGGATGATCCGCTCGGAGACCTTCAGTTCAATTTTCGGCTCGACCCAGGCGAGATACTGCTTGTAGAAGTTGTAGAAATCGAGGATGCCTTTGTGGTCGGCCACATCATAAGCCCACTGGATGTATTCGCCGAAGTGGCTGTCGGTGGTGATTGGCAGCAGGCCGAATTTTTCCAGGATGACCTTGAAGATGCGCCGCTCAGGCCAGACTTCAAAGTCCACGGCTGCGAAATCTTCGGGTTTTTCAGGCCACTTGCCGGTCTCTTTGAAATATTTGTACATCGTGTTCAGAGACGGCATATTCCCGAAGAAACCCGGCGCTTTCGCGCGGATATCCGGGTAGGCATCCTCGCCGGTCTTTCGATATTTAGCCGTGATCACGCAGCTGAAGTGATTCAGACCGGCTGCATACACCTCGAGGTCTTCATAGGGCACACCCAGGATTAACGGCAGATACTGGCGCAGCGAAGCGATTTCGTGGCACATGCCGATAAACTTGAGATCGGGGAAAGCGCGGTGGACGGTCGTGCAGATGCGGCTCATCGGGTTGCTGAAGTTGAAGACCGTCGCATCCGGGCAGTATTTCATCACATCGGCGCAGATCTCGAGAATGGGCGGGATGATGCGCAGCGAGTGGAACAGCCCGCCGGGGCCGCCGTTCTCGCCGTAAACCTGCTGCACGCCGTACTGCTGAGGAATGCGCCAGTCCTGTTCCCACAGCTCGAAGCGGTTGCCCACTTCAATGGAAATGATCAGGAAATCAGCTCCTTTAAATGCCTCCGCCCGGTCAGTTGTTGCGGATAATTTAAAAGGCAGTTTGTGCTCCTCAATAAAAGCACAGGCGTTCTCTTCGACAACAGCCAGGGTCTTGGGGTTAATATCGTGCAGCACAATGTGGCTGCCCTCAAGCACCTTGCTTTGCAAAATGTCCCCAACCGTTCCATAGCCAAACTGAGCGCTTCCAGCGCCAATTAATACAATCCGCTTTTCCATGCAATGCTCCTGAGGTTAATAATTTTCAATGTGTCTGCCACAGGAGTAATTATATATCCTTATCTGGGAGAGGTAGAAGGACATTAAACGCCAGGGGTTGTCCAATTGAGCATCTGGACAACCCCTGGCCGGCATTGCTGGCGGCGAAGTTGCTCGCGGGTAGACTCCCTACTGCCCGATCACCTCCCCTTGCGGTGAAATGACAAACCAGACTCCTCCAACGCCCTGACCTGTTGTGTCGCCAGGAGCTGCATCGTTAATCCAGTAGTAGAGGGGCATACTGTTGTAGGTGACAATCAATTGCCCGTCTGGCAGCTCGGCTGTGCCGACCAGCGCCGGGTCGACACCCTCACCCAGCACCGGGCTGCCCTGCGTGATCAACGGGGGCCAGTTGACCAGGCAATCACCCTCGCAGTTGACTTTATTTGGCTCGTCGCGGGTATATATGTACAGCGTCATGCCGTTGTTACCAACTAAGAATTCGCCTAACTGTGGATTACTCGCCACGCTCAGTTCAGCTTCGCCTTCGACAGCGGCCTCTGGTGTTTCACCCATCCCGGCTGGGGCTTCCATCCCAATTGCTTCACCTTCTGGCGAGACGACATACCAGACTTCACCAACGCCCTGGCCGGTGGTATCACCTGGGGCTGCGTCGTTAATCCAGTAGTAGAGCGGCATGCTGTTGTATGTGACGATCATCTGCCCGTCTGGAAGTTCAGCCGTGCCGACCAGTGCAGGATCGACTCCCTCGCCCAGCACAGGGTTGCCCTGTGTGATCAACGGGGGCCAGTTGACCAGGCAGTCGCCCTCACAGTTAACCGTGTTGGGCTCGTCCTGGGTGTACATATACAGCGTCATGCCGTTATTGCCGACCAGGAATTCACCCAATTCGGGATCAGAGGCGACACTTAATTCTGCTTCCCCTTCGGCAGCTGCTTCTGCTTCAGTCGCAGATGGCGCGGTCGTGGCCGTCGCCTCCATTACCGGGGGTTCTGTTGGCACTTCTTCAGCCGCCGGCGGTTCGGTTGCCATTTCCTCGATGGCAGCCGGCACGGTCTCGGCAAGGTCAGTGATCATGGGGACAGCTTCTGTCCCGCCGGTTGCCGGGATCTCCGCCGCCTGACAGGCAGAGAGCGCCAGCAAAGCCAGTACAAGCAGGGCGGTTAACCCGATGAATTTCCGATGGAAAAGTTGTGCAGTCATTATCCTACCTCTCCTTTATTCCCCCAAAAAGATGGTTGGTACGCAAAAACGCATCTCTGCCCGCGGGCGTCTACGGTGTGGCGCAGCGCTTTTGCATAAAGATAATACGCACAGATCATCAAATTGGATGAATATGGTCTTAATTTTGCTCTGGATTCCCCTTGCGAAAAAATTATCCGGCGACTGCCTGGACGCCTGGGATATCTTCAAAGACCCTGGTCCACACGCCGCCCTCAAACGGCCTGACCAGCACCTCGCCGTTTGCGAGAACCGCTGCCAGTCCTTGCCCAACCGCGGCAAAACGCTCAACCATGTTCCTGGGCCAGGGTGCATTCAGGCCTTCGGATGCGTCTTCCCAGGTTGCGCCGCCGTCCCAGGTTTCTTCGATGCGCCCGCCCCGCGATACGCTGTCCGCCGGGCCGAGCACGATATGCTCGGGGTCCGCCGGGTCGATCCAGGCAGCGCGCGTGTAGCAGATATAGCGGTTTGACCACGTTTTTCCCCCGTCCATCGAGCGGTAGAAGCCCCCGCCGGTCGGCGCATAGACCAACTCGGGCGAGGAAGGGTGCGTATAGATGGAATGAACATCCGGGTGGATCAGCGGCTCAGCGGGAACTGAGAAACCGGGCTTCCCGTTGCTGCCTTCCGCCAGATGCCATGTCTCTCCGCCGTCATCGGTTCGCAGCACACCGCCGACCTCGACTGCCGCGTAACCCCGCGAGCCGTTGAAGGCAAATCCGCGTACGCAGCCTGCCTCTGGCGAATAGGGCAGGGACCATCGAAAGCGGTCGCGCATATCAGTGACCTCAGGGCAGGATCGCCATGTCTCGCCGCCGTTTTGAGAAATAAAGATGCCAGCGGGCTCTGTTCCGGCGAAAACGCAACCGGCATCTTCAGGAAAGTGGGCCATCCAGCGAACATGCGGGTGGTTCAGCCCTTCAGAAGCTGCCTGCCAGCTCTGCCCGCCATCTTCTGACCGGAATATGCCGGTGGTAGTGCCGGCCAGCACAGCCTTCCCCTGCGCGGTCACCGCCGAGACGGCCTGCCCGTCAAGGCTGCGCCTTACAGCCCGCCAGTTCCCGGCATGTTCGATTTCAACGGACACCAGGCCATTTTTTGTCGCTAGATAGATCATTTGTAAGTTCGCTCCTTTCCCCCTGCCGAGTAAATTCGATATCTAAGGGTTAATATAGCGATATTATGCAGCGGCTGCAAGGGAGAGCAGATCCACACGGTTTGACGCATAGCGGCGGGCAGCGAAAACCCGGGATATAATTATTTACAATCACAATTTTGGAGCGTAGTTCTGATGATTGGCGCGCAGTTTGACCGGGTGAGCTTCGTTCACGCGACGGTTCCAATATTTGAAGATTTATCATGGGAAATTCACGACGACCGCTGCGTAGGCCTGGTTGGGCCAAACGGAGCGGGGAAGAGCACACTGCTGCGGCTGCTGGCAGGCGAGCTGGCCCCGACCGGCGGGTCGGTGGTGCGCAGGAAGGGCCTGACCGCCGGTTACCTGGCGCAAGAACCGGTCCTCCCACAGGACAGCACGCTCTGGCAGGCTGTTTTCTCGGCCAACGAAGCGCTGCTGCAGATCGAAGCGGAACTGGCAGAAGTGGAACATGCACTCGCCGACCCGGCTGTGTATACCAACGAAAAAGCCCTGACCCGCGCGGTTGAGAAACAAGAGCGGCTGCTGGAGCGGTATGAGCAGTTGGGCGGCGCGAGCTATGAGGGCCGGGTTCGTTCAACGCTGCTCGAGATGGGGTTCAGTGAAGATGATTTCATGCTGCCGGTTGAGGTATTGAGCGGCGGGCAGCGGAAACTGGCCGGGCTGGCGCGGCTGCTGCTGGTGCAGCCGGATCTGCTGCTGTTAGATGAGCCGGACAACCATCTCGATTTGCAAGGAAAGGCCATGCTCGAGCAGATGATCCAGAATTACCCAGGCGGCGTTGTGATCGTTTCTCACGACCGCT